>OIXH01000039.1_pt1 | contig 160920 bp, 164 predicted proteins | sample 1587741 | NCBI WGS metagenome assembly OIXH01 (sample SAMEA3888916, study PRJEB22519) | human gut metagenome | biome: human gut; feature: human-associated habitat; material: faeces | place: Denmark | collected 2011 | reverse complement strand
AGCTGAAAAACCGCGTCAGCAGCTATTTCCACGGCGAGCACCTGCCGAAGGTCGCGGCCATGGTCGAAAAGGTTGCGGACTTCAATGTCATCGTCGCAGGCTCCGAGTTTGAGGCGCTGGTTCTGGAAAATTCGCTGATAAAGCGCCATAAGCCGCATTACAACATTCTGCTCAAGGACGACAAGGGCTATCCGTTCATACGTCTCGACCTGAAAAGCGAGTACCCCTCGATGACCCTCGCCAACAAGCCCGGCAGGGATGGTGCGCGGTATTTTGGCCCCTACGGCAGCCGCGGGCAGACGAAGGAGATAATCAGCACCATAAGCAAAGCCCTGCTTCTGCCGGATTGCGGGCGGAAATTCCCGCGCGATATCGGCAAGGAGCGCCCCTGCCTGAATTACCACATGGGCTGCTGTGCGGGCTGGTGCCTGCGTGACAGCAATGCCGAGGACTACCGCAGGAGCATTATGCAGGCGGTCCTGATACTTGAGGGCAAGAGCGGCGAGCTTGTGGAGGATCTGCGGCGGCAGATGGAGCAGGCCGCGGATGAACTGCGCTTTGAGCGCGCCGCGGAACTGCGCGACAGGCTCAAGGCGGTCGAACTGCTGGAGCATAAGCAGCGCGTCATCTCAACGGCCTTTGCGGATACGGACGCCGTCGGCTTCTGCCGCGGCGCGAAGAGCTGCTTCGTTGTGCTGCATTTCGTAGGCGGCGACCTTGTGGGCAAGGATGTCGAGATGTTCGACGAGCCGCTGGAGGACGACAGCGAAGCCGTCTCGGAGCTTGTGCGCGAGTACTTCACGGCGCATCGCGGCGGCTGGCCGAAGTCGATTCTGCTCCCGTGCGAGATCGACGACCATGACGGCATGGAGGAGCTGCTGAGCGAGTGCGCCGGCAGACGAATATATATCGAGACACCGAAGCGCGGCGAGCGTATGCGCCTCATTGAGAGTGCGGCGCTGAACGCGCGTGAGGAGATACAGCGCCGCACGACCGCGGCGCAGCGCCGCTCCAAAACGCTGGAGTGGCTTCAGAGAACGCTGGAGCTGCCGGAATTTCCGAGCAGGATAGAAGCATTCGACGTTTCAAACCTCGGCGATACCGGCATTGTTGCGGCGATGACCGTGCATGTTGACGGCAAGCCGCTGAAGCGAGATTACCGGAAATTCCGCATTAAGGACATGCCCATCCGGGATGACTATGCCAGCATGTATCAGGCGGTGTACCGCCGCTTCAAGCACTATGTCGACGGCGACGCGAAGTTTTCTCCGCTGCCGGATCTGCTGCTGATAGACGGCGGCCAGACCCATGCGGCGACGGCGCTCAGAGCCGTGACGGAGCTTCGTCTGAGCGTCCCTATATTCGGCATGGTGAAGGACGACCGGCACCGCACCCGCGCGCTCATAACTCCCGACGGACGCGAGATAGGCATCAGCGGCAATCAGGCCGTGTTCTCGCTCATCGGAAACATACAGGAGGAGACGCACCGCTTTGCGATAGAGTATCAGCGCTCGCTGAGACAGGAGAGCTACGGCTCCAGCCTTGATAAGATAAGCGGCGTGGGCGATAAGCGGCGGAACGACCTGATGAAATATTTCAAGTCCGTCAAGGCGATAAAGGCGGCGAGCGTCGAACAGCTCCGCCTCGTCGTGCCGAAGAATACGGCGCAGGCGGTGTATGATTACTACCATAACAGGAGTGACGATACATGCGAGTGATAACCGGCTCCGCGAGGGGCAGAAGACTGAAAACTCCGGAAAATTATGACATCCGGCCGACGACCGACAATGTGAAGGAGTCGGTGTTCAACATAATCCAGTTCGATATCGAGGGACGGCGCGTGCTCGACCTCTTTGCCGGAACCGGCCAGCTCGGCATCGAATGCCTGAGCCGCGGGGCGGAGAGCGCGGTGTTCGTCGATAAGGACAGGGCGGCGGTGCAGATCGTGCGCGATAACCTGAAAACCTGCGGCCTGAAGGCTACGGTCTTGCAGGAGGACGCGCTGAGCTTTCTGCGCCATTGCGGCAAATTCGACGTGATATTTGTCGATCCGCCGTACGATTCCGGCCTGTACGAATCTGTGCTGGAAACTATCAATTCGGTTGACATATTGTCGAATGGTGGTATAATAATCTGTGAAGCACGCCGCGAACGGCAGCTTCCGGATATGACCGCGCCGTACGTCAAACGCAAGGAGTACAGCTACGGTAAGGTCAAGGTCTGCATTTACACCAAGGAGAACGCCTGATGAGCATAGCTATTTGTCCCGGCAGCTTTGATCCGATAACGCTAGGGCATCTGAATATCATCCGCCGCAGTGCGAAAATATTCGACAAGGTCATTGTATGCATAATGTTTAACTCGACCAAGACCTCTCCGATGTTCTCCGTGGAGGAGCGCGTCGAGATGGTGCGCAAGGCGACCAGCAGGTACCCGAACGTCTCGGTCGATTCATCCTCCGGGCTTCTCGCGGAGTATGCGAAGAATTACGAGGGCGCCGTGATAGTGAAAGGTCTGCGCGCCGCGTCCGACTTTGAATATGAGTTCCAGATGAACCTCATCAATAAAAAGATAAATCCCCAGCTTGAAACAATGTTCCTTACGTCCGATGTGAAATATACCTTCCTCAGCTCCTCCGTCGTACGTGAAATGGCTAGATACGGCGCGGATCTGACCGGGTTTGTCCCGGACGAAATAAAAGAAGAGATCGAGGAAAAAGCCAAACAGTGGAGGACAAAATAATGGATAACAACGACATCATTGAGCTGCTGGATATCCTTTACGGCATGGTCACCGAGGCGTGGGGCGTTCCGCTTGGAAATGACAAATGCATAATCGAGCGCGATAAGGCGGTCGAGATAATCAACGAGATCAAAGCAAACCTGCCCACGGCGCTTGCCGAGGCGAAGCGGCTTGTTTCCGCGCGCGACGAGTTTATCGGCAACGCGAAGAAGGAGGCCGAGGCGCTTCGCAAGAACGCCGAGGAGAAGGCTCGCGCCATGATAGAGGAGCAGGAGATAGTGCGCGTTGCAAAGGCGCGCAGTGCGGAGATGATCGCCTCCGCCGAGGCGAAGTCCAAAGAACTGCGCCGCGTCGCAAGCTCCTATGTTGACGATATCATGCGTCAGGCGGAGGAGAGCATGACTGCCGCGCTCGGCAATATACAGAACACTCACAGAGCCTTCAGCGGCGCAATGCCAACGCAGAAGGCCGAACCCGCGCAGAGAAAGCGCGCCGAAGAGGAATAAGAAATACATAATAGCGGGCGGCACACTGCCGCCCGGCTTTTTAAACGGCAAAAAAGAGGACTGCGAAAGCAGCCCTCTTTCATATGTTCTTGTAAGCCAATCAGCCGACGATATCTCTGGTGTCGCGGGCGATGACAAGCTCCTCGTTGGTGGGGATAACGAAAACCTTGACCTTGGAGTCGGGAGTGGAGATCATTATATCCTCGCCGCGCTTGGAGTTCGCCTCAGCGTCAATCTTAACACCGAGGTAGCCGAAGTACTCGGCTATCGCCGCGCGGGTATCCTTGCTGTTCTCGCCGATGCCTGCGGTGAAGATGATGGCGTCAACACCGTTCATCGCGGCAACGTAGGAACCTGCAACCTTGGCGACCCAGTAATGGAACATATCCAGCGCCAGCGCCGCGCGCTCGTTACCGTTCTCAGCCGCGCTGTCGAGGTCGCGGAAGTCGGAGGACACGCCGGACACGCCGAACACGCCGGACTTCTTGTTGAGAATGTTCAGCATATCGTCGATGCTGTAACCGTACTTGTTCATCAAAAACTGCATGACGCCCGGATCGAGGTCGCCGCAGCGGGTGCCCATGGGGAGGCCGACCAGCGGGGTGAAGCCCATGGAGGTGTCAACGCACTTGCCGCCGTCGATGGCGCAGATGGAGGAACCGTTGCCCATGTGGCAGGAGATGAGCTTCAGTTCTTCGATGGGCTTGCCCATCAGCTCCGCGCAGCGTGCGGAAACGTAGCGGTGAGAGGTACCGTGGAAGCCGTAGCGGCGGATGCCGTCGTTCTTGTAATACTCATAGGGAACGGCGTACATGTATGCCTTACCGGGCATGGTCTGATGGAACGCGGTGTCGAACACTGCGACCATGGGAACGTCGCCCATAACGGCCTTGCAGGCGTTGATACCGGTGATGTTGGCGGGATTGTGCAGGGGAGCGAAGGGGATGCACTCTTCGAGCGCGGCCATGACTGCGTCATCAATGCGGACGGAGCTTGCAAACTTCTCGCCGCCGTGAACCACGCGGTGACCGACAGCGTCGATCTCCTTCATGGAGGAAACAACGCCGTACTCCGGGCTGGTCAGCTTGTCAATGACAGCCGCGATAGCCTCGGAATGAGTGGGCATGGGGACGTCCTCATTGAAGACGGGCTTGCCGCCTGCCAGCGGGCTGTGCTTGAGGTGACCGTCAATGCCGATGCGCTCGCACAGACCCTTTGCCATGACCTGCTCGTTGGCCATATCAATGAGCTGGTACTTAAGAGAGGAGCTGCCTGCGTTAATAACAAGAATTTTCATGTATCGTATCCTTTCTCTTGTAAATAAGCTTATTTTCAATTAAAATAAATACAAGCTATATTGTAATACAAAATACAGAAAACGCAAGTCTTTTTTGCTTCAAGTGCGGACAAACGGCTGATGGCGTCCGCAGAGCATAAAATCGACCGGGAGGACATCGCCATGGCTATAATAGGAATCGTCGCGGAATATAACCCGTTTCATACGGGGCATGAGTATCACATTGCAAGGAGCAGGGAGCTTCTGGGCGCGGACAGCACGGTAATATGCGTTATGAGCGGCGATTTTGTGCAGCGCGGCGAGCCGGCGCTATATTCAAAATTTGCCCGCGCCGAGGCCGCCTGCCGCTGCGGAGCCGACCTTGTCATCGAACTGCCCCTGCCATGGGCGCTGTCGTCGGCGGAGGGCTTCGCGCGCGGCTCTGTGGGGCTGCTTGGCGCGCTGGGCGCGACGCATCTGAGCTTCGGCAGCGAGTGCGGCGAGGTGGAGCGGCTTGAAAGAATCGCCGAATGTCTCATCGACCCGGCGGTCAACGCCGAGATAAGCCGCGAGCTTAACGAGAACGCGAACATTTCCTACGCTTCGGCGCGGCAGGCGGTGCTCGCGCGGCGATTGGGGGATGAAGCGAAGCTCATCGAGCAGCCGAATAACATCCTCGCCGTCGAGTACCTCAAGGCGATATATGAGCAGCGGCTGGACATTACGCCCATGACCGTGCAGCGCATAGGCAGCGGGCACGACATGGCGGGCGACGTCGGGCCGAAGTCGGCATCGGAACTGCGCCGCATGATTCTATCGGGCGGAAAAGTCGATAATTATATCCCGAAAAATGCATTAGCTGTATATTCCCGCGAGGAAAGCCTCGGCCGGCAGGCCATGAGCCGTGATTTTCACGAGACGGCGATACTCTCCCGACTGCGCATGTTTGGTGAAAATTACTACAAATCGCTCCCGGATTCCGGCGGCGGGCTTGGCAGCAGACTCTACAAGGCCGCGCATGAGGAAGCGACGCTCGACGGCGTCCTCGCGGCGGTCAAAACGAAGCGATATACCCTGTCAAGAATACGCAGAATGTGCCTCTGCGCGGCGCTTGGCGTCAAAAAAGACGATGCGGACGGCATTCCGCCGTACGCGAGAGTGCTGGCTGCAAACTCGCGCGGCTGTGAATATCTGCGCGTTCTGAGCAAAAATCCAGCGATACCAGTCATAACAAAGCCTGCCGCGGCGAGGACACTGTCCGCGGAGCGCGAGCAGGTGTTTGAGCTTGGTGCAGCCGCAAACGAGCTGTATGTGCTTGCCTACCGCGCCGGGCAGGAGCGCAGAGGTGGGCAGGATTGGCGCACCAGCCCCAAAATTGTACAAAATGACTAAAGGAATTAAATGGCGTTTTTATTCATTTGGAATTTCTCCCTATTGCAATTTAGCGTGGTACAGTGCATAATTACAATATCGTCGCTGAAAAACAAGTGTACGCTATTGGCGGACAAAAGCTGGCGAAGTATTATGAGGAGGAAAGAAAAATGAAGAAAGTTATTGCAATGCTTCTGGCCATAGTTATGTTGTTTGCGCTGTGCGCATGCGGCTCTACTAATGGCGATTCCAAGAACGAAGCATCCAGCGGCAATAAGGTCGTGAAGATCGGCGTGTTTGAGCCTACCAGCGGCCAGAATGCCGCAGGCGGCAAGAAAGAAATTCTTGGCATTGAATATGCGCATTCCCTGTATCCCACCATCGAGATAAACGGCGAGACCTACGATATAGAGCTTGTCTATGCTGACAACGGCTCCACTGCTGAGAAGGCGCCCTCCGCCGCCCAGCTGCTGATAAGCAACGGCGTCTCCGTCGTCATCGGTACTTACGGCTCCGGCTGTGCCATCGCCGCGGGAGACCTCTTCGCTTCCGCAAAGCTCCCCGCAATCGGCACCTCCTGCACTAACCCGCAGGTCACCGTCGGCAACGACTACTACTTCCGCATAGCCTACATTGACCCCTTCCAGGGCGCTGTCATGGCAAGCTACGCACTCAAGAACGGCTGCAATAACTGCGTCGTTATAGTTGAGGCCGGCGACGACTACTCCGCAGGCTTCGGCAACTACTTCTCCGAGGCAATGATAGCGGGCGGCGCAAAGTGCAGCACCGTCACCTTCCAGAGCGGCGAGACCGACTTCTCCACCATCATGGCAAACATCAAGGCTGAGGGCTATGACGGCATCTTTGCTCCCGTATCCATCGAGACCGCTCCTCTGATCATCAATCAGGCTCGTGAGAACGGCGTTGACTGCCAGATCATGGCGGGCGACACTTGGGACGACATCTCCATCGCCGAGCGCGCAGGCGAGAATGCAAACGGCGTGTTCTTCTCCGCATTCTTCGATGCGAGCGACACCAGCAACGAAGCGGGCGTTGAGTTCGTGAAGGGCTTCCGTGAGTACGTCGCGGCAGACTCCACCAGAATCGAGAACAACGGCGGCACCTCCGAGGCAATCTCTTCCGTTACCCCCTGCGGCTACGACGCATACATGGCAGCCTACAACGCACTGCTCAAGGCACAGAGCCTTGACGGCGAGGCGATCCGCGATGCGCTGGCCGGTCTTGAGGTCGAGGGACTTGTCACCGGCGACCTGAAGTTCGATGAGAACGGCGACGCTATCAAGAACTACGTTGCCATCAAGACCTTCAAGGACGGCGAGATAGTCTTCTCCGATGCCTACGTCGGCTGATACGGCATAAATAATATTTAAAGTTGATTTTGTTCAGCGTTTTCCCCGGCAATAAAGCCGGGGAAATGCTGTTATTTAAGAGAGAGTAAGAGGAGGCCGTAATATGCATACTGCCACATATTACATTGATCTGCTGCTGTCCGGCATAACGGTCGGCAGCCTGTATGCGCTGATTGCCATTGGCTATACCATGGTCTACGGTATACTGCGTCTTATAAACTTTGCCCATGGCGATATTTTTATGATGTCCGGATTCTTTATGATATATGTCAGCGCGACTTTGCCCATGGCGGTATCCATACCCGTCGTACTGCTGATGACGGTGCTGCTCGGCGTCCTCATCGAGCGCGCGGCATATAAGCCACTGCGCAGCGCTCCGCGTATGTCCGTTATGATCTCCGCCATCGGTGTCAGCTACCTGCTTCAGAACCTCGCGACCTACATCACCGGCGGCCTTGCGAGACCGTATCCTGAGATATCCTTCCTGAAAAAGAGCTTCGCGATAGGCTCACTGAATATCAAGATAATAACCCTGCTCACCCCGGTGCTGACGATACTGCTTGTCATAGCGCTTGTCATATTCATCAAGCACACCAAGACCGGCATGGCCATGCGCGCCGTCTCCAAGGATTTTGACACCGCGCGCCTCATGGGCATCAAGGTCAACAGCGTCATTACCGTTACATTTATAATAGGCTCGTTCCTCGCGGGCGTCGGCTCCATCCTGTACTTCACAAATTACGGTCAGGTCAGCCCGACCATCGGCGCAATGCCCGGTCTAAAGGCTTTCGTCGCGGCGGTGTTCGGCGGCATTGGCTCCATCCCCGGCGCGGTGCTTGGCGCGTACATAATCGGCGTCTGCGAGTCGCTCATCAAGGCCAACGACTCCATCGCAATATTCAGCAACGCCTTTACATTTGCGCTGCTTATCGTGGTGCTGCTCTTTAAGCCCAACGGAATGTTCGGCGAAAAGCTGACGGAGAAGGTGTGATATTATGCTGAAAAACGATAAAAAGAAAAGAGATATAATACTCTCGCTGATACTTGCGGCGGTAGTTCTGGCGCTGCTTATCTATGTTGATAAGGAAATGCACTATTCGATGCTCGCCTCTATAATCCAGAAGGCGGCCATATATTCGCTGCTTGCCGTCTCACTGAACCTCCTCAACGGCTTCACGGGACTGTTCTCGCTCGGTCAGGCCGGGTTTATGATGGTCGGCGCGTACACTTATGCCATTTTGACCATACCCCTCGACCAGCATGCGAGCGTCTACCAGTATTTCAATGGCGGCATCGTCAACGTCTGCCTGCCCGCATGGGTGGGACTCATCGCGGCGGGACTCGTCGCCGCGGGCTTTGCGTGGCTCGTCGGCAAGCCCTGCCTCAAGCTCAAGAGCGACTACCTCGCAATTGCGACGCTGGGCTTCGCGGAGATCCTGCGCGCTATAATCCAGTGGGACGTTCTCGGCCCCGTAACGAACGCCTCCAACATCCTTAAAAAGTTCCCGAAGTTTGACAGCGTACTGACTCCGGTGCTGCTTGCGGCATTCTGCATCGTGCTCATCGTCCTGCTTATCAATTCCTCCTACGGCCGCGCGTTCAAGGCCATCCGCGAGGACGAGATAGCGGCCGAGGCCATGGGCATAAACCTCGCAAAGACCAAGATGCAGGCGTTCCTGACCAGCGCGTTTTTCGCCGGTATCGGCGGCGCGATGCTCGCAATGTTTCAGGCGAGCGTCTACGCCAAGGCGTTCACCTCTGCCATGACCTATGAGATACTGCTGATCGTCGTCATCGGCGGCATCGGCTCCGTGACCGGCTCCGTTATCGGCAGCTTCCTGTACATAGCCTGCTCCGAGTGGTGGCTGAGATTTCTGGACGACTCGCAGACCTACCTCGGCGTGAACATCCCGTTCATGCGCGGCGGCTTCAGAATGGTCGTGTTCTCTGTCGTCATCATGCTGGTCGTGCTGTTCTACCGTCAGGGCATCATGGGAACGCGCGAGTTTTCATGGCAGGCGATAATAGATTTCTTCAAGAAGCCCTTTGCAAAGCGCGAACGAAAGGCGGCGAAAGACAATGGCTGAAAACGTATTGCATATTGAAAACGTCACCATGCAGTTCGGCGGCGTTGTCGCCGTCAATAACCTGAATCTCGACGTAAACAAGGGCGAGATCGTCGCGCTTATCGGCCCGAACGGCGCGGGCAAGACCACGGCCTTCAACTGCGTCACCGGCGTATATGAGCCGACGAACGGCAAGGTCGAGTTCATGGGCGAGGTCATCGCCGAGAATCACCCGCAGGGCAAAATGAAAAAGCTCTACGCGGGCGAGAATATGGGCATGTACACGGACGTCGTGTCCTATACGCCCGACGTAATAACCTCCAAGGGCATTGCGAGAACCTTCCAGAATATCAGGCTGTTCTCGAAACTCTCCGTGTTTGAAAACGTCCTCATCGCAAAGCACATGCGCGCAAAGCAGAACTTCTTCTCGGCGGCGCTGCATCTCAACGGCGCTGAGGAGAAGCGTATGCGCGAAGAGGCCATGGCGCTTCTCGCAGAGCAGGGGCTGGATAAATACAAGGACGACGTCGCGGGCAGCCTGCCCTATGGCATCCAGCGCCGCCTTGAGATCGCCCGCGCCCTCGCAACTGAGCCGAAGCTGCTGCTGCTCGACGAGCCGGCAGCCGGCATGAACCCGCAGGAGACTCTGGAGCTTGCGCAGTTCATAAGCGAGATACGCGCCCGCCACGAGCTGTCCATCTTCCTTGTCGAGCACCATATGGATCTGGTTATGAACATCAGCGACAGAATCTATGTGCTTGACTTCGGAAAGCTGATAGCGTCGGGCGTTCCGGCGGAGATACAGAACGACGAAAAGGTCATTGATGCATATCTGGGGGTGAGCGAGGATGAGTGAAACGATACTCAGCGTAAAAGACCTGAAGGTCAATTACGGCGGCATTGAAGCGGTCAAGGGCATCAGCTTTGACGTGCCCAAGGGCTCGGTCGTCACGCTTATCGGCGCGAACGGCGCAGGCAAATCCACGACGCTCAAGTCGATAGCTGGGCTTGTGAAGCCCGCCTCCGGCAACATTTCATTCAAGGGCGAGAGCATCACCGGCAAGGATCCGTCGCTGATAGTCTCCAAGGGCATAGTGCTCGTGCCGGAAGGTCGCCGCGTGTTTGACAACATGACGGTGCTGGAGAATATCAAGATCGGCGCTTACCTGAGGCATGACGATCTGAGCGAGGACATGGCGTGGGTGTTCGATTTGTTCCCGCGGCTCAAGGAGCGCGAATGGCAGCTGGCCGGTACGCTCTCCGGCGGCGAGCAGCAGATGCTTGCAGTCGCCCGCGGACTTATGGCGCGGCCTGAGATAATTATGATGGATGAACCGTCGCTCGGCCTTGCGCCGCTGGTCGTCAAAGGAATATTTGACATCATACGCGAGATAAACAAGCGCGGCGTGACCGTGCTTCTGATAGAGCAGAACGCGAACATGGCGCTGAAGATTGCGGACTATGCCTATGTCCTTGAGACGGGCAGAATCGGCCTCAGCGGCACCGGCGCGCAGCTTCTGGCGGACGAAAACGTCAAGCGCGCATACCTCGGCAAGTAAATATCGCAAAGCCGTCCGAAAGCTTTCGGGCGGCTTTTTAAAAAAGTTTTAACAATAAGCGGCAGATATATGCTATGATATGCGTGAGGTGATGGCTATGACGGTAAAGCAGCGTTTGACCAGATCAAACGTATATATGTTTCTCGTGCCGCTGCTAATTGCCGCGATGCTGCTCATTCTCGGCGCGGGCATCGCGCTGTATTTTCTTGAGACAAAATATCTGCCCCGGCTGGGGCAGAGTCTCTATGAAATGCATATGACGCTTGAACAGTACGAGACGACGTTTTCAAGCCTTGAAATATTTATCTGGACATATCTTGGCGCGGTCGGCAAGGCCTTGCTGCTGACGATATGCTTCACGAACTTCTTCCTGACGCATTCGCTGTTCCGCCATATCTCCGCCCCGCTTGACGAGCTCGTGGCCGGAGTGGAGCGTATACAGGGCAGGAACCTTGACGAGCCGATCGTCTATGACGGGAAAGACGAATTCAAGGCCGCGTGCGACGCCGTCGACCTCATGGCCGCGAAGCTAAAGGCCGCGCTTGACGACGAGCAGCGCCGCCAGCAGAGCCGCAAGGAGCTTATCGCTGGCATGTCGCATGACCTGAAAAGCCCTCTGACCTCCATCCACGCATACAGCGAGGCGATCCGCGACGGCGTGGCGCAGAAGCCGGAGATGCGACAGCGCTATATCGAGACGATATGGCGCAAGGAGCAGGAGATTGAGACGATGGTAAACCGCCTCTTCGAGTTTTCAAAACTCGATCTCAGCGAGCTGCCGCTGAAAATGGAGGCTGTGGACGTCGGCGCAGAGATGCGCTCGATTGCGGAGGACTATTCCGACAAGGCGTATGTGAACGTCTCGGCGGATGAATGTACCGCCGAGGCCGACCGCGAGCAGCTGCGGCGCATTGCAAAGAACATAATCGACAACAGCATAAAATACAGCGGCAGGGACAGAGTCTGCGTGGATATCCGCGCGGAAAAATGCGATGGCAGGGTCAGGCTCAGCTTCAGCGACGACGGCAAGGGCGTCCCGGATGAGCAGCTGCCGAAGCTTTTTGACATGTTCTATCGCGCAGACCCCGCGCGCGAACACAGCGGAGACGGCAGCGGGCTGGGGCTTGCGGTCGTGAAAAAGGCCGTGGAGCAGATGGGGGCTCAGTAGAGTCGCGTAGAAGCGTCAGCGGCGGATTGTGTATTATCGTTATGTTGAAGGATGCGTCGAAAGAATGAGCAGGATACTTATCATTGAGGATGACAAGGAAATTTCGGAGATCGAGCGCGATTACCTTGAGCTGGACGGCTTTTCCATATGCAAGCGGCTCCGCGAGAAGCTGGATATCCCTATTCTGGTGGTTACGGCGCGCGCGCAGGACGTGGACAAGATACGCGGCCTCGGCTTCGGCGCGGACGATTATATAGAAAAGCCGTTCTCGCCCGGCGTGCTTGTCGCGCGTGTAAAGGCGAATCTTGCGCAGTACAAGCGCCTGAAGCCGGAGGAAAAGCCCAAAGCCGTCCTAACCGTCGGCGACCTGACCTTTGACACTGAAGCGCACTCCGCGTCCGTGCGCAGCAAGCCGCTCACACTGACAAACAAGGAATATGAGCTGCTGCTGTTCCTCGCCAAGCACCCGAATCAGGTGTTCGGCCGCGAGGATCTTTATGAGCTGATATGTGGGCTTGAGTCGGTGGGTGATAACATCACCGTCGCCGTGCATATCAACAGACTGCGCGAAAAGGTCGAGCTTGACCCGTCGCACCCGCAGATGATACAGACCGTCTGGGGCGTTGGTTATCGTTTAAACGCTGTTTAACATTGCGTTATATTAAATTAAATCTGCTCTCCTATACTGGGCTTGTACCGGTGAGGGGGGCAGATTTGTTTTATAAGGGGCATGAAAATATGAAAAACCATGTTATGACTATGAACTACGCGAAGAGCTTCAAACGCATGATAATCCTGTTCGTCATTCTTGCCGTCGTCACCGCAGTTGCGATACCGCTGAGCTTTTCCCAGCAGATAAGTGATGCGGCGATGGAGAACACGGCAGCCAGAGCCGACGGCGAGCATCACCACGAGGACGACGCATGGAAGAGCCAGATAACCCCGCTGTCCGCTGTGAACTACGCGATCATCGGCGGCCTGAGCGTCCTGTGGGGCGTGCTGGTACTGAGCTACTGGCTTACGGTAGTTGCGTGACTTTACAAGAGCGCAGTGAACGAGGGCATGGACAAGTCGCTCTGGCCGATACTCGGAATATTCTTCAACTTCTTCGCGGTCATGGCCTTCTGCATCGTCCGCGATCAGCCCAAGAAAAAAGCTGCCGTTTAAAAGCTGTTTAAATCCGCTTTACATCGAATTAAACCTACTAAGACATAATAAAGACGTCCTCAAGGGAGCGGACAAAGAAACTTCTAAAAGGAGATTGATTATAATGAGAAATAACATTCATAACTATATCGCAAAGACCGCTATCGACTACGCAAACATCCAGCCCGAAGAGATCATGGACATTTGTCTCAGACAGGAAGGAAACCTCGTCGAGGTCGATTTCAACACCGAGTGGATGAATTACATCTGCTACGTCGACCTGAGCGGCGAAGCGCTTGGCTTCCTTTCCGAGCCTGTGCCCATCCACGATACCGACACGATGGTGCAGTTCATTAAAGACCGCCGCTGTGCGTAACTGATTCGCTATTCTTCTCCCCTGAATAAAGCCCGTCAGCAGGCTTAAAAACCTGCTGGCGGGCTTACTTTTTTATAGCATTGTAGATATCGCCTTGGTCACGCTGCCGAGGAGCTTGACGTACCATTTGATGTCCTTCAGACTCTCCAGCGTCACCTCGCGGCACTGGCTTCTGGTGGAGACAAAATCCTCCTCGATGTCCTTTATGCACGGCGTGCCGCACATATAGGCGGCGCACTCGAAGTGGTGGTACAGACTGCGGTAATCGAGATTTATCGAGCCGACCACGGCCTTGCAGTCGTCACTGACAAATACCTTCGCGTGGACAAAGCCGGGAGTGTATTCGTAGATTTTGACTCCGGCCTCCAGCAGCGCGGCGTAGTGCGTCTTGGCCAGCGCGTATGGGACGGGCTTGTCCGGAATGCCGGGGAGGATAAGCTCAACGTCAACTCCGCGGTGTGCCGCGAAGCGAAGCGCCGTTTCAAGCTCGCCGTCGAGAATGAGGTACGGCGTCATAATATGCACATAGCGCTCCGCGCGGTTGAGAATGTCCGAATACACCATCTCGCCGACGCGGTAGCTGTCCAGCGGGCTGTCCCCGTAGGGGATGACCCAGCCGGGGGAAGGGGACTGCGGTTCGGAATCCGGTACTGCGAGATATTTCTGATACTCGGCCTCGTCCGGCCCCATATTCCACATCTGAAGGAACAGCAGCGTGAAGCTGTCGACCGCGCGGCCGCGAAGCATTATGGCCGTGTCCTTCCAGTGCCCATAAGGGGAACCGATGTTTATGTACCTGTCCGAAAGATTTATGCCGCCCGTGAAAGCGACCTTGCCGTCGATGACGAGAATCTTTCTGTGATCGCGGAAGTTATAATGAGTTGAGACAAACGGGGTAAGCGGCGCGAATGGGCGACACTTGATGCCGTATTCCGCCAGCAGATGCGGGTAGTTCGCGGGAAGGGTTGCGAATTCGTTTGTCCCGTCGTACATCACGCGCACGTCGACCCCCTCCGCCGCCTTGCGGCAGAGTATCTCAAGCACGCGCCCCCACATGTAGCCTTCCTCAATAATGAAGTATTCGAGGAAGATAAAGTCCTTTGCCTCCTCCAGCCGCAGAAGAAGCTCTTTGAACTTCTCCTCGCCGCAGGGGAAATATTTGACCTCGCAGTTATCATAAACAGGGAAGCCGCCGCTTTGATTGAGATAGGTGTCGAGCGCGGCGGCCTCAGGGTGCGCCTCTTTCAGCGTCTCCAGCGCGGACGGCTCCTGCGGCAGCAGGTGCTTTGTCTCGCCGATGATGCCGCGCAGCCGGTCTCTCAGCAGCCGGTGCCCAACGTCCATGCGGACGTACATATACATGAGCGTGCCGAACAGCGGAGCCGACATTATCAGGATAAGCCATGTTATCTTTGAGGACGCATCGGCCCGGCTGTTTATCAGTATCAGAACCATGACGGCGACGAACAGCCACTGCACAACGAGCAGATGCGGCAGTATCTTGTAAAACCACAGCATCACCGCGAAGATGAGCGCGACCTGCAGGATAAGCAGCAGCGAGATAAGCCCCACACGGCTGAACACTATGCGGAAAAATCCGCGCTTGCCGCCGTTAAGCAACCGCATTCCGCAACTTTCGCTTTGCTTGTTCATGCCCGCGGCCTCTGCATACTCGCGCGGCGAATGATCTCTTCCGGCATACCCTTTCGCAGCTCGTACATCCTGCGCGCCTCGGCGGCGATGTCAAAGCGCATGTCGCTGTTCAGCCAGTCGATTATCATGCCGAAGCACTGGCACTTGTAGTAGCGGACGATGATGGCCTTGTCCTCCTGACTGATAGGCAGATCGCCGCGGTTATCGTGAATATAGGAGAGGATGACCTGCTCGCATATGCGCATCAGATACATCTCGACAAGCGCGCGGTCGGCCGAGCGGTAGAGATGGTACACGATGCGCTTGTTTTTTATGACCATCTGCACGGCCTCGTCGAGAGCGTCCTCAAGCGAAGCATAGTCAGGGCGCTGCTTCAGCAGAGCCTCGGCGCGCTCGGTGAATATATCCTTGATGAGCGTCGGTATGTCCTGAAAATGATAGTAAAAGGTGTTGCGGTTGACTCCGCACTCCTCGACGATATCCTTTACGGTTATCTGATTGAGGGGGCGGGCGTCAAGCAGCTTGAGAAAAGCCTCTTCTATCGCCTTGCGGGTAAAGGACGCCATGTCGTTTCCTCCCAAAAAGTTTTTCTTTATAGATATTAAAATATCATTTTTCCGGGCGGATTGCAAGCCCCGCATTTGTCCGCAAGGGCGGAGCGGGATGATTTTCAGACAGATTATAAATTATGCCTGACTTTAGCGCACTAAAAAAACCATGCCCATAGCGGGCGAAAACGGGACATGATAATATATCTCCATAAAATGCGGAGGCCATGTGTACCCTTCCGCAGAATCGAGGTATCCTATGCGTTCTGTTAAGCCGATGAAGGCTGCAAAAATATCGTATATTATAATTTCCGCGCTGCTCTGCGTGTTCGGCGTTGTGATGATGGCCGTGCCGGAGCTGAGCGTGACCGTTGTGGGAACGATACTCGGCATTACGATGATCGTGTTCGGCATCGTGAAGCTCGCCGCGTACTTCTCCAAGGATCTGTTCCGCCTTGCGTTCCAGTACGATCTGGCCTTCGGCATCCTGCTTATAGCCCTCGGCGTTCTCGTGCTGCTCCAGCCAGACGGCGCGATGAGCTTCTTCTGCATCGTGCTTGGCATCAGTGTGCTCACGGACGGCCTGTTCAAGATCCAGATATCCATCGACGCGAAGCGCTTCGGCATCACCAAGTGGTGGATCGTGATGGTCATGGCCATCCTCACCGTCGCCATGGGCATTGTTCTTGTTCTGCGCCCCGGCGAGAGCGCCGCGGTCATCATGCTGCTTGCGGGCATCGGCCTTTTCGTTGAGGGACTGCTGAACATATGCGTCTCCCTCTGCACGGTCAAGATAGTCAAGAACCAGTACCCGGACGTCATCGAAGGCGATTACGAGGTAGAAGAATAATAGAAAATAAATAATACCGAGAGACAGAGAGAGGTATTTGATGGATAACTTCATAGTGCTTTATAATCCGCTCGCGGGCAACGGTACGGCTCAGGACAAAATGCGGGAGCTTGAATCGCTCATGCAGGGGGATAGCCTTTATTTCAGCAATATGCTGGATATAAGGGATTACGGAGCCTTCTTCAACGACATGCCGGACGGCGCTTCGATTATCATCTGCGGCGGAGACGGCACGCTGAACCGCTTCCTGAACGACACCGAGGATATCCGCCCCGACTGCGATATCTACTATTACCCCAGCGGCAGCGGCAACGACTGTGCCCGCGATATCGGCGCGGAGCGCAATAAGCCTCCGGTGCTCATCAACCGCTACATAGAGCGCCTGCCGGAGATATGCGTCAACGGCACGGTGCACCGCTTCATAAACGGCATCGGCTACGGCATCGACGGCTACTGCTGTGAAAAGGGCGACGAACTGCGCGGCAAGGGCGACGGTGAGGTGAACTATACCGCGATAGCGATAAAAGGACTCCTGTTCCACTATAAGCCGACGGGCGCGACAATAACGGTCGACGGCGTTGAGCACCGCTTCGAGAAGGTCTGGCTTGCGCCGACGATGATAGGCCGCTACTATGGCGGCGGCATGATGCCCACTCCGGAGCAGGACAGGCTGAACGCCGACGGCGAGGTATCCGTGATGGTGTACTACGGCTGCGGAAAGCTGAAGAGTCTTGTGGTGTTTCCGTCAATATTCAAGGGCGAGCATGTAAAGCACGGAGAGATGGTTGCGGTTCTCAGCGGGAGAAACATAAAGGTTCGCTTTGACGAGCCGAGACCCCTCCAGATAGACGGAGAAACGGTGTCCGGCGTGCGGGAATACAGCGTGACAGCCTGCGAGGAAAAGGTTTTGCAGCCGGCGTAATATTATGGTATAATAAGTGGGCAGTATTATTGCATACTGCCTATTTAAATTTAAGGAGAAAGCATTGAACGGCATCAAGAGCATCGAGGGAAATGTTATTTCCAGAATATACAGCAATAATGAAATAAAGGAGCGCCTACAAACCTACGCCGCGCCGTACCGCGAGCTGATGAGCTATTACCGCTGTGCGATGATGGAGGTGTCCACAAAGTTCAATGTCCTCGACGAGGAGCTGTCGCTTCAGTATGACCGCAACCCGATAGAGGCGATAAAAACGCGGCTCAAATCGCCGGACAGCATCATGGACAAGCTCAGCCGCCGCGGCCTGCCGTTCTCGGCGGAGAGCATTGAGCATAATTTGAACGATATCGCTGGCGTCCGCGTGATATGCGCGTACATCTCGGATATATACATGCTGCGCGATGCGCTGCTGCGGCAGGATGATATAGTGCTTCTGCAGGAGAAGGACTATATCAAAAACCCGAAGCCGAACGGCTACCGCAGCCTTCATCTCATAGTGGAGACACCGATATTCCTGCATGACCAGAAGAAGCAGATGCGCGTCGAGGTGCAGTTCCGCACGATGGCGATGGACTGGTGGGCGAGTGTGGAGCATAAGCTGCGCTATAAGAAGCCCGCCGCGCCGGAAGAGGTCAACAGCGAATTGAAGGAGTGCGCGGAAATCAGTGCCGACCTTGACAAGCGGCTTGAAAAGCTGCGCCAGCGGACGGAAACATGACGGGGGAATGCCTTGAATAAAAAGCGTTTTAAATCAATACTCTCGGCGCTGCTGACATTGCTCATACTGGCCGGGATCATGGCGCTTGTGCTGCGCGGCAACGTGGAAGCCATTATGAACAGCATCGCGTCGATAAGCGCCGCGTCGCTCATTGCACTGCTTGCGCTCGGCGTAGGATACCAGCTCCTTGACTCCGCCATGTGCATGACGCTTGTGCGCAGCCGGGTACCGGGACTGAGCTACCGTCAGGCTTTTGAACTCACATTTCTGGGCGTGTTCGGCCTCGTCACCAGCGGCGGCGCGGCGACGATACCGATGCAGAGCGGGTATCTGTATAATCAGGGACTTGACGTCGGAAACAGCGTCGGCCTGATGATAATGAAATATATTTTCCACAAGGGCACGATTTTTCTCTACGCGCTCATAATGCTTGTCACCCAAAGCGGCTGGCTCGGCGCTAACCTGCCCTCCGCGGGGAAATATCTCGCACTCGGCTTCGGCTTCTGCCTGCTTATCATCCTAGCGCTTATCCTCATATGCACATGGGATGCGCTCCGCCGCTTCGCGCTGAAGGTGATAGAGAGGCTGCCCGACAGCGGCAAATGGCCGCATCGCAAGGTGAAGTGGAGCGAGAATATCGGCCTTATGTATTCGGAGGCGCGGCACCTCGCACAGACAAAGTGGCGCATGTGGGCGATGCTTGGGTTGAACTTCGCAAAGCTGTTTGTTCTGTACTGCGTGCCATATGTCGGCGCGCGGGAGGTGGGCGCGGACGTGCCGGAATTTGTGCGGATGCAGCTGCTGGCGTCGCTGATGCTGCTGCTGTCCGGCGTACTGCCGAATGTCTCTGGCCTCGGTTCGGTAGAAATCGCGTTCCTCTTCGTTTTTAAAGGCTTCCTCGGCGAGGTCAACGCGTCGAGCGTGCTGGTGCTGTACCGCATCGCAAGCTATTTCTTCCCGTTCGTAATCGGTGTGATAGTGTTCATGGCCTGCCGCAAGAAAATAGTTCCTGAGAAAAAAGAAGCATAAAGCGTACAAAAACTCCCACCATGATTTCCCATGGCGGGAGTTTTGTTAATCTCTGAAGTCGAAAAGATCACGAGGCTTAACATCGAGAATTTCACATAATTTAAAAATAAGGTCAAAAGACACTCCTACATTGCCAAGCTCTATTGCGCTGATATGGCTCCTGTCTATGTCAGCCAGCTCGGCAAGCTGCAGCTGTGTCAGTTTTTTTCGCTTACGGTAGTAAACAATGTTTAATCCGAACTTTTCGTAGTACGGTTTATATTCCAGCTTCATCGGCAAGTCCCCTTTCTGAGAATATTTTAGGGGCTTTTGACATAATATAAACCTTGCTAAAATAGCGTAATGCTATTGACACAAGTCAAAATGCGTGTTTTAATAATGGTGTAAGTATTTTACTGCGAAAATTTGGAGGTAGAGAGAAATGAAAAAAGCCATATGTGCGATTCTGGCCGCCGCGACGCTTTTTCTCTGCGCTTGCGGGGGAACGACTGCGCCGGAACCGACTCCCGCCGTGACCCCTGCGCCGACCGCCACACCGACTCCGAAGCCCACACCCAAGCCTACATCAAGCCCGACACCGACTCCCAAAACCGATAGAAACGGATTTGACGAGGCGAGTAATACCGAGTTAAGCTTTGGTGGACTTACATTTCAGATTCCGTCATACTATGACAAGCAAAAATTTGATGATGATGGCAACGGTGTGATTGGCGTGGAAGAATCAGATGAGATTGTAGGCGGTATCGTTTTTATGGATGTAGATATTGATGCAAGTCCATCAGATGATGAGTTTAAAAGTGCTAAAGATGAATTAGTTAATAAGGTGGCAGAAGTAATAAGTGCTAAAGCCGGAACGCCTGAGGAAACAACTCTGTGCGGATATACGGCAGTGAAGGCTGGGCTTTATTCAGACGAGCTGATTGGATGTACGATATTATATATAGTTCCTGATAGTAAGTCCATTTCAGCCGTTTTGGCTGCATATACTCCGGATACAGAATATGATTACATACCAGATTTTGAGCGGATTCTAGAGTCGGCGAAAAATAATGACGCGGTGGAAGAAACCTCGGCGGACGGGGTGACGCCGGAGTTCAAGGCCAAAATGGACAGCCTTGAAGCATTTTTCGACGAATACGTTGATTTTATGAATACATACTTAAACGCGGCAAGCTCCGGAGACGTGATGAGCATGATGTCAAAGTACATGAACTTCCTGAACAAGTATACAGATGCGATGAGTGATCTTGAAGATATAGACGAAGTCAATCTGTCAGCCGCGGACTACGCCTATTATGTAGAGGTATACGGCCGTATCATGCAGAAGCTGCTGAAGGTAGTAGGATAAAGCAAATAAAATGAAAAATCCTCCTGATAAAATCAGGAGGATTTTTCATCAGCCCTTACCGGCGGGGCGGTTCTTGCGGGCGGTGTGACCGCGGCCGCGTCTGCGCGCCTGTGCGGCCTTGGTTTTATAGAAGTCTATCATTTCGGCGTCGGCCTCGTATACGAGCTTGCCGACAGACCATGTGTTCTCGTCGCTGTTCTTCTTGAAGCGGACGCGGGCGAGATATGTGCCGTGCTCGTCGCAGGGGAAGATGTTCATGTATCTCTGGTCGCCCTGATTGACCCACTTGCTGCCGCTGAGCTCATTGCCGCAGACGGGGCACAGAAGCTTGCCGATATGCTCGTCCGCGAGCGCGACGGCCTTACTCTCAAATCCGTCATAGCTCTCGTGCACGATTGCGTCTGGCCCGGCGTTCTCGACGGGGGGCTTGTAGTTCGGCATACGCGAGGCGAGGATGCGCGCCGCGTCCGGATACATGCGCAGTCCTTCGGGCATGTCGAGCTTCGTGCTGACAAGCGCGGTGTTGTAAGCGTCGCCGAGTGCGTCGTGCGCTACGCGAGTCTGCTCGATGCCGAAATGCTCCATCGCGCTGGCGAGTGACTTCTGGTTCTTGTCCCCGCCGGTCTGGAGATTGTATATGAGCTGAAGGTTTATCCAGCCGGATATCCAGTCCCAGTCAAGATCGTGAATGATGATGTTCTGCTCCATGATGCCCTGATCGTCACAGCCCCAAGTGATAAAGGTCACGTCGTCGCCGCACCACTCGCGGAACTTCTCCATCGCCTCAGGGAAGGAGTACCCGTGCGAAAGACGCTCCTTGTCGAAGCCGGTTATCTTCTTCACCTTGTAGTGCATACGCTTGAAGTATATGGGCTTGATGTCGATCGTGAATTCCTCGCCGACGGACAGATCCTCGTTCAGCTTCACGGCGCCGATCTCGATTATTTCGCCGCGCAGGTGTATAGGCAGCTTGTTAAATACGGAGGATTTGGAGCTCATTGCCTGATTCCACTCCAGATCCACCACTACATAATTCATAACAACAATTCCTTTGCATAATTCTAACAAAATCATTATAACACACAATTCTGGCATATGCACTATCTTTTTTGATAATTTTCCTATGCAGCCGGGAGCAAATGTGGTATAATCACCGCGTTGCAGAGTAAATCGTCTTATATCCGGAGGATTGTTATGAAAAATATGACCGTACTTCGCGCGGCGCAGTGCTGCGGCGGAAAGCTGTGCGGAGAGGATATAAATGAATATGCGGAGCTGGGCAGCGTCGTTATCGACAGCCGATGCGTCCAGCCGGGAGACCTGTTCGTCGCCTACAAGGGCGAGCGTGCAGACGGGCACGACTATATAAGTACAGCGCTCGACAAGGGCGCGGCCTGCTGTCTTGCCGAGCGTGTGCCCGACGGCGAGAATCGCGCAGTCATAGTGGTTCCCGACGTGCAGGAGGCGCTGGAGAAGATTTGCGCCGGGTACCGCGCCACGCTCGATATTCCGGTGATTGGCATCACCGGCAGCGTCGGCAAGACCTCGGCGAAGGAAATGATATCGGCGGTGCTGTCTCAGCGCTGGTCGGTGCTGAAAACGGACAAAAACCTCAATAATCAGATCGGCGTACCGATGACGCTCTCGCGCATCACTCTGGAGAACGACGTCGCCGTCGTTGAGATGGGGATATCTGGCTTCGGCGAGATGAGCAGGCTTGCGGCGATGGCGCGGCCGACAATTGCGGTGTACACCGTGATTGGTCATGCGCATCTGGAGTTCCTGCATGATCTGGACGGCGTGATGCGCGCCAAGGGCGAGATGCTTGACTACATGGCGGACGATGCCCCTGTCATCGTGAACGGAGACGACGAGAAGCTGTGCACGCTGAAGTGCCGCCAGAAAAAAACGACCTTCGGCCTCGGCGAGGACTGCGACGTCCGCGCGGAGAATATCCGCTGTGTCTCAGCGGAGCATACCGAGTGCGACATCGTGTACGGCGCGCGGCGTGTCCACGCGGTCATTCCCGCGTTCGGGCAGCACATGGTCTATGCGGCGCTTGAGGGCGCGGCAGTGGGCTTCCTGCTGGGGCTTACCGACGGCGAAATCGCGGCGGGAATCGCGGCATACGAGACAGTAGGACGCCGCGCCGCGGTGAGCGACACGGGCTTTGTCACGCTGATTGACGACTGCTATAACGCAAACCCCGACTCGATGAAGAGCGGCATTGACTCCCTCCTGCGCCTGCCCGGACGGCATGTGTGCGTTCTGGGCGACATGCTGGAGCTTGGCGAGCATGAGCGCGAGATGCATTTTGAAACCGGCAGATACGCGGCGGAAAACGGCGTCGGGCTTGTCATGTGCTCTGGGCGGCTCGCGGAGGACATTGCGAAGGGAGCCGGGGCGTGCGGAGTGCATTTTGATACGCGCGAGGAGCTGATCGCGGCTCTGCCCGCGTATATCCGGCGCGGCGATGCTGTGCTCGTCAAGGCGTCCAATAGTATGCGCTTCGGGGAAATCTCAGAGGAAATAAAGAAAATGAGGTAATACATGCAGATAAAAAACGTACTTCTCGATCTGGATAATACGATCCTTGACTTTGACACCGCCGAGCGCGCCGCGATAACAAAGACCCTGCGCGCACTCGGCATCGAGCCGACCGACACGATAGTGAAGCGATACTCGGAGATCAATATGATTTTCTGGGAAAAGCTTGAGCGCGGGGAGATAAACCGCCGTCAGACGCTTGTAGGCCGCTTCGCGGCGTTGTTCGAAGAGCTGGGCGTATCGGTGGAAGCGGAGCTTGCAGAGGACATGTATGAAGATTTCCTCTGCATCGGCCATTATTTCGTGCCCGGCGCGGAAGCGCTGCTTGAAACGCTGCACGGGAAATACCACCTGTACATCTGCTCCAACGGCAGCAAGAAGGTACAGGACAGCCGCATCGCAAGCTCCGGCATAGCGAAGTATTTTGACGGGATATTTGTGTCCGAGGAGATGGGACTGAATAAGCCTGACAAGCGTTATTTTGAAGCCTGCTTTGCGCAGATACCGGACTTCAGGCGGGAGAACAGCATAATGGTGGGGGACAGCCTTACCTCCGATATCAAGGGCGCGCGCAACGCGGGACTTAGGAGTGTGTGGCTCAATCCCTCGCACAAGGCATTGACCGGGGATGCCGCTCCGGATTATGAGATAGATGCACTTGAAAAACTCCCCATTCTGCTGGCAAAATTATCTGAACTTAGTGAATAACGCTAATTTACCCCGTGAATTTTTGTTTAAATTTGTGGATTGCATTTAAAAATATAGATGGTATAATGAACACTCACTAAAGATTAAAGAGCGCTGAAAGGCATTTTCGGCGCTCCAAAAATTTTCACGGAAGGCGACAGAAGCTTTGGAAAACTGGTTGGATTATTTGAGACAGCTTAATATGACGTCCATGATGCTGCGCATAATTCTCGCGTTGCTGATGGGCGGCCTTATCGGCATGGAGCGCGAGCGAAAACGCCGCCCCGCCGGATTCAGGACATATATGCTCGTCGCCCTCGGCGCGGCGCTGACGGTCATGCTCAGCCAGTACCTTGACTATATGCTCAATAATCCGTGGGCGGAGATTAACGCGTCGATCGGCGTGAAGGCCGACGTTTCCCGTTTCGGCGCGCAGGTCATAAACGGAGTCGGCTTCCTCGGCGCGGGTACGATAATCGTCACCGGGCGGCAGGAGGTCAAGGGTCTGACCACCGCGGCGGGTCTCTGGGCTTCGGCCTGCATGGGGCTTGCCATCGGCGCGGGCTTTTATGAGTGTATGCTGGTCGGCTTCCTGCTCATCTTCCTCTGCATGAGGATACTGCCGTTCATAGAGAGCGCGGTCATGGCCAAGGCGCGGAACATGAACGTCTATGTCGAGATGGACAGCGTTGAAAACGTCGGCACGATAGTTAATCTCATCAAGTCCGAGAATATCACGCTCTACGACGTGGAGATAGACAAGGAGCAGCACGAGCATCTCACGCAGATAAACGCCGTGTTCAGCCTGCACCTGCCGCATAAAGAGAATCACACCGAGATACTGGCCAAACTTTCGACGCTGGACGGCATCATCACGATAGAAGAAATCTGAAAGGAGGGACGCTGAAATGCTGAGCTGCTTTGATTTTGTCCGCGATATGGACTTTCTTGCGGTGACGTGCAGACTGCTGCTGGCTATGCTGTGCGGCGGTGTCATCGGCATTGAGCGCGAATACAAGCGCCGTCCCGCCGGATTCAGAACGCATATCCTCATCTGCCTCGGCGCCGCGATGACGACGCTGACCAGCCAGTATCTGTTCCTGACCATGCACATGTTCACCGACGTCGGGCGTCTCGGCGCGCAGGTAATAGCTGGTATCGGCTTCATCGGCGCGGGCACGATAATCGTCACGAAGCGCAAGCGCGTCAAGGGACTCACCACCGCGGCGGGACTCTGGACATCGGCAATAATCGGCCTCGTCTGCGGCGCGGGATATGTCGAGTGCGCCATATTTGCAACGGTCATGGTGCTTGTGGCGGAGTTGCTGCTCGTAAAGGTGGAGTACCGCTTCGTCCATAAGGTGAACGACGTGAACCTCTATATCGAGTACGCCCACGCGGTATGCATCGAGTCTATCATACGCATCGCCAAGGAGAACCACATCACAATGAACGGGCTGGAGATCACCCGCGTTGCCGGGGAAGGGGACTCGCATTATTACTGCGCGGTGCTCACATTGCAGGCCAGCCGCAAACAGCTTGACGAGAAGATCGTCAAGTCCATAAGCAATCTGGAAGACGTTATCAACATAGAAGAGCTGTAAAAAGCCGATACGCGCACCTCGTGTTTGACATGAGGGGCGCGTTGATTTATAATACGGTATATCATACATAAAAGAGGCATTCTTATGGAATCAGGACGGCACGTGGCGGATACGCCGCGCACAGCGCCGAAGCGGAAAATGAAGCCGCTTTGGCTCGTTATAGTTATAGATATATTTCTCGCCGGGGTCATTCTGTGCACTTTTTCGCTGTTTCACCATGTCATCCCAAGCATGAACGCAAAGCGCGCAGCCAGCGTAAAACCGTCTGCCCCGACTCCGACCGTCGCCGTTACTCCTGCGGCCGAGGAAACGTCGGCTGCTAGCGAGGCTCCGACTGTAAGTGAAGCGCCGGTGGACAACCGAACCGAGTGGCAGAAGAAGTTCGCGGAGCACTTTACCGACGAGATAGTCGTGACTGAGAATTCTTACTCCAGCCCGAATATCGCCATCAAGCTTCAGACCCACAGCATCGACATCGACGGACGCACGAGCGTGTATCACGTCGCGGACATTTACGTGGCCTCGCTCGACAATCTGCGGACATATACCGCGCACGGCGGCAACGCCTACATGGACGCGCAGAACATCATGGACATGGACTCGGACGTCAACCCCATCCTCGCCATAAGCGGCGACTATGTCACATTGCAATATGGCGGCTTCCTGATGCGCAACGGCGAGCTGCTCAACAGCGAATATACCTATTGCGATATATGCGTGCTGTATTCGGATGGCCGCATGGTCACATATCCGCAGGACGGGTATAATATCGAAGAAATTCTCGAGGATGACCCGCTTCAGATATGGAACTTCGGCCCCGCGCTGCTGGACGCAGACGGGCACGTCAAGGACAGTTACAGCGTCAGCTTGACGGTCAGCTACCCGAATCCGAGAAGCGCGATCGGCTATTACGAGCCGGGGCACTACTGCTTCGTGGTCGTGGACGGGCGGCAGGACGGCTATTCGTACGGCCTGCGCATCCCGGAGCTTGCCGCGATTTTCGAGGAGCTTGGCTGCACCGAGGCGTATAATCTCGATGGCGGCGGTTCTGCCGTGATGGTCTTTAACCATGAAAAATACAGCCGCCAGAGCAATGGCGGCCGTGATCTCGGCGATATTATCTATGTCTCGGAAACGGAGGGCTGAGCACAGTGAAATTCCTAAAAGCGGTGCTGCCGAACATATCCATAGCGCTGTCGCTCTCGCTGCTGGTGCTGGTGATAGTCGATAACCGCAACCCAATGATGGGCTTTCTCCGCAGTGTTCAGGCGCAGATACTGATAGCCGTCGCAGCGGTTATCGCCATAGCGACCGCGGCGGTGCTGTATGCCGAGTGGCGGCGGGACGGGCGCTGAGACTCACTCGGCTATGACCTTCCATGCACCGATGAGCCGGTCGAGAGACCACACTGCGTTGGCGGGGGAAGTGGACGGGAGGCAGACGGAACCGCGTCCCGTTATTTCCTCGGAGAAGCGCTTGTAGTATTTCTCGCTCGTTTTGCCGTTGGTGTAAATGCGGCGGATGTCGGCGCGGGATAAAATGACGCTCAGGTCGTTCGGCACAGCATTTTTGATGCTGCTGTCCGCGCTGCCCGTGATTTCGCAGGAGGCGAGCACATCCCACAGCGCGATGTGATGCTTAAGGAGAAACCGCGTTTTCTCGTCTGTGTTCTGCGGCACATCAGCATTATATACTGCGGCGAGAACACGCCAGAACCGATTCTGCGGATGGCCGTAATAAAACATGATCTCCCGCGATTTCACCGACGGGAAGCTGCCGAGGATAAGTATCTCGGATTCCGCGTCGTATACCGGCGGGAACGGATGTACAAGCATAATATCAGACTCCCTGCAAAAAGCAGCCGCAATATTGCGGCTGCTTTTTAATGTTGAACTTACTTCTTGAAGCTATCCTTCAGCGCGACTGCGCGGTTGAAGACAAGATGCTCCGGAGACGCATCGCGGTTGTCGAGGCAGAAGTAGCCCTGACGCATGAACTGGAAGCCCTCGGAGTCCTTACCCTTTTCGGGCATCGCCAGCTTGCCGAGACCGGCTTCGACCTTGCAGCCGGTGAGAACCTTGAGACTGTCGGGATTGATGCAGTCAAGGAAGTTCTTGTCCGGGCCGTCCGGCTCAGGGTCGCTGAACAGATAGTCGTAGAGACGAACTTCGGCGTCGACCGCGGTGTTTGCGTCGACCCAGTGGATAGTCGCGCCCTTGACCTTGCGCCCGTCGGCAGGATCGCCTCCGCGGCTGTCGGGGTCATACTCGCAGTAAATCTCCGTCACGTTGCCGTCGGCGTCCTTCTTGCAGCCGGTGCAGGTGACCAGATACGCGCCCTTGAGGCGAACCTCAAAGCCGGGGTGCATACGCTTGTATTTCGGCGCGGGAACTTCCATGAAGTCGTCCGCTTCGATCCACAGCTCGCGGGAGAAGCTTATCTCGCGTGTGCCGTCTTCCGGACGCAGGGGATTGTTCTCGACCGTCAGAAGCTCGGATTTGCCTTCCGGATAGTTCGTGACGATGAGCTTTACCGGATGCAGCACGGCCATGACGCGCTTTGCGTGCTCATTCAGATCGTCGCGCAGGCAGCTTTCAAGCAGCGCCCAGTCGACTGTGGAGTCGACCTTCGACACGCCGATGCGTTCGCAGAAATTGCGGATGGACTTCGCGGTATAGCCGCGGCGGCGCAGACCGCAGAGCGTTGGCATACGCGGATCGTCCCAGCCGGAGACGCGGTGCTCCTCGACCAGCTGGCGAAGCTTGCGCTTGGACATGACGGTGTAGTTGATGCCGAGGCGCGAGAACTCTATCTGGCGCGGCTTGATGCCGGGGATGGACACGTTCGATACGACCCAGTCGTACAGCGGGCGGTGCGCCTCGTACTCAAGCGAGCAGAGCGAGTGCGTGATGCCCTCCAGCGCGTCCTGTATCGGGTGGGCAAAGTCGTACATCGGGAAGATGCACCACTTCGTGCCCTGACGGTGATGCTCAATGTATCTGATGCGGTACAGCACCGGGTCACGCATGTTGAAGTTGCCGCTTGCGAGATCGATTTTTGCGCGCAGGGTGTAACGGCCTTCTTCAAATTCGCCGTTCTTCATGCGCTCGAAGAGGTCAAGACTCTCTTCAATCGGTCTGTCGCGCCAAGGGCTGACGGCGGGATGCGAGGTGTCGCCCCTGTATTCGCGGAACTGCTCCGGGGTAAGCTCGCAGACATAGGCAAGCCCCTTCTTTATAAGCTCAATGGCGTATTCATAGGTCTTTTCAAAGTAGTCGGAGCCATAGTAGAACCTGTCGCCCCAGTCAAAGCCGAGCCAGTGGATGTCCTCTTTGATGGCGTCGACGTATTCGGTGTCCTCCTTGGCGGGGTTCGTGTCGTCCATGCGCAGGTTGCAGATGCCGCCGAAATGCTCGGCAGTGCTGAAGTCTATGGTCAGCGCCTTGCAGTGGCCGATGTGCAGATATCCGTTCGGTTCGGGCGGGAAACGGGTGTGAATCTGCATACCGTAGCAGCGATGCCCCTCGGAGAGATCCTCCTGAACAAAGGCCTCGATGAAATTTCTTGTTGTCTCTTCCATATACCCTCTCTCTCCTATAAAAAGCTACCAAAATATTATAAACGATAGTTGGCATAAATACAATATTTTTTTCAATAAAACGGGGTGAATCAACAGCCGCGGATAAGCGGTGTTTACAGGCGAAGACCACCATGATATAATTTGTAAAAAAGAGTATTATTAAAACGGAGGGAAGAGTATGGGAAGCTGATTTTCAAATCTGCATATCAGGCGGGCGGAGAATATCGAACCGAGCGCAGTTGACTAGGCGCTGACCGAGATGATGACAGCCGCCAATTACCTGCCCGCAGAGAACGCGGCGGAGGCAGACGCCGCAGTCGCAATACTCGGCACGGATTCGGAGTGGATATCCGTATATTCGGATTTCTTCGAGTTCGGCGAACCGAAGCAGTTTCAGGACATTGCCCGGCCGATATCGGAGCGGCTGCACACTGATGTACTTGGCATAGCCTGCTTTGACAGCGACTTTATGTTTATGAACCTGATAAATCCGGAGCAGAAGCTCGACGCGTTTGCCAGAATAGGCGGGGGATATGGCATCAAACGGCGCAGCAATTTCAATGCGTGGAAAAATAAGGTGACAGGTTTAGACGCGTTCAAGCGCTGTGCCGCGGAGAATGAGTATGCCTTTGCCGAAGAGTTCCTGATGGACACCGCGCAATACACCGGCTTGAACGAGAAGCTGGCCATAAGCTCTTATGACACCCTCGGCGAGCTGGAGCTTCCAGTGCAGAAGAGATATCTGTACTTCAAATTGCCGGACACAGTCGAACGGGTGCCGCCGAAATCTATTTTACACAGTGCAGGTAGTAGCTGTCCGTGTACCGACGGCAAATGGACGTGGGTAGGAGTTGCGAATGTCGGCGGAGCATCGAGGTGCCTTTCGGTGTTTTTATCGGCCCTTATGTTGAAAACGACGAGATAAGCTTCTCGGATCTGTATTTGGAAACTGGATATCGGGGAACGAGAACGCCGTTTGAACTCAAAACAATTCGCCTCATAGATGGTCGCTTGGCTTATTATTACAATGCTCCGGAATATAAGATACCGAAAGCCGTGAAAGACGGGCTTTCATGGATGAAGAAATTTGATGAAGAAAGTAAACGGGAAATAAAAGTTGTATTTACGCCGCATGGGGATGAACGGAAAATGCTCGACATCATCCTCGTGGTCAGTCCAGACAAGAATCCGGAAGGGCAGTATGCATGGGCGGCCTGGGGCGATTATGGCTCAAAAAAGAGATACATCGAGGAATTCAATAAGCTTCAGATGCATTTCTATAACGAATCGAAAAAATTCGGAAGTAATCGGAAGCCGCCTGATTTACTGCGCGAAGAGGATTATGACATATAAAAACATGCCGGGTAAAATGCCCGGCATGTTCCATGCTTATTTATTGTAATTCGCGTACATCGTGTCGGTTGCCTGACGGATGGCGGCGGTGACTTCCTCGACCTTTCCGGCGTCCCACTCGGACGGATCGGCGCGGAGGAACGAGGTCTTGTCCACGCGGTTATCGAAGATGCCGATGGGGACGTTATAGGTTCTGCCGTGCGCCTTGACGGTCACGGTGTTCTCGACCTCGGCGTGCTGCACGAGGTATTCCATATCGTCACAGCCGTAGTCGCCAAGCATGACGGCCATCGGAACGCCGTGGTGCAGGTTGGAGCCGGGATCATTCGGGTCGGCGCGGTCGGCGTTCTTGCGGCGGGACTCCTCAGGAGTGACCCAGATGTAGAGGATAACGGCATTTTCAAGAATCTCCGGGCAGAACATCGGCAGCGAGTACTGGTAGCCGAAAGTGCCGGTCAGCGGCATGGATGAGCCGTCCGGCCCGCCGCGGGCGCACTCGATGATGATGGTCTTGTCCTCGAAGCTGTCGGGATAACCGGCGTGCTTCTCGTCGAGCATCGCGCGCGCTTCGTTTTCAAGTATCTTTGCCAGCTTCTCGCGGACTTCCGCCTTGAGAACGCCGAGGCGCGGGCTGATACCGGCCTGAAGCCCCGCGCGGTCGTAGCGGTCGAACAGCAGCTGTGCGGCGGAGTCGGGCTTAACGACGTTGCGGTTCATAAGGTCGTGATAGTCTTCGTTGAGCAGGGCGCAGAGCGTACCCCAGTCGCGGCCGTCGATGAACGGCTCCTCGCCGGGATAGAAGATGCGCGCCTCGCCAATGGCCTGAAGCTCGTTGTCGATGCGGCGCATCATGTGGACGTACGGAAAGTCGTCCAGCTGAAGATTCTCGCCGATGTGGAACTCATTCTGAAGGCGCTGCGGCTCGATATTGGCCATGAAGTTCCTGACCTCGGACTTGCCGGAGGCGGGAAGCGCCTGAAGAAGAACAACTTTAAACACCTTGTTTTCCATAATTTCTCCTTGTATTATATTATTTAATAAACTATTTCAAGCCATTTCGTCTTATCGACCGTTATACTGCGGTGCCTGTCGATGTACTCGATTATCAGCTCCGATATCTCGGTCGGCTGCTCACGCACGACCTCACATTCGCTGTAGACCTCATAGCCGCCCGCGCCAGACGCGCGGTAATTATTCATGCACAGCGTCAGAGATTTGTCCTCGGCCAGCTCCGCGCCGCGGTATTTTATCGACACGACGCGTTCGCCGACCGGACGGCGCAGATCAAATACCGCACTGACCCCGGCAAAATAATCGTAGTTGAAGTGCTGCACGATCGGGTGCAGGAATGTTTCACTGACTTCGAGTCCGTTTTTGCCCAGTGTGAAGTATTCAGCGCAGCGCTCCAGCGCGGCTTTCAGAACACGGCGGTCGACCCGCAGCGTCACAAGCGTGTTCGGGAAAATGTAGGTCGAGACCACATCGCGGACCGTGACGTCCTGCGCGAAGCCCTTGACCGTATTCGCCAGACTGGTTGTCGATATGTCCGCTCCGGAGGCTTCGAGCTGCACCTGATTGAAGAAGTTCGCAATCAGCGAGCCGTGCGCGGCCATCTCAAGCGGAGGCTTGGGCAGCAGGGGAGTGTCCAGATGACCGACCGGCGTGTCGAGCCACTGCGCGGTTTCACGCTCAGGCGGCGCAAGATATTCCATCGCGGTGGGCAGTGGAGTGCATCCCGCGTCGCACAGCCGGGATTCGGCGGTCACGCAGTTTTCGTCGACGGAAACGTCCATCGTGATATATTGCCGCGCCTTGTCGGGCGGCTGGCAGGTGTATGTGCCATTGACGCAGAGATTTTCAACAGGCATATGCTGGTGCGCGCAGAGCAGAACATCAAAATCAAGCTCCTGACAAATGCGCCAGCCCTGATTTTCGCCCGTTGCCGAGAGAAGCTTGCCCGTGGCAATGTCGTTTTCAAAGCCGCCGTGATAAATGCATACCGTCAGGTCGACATTCTGCGCCTTCAGCTCGTCCAGAGCCGATTTTGCCGCGGAAAAGGCATCGCTTATTTTTATTCCGGAGAGGTTATCGGGCGTCTCCCAATGGTTTACATAATGCGTTACGATACCGGTCAGCCCAACGCGCAGTCCGTTTTCAAGCGTTATGACGGCTGCTTTTTCAACGCCGCGTATGCCCTCAACATTTGCGCACAGGCACTTTGCGCCCAGCGCGCCAAGAAAGCGTTCGATTTCCGCTTTGCCGTAGTTGAAGTCGTGATTCCCAAGCGTGATGAAATCGTATCCGCCGAGATTCAGCAGCTTGGCCGGGACGCAGTCGCCGCCGCGGCGCTGGCTGTACAGCCAGTAAGTGAAGGGGCTGCCCTGAAGCGTGTCCCCGCCGTCAATGACGAGCGTGTTTCCGCCGCGCTGAAAATTGCTTATGCAGTTTGCAAGGCCGCTGTCAACGCTGCCGCCGGTCGCGTAATCGACGGGGGAGAAGAAGCCGTGCGTGTCGCTTGTGTAATATATCCTGAGTTTTCGCTGCATAACTGTCCTTTCTGAACATGAAATTCAGATTGTTATACCCCCACGCCAAAACGTAGGGGTATAAATGCTTTTACGCGCCGTGCGCAAGCTTTCTGCGTATCCTTGTGGATACGATCTCAATGATGAGCACCAGCACCATCAGCCCCCATACGAAGGAGCCGACCATCGCCCAGCGGCGGCTGTTGAGGCACTGCACCAGCGAAGCGCCGATGCCGCCCGCGCCGACGATACCGAGCGTCGTTGCGTCCTTGAGGTTGATGTCAAAGCGGTAGATGGTGGTGGAAATGAAACTCGCGGTGAGCTGAGGGATAACGCCGTAGCGGATCTTCTGGAACGGCGTGCAGCCCATGGCGTCAAGGCTTTCAAGGATGTGGGTGTCAAGATCCTCGATAGCGGTTATGTACATCTTGGATATCATGCCGATGGAGCAGACCGACTGCGTGATAACGCCGCAGGCCGCGCCGGGGCCGGTGACGCGGATCCACATCAGCGCCCAGACGATGCTGGGTATCGTCCTTATCATAAGGATGAGTATGCGCACGACGTAGGCGACGGGCTTGGGCATGATGTTGAACGAGGCGAGGAACGCGAAGGGGATAGCGAGTATTGCGCCGATAAGCGTACCGAGTACGGCGATAGCGATGGTCTGAAGCAGCAGGTACGGCACATCGGTGTCGCTGGTGCCGAACATCAGTGCGGTGTCCGGGTGGAACACGCCGTGTACAACGCCCTTTGCGACCTCGGTGCCGGTAGCGGTCAGACCGGTGAATCTGATGTCATGCGCCGACCAGCCGACGAGAACAACAATGATGAGGACGATCAGCGTGTACAGGAACCATTTGCGCGGGCGGTTCGCGTACATTTCCGCCGCGGTCAGCTTTCTGTCCAGCGTCTCTTCGAAAACTTCTATTTTTTTCTTCATCACGGCTCTCCTTTCAGCTCAGCTTCTTGCGAAGATATTCGCTGAAGAAGTCGATCGCCACGACGACGACGAACAGCGAGAGCAACACCATGCCGAGGCTGTTGTAGTCACGCCAGCCGATGCGCTCGTTAATGGTGATGCCAAGGCCGCCGGCGCCGACATAGCCGAGTATCGCGGACGCGCGGACGTTCATCTCGAAGCAGTAGAGACTGTGGCTGAGATAAACGGGCAGTATCTGCGGCACGCAGGCAGACCAGAAGGCTTGGAACTTGTTCGCGCCGAGGGCTTCCATTGCCTCAAACGGCCCCATGTCGATGGTCTCGATACTCTCGAAAAGCATCTTCGCCACGATGCCGAAGGTGAATATCGCAATTGCGACGGTGCCGGAGAAGGTGCCGAGGGAGAATATCAGCGCGCAGACGAGCGCGATGATAAGCGTCGGCAGAGTGCGGATGAGGCCGAGGATGAATCTGAAAATACTGACGATAACGACGCTCTTGTTGATGTTGCTCGACGAGAGGATCGCAACGGGCAGCGCGAGAAAGCAGCCGATGACGGTGCCGAGGATGGACATCTTTATGGTGTCGATAAGCGGGGAGACGACCTTCGGGAAGAACGACCAGTTGGGCTGGAATATCTTTGCCAGCAGGTCGACCATCTTGCTGAACTTGCTTATAACGACCGCCATGCTGAAGCCCGTCATCTGCAGCGAGAGCCATATCGCCAGCGCCAGCAGAACGACTATCAGCGGCGCACGGCTTCTGCGCTTCATTACGGAGTGACCGTTTGCAAGCGTTATTGTTTTGGGCTTGAAGATGCGGTCATAAAGCGTGAGCTTGAGGATAGATACGTTTTCGTTATCCATGGTCAGCCCTCGGTCTTTGCAACAGGCGCGCTGCTTTCGCCCTCGCCCATGGTGGGAACCTTCTCGCCGTTGTAGACGGCGTCGATCTGCTCCTGCGTGATCGTGCTGGCCGGGCCGTCGAAAACGATCTCACCGGCGCGGATGCCGATGACGCGGTCGCAGTATTTCAGCGCGAGGTCAACATGGTGGATGTTCAGAAGTATGGAGATCTTGTATTCCTTGTTTATGCGCACGAAGTCCTGCATGACCTGCTTTGCGGTGATGGGGTCAAGTGAGGCGACAGGCTCGTCGGCAAGGATTATCTTCGGGTTCTGGTTCAGCGTACGCGCAAGCGCGACGCGCTGCTGCTGGCCGCCGGAGAGCTGGTCACAGCGGGTATAGGCCTTATCCAAAATGCCAACCTTGTCAAGGCTTTCGAGAGCGCGCATTTTCTGCTCCTTCGTGAACACGCCGAACAGAACGCGGAAGAAGTTCATATCCGGCACGTCCGCGGTGAGGACGTTTTTGATGGCGGTGCTGCGGGATACAAGGTTAAAGCTCTGGAATATCATACCCACCTTCCGGCGATATCTGCGCAGATCTTTGCCGCGCAGTGAGTCAACGTCAACGCCGTCAACCGTGAGTTCGCCCTTGGAGATGTCATGCATACGGTTGATGCAGCGCAGTATCGTGGACTTACCGGCGCCTGACAGACCGATGATTGCGACAAATTCGCCCTGCTCGATCTGAAGGTTAATGTTTTTCAGGGCTGTGAAGCCGTTTGGATAAGTCTTATACACATTTTTGAATTCTATCATGCTGCGACTCTTTTCTCTATCAAAAAATTCGGATAACTACCAGTCATATTAACATTTAAAGGGATATAAATTATAGGATAAAAGCGTCCTGTTTCGCAGGACGCTTTTTCTGCGAACAAACGGACGCATGTGCGCTCAGAGTTCTGAAATCAGAGCGCCCTGATATGAGGGCGCTCTGTTCAATTGATGCGATGTAGTTTAACTGAATCAGTCGGAGACTGCCTTCAGAGCAGCGCGGGCGCCGTCGTAGTCGGAGTCGACAGCCTTTGCATAACCGGTGTGGCTGTAAACGGAGAATATCTCCTGACCTTCCGGAGTGTTGATGATGTTGATGAAGCAATCCTGCAGAGCGGCGACGAGCTCAGGAGTGTAGTAGGGGCTGGCCTTGGAGACAGCAACGGTGTCGTTGTAGATACCGTCGGTGACACCGATGACGTTCAGCTCGTTCCAGATGGACTCACTGCGGCCCATGCCCTGCTTACCGGTCTCATCCTGCTGATCGGTCGGGAGCATCCAGCTGGCTTCGTAGTCGTTGCGGCCGTCGGCGTAGCAGACGATGATGTCAACCTGCTCAGCTGCAGCGTAGGAGAAAGCGGTGCCGTAGCCGGAGTCGAGGGGGATAACGTTGGAGAGGTCGGAGATCTTCTTGCCGTCGTAGTTGGCCATAAGCCACATGGAGGGGTAGATGTAACCGGCGGAGGAGGAAGTCTTCTGGACTGCCCACTTTGCCTTGTCGAGGTCTTCCCAAGTGAGCTTTTCACCGGCGTTGACCTTGGCTGCAAGTTCCTTGCCATACTCGGAAGGAGTTGCGTAGATGAGGGAGCGGTAGTAGGTGACCTGCGGACCGTTCTTCTGGGTGGCGTTTGCTTCTCCGTTCCAGTCGGCGGGGTTGGTGCTGTCGTTGGACAGACCGTTGCGGGTTGCGGTCAGGATGACGTCAACGTCGTCGGAGTAGAGGGCGTAGGTGCCGCCGGGCAGCCAGCCGAGGTCGATGGAGCCTGCGGACATAGCCTCGCCGGTAGCGTCGTAGCTGGTGCCGACGGTGATGTCAACTTCGTCAATGTCATAGCCAAGCTTGGACATCTCGGCCTGAACGAGCTCGGGCAGATTCTTGGTGCCGGCAATGATAACGTCGGCGTCCTTGGAAGGAACGAACTCAAGGGTCAGCTTGTCGAAGTGCTGGTTCTCGGTAGCGGGAGCTTCGGTTGCGTCCGCTTCGGGAGCCTTGGACTCTTCGGCTGCGGGAGCGTTGGTCTGGCCGCAGGCGCAGAGAGCAAATACCATGACAAGTGCGAGAAACAGTGCTATGGTCTTTTTCATCTTTGTTTTTTCCTCCAAACAAAATTTTATGGCAAACGGCGGAAGCATACGTTGTCAGATGCATCGATTTAAATCAAAAAAACACCATGATTCCACATTTTTCGCGCCATGTACCGATAATCAATATAGCATAGTCTAATTAGCTTTACAAGCTTTTTCGCAGATATTTTACAGAACCATGCTTTTAACTTTACCTATCGAGATGTATCCGTGCAGAACGGCCTCAATATCGCTGCCCGCCGGGGCGTCTCCGTGCGCGATGAAATCGGCGTCGGGAATGAGCGTCATGCCGCCGCTGCGGGGATTGGCGGAATAGGTATTGTCGAATATGAACTTCGGCGCTATCGTGCGTTCGTGCAGGATGCCTTTGAATTCGTCGAGCGGACAGCCGGGGAAATTGACGTTCCATATCTCGCCGGGGGCGAGGGGCGCGGCCAGCAGCTCGCGGGCAATGTCGAGTATGTATCGGTCAGTCACGTCGTAGCTGCCGTCGTGCTGTGCAGAGAAGGCGATGGCGGGGATGCCGTTGAGTACGGCCTCAATCGCGGCGGCGACGGTGCCGGAATAGGCAATGTCAAAGCCCGCGTTGTAGCCGATGTTGATGCCGGAGAAAACTACGTCCGGCCTTATCGGCAGCACTGCCTTCAGCGCGGTTTTCACGCAGTCCGCCGGAGTGCCGCCGATGCTGTAAGCCCCGGCGACGGGCAGCGGAAAATCGTATTCCTCCACCTCAAGCGGCTGGAATATCGTCAGCTTCTGGGACATGGCGCTGCACTGCGACGAGGGGGCGGCTACCCATACCTCGCCGAGCTGCATCGCCATCTCTGCGAGATGGACAATGCCGGGGGAGCTGATTCCGTCGTCGTTAACAAGCAAAATTTTGAGCTTTTTATCCATTGGTCTGCTTTTCTCCTCTTATTATTGATAGAAGCGCGTCGCGCGCAGTGCCCGCGAGATACAGCGATCCGCAGGCGATAACGGGCTTGCCGCAGCTGAGAGCGAGCGCCGCCGCGGTCTGTACCTCACCGCAGCTCTGCGCCGGTATGCCCATGCTGTTTATAAGCTCCGCCAGCTTGTCCGCCGCCAGCGCGCGGGGACTCGGCGGGGTCACGCAGAAAAAGCGCTCCGCGTACGGCGCGAGGGATGCGAGCATCTGCCGGTAATCCTTATCGGCCAGCACACCCATCAGAAATACGCATTTTTCACCGGGCAGGTATTCGCGCAGGTTTGCGGCCAGCGCCTCGGCACATTCTGGGTTGTGCGCCCCGTCGATGACGACGGGCGGCTCCGCGCGCAGAACCTCGAAGCGCACCGGCCACTTGGTCTCCGCAAGACCGGAGACGACGGCTTCGTCGCTTATATTCCAGCCCTTTTTGCGCATGACTTCAAGCGTTTCAAGCACGACGGCGGCGTTGCGGAGCTGATGTGCACCGAGCAGCGGCAGGCGCAGGGAAGCGTAATTGCGCCATGCAAAGCTCTGACCGGACAGCGAGTGGGATATTGGGCGGATGGAATCAAAATCCGCCTTGACGAGCCGTGCATTGTTTTCGCGGCATGTCCGCTCGAAAACCTCCTCGACCTCAGGGACGTTGCGGTAGCACACAACGTCACAGCCGGGCTTGATTATTCCGGCCTTGGCCGAAGCGATTTCGGGCAGCGTGTGCCCAAGATACTCGGTGTGCTCAAGGCCGATGGTCGTTATCACGGCGCATTCCGGGCAGTCGATGGCGTTCGTGCTGTCAAGCGCGCCGCCGAGTCCGACCTCAAGCACCACAATGTCGCATTTTTCTTCCAGAAAATAGAGCATCGCTATCGCGGTGACAAGCTCGAATTGGCTTGGGTGATCCGCCATGCCCTCGGCTATCGGCTTTACGCGCTCCGTAAGCTCCGCGAGCATGTCGTCCGGAATCTCAGCGCCGTTTATCTGCATCCGCTCGTTGAAGCGGCAGATGTACGGCGAGGTGTAGAGCGCGGTTTTATACCCGGCCTTCTGCATGACGGACGCAAGCATCGCGCAGGTCGAGCCTTTGCCGTTCGTGCCGGCGACGTGGATGAAGCGCAGTTTTTTCTGCGGATTGCCGAGCTTTGAAAGCAGCTCGCGCGTACGGCCAAGGCCGAGCCTTGTACGGCTCCATGTGCAGCCCTCTATGTAATTTATCGCATCATGTGCAGTCATCTGAACATTCGCCTCTTAGAATTAAATACTATAATGTGCAATGAACGAACCATATCACGTAGTATTGAAAACCCTTTCACGTAGTATCCGCACCAGCGGCGGCATCAGCGCGCCGATGACTATCGCCTTGCCGACGCATATCGCGTAGCGCACGGCGATGGAGCCGAAGATGTATACGGCGGAGTAGTAGCCGTATATCTTGCTGTCGATATACATTACGCCGGTGTTCAGCGTGGTGACAACAAGCTCCGCGATGACGACGATGATTATCGTCTGCTTTGTGCTGAGTGAGAAGCCGCGCTTCTGCGCATACAGGCCGATAATGAGGCCGCACACAACGTAGGGGAGTACCCACAGCAGCGTCGTGACGGAAACGCCGTAGCGCAGGAGCTGATACACAAGCGTCCCAACGAAGCCAATCGCGGCGCCGTCGAGCGAGCCGAACAACAGCGCCCCGACGATTATCGGTACGCTTTCAAGGGTGATCTTCAGGTTGCCGGCGTCGAGCGCAACCGCGCCGAGTACGGCGCACATCGCGGCGAGCATCGAGTCGGCAGCCATCTGCCGGGTTGTCATTTTTTTCATGTTCTCAAAAATTCTCCTTTCGTGACAGTTGCCACAAAAGGAGATAGTTATCCCATAGAGATATTGATCCTTCAGCGGCAGCGGACGCGGGAGCGGCACCGCGCCATCACGGCATAACGCGGGATGACTTCGTCTGCGGACAACTTCCCATCCCGCAGCACTTGACGCGCCGAACCCTACTCTGACACTTTCAAATTCTGCGCCCCGACGTGCGGGGCACATACAAGTTATACTTTAAAACCGGCCTTTTTTCAAGTGTTATTTTCCGCCGCCTGAGCGACGTGCAGCGCGAGCACGGCGGTAGTAACGCTGCCGACGCCGCCTGGCACGGGCGTTATCGCGCCGACGACTGGCTCCGCCGCGTCAAAGTCCACGTCGCCGGTGAAGCGGTTTTTGCGCTCAGACCAGCTTAAGCCGATGTCGATAACCGTCTGACCGGGACTGAAATACTCCGCGCCGAGAAGCTCAGGCTTGCCTACGGCGGAAACGACGATATCGGCGCTGCGTACGGCGGAAGTATAGTCGCCGCTGCGGCTGTGAAATATGGTGACGGTGGCGTTCGCGGCGGCGAGGAGCATGGCCGCGGGCTTTCCCACAACGAGACTCCGCCCAAGCACCGCGACGCGCTTGCCCTCAAGCTCTACGCCGTAGTGGGCGAGTATCTCCATGCAGGACTGCGCGGTGCACGGCGAAAAGCCGTTCCCGCGGCCGGAGTATATCCGCGCCATCGAGCTGGGGCAGACTCCGTCGACGTCCTTTTCGGGCGATATCGCGGCGCAGGCCGCCAGCGCGTCAAGCCCGTCCGGGAGCGGGCGCAGGAGGATGATGCCGTGTACGCTGTGATCGTCGTTCAGCGCGCGGATGCTGTCCATCAGCTCTGCCTGACCGACCTCGCTCGTCAGCGCGGCGAGCCGCACGCAGATGCCGAGTGCGCCGCATCGCCTGACCACCGCGCGTTCATACGCGAGATCGCTGTCCCGCTCGCCGACACGGACTATTGCAAGCGTGGGCATGACGCCACTGGCGCTGAGCTTGGCTGTGAGCTCGGCGGTTTCTTTGTCTATTTCGGCGGCGACCGGCGCGCCTTTTAAAATACGGCAGTTCATATAGGCGTACTCCAAACAATAATATAATAAAATCTAATATAATAAAATCAGTATATCCCGCAGCGAAAATGATGTCAAGCTTGCGCAGTCCATCCGCGCTGTGATATACTGATTTTGTTCTTATTTCAATATTAATTTACCGGAGGATAGCATGGAGCTGAAAATCGACAACGGCAAAACCTATGCCATCGCCCTTGAGGGCGGCGGAGCGAAGGGCGGCTATGAGATAGGCGTGTGGCAGGCTCTGGACGAGGCGGGAATAAAGTATAACGCCGTTTCCGGAACCTCGGTCGGCGCGCTCAACGGCGGGCTTATGGCCATGCGCGATCTTCCGCGCGCAAAAGACGCATGGAACAATATGAAGCTCGGCAAGGTGATAGAGCTTGATGAGGAGCAGGAGGAGAACCTGAGCCACGCTTTCAACGGCGATATCGGGCTTGACGACGTTCAGCGGCTCATCCCGGAAGCGCTGGAGATCATCAAAAACCGCGGGCTTGACGTCGCGCCCCTGCGCGCGTGGGTGCGCGAGGTGGTGGACGCGAAGGCGATAAAGGAGTCGGACGTGGAGCTGTATATCGCAACTGTCTCGATTACTGACCGTAAGGCGCTTGAGGTGAAGGTCAACGACCTGCCGGAGGATCAGATATGCGATATGCTTCTTGCAAGCGCTTATCACCCGACTTTCAAGCTGGAAAAGCTCGGCGGGAAATTCTATACCGACGGCGGCTTCGTCGATACTCTGCCGCTGCACGCGCTCGTCACAAACGGGTACAAGGATATAATCGCCGTGCGCATACCGGGCATCGGCCATAACCGCCGCTTCAGGATGCCGGACGATGTGAACATTACATATATTGCCACAAACGCTGACCTCGGCGGTGTGCTGAATTTCGACGCGGAGCAGTCGCGGCGCGACATAGCGATAGGCTATCTCGATGCGAAGCGGGTTCTGTACGGCCTGTACGGCAAGCATTATTACATCGAGCGCAGTATGACCGACAGGGAAGCACTCAATATGCTGCTCGACAGCCTCGAAACGGGGGAGAACCTGCGGCAGTTCTGTGAGCGGGATCTGCCGAGAGTTGCGCGGCACCTCGACGCCGAGGGCGATTATTACGAGCTGCTGATCGCGGTGCTTGAGGATGCGGCGGCGAAGCAGGGCGTTGACAACATGCGGATATATAAAGACACCGAGCTTGTCTCAAGGCTCGAGGAGAGCAGGGAATAACGGAGTGCGGGGCGGCCGCTGTGCCGCCTCGTTTCTTTTATGCTGTGAACAGATTTTTGAACAAAGCGAAGTCTTGTGTTTATCCGAAAAATATGGTAATATAATTTGATGTATAGAAATTATCATGGGGGAATGTGCCGATGACGGTGATCAACGCGATAATACTGGGGCTGGTGCAGGGAATAGCCGAATTTCTGCCGATATCAAGTTCCGGCCATCTTGCCATTCTGAATAATCTCTTCGGCATGACCACGACCGAAAACGGGCACATGTTCTTCGATGTGCTGCTGCATCTCGGAACGCTGATTTCCATCTGCATCGTCTATTGGCAGGACATTGCTGACATGTTCTATGAGGTGCTGGCGTTTGCAAATCTCGGCCCGCGCGCCGGAGAACGGCAGGAGCGCTATCCCGCGGCAAGGCTCTTCTTTATGATTGTCCTTGCGACGCTGCCGCTGTTTCTCATTCTGCCCATAAACGACATGCTGGAGGGCCTATACTATAATAACGTGTTCATAGGTCTGGCTCTGATACTCACCGGCGCGATGCTCTATGTCTCGGATAAGATGAAGCCCGGCCGCAAAAACGAAAACAGCATGACCGTATGGGATGCGCTTATTATAGGCCTCTGCCAGTGCGTCGCCACGATACCCGGCCTCTCACGCTCAGGAACCACGATAACCGCCGGCATCGCAACCGGCCTGCGCCGCGACTTCGCGGTGAAGTTCTCGTTCCTGATGTCCATGCCCGCGGTGCTTGGCGCTAACATCCTCAGCCTTGTTGACGCAGCGCGCGAGGGGATCGACATGCAGTATATGCCGGCCTATCTTATCGGCACGGCTGTGGCTATGGTGTCCGGCATCGGCGCTATCAGCCTTCTCAAGTACATATCCAAAAACAGCAAGTTCGGCGGCTTTGCGTATTACTGCTGGGTCGCGGGCGCGCTGACGATAGTCCTCTCGATGATATTCTGACCGGAAAGGAACCGATAATGGCACAAACTAAGGGTAAAAAGAGTACATCAACAAAAACGAAAACTCAGACAAAGGCAAAGAAGACGCCCGAAAAGGACAACACTCCGCCTCCTGCGCCCCCGGCTCCGCCGATACGGCGCGAGGTATGCGCGTTTGTCTTTCTGTTTCTCGCGGTGTTCACGGCGGTCGGCATGTTCAATACCGACGGCGCGTTCATCTCGTTTTTTACGGACGGTATAAAGGGCTTCATTGGCTGGGGCTTCTGGCTCGCTGCGCCGGCGTTTTTGCTGTCGGCATACATACTCGGCTTCCATAAGGGGCGTCCTGTCGCGGTGCGCGTATGCTGTGCACTGGTGCTGCCGGTAATTTTTGCCGCGATGAGCAACCTTATGTTTTACGATTTTCCGGCTGAAGAGACTGAAATCAAAATGCTGACGGACACGCTGTTCAGACAGGGCAAGGCGCTGGAATGCGGCGGCGCGGTCGGCGGACTTCTGTCGCTGGCGCTGAAAAAGCTGTTCAGCGTATACGGCGCGTTCCCGCTGCTGCTGGCGCTGTTCGCGCTGTGTCTCATAACGGCGTGTAATTCCAGCATATCCGATATAATCAAGAAAATCCGCGAGAGAAGCCATGCGGAGTATGACCCGGCGATGTACGACGAGCCGGAGATAAGACAGGAGCGCACAGCGAGGAAGCCGTCGCGGAGCGCGTCCGATGCTCCGGCAATCGCTCCGGTGTCACGCCGCAATGTATATCCCATAGATATCCCGCTTGGGGACGACGAGGAGGCGCTGCCGCTCAACCGGTTCGAGACACCGGCCGAGCCTGAGACAAAGGCGAAAAAGGCCAAGGTGCGCAGAAAGCTCCCGGACGACCGGCCGGAAGATGTTCAGCCCGCGCCCGTTGTTATCCCTGAGCAGCAGCCAAAGGCGGCTGAGAGCGACGATCTGGAGGACGGCTTCTGCGAGTTCCCAATCAGGCGCAAGGTGAAGGCCGCGCCCGTTGCGATGGCCGCGGAGATAAACGACCCGCCGAAGACAAAGAAGGTCAAGCGCGACGAGGTCGACGCGGAAGCGAAGGCCGTGGAGAACGCCGTACAGGCGGCCCAGACGGCGGACGGGGACTATGTGTTCCCGCCGACATCGCTCCTGCGCGCAGGCTCAGGCGCGGTTGCCGACTGCCGCGACGAGATAATGGTCAACCGCGACAGGCTTGAAAAGGCGCTCAACAGCTTCGGTGTCAATTCGCCGATAACGAATATAACCCGCGGCCCCACGGTGACGCGCTATGACATCGAGCTTGAGCAGGGGCTGAAGCTTGCCAAGGTCACGAACCTTGCCGGCGATCTGGCGCTGGCGCTCGGCGTTATGAACGTCCGCGTCGCGCCGATACCGAACATGGTAGCGACAGTCGGCATCGAGGTGCCGAACAAGATAGTCAGCACCGTGTATCTGCGCGATATAATCGAGTCACAGCGCTTTACAAGCGCAAAATCGAAGCTCAGCTTCGCACTTGGCAAGGATATCGGCGGCGAGTGCATAGTCGGCAACATCGCAAAGCTGCCGCATATGCTCATCGCGGGCACGACCGGCTCCGGTAAATCCGTGTGCATGAATTCGCTGATACTGAGCCTGCTGTACAAGGCGCGTCCCGACGAGGTGCGCCTGATAATGATCGACCCGAAAATGGTCGAGCTTGGCGTATATAACGGCATCCCGCATCTGTATGTCCCGGTCGTCACCGACCCGAAGAAGGCGGCGGGCGCGCTGCAATGGTCGGTAGTCGAGATGATGAAGCGTTACCGCCTCTTCTCCGAGGCCGGGGTGCGCGACATCGCAAATTATAATAAGCACTGCGCCGAGATCGGCGAAGCGACGATACCGCAGGTCGTCATCGTCATAGACGAGCTTGCAGACCTTATGCTCGTCGCCTCCAAGGAGGTCGAGGAAAGCATATGCCGCATCGCCCAGATGGGGCGCGCCGCCGGTATGCACCTCGTCATTGCGACTCAGCGTCCGTCAGCGGATGTCATCACCGGACTTATGAAGGCGAACATCCCGTCGAGAATCGCATTTGCCGTCTCGTCCGCGATGGAAAGCCGCATAATCCTTGATGTGTCCGGTGCGGAAAAGCTTGTCGGCATGGGCGATATGCTGTATTCTCCCGTCGGCTGCGGCAAGCCCACGCGTATTCAGGGCGCGTTCGTCTCCGACGAGGAGCGCGAGGACGTTATACAGTTTATCAAGGAGAGCACCGGCGGCGCGCAGGTGAACTCCGAGATCGAGGAATTCATGGACAAGGCCGCCGAGGACAAGAAGGGCGCGGCGGACTCCAAGAGCGACAAGGACGAGGATTCTCTCATGGGAAGCTATGACGAGATGCTGCCGCAGGCGGTCGAGGTCGTGCTGGAGATGAAGCAGTGCTCCGTCTCGATGCTCCAGCGGCGCATAAAGCTGGGCTATTCCAGAGCGGCGCGCATTGTCGATCAGATGGAAGAGTTGGGCGTTGTCGGCCCCTACGAGGGCGCGAAGCCGCGCAGTGTCGTCATCGACCGCGACGGCTGGAACGCGCTGAAGGTTCAGCTTGGACTCGCAAGCGACATCGGCGCAGGGCTTGCGGCGGATATGGCCGACACCATGGACGATGAGGAAGACTAAATAAGATAAAATGGACTATTTCAGACCGGATATGACCGCGCTGGATGCCAACAAGCTGAGTATGCTGGCGCTGGCGCATGTCGGGGACGCGGTGTATGAGCTGCTTACCCGCACAATGCTGTGTACGCGGGCGAACAGCTCCGTCGCACAGCTTCATAAGCAGACGGTTTCATACGTTAACGCCCCGGCGCAGGCGCGCGCGGCGGAGAAAATTCTGCCGCTGCTGGATGCCGAGGAGGCTTCGGTATACCGCCGCGGGCGGAACGCGAAGGTCAATTCCGTGCCGCACAACGCGGATATCGGGCAGTACCACGCCGCGACAGGGCTTGAGGCACTGTTCGGCTGGCTGTATTTGCAGGGGCGGACGGAGCGCGTGGAGGAGCTTTTCTGCGCGATAATGGAGGCTGAATAAATGCCGCTTGACGCTATTACAATATCCGCGCTCTGCGACGAACTGCGGCCACAGCTTGAGGGCGCGCGCATCGACAAGGTGCAGCAGCCGGAGCGGGACACCGTCCTGCTCTCGGTGCGCAGTCTCGGCAAGAACCGCCGCCTGCTCATCGCGGTGGGCGCGGGGAATGCGCGGCTGCATTTCACGGCGGAGAGCATAGAAAACCCCGCCGAGCCGCCGATGTTCTGTATGCTCCTGCGCAAGCATCTGATCGGCGCGAGGATCGTTTCAATAAGCCAGCCGGAGCATGAGCGTATGCTGGAGCTGGAGATCGACACGCATGACGAGCTGGGCTTTGCCGCGCGCAAGAAGCTTGTGCTTGAGCTTATCGGGCGCAGTTCGAATCTTATCCTCGTCGGCTCTGACGGGCGCATTATCGACTGTATGCGCCGAATGGATTTCGCCGGGGACGCGGAGCGCAGTATGATGCCGGGCATGTTTTACCGTATGCCGCCGAAGCAGAATAAGCTGTCCGTGTTCGACGCCGCCGAGGACGAGCGCCGCGCGCTCATCGCGCAGGCGGACAGAACGGCGCCGATGGATAAATGGCTGCTGTCGGCCTTCTCAGGGCTGTCGCCGCTGCTGTGCCGCGAGCTTGCTTATCGCTGCGGCGGAGATCATGAGCGGCTTGACAGCTGCATTTCCGCCCTGCTTGAAAGCCTTGCCAACGGCGAGACCGCGCCGTATATGCTCACGCGCGGCGGCGCGCCGTTTGATTACAGCTGCATAGCGATAGGTCAGTACGGAAGCGCGGCGGAGACGGAGCGCTTCGGCAGCTTTTCGGAGCTTCTGGATAATTTCTACGCCCGGCGTGACAGGCTTGAACGCCAGCGCCGCCGCGGCAGCGAGCTTACGCATTATGTCAAGACTCTGCGTGACCGCACGGCGAGAAAGCTCGCCGCGCAGAGCGAGGAGCTGAGCCGCGCGGACAGCCGCGAAGAGCTGAAAAAGCAGGCGGAGCTGGTCACGGCAAACATATACCGCATGAAAAAAGGGGACAGGGAGCTGAGGTGCGAGGATTATTACGAGCCTGACTGCCCGGAGATCGTCATCCCGCTCGACGTGCTGAAAACGCCTCAGCAGAACGCGGCGGCGATGTACAAGGAATACAACAAGCTGAAGGCTGCGAAGGAGCACTTGACGGTGCTTGTCGCGCAGGGCGAAGCACAGCTTGATTATCTCAACAGCGTTATGAGCGAGCTTCAGTGCGCCGAGAGCGAGAAGGATCTGGCCGATATCCGGCTGGAGCTTATCGCCTCCGGCTATGACCGCAAGGCGAAGGCAGTGAAGAAGGAGCGTCTGCGCCCTCAGCAGCCGCTGAGGTTTGTCACCGACGACGGGTTGGAAGTCCTCGTGGGGCGAAGCAATATCCAGAACGACGAGCTGACGACGAAGCTTGCCCGCCGCACGGACTACTGGCTGCACACGCAGAAGGTGCACGGCAGTCATGTCATCCTGCGCTGTGACGGGCTGGAGCCGCCGCAGAGGAGCATCGAGCAGGCGGCGTGCATCGCGGCCTACTATTCGCAGGGGCGGGACTCCGGCAAGCTCCCGGTGGACTACACGATGGTGCGCTTCGTGCGCAAGCCCTCCGGCGCGCTGCCGGGCAAGGTGATTTACACCGATTACAGAACTATCATCATCGAAAGCGACGAGAACCTTGCCGAAAGACTCCGCGTCAAAAAATGAATCGCGGCTCCACTGACACCGGTGGTGTGCAATTTAACCAATTAAATCGCCGCACAAGACCCGGAATTTTTATTCATCCGGGTCTTGACATTTTTTGTCGCGGTGCTATAATACGCACAACAAGTGAAAACTTCAAACCTATGACGGAGAGAAGTAACCAGTGCAGAAAACCCTCAGAGAGTCCCGGATGGTGTGATCGGGGCGGCGGACGGCTGGCGAATGGACTTCGGAGGGCGGATCGAAAGGGCGACTTAGTAGAGACCGACGGGTATCCCACCCGTTATCCATCGGGGCGCATATGATGGTATGCGTAAGCGAGCGGGCGTTTTATGACGTCAATTTGGGTGGTATCGCAGAAGTGAACGGCTTTTGTCCCATGAGTATGGGATGAAGGCTTTTTTCTTTTCCCGACCCCGGCACAGCCCGGAAAACATCTGCCATCCAAAATCATATAAAATCGGAGGAAAAACACAATGAAAACCAACAGCACTATCAAGAAAATCTTTGCAATGCTCCTTGCCTGCGCCATGATGCTGGCCTTCGCGGCCTGCGGCAGTAGCCCCGCGCCGGCAGCGTCGGAAGACCCCGCCGATGACGACGGCACGATAAAGGTCGCAATAATCAAGCAGCTTGATCACGCGTCCCTCGACGAGATCGCAAACGCGATTGCCGCCCGCTTTGACGAGATGACCGCTGCAGGTGACGTCAAGGTCGAGTATTCCATAAGCTCCGGCCAGAACGACCAGACCATTCTCAAGCAGCTGTGCGATCAGGCGATAGCCGATAAGGTCGACGTCATCGTCCCCATCGCAACCACCGCCGCGCAGGTAGCGACTCTCTCCGCCGAGGGCACCGGCGTCAAGGTCGTCTACGCCGCAATATCCGACCCCGCCGCCGCGAACCTGACCGGCATCGACTATGTCACCGGCACCAGCGACGCGCTGAACACCTCCTTCATCCTTGACATGATGTTCGCGCAGAACCCGGATATCAAGAAAGTCGGCCTGCTGTACTCTCTGTCCGAGCCGAACTCTGCAACCCCAATAGCCGACGCGAAGGCATACCTTGACGCGAAGAACATTGAGTACGTCGAGCAGACCGCGAACACCAACGACGAGGTCGTCGCCGCGTCATCCGCCCTTATCGCGGCGGGAGTTGACGCGATCTTCACCCCGACCGACAACACCATAATGGCCGCTGAGCTTGCAATTTACGAGGATCTCGCAAACGCCGGCATCCCGCACTACACCGGCGCCGACTCCTTCGTCCGCAACGGAGCTTTTGCTACCTGCGGCGTGAACTACACCGAGCTTGGCCGCAAGACCGCGGAGCTGGCCGTCAGAGCCGTATCCGGCGAAGCGCTTGATGACTTCTACCTCATGGACGGCGGCATCATCACCGTCAACACCGAGACCGCCGCGGCACTCGGCGCGGATTACTCCGTGTTTGCCGACATGGGCGAGCTGGTCGAGGTCACTACCACCAAGGACTGATATTGATATTCACCGTCCCCCGGCGCAATGCCGGGGGAACCGGCCTGAAAGGAGTTTTCGCCCATGCTGATAATCAGCCAGACCGCGCTGGAACTGGGCTTCATGTACGCGCTTGTGGCGATGGCGCTTTTTTTGAGCTATCGCATCCTTGATATCGCAGATATGACGACCGACGGCTGCTTCGTACTCGGAGCCGCCGTCTCGGTCACGCTTTCCGCCGCGGGGCATCCGTTCCTCGCGCTGCCCGCCGCAATGCTCGCGGGAGCCTGCGCCGGATTCGTCACGGCGTTTTTGCAGACGCGTCTCGGCGTCCCATCGATACTCGCCGGTATAGTCACGAACACCGGGCTTTATACGATAAACCTCATGGTCATGGGCTGGAAGTCGAATTTCAGTCTACTCGGCGGCACGACGATATTCACCCTCCTGCGTGATACCGGTATCGGCGGCGACTGGTATGAGCTGCTGCTGGCGGCGTTTATCACTATCCTTGCCGCGGTTCTGCTGAGACTTTTCCTCGGTACGCGGCTTGGCCTATCTATCCGCGCGACAGGCGACAATCAGGACATGGTGCGCGCATCGTCCTTAAACCCGAACTTTACGATAACCGTCGGCCTCTGTATCGCAAACTCTCTGACCGCGCTCTCCGGCGCGATAGTCGGCCAGTATCAGAAAACCGTGGACATAAATTCCGGCACGGGCATTGTCGTCATCGGCCTTGCCTGCCTAATTATCGGCGAAACTCTGCTTGGCCGCCGCACGGTCACAAAGGGCGTCATCGCCGTGATTCTCGGCTCGATAGTGTACCGCTTCATCTATGCGATAGTGTTCTACACCAAGGTTGTCCCGGTGGAGTGCCTGAAGCTTCTGACGGCGGTCATAGTCGCGCTGGCGATCGCCGCGCCGAGCATCAAAAAATGGGCGGCGTTCCAGCACCGCAAGCTCGCGGCGCAGAGAAGGTGAGGGAACTTACATGCTTGATATAAAGAACATCTCCAAAACCTTCAACCCCGGCACCGTGAATGAAAAACGCGCGCTTACCGACTTCTCGCTGCATCTTGAGCGGGGCGACTTCGCAACGATAGTCGGCTCGAACGGCGCGGGAAAATCCACGCTCTTCAACGCGATAGCGGGCTGCTTCTATGCCGACACCGGCAGCATATCGCTTGCGGGACGTGACATCACCTTCACCCCGGAGCATCAGCGAAGCCGCATTATCGGGCGGCTGTTTCAGGATCCGCTCCGCGGCACCGCGCCGCACATGACGATAGAAGAAAATCTCGCGCTCGCGTATCTGCGCGCCTCGCACGGAAATCCCTTCAGCCGCATATCCCGCGCCGATAAGGAAAAGTTCCGCGCACAGCTGTCGCTGCTGGATATGGGGCTTGAGGATCGTATGCGGCAGCCGGTCGGCCTGCTGTCGGGCGGCCAGCGTCAGGCATTGACGCTGCTGATGGCGACGATGGTTCCGCCTGAGCTGCTGCTGCTCGATGAGCACACGGCGGCACTCGACCCTGCGACGGCGGAAAAGGTGCTTGAGCTGACACAGCGCATCGTCGAGGAGAGTCACATAACCTGCCTTATGGTTACGCACAACATGACGCAGGCGCTTGAGCTTGGCAACCGCACCCTGATGATGGCGGACGGGCATATCGTCATGGACGTAAGCGGCAAGGAACGCGAGGGGATGACGGTTGACGATCTGGTCGCTAAGTTCAAGGCCGGGACGGGCAAGGCGCTGGATAACGATAGGATGCTGCTTTCATAAATATCTTAACAGCTAACAAACCGCATTGATGTATCATCAATGCGGTTTGCCGTTAAATGCAACAAAAATGTGTGCGGGCGAATAGCTATTATGACGGAATTGAAAAGCTGAGTTGCCAATAGTTATTTTTTAGGCTATTATAATGATATTCAGGTGCGCTCGGCGCATAAAGGGGAGGAGTATTATGGCACAACTCAGACCAAAAATAGTGAAGCTCGCAAAGATAATCGGCGGCGCTTCAGGTATGCTCGTCAAGATAGATGAGAACGCTCCGGAGTATTACTGCATGGAGAACATCGTCTCCGACGACGAGGCCGACATCGCCATCGCCGCGGGACTGCGCAAGGAGCGCACTGCGGGCTGGCTCGCCGCGAAGGTGGGGAAGACCGTCGCGGAGATACAGCCAGCGCTTGATAACCTCGTGTACTACGGCGTGTTCCGCCGCGTGTACAGCGAAGAGCTGGGCGAGGATACATATTTCATGCAGATATTTGCGCCCGGCATACTCGAAATGATGGTGAATAATCAGCCGCTCATGGCGGCGCATCCTGAGGTCGGCCGCGCGTTTGAGGAATACACACGTCTGCGTATGCAGGCGATGGGGCCGATACTGCCCGACGGCTACGGCCTTATGCGCGTTATCCCTGTGGAGAGCGCCATCGAGGGGCTGCCTGGCGTTACCGACGACGAACGCCTGTCTTACTATTTGAATAAATACGATACGTTTTCGGTCTCGCCGTGTTCGTGCCGTGCGTCGCGTACGCTGCTGGGGGACGGCTGCGGACATCTCGCCGAGGACATGTGCGTGCAGATGGGCAAGGGCGCGGAGCACTACATCCGTTCCGGCCGCGCGCGTCAGATAAGCCGCGAAGAGGCTTATGAGATCGTGAAGCGCGCTGAGGAAAACGGCCTCATGCACGACATCCCGAACATCGAGGGCAGCGGCGAGACGTCGGCTATCTGCAACTGCTGTGCCTGCGCCTGCTTCGGACTTCGCGCCGGCATGATGTTCGGTGCGCGTGATGCGATCCGCTCGAACTTCGTTGCCGAGGTGGACGAAGCCAAGTGCGTGGCCTGCGCGCAGTGCGTCGAGGTATGTCCCGGCAACGCGCTGAAGCTCGGCCAGAAGCTCTGCGCGACGAACGACACTTCCGCGCCGAAGTATACGAAGATAACCGAGACCTTCAACTTTGCCAAGGCCGTCAATGAGGACTACCGCGAGAACCGCGAGGACGTCCTGCCGAGCGGTACCGCGCCGTGTAAGGCCGCGTGTCCTGCCCATATCCCGGTGCAGGGCTATCTCAAGCTCGCCGCGCAGGGGAGATACACCGAGGCGCTGGAGCTTATCAAGACGGAGAACCCGTTCCCAGCGGTCTGCGGGCGAATCTGCAACAAGCGCTGTGAGGCTGAGTGTACCCGCGGCGACGTTGACGAAGCGGTCGCCATTGACGAGGTCAAGCGCTTCATAGCCGACCACGACATGCACGAGGCGACCCGTTTTGTGCCGAAGATGGTCAACCAGATCGGCAGACCGTATACCGAGAAGATCGCCGTCATCGGCGCGGGGCCTGCCGGTATGAGCTGTGCGTATTATCTGGCGCAGAAGGGCTATCCCGTCACCGTGTTCGACCGCAACCCGGTTCCGGGCGGAATGCTGACTCTCGGCATACCGTCATTCAGGCTTGAGAAGGACGTGCTCAACGCTGAGATAGACATTCTCAAGGAGATGGGCGTCGAATTCAGGTGCGGCGTCGAGGTCGGCAAGGACGTCACAATTCAGCAGCTGCGCGGCGAGGGCTACAAGGGCTTCTATCTGGCGATAGGCGCGCAGAAGTCCGCAAAGCTGCACGTCCCCGGCGAAGAACTGGAGGGCGTGCTCGGCGGCGTCGACTTCCTGCGGGAAGTGAACCTCGGCAATAAGCCGGGCATCGGCAGGCGCTGTGCCGTTATAGGCGGCGGCAACGTTGCGATGGACGTCTGCCGCAGTGCAGTGCGTCTCGGCGCGGAGGAGACCTATGTGTTCTACCGCCGCTCCGAAGCGGAGATGCCCGCAGATCCGGAGGAAGTCCGCGAGGCGATGGAAGAGGGCGTGAAGTTCCGCTTCATGAGCGCGCCTGTTGAGATCATCGGCGCGGACGGCAGAGTCAGTGCGATAAAGATAGAGAAGATGGCGCTTGGCGAGCCGGACGAGAAGGGACGCCGCAAGCCCGTCGGCACCGGAGAATTTGAAATCGTTGAGATAGACAGCGTCATCGGCGCGGTCGGCCAGACCGTCGACTGGGGCACTCTTGACGTCGGTGCGCTCAAGACCACGAAGAAGAACACCGCAGAGGCCGACAGCCTGACCTATCAGACCGCACAGCCCGACATCTTTGTCGGCGGCGACTGCTACTCCGGGCCGAAGTTTGCGATAGACGCAATCGCGGCGGGCAAGGAAGCCGCAATCTCGCTGCACCGCTATGTCCACCCCGGCCAGACGCTCACTGCGGGGCGCGATCGCCGAGAGTACCGCGCGCTCGACAAGGAGCACGCGATGATCGGCGTCGGCGGCTTCGACAGGGAACACCGCCAGACCCCGGGCTACAACGCCGCAAAGGCCAAGACCTTTGCCGATGCGCGCGTGACCTTCACCGAGGAACAGGTGCGCAAGGAGTGCGCCCGCTGCCTCGGCTGCGGAGCAACCAAGGTGGACAGTTATCTCTGCATCGGCTGTGGACTGTGCACTACGAAGTGCAAGTTTGACGCGATACATCTCAAGAAGGTTCGTGACTGGCATGCGGCACCGTTCGAGGCGATGCCGATAAAGGTTGCGGAGAATCTCGTCAAGCGCACCGGCGGCATTGTCAAAAAGGCGGTCACGAAATAATGCACGAGCTTGGCATTTGCGACGCGCTGCTGAAAATGGTAGACTGTATCGCGCGCGACGAGGGGCTTGCCTGCGTGATAAAGGTGACGGTCGAGGTTGGCTCGCTGTCCGGCGTTGTTCCGGCGTATCTCGCCGACTGCTGGGAGGCCGTGACCGACGGGACGCCGTATCAGAGCACGGCGTTCGCGGTCGAAACGCTGCCGGGCGTCGCGCAGTGCATCGACTGCGGCGAGAAATTCACCGCGGATATTGAGAAGCTTGTCTGCCCGCGCTGCGGCGGAAAAAAGCTCACGCCGCTGAACGGACGCGAGCTTATACTGAAAGAAATTGAAGCGGACTAAATAACTCGACTCAGAAAATTTGCCGCCTCCCTCATCGGGGAGGCGGCAAAGGAAATTCTTCATGGAGTGCAAATCTACACGCATCTCTCCCTCAGTCAGCTTCGCTGATAGCTCCCTCGTCAGAGGGAGCCAAAACTACAAAAAGCTGCTATCGATTGATAGCAGCTTTTTATAATCACACTTCTGCGCTGTCAAACACGCCGAAGCCGGCCACTTCTGTGGTCGGGAGAGAGAAGACTATGCTTCCTGCCCTGCTGTCTGGCCCGGCCTTTTCGAGAATAGCGCGCATTATCCCCGCCTTCTGCTCGGCGGTGGAGACGATGAGGATTACCTCTTTCTCATCGGCAATCGAGATATTATAGAACTTTGCCGCGTCCTTCGCGCCCGTGCCCTTGCCGTGCAGCACTGTTCCACCGCGGGCGCCCGCGGCTCTCGCCGCGTTCATTACCGCATCGGTGCTGCCCTCGTTTGATATGGCGACGATAAGCTCATAGTCGTAGTTTATCGCCGGGGTGTATTTCGCGTTCTTTGTATCTCCGTTCATGTATGCCACAGCCCTTCCTCCTCCAACACTTTTTATGGGTACGGCGATCACGAAACCGTGCCCCGGTACGCCGAGGTGCAGGTATCGCCGCTGCGCGGCTATAAGCTGCGCGGTTTTTTCTTCATTTGCAGCAGTGAGAACGACGCGCTTTTCATTGGACTCTATGCCCAAGAGGTCGAGCATTCCCTGCATGGCCGTTCCGCGCCCGTGCAGCGTCACGGTGAGTGGAAGCGACAGCTTTTCGCATATCTCCGTCAGTGCTTCAAGCGCGTCGGGATTTATTATGGATATAACGTAATTCATGCTCCCGTCTCCTCCCACAGCTCTATTATATCAAAGTCACCGTATGTCTCGACCGCCGCCGTATGCTTCGCTTTGAGTTCGTATATGAAACCGACGGCCTGAATGGACAGCAGCGGCAGCATGGCAACCATTGCGACGACGCCGAACGCGTCGCGCAGGACGCTCCCGCCAACGGCGATGCTCGCGCCCATGACAAACTGGAGCATAAATGTCGCCGTCATGGGGCCGGAAGCAACTCCGCCGGAGTCAAACGCGATGGCGGTGTATATATCCGGCACGAAAAACGACAGGCCGAGCGCCAGCGCGTAGCCCGGAATGAGGAACCACAGTATAGATATCCCCGTCAGGACGCGGAGCATCGAGATGCCCATGGCGAGCGAGATTGCGACCGAAAGACTGAGCTTTATCGCGCGGCCGGGGATAGCTCCCGCACTGACTTCCTCTATCTGCGTTTCGAGCACTCCGACGGCAGGCTCTGCCGAGATTATGAACCAGCCGAGCAGCATCGCAAGGGGAATGAGCAGCCAGCTCATATTGCCAGCGAGCGCGGCTCCAAGCTCTGCGCCGAGAGCCGAGAAGCCGATGTTGACGCCGGTGAGGAACAGCACGAGGCCGACATATGTATAAAGAATACCGATGAGAATCTTTACAAGACTGCGGCGGTTCAGACGCAGTAGCGCGAGCTGGAACACGAGAAATATCGCAACTATCGGCAGCATGGCAACCGCCATTTCCTTCATATACACGGGTATTGCGGCGAGAAACGCGCGCCCTATCTCGGCAGTGTCGCCATATGATGCGGCGCTGATATCAACGACGGCGCTGCCGCCGCTGGAGAAAAAGCCGAGCAGCAGGACAGAGAGAATAGGCCCGATCGAGCACAGCGCGACAAGACCGAAGCTGTCCGCCTCGGCGCGGTCGTCGCTTCTGACCTTGGAGACACCAAGCCCCATCGCAAGGATGAACGGCACGGTCATCGGCCCCGTGGTGACTCCGCCGGAGTCAAAGGCGATGCAGAGAAAGTCACTATCCGTGAACGCGGCGAGCACGAATATCAGCGTATAGCACACGATGAGTATCCAGCGGAGCGACGCGCCGGTGAGGATACGGAGCATACATATCGCCATGAACAGCCCGACGCCCGCGCCGACGGTCACGAGCAGGACGCTGCTTTTGATATGCGGCACGGTCTGAGCCAGAACCTGTAGGTCAGGCTCCGCGACAGTAATGGCAAAGCCGAGCAGGAAGCTGACACCGAGAATCAGCGGCATATTCTTCGTACGGGTCAGCGCCGTGCCAATCTTGCTGCCGATGGGCGTCATGGACTGCTCTGCGCCGAGGGAAAACAGCCCCATTCCAACGACCAGCATCACCGCGCCTATCAGAAAGCACAGCAGCAGATCGGGGCGCATCGGCGTGACCATGAGGCACAGCAGAAGCACTATGACCGCGATGGGCAGCACCGACAGCGCGGCTTCAACGATTTTCTCTTTGATTGCGGTTCTGTTTCTTTCCAGCTGAGTTAGTTTTATAATATCACTCCCTGAGATTTTTCTTTTCCTAATAGTAACATGAAACCGCATGTCATGGCAAGCCAACTTCGCATAATAATGTGCATTGGACACAAAATGTTTAAAAAATTGCGGCTATCTTAACAGAAAAATAGCGCGGCGGTGCGGCGCAGAAAAAATCAGCACCGGACAAAGTCCGGTGCTGACCTATGGGGGGGTGCTTCGCATCGACTGCGGCTGCGACACTGAGCCGGTACAAAGCATATATGGAGCTTAAAGCAGAGCGTTTATCTTCGCTTCAACTTTTTCGGCGGTGTCCTTGGGGACTATGCCGGCCGCGACGACCTTATCAAATATCTCGCCGCATTTTTTCTTGTTGAACATCTTTATGGGGTATTTGAGGAGCTGGGGCGCGTCCTCCTTAATGACGGCCGCGGTTGCGGGATTGTCAAACAGTTCCTTTACGGTCAGGCTTCTGAAATCCATATCGGTTCTCCTTATAATTAATAGTAGGTTTGAATCAGACGATGTTGTACTTCTTCAGCAGGTCGACGATGACGTTGTTGGTAAGCGGCTCCTTGACGAGACCGAGCAGCGGGAGAATAGTGGGCAGCAGGAACTCCAACGGCTTCTTGCCGTCGAGCAACTTGCTGGTAGCATACAGCAGGTCGCGGATATCGTACACGGAGCCCCAGACTTCGGGCACGCCGCGGTCAATGTTGCAGAGCGTGTAGACCGCTTCCATACCGGTGCGGATGGAGTACTCGGTAGTGAACACGGTGTCGCGCGGAGTGTCGGCGAACTGACCAACAAAGGCAAGGTTGACGGAACCGTCGGGAACTACCTTGGGGCGGTCGCCCTCGGCTCTGGGCATGAAGAAGGTGGTGACGTAGGGCATCATGCAGGGCGTGGTGTTGCACTCTTTCTCAGCAAGCTCCATGATCTGATCCTCAGGGATGCCGATGTGATACAGCCACTCTGCGCACAGCTCTATGCCGGTGCAGTCGCACATATTCTTCTTTATGAAGTCGCCCTTGTCGTCCCAGCAGTTCAGACCGTAGACCCAGATGAGGCAGTGGTCGGAGGGCTGCTCTTGGAACTGCCCCTGACGGTTGATAGTCCAGCTTATGAGCCAGCTGGAGTCGCGGCAGGTGACGATGCCGCCAGTGACGACCTTGCCGGAGAGGGGATCTCTCTTGCATATCTTCTGGATGGCGTCAAGTATCTGCTTGTTGGCGGTGTCGACAGTCCAAGATTCCCAGCTGGTCTCCTTGATGCCGGCAAAGAACTTTTCGGGATGGCCGAAAGCGGGATCCTGCGCCGCGATCTTTTTCCACATCTCGATGGAGGGGCCTTCGCCGTTCGTGACGGTGACGACGGGGGCGTGGGTTTGATCGCCGTAGGCGGAGGCGTCGCCTTGGCAGCCGTTGGTGCAGATGACGAGGTCGTTCTCGGTCAGGTCGATGACCTTCTCAACGCCGCCCTGCGTGAACTCTATCTTCTTTGCGACTTTCTTTTCGGGCGTGCAGTCGCAGACAATATTGGTGACGGTGGTGTCGTACAGGATCTTTCCGCCGTGGTCGGTGATGTATTTGCACATCGGGAGGATCATGGATTCATACTGGTTGTAGCGGGTGAAGCGGAGCGCGCTCAGGTCGGGCAGACCGTCGATGTGGTGGATGTAGCGCTGAAGATAGAGCTTCATCTCAAGGGCGGAGTGCCACTTCTCGAAGGCGAACATCGTCTGCCAGTAAGTCCAGAAGTTGGTCTGGTAGAAGTCATCGTCGAACACATCGTCGATCTTCTTATCCTCAAGGGACTTGTTCGTTGCCATGAACAGCTTGAGCAGCTGAGTTGCGGCGGAGGGGTTCAGACCGTATTTTCTGTCGGTGTGGGCGTCCTGCCCCTGCTTCTCGGTGACGCGGCAGAGGGAGAAGTTCGGGTCTTCCTTGTTCAGGTGATAGTATTCGGAGAAAACGGTCTCGCCGGGATTGATGATGGAGGGGATGGACTTGAACAGATCCCACATGCACTCAAAGTGGTTATCCATCTCGCGCCCGCCGCGCATGATGAAGCCTTTGGTTGCGTCATAGATACCGTCGCAGGAGCCGCCGGCGAGGGGGAGATGCTCGAAAAGGGTGATCTTTTCGCCGGGCATCTGGGCGTCGCGGATCAGGAAACAGGCCGCCGCAAGACCTGCTAGGCCGGTGCCGACTATGTACGCCGACTTATCGTCGATACCTTCGGGCTTTTTGGGGGTTGCAAATGCCTCATAGTTACCGCTGCTGTAATACATTCTTCTTTCCTCCTGAATAATTTATTTTGTCTGCGCACTGCGCAGTAAATCACGGCTATTCCCCGGCTATCGCGGCAAGTCCGCCGCGGTCGAGAATATAGATCTTTCCGCGGCCGGTGGAGATAAGACCCATATCGCGCATGTGATCCAGCTCGCGGCTGATGACCACGCGCGTTGTGCCGAGGTCGTTTGCAATGTCCTCGTGCGTTATACGCACTTCGGCGGAATCGGGAGCGTCGTCGCTGAGGCGTTCGAGAAGAGCGCGGGCGACACAGCTTCGCAGGGTGTTGAAAAAAGAATATGAGATGTTGTTCAGAATATGCTGCGCCGTTTTCGCGCAGGCATCAAAAATGAAGTTCGCCATGAGTGGCTCCTCATATGCGGTCGGCGCCATGTCGGAGCGCTGAAGGTAGGCGAGAGTGGTGTCGTCAAGAGACTGGAGCGAGGGGACGACGTCGTTTCCGCGGGCGTTATCGACGGTCATAATGCTGAACGCTTCGCCCTTCGGAAGCCTGAAAAGCGTTATTTCGCGCCCGGTGCCAGAGCTGAGATATACCCGCAGCTTGCCCTCAAGTACGAAAACGATGCCGTCTTTTTTCACGGTTTTGAAGATGACGTTTTCGCCGGGCTTGTAGCGGCGGAATATCGCATTTTCGCGCAGGCGCTGGCGGCTCTTTTCACTCAGCCTGTCCCAAAAAGGTAGGCACTCAGATATATCGTGTCTCGTCATATTGCACCTCTGTATAAGCTGTTATAGGCACTAACATCTATGCCTAAAAAAATATGGTGCAGTTCCATCAGCATCCGATCTTGTCTGAATATTATCAAATCCTATCCGGATTTCTGCACCTTTTGTTACGCAACTACCGAAATAAATAGTCACGATATAAATTTTGTATAAATCCTATAGACTCAAGTGTCCGCTTTTATATATCTTGCCAATACATCGGAATAGAACATCAGGTTCTCGGACGTGCTGACCTCGTATTCCGTGCCGTTGAAGATGTCAACCCCGGTGTAGGCGTTTATCATCAGCTGAAGGAACATGCGTGTGTTGAGGTCGGGACGGACGGAGCCGTCGGCAATGCCTTCTTCGATTGCCTTGGCGGAGGGGATAGGTATCTCGCGGTCGTAAAACTGCCAGAAGATTTTATTCATGTCAATGTCCCCGGCTTCGGGCGAGGTGGTGTAGCTCAGCATTTCACGCGTATAGCGGTACCATTCAGGGAAGGAGATGTAGGTGCTGTTATACTCCGCCATTGCCGCGAGGCAGCGGTCGTACCCGGTGTGAAGATTTTTCACCCGCTCCTGATAGCGCGCCATAAAGCCCTCATAGAACACGACCAGTGCGTCCCGCCACACGGCGAGCACAAGGCTGTCCTTCGTGCCGAAGTAGCGGTATACGGACATGGGGGTGAGTCCGACTTCGCGCGCAATGCGGTTTATAGACGTTGCGGCGACGCCCTCGGATATGAAGAGGGACTGCGCAACCTTGATTACTTTTTGTATATTCTGATCTCTTTCTTTGGAAGCAGCCATATTATACCTCCGTGCGGTTTTCCTCAGTTTAACCCGCAGAAGGCCGCGCGTCAATAGTTCGTTTGACAGGCCGCGTTTTCAGGCTTGGATGTAAACCGGACTTTTTCCGGACATTTCAGTATATGCTGCCAAACGGGATTTATTAATTGAGAATAGCGCGGCCTTGAAGGTGTTTCGTTTGTGTGTAATAAATTAAAAAACAAATCGTAGCTTGTATGAAGAAGATACTTGTTTCGTCTCCTTACGTGCAAATTTGTATATAACATATATTGACGTTTGGGCTTTTGGTTAATATAATTGTAAAGCTTTACGTAATTATATAGAGAATCTGGTGATTAGAATGCACAATCTGCTGCACGAGAACGGAAAGCAAATGTCTGATTCGCTTATAACGGCGGTTTTTGTCATCCTGTCGGGCGGTTATCAGGACGCATATTCGTACTGCTGCCGCGGCGGCGTTTTTGCGAACGCACAGACGGGAAACATCGTCCTTATGAGCATAAATATGTTTGAGGGAAAACCGTCGCTGTGTCTGAAATACCTGATACCGCTGGCGGCGTTCCTCGTCGGTATTTATGTCGCCGAGGTAATACACTATAAGTACAAGGACATGGAGAAGATACACTGGAGACAGATCATTGTTCTCTGCGAGATAGTGGTGCTGTTCGCAGTCGGCTTCATGCCGCAGAGCGTAAACGCTGCGGCGAACGCGCTTGTTTCGTTCGTCTGCGCGCTCCAGCTTCAGACCTTTCATAAGCTCAGAGGGCATGCCTATGCAAGCACTATGTGCATCGGTAATATGCGCAGCGGCATGACGGCGCTGCATGCGTATTTTATGAGCCACGATCGAAATATCCTCTATAAGGCGCTCACATATTTTGGCGTCGTGATAATTTTTGCAATTGGCGCGGGACTTGGCGGCGTTATCGTCGTCCGCTGGGGCGAGCACTCGATTTGGATAAGCTGCGTGCTCCTCGCGATAAGCTTTGCGCTTATGCAGATAAAGGACAAAAAATGATATGACAGAAAGACCGCTGCCAGCGTTTGCCGGCAGCGGTTTTAATTGCAGATGAAGCGGGTAAGCAAAGCTTACTTCATGCCGTTCTCGTAGGCCTCGATCATCTTCTTGACCATCTGGCCGCCGATGGAACCGGCCTGACGGCTGGTGAGGTCGCCGTTGTAACCGTTCTTCAGGTTGACGCCGACTTCAGAAGCGGCTTCCATCTTGAACTTCTCCATAGCGTCGCGCGCTGCGGGATTGACAAGATGATTACTGGAATTGTAAGACATAGTTTGCATCTCCTTTTCTCTCATTTCGGGTTTGTTTGCCCGAACATATCTTTTGCGGATGCGGGTGATATATGCGGAAGCCGGATATGCAATTTTTGCTATATTAAATTAAAACCTGTATTTTGACAGTATTGGCGGCAGAGATATTCGCGTTATTTGTACAAGGGCTGTCGGAATATGCTGTATCAGGAGGTGAGCTTATGCTGGAAAGCGCGCTGATACTGCTTATGAACAGCCTGCTGCTTATGCTGCGCATTGCGCCGGGGGAATCGTTTGCTAGACCACTGTCGCACGAGGACGAGCAAAAATATCTTGCTCTCTGGGCGGAGGGCAACATTGAGGCGAGAAATAAACTTGTTGAACATAATATGCGCCTTGTGTCGCATATTATGAAAAAATATTTTACGCAGACGGACGATGTCGACGACCTCATATCCATAGGAACCATAGGGCTGATAAAGGGGATAAACACCTACCGCCCGGACAAAGGCGTCCGCCTTGCCACTTATGCGAGCAGATGCATTGAAAATGAAGTACTGATGCATTTTAGGAGCCAGCGGAAGAGCATGTGTGACCTCAGCCTGTCCGAAGCGCTGGATGTGGACAGTGACGGCGACGGGCTATCGATCCTCGATGTGCTCGCGTCCGACGAGGATATGGCGGAGCAGATCGGCAACAATGAGCTGTGCCGAAATCTCGGAAAGTGCATAGACGAATGCCTGACCGAGCGCGAAGCGAAGATAATCCGGCTCAGATACGGGCTTAACGGCGGGCAGCCGATGCCGCAGAGGGACGTTGCGAAGCGCTGCGGCATAAGCCGGTCATACGTATCGCGCATCGAGAAAAAAGCGCTTGAGAAGCTGCGGCAGGTTCTCGGCGAGGACGCATGTCCGACGTGACGTTACGATTGACAAATATCGAAGAATACAATATTATATCAAGGGAGTTTATGCCTTGACGCTTGCCCCGCGGCAAGCGTTTTTTGCTGTGAACCACGACAGAATAACGAGAGAAGTTTATGGATATAAAGGTAACGCCGGGGCTGCTACACGGCACGGTCACGCCGCCGTCGAGCAAAAGCCAGTGCCACCGCGAGATAATCTGCGCGGCGCTTGCGCAAGGCGAAAGCCGGCTTGAAAACGTATATTTTTCGGACGATATAAACGCGACGCTGTGCGGAGTTTCCGCCCTCGGCGCAAAATATATCCGCGAAGCCGATGCCCTGCGCATCACCGGTGGCACGGCAGATACCACGCCGAATATCGACTGCGGCGCTTCGGCGACGACATTGCGTTTGTTACTGCCGGTTGCGCTTGCGCTGTATGGGGAAGCGGTCTTCAAAGGCGTGGCCTCGCTGATGTCGAGGCCGATAGAGCCGTATTTCAGACTGTTCAGGGAACGCGGAATTGAATACGAATTAAATGATAACTGCCTGCGCGTCCGCGGCAGACTGCCGGCGGGCAAATATGTACTGCCGGGCGATGTGTCCAGCCAATTTTTCAGCGGGCTGCTACTCGCACTGTCGCTGCTGGACGGCGAATCGAGGATGTGCGCCGAAAGCCCGATACAGTCGAGGCCGTATATCGACATGACGCTCGACTCGATGAAGCGGCATGGCGTCGGCGTGACGCAGGGTGAGAATGAATTCATCATCCCCTCGCAACACTACGCGAGTTGCGGCTGCACTGTGGAAAGCGACTGGTCGCATGCGGCGCTGTGGCTTGCGGCGCGCGAGCTTGGAAATGATATTAGTATACACGGCATGAATGAAAACAGCGTTCAAGGCGACAGAATATTTATGGAATATCTGCACGCCCTGCGCGGCGGAGGGGATGCTGCACTGGATGTGTCCCAATGCCCGGATATCGTGCCGCCGCTGGCGTTGGCCGCGGCGCTGCGCCCCGGACGCTGCGATATTACGCACGCCGCGCGGCTGAGGTACAAGGAGTGCGACCGGCTGGACGCGGTGAGCTGCGTGCTCAATGCTTTGGGCGCGGACGTTGTTCAACGGGAGGACGGACTGATCATCAACGGTGTTCCACGGCTTTGTGGCGGCGCGGCGGTGGATTGCAGGAACGATCACCGCATTGCGATGATGGCGGCTGCTGCCGCGACGGTGTGCCGCGAACCGGTCATTATACGCGGAGCGGAGTGCGTAGGGAAATCATATCCTGATTTCTGGAGAGTATTTAGAGAACTTGGAGGTGCGGCAAGTGCCGTATAGCTGGGAAAACCGCCTGAAAATCAGTATTTTCGGGCGCTCGCATGAAAAAGAGATCGGCGTGGAGCTTAGCGGCATACCCGCCAGAGAGCGTATCGACTATGCAGCGCTTCAGGCTTTCATGCGCCGCCGCGCTCCGGGGTACAGCGAATACACAACGGCTCGCTGCGAGCCGGATATTCCGGTGATAACGTCCGGAATCGCGGGCGGAGTGACGGACGGCGGGACGATAAGGATCGTAATCGAGAACAGGGACGCCGTATCGGCTGATTATAAAGAGCTTTCGGACTGCCCGCGCCCCGGCCACGCCGACTATACAGCGTGGGTCAAATACGGCGGCAGGGAGGACATGCGCGGCGGGGGGGCTTTCTCCGGACGCATGACGGCACCGCTGTGCGCCGCGGGCGGTGTGTGCCTGCAAATCCTGAAAAGGCGTAATATAAACATCTCGGCGCACATTCTGCGCATAGGCGATATTTCTGATACGCCGTATGACCCGATGCGCGGCGCGACGGAAGCCTGCGGCGAATTCCCATGCGTCTCGCCGGAGGCGGCGGGGCTTATGAAAAGCAGCATACTTGCCGCGGCGGCAGAGGGCGACTCGCTTGGAGCAGTCATAGAGTGCGCCGCGGACGGAGTAGCGGCAGGACTGGGCGGCCCGCTATTTGAAGGGCTTGAAGGGCGCATTGCCTCGCTTGCCTTTGCGATACCCGCCGTGAAGGGGATAGAATTCGGCGTGGGCTTCGATGCGGCACGTCTGCGAGGCAGCGAAAACAACGACCCGTTCGTTATCTGCGGCGGGCGCGTTGCCACGGCGTCAAACAACGCAGGCGGGATACTCGGCGGAATTTCTGACGGTATGCCGCTGGTATTCCGCGCGGCGATAAAGCCGACGCCGTCGATAGCCAAGGCGCAGAGAAGCGTTTCACTGCGCGATATGACGGAACGCGAGCTGAAAATCGGCGGCAGACACGACCCATGCATAGCGCCGCGGGCGGTGCCAGTGGTCGAGGCCGCCGCGTCTATCGCGCTGCTTGACGCGCTGCTGGAGGATGAATATGAACGATGAACTGAACGCGCTTCGCCGGGAGATAGACGGCATTGACGCAGAGCTTGTGACACTCCTGAAACGCCGCATGGCCGCCGCGGCGGAGATAGCCGCGCTTAAAGGCGCAAACGGGCTGACCGTCCTCGACTCTGAGCGGGAGCGCGCACTGCTCGCGCGGATCAGAGAACTTGCCGGCGAGGAGTTCTCAGGTGGCTTTGAATCGATATACCGTGCCATACTCGCGGCCAGCCGGGCGTATCAGAATACGCTGCTTGGCCGGGAATACGACCGTGGAGGTAAAACAATGATATGCGGACTTTTGGGAGAAAAGCTGGGGCACAGCTACTCCCCGCAGATACATGCGGAGCTGGGAGATTACGAATACCGGCTCTTTGAACGTGCGCCGGACGAGCTGGACGCGTTCTTCGCGGATAAATCGTGGACAGGCGTGAATGTGACGATCCCGTACAAGCGCGCCGCCATGAAATACTGCGACGTGATAAGCGAGCGCGCGATGCGCATCGGCTGTGTGAATACGGTCGTACGCGAGGCTGACGGGCTTGTCCATGGATATAATACGGATTATGACGGTTTCCTCGGCCTTGTGAACCGCGCGGGATATGTTCCCGGCGGCAAGAAAGCGCTGATACTCGGCAGCGGCGGCGCGTCGCTCACTGCTCAGTGCGTGCTCAGCGAGCTTGGCGCAGACGTCATTGTCGTCTCACGCTCCGGGGCGAATAACTACGAGAACGTGTATTCCCACGCGGACGCGGCGCTGATCGTAAACGCGACGCCGGTCGGCATGTATCCGCGCAACGGTGAGCGGCTTGTTGATCTGAGCCGCTTCCCGAAGCTGGAGTGTGTGCTGGACGTTGTGTATAACCCGGCGAGGACACAGCTGCTGCTGGACGCGGAAAAACTCGGCGTGACGGCGATGAGCGGGCTTGCGATGCTTGTTATACAGGCCGCCGCGGCCGCGGAGCGGTTCACGGGCGGGAAGACAAAAAAACGCGTTGAGGCCGTATTGGCGGACATCGGGCGCGGAATGCAGAACATTCTGCTCGTTGGGATGCCGGGCAGCGGCAAGACCACGATAGGCACGGCTCTGGCCGCTCGGCTCGGACGGAGATTTTTCGACATGGACGACGAGCTAGTCAAGGCCGAGGGGATAAGCATTCCCGAAATCTTCAAGCGCGGCGGCGAGGAAGAGTTCAGAGCAATAGAGCACAGGCTGCTCGAAAGATTTACGAAGGAGAGCGGCGCTGTCATCGCGTCCGGAGGCGGCGCGGTGACGCGGAAAGAAAACTACGACTTGCTGCGCCAGAATTCGTGCGTCATATGGCTCCAGCGCGACATTGCGAAGCTGCCGACACGCGGAAGACCGCTGTCGGCCGGAGCAGACCTCAACGAGATGTACAGAATGCGCAGACCGATGTATCAAGCCGTTTCGGACTATGCGGCGGACAATAACGGCACAATAGAGGAAACCGTTGAGAGCGTCATAAAGGCGACGGGGGCGCGGGCAAATCAGTAAACCCGCGGCGACTTAAACTTAGAGAAATTTGGTGAGATATGACCGGACTCGGAAAATTGAGCGTGTCTGTCGGCCTTGCACTGTGCCTGACCGCGGTATTCTGCGGCGGCGCGTATGCGGAAGAACCGGCGTCGAATGTGCAGAAAACGGCCGTGGCTGCGCGCTCGCTGGAGCTTGACCGCAGTACCTATACCGACGGCAGCGTCTACGATAACGCGTCGCCGGAGCATGACGTCGTAAAGGTTGGCGTGGCGTACAACACAAGCGCCGTTGATTACGCGGAGCTGACGAATGTCAGCGGCGGTGGCTTCGATATAGGCTATTACAACGAGACCCGCGAGTTTGTCAAGGTGACGGACAACGGCTCCAACAGTGTCGCAATTGCCCGCGCGGATCAGTTCGGCGCCTGCTGGCATATTCTTATAGACGCCTCGTACGACGGCCTGACACAGGCGCGGAACGCCGCGGCATCCTTCGGCGGCGCAGTCGCGCTGATAAGCGGCGAATACAGAGTCATATACGGCAGCTTCTATTCTGAGAACGCCGCGAACGATACAATGAGCTTGTACGGGCTTCACGGGACGGCTTACAGGAGCGGAGCGGGCAGCTTCAGCGTGATAAATCTGAATAACGGCAGATGCCTTTTCCTGACAGATGACGCCAACACGACGGCGGCGGTGACCGCCGCGGGCGACGGGGCGCTTACGCTGTTTCAGGGGAAATACTATCGCGGCGGCTTTGGCGCTTTTCCGATGGGGGAGAGCTTGCTGAATGTGATAAACTATGTTAATATAGAAGACTACGTGAAGGGTGTCATACCGTATGAGATGAGCTCATACTGGCCTTACGAGGCGCTCCGCGCGCAGTCGGTCTGTGCCCGTACCTACGCCATATATAACCGCGACGCGTATATAGAATACGGCTTCGACCTGACCGCTGACACCGAGAGTCAGGTCTATCGCGGCACACAGGACGCCGACGCAACGACCGACGCCGCGGTGGATTCCACGGCGGGGCAGTACGTCCGCTATAAGGGCGAGATTTGCGATATATACTATTTCGCGTCGGACGGCGGCGCAACCGAGGACGGGCAGAACGTATTCGGCCTTGACCTGCCGTATCTCGCGGGAAAGACCGATCCGTTTGAACAGGCGGTGGATTATTCTATGCGCAGTTGGTACGCGTACAGGAGCGGGAGCGACTTGTCATGGCGGCTTGCCCGAAACGGGCAGAGCATTGATACAGTTACGGAGCTTAGACCCGAATACTCTGTGAACGGCAACGTGATAGCCATGACGTATGTCGATGCCGTGGGAAACGAACTACGGCTTGAAGGGCGCGACTGCTATGCGTTTATCGGGCTTAACAACTGCCGCTTCAGCGTCACGCAGTCGGACGGCGAATTTGAGTTTTATGGCAGCGGCTGGGGGCATAACTGCGGCATGAGCCAGTGGGGCGCAAACGCGATGGCCTCCGTGTACGGCTATGATTATGAGGACATTATCAGATTTTATTTTTCAGGAGCGTATATAGCATGAAAAAGTCGGATTTCTATTTTGATCTGCCTGAGGAGCTGATCGCGCAGACTCCGCTGGAGCAGCGCGACCATTCGCGGCTTCTGCATCTGGATAAGACTACGGGCGAAATTGAGCACATGCATTTTTATCAGCTCCCTGATCTGCTGAGGGAAGGGGACTGCCTTGTTCTGAATAACTCCCGCGTACTGCCCGCGAGACTTATCGGCAGCAGACTCACCGGCGGCAGCGTGGAGCTGGTGCTGCTGCGCGACCTTGGGGACGGCTGCTGGGAATGCCTGAGCCGTCCGGGGAGAAAGACGAAGCCCGGCACGGAGCTGACCTTCGGCAACGGCGAGCTTACGGCTACGGTGGAAAGTGTGGCCGAGGGCGGGAACAGAATAGTGCGATTCCATTATGAGGGCATTTTCCTCGAAGTGCTGGAGCGCCTTGGAAAAATGCCGTTGCCGCCCTACATAAAGGCGGAGCTTGAGGACGCGGAGCGCTATCAGACGGTGTACTCCAAGGAGCTCGGCAGCGCCGCCGCGCCTACCGCCGGCCTGCATTTCACGCCGGAACTGCTGGAGGAGATCGCCGCGCGCGGCGTGAAGATCTGCTATGTGACGCTGCATGTCGGCCTTGGCACTTTCAGGCCTGTCAAGGAAGACGAGATAGAGAACCACGAGATGCACTCGGAGTTCTGCATCATCCCGGAGGAGACCGCGCAGACGGTCACGGAGACGAAGCGAAACGGCGGCCGCATCGTCTGCGTCGGGACCACCTCGTGCCGCACGGTTGAAAGCTTTGCAAACGATGACGGCTCGCTGCCCGCCGCGTCCGGCTGGACAGATATATTTATCTATCCCGGCTATAAATTCAAGTGCCTTGACGCACTGGTTACGAATTTCCACCTGCCGGAGAGTACGCTGATAATGCTGGTCTCCGCGCTCGCGGGGCGTGAGCATGTTCTGAACGCGTATAAGACCGCGGTAGAAGAAAAGTATCGCTTCTTCTCGTTTGGCGACGCTATGTTTATTGATTGAAATCGGAGGTAAGAGACTGTGTATAAGCTGCTGAAGCAAGAAGGACATGCCCGCAGAGGGCAATTTGAGACCCCGCACGGCGTTGTGCAGACTCCGGTTTTTATGAATGTCGGTACGCAGGGCGCGATAAAGGGCGCGCTGTCCGCGCGCGATCTGAAGGAGATCAACTGTCAGGTGGAGCTGTCGAACACCTATCATCTGCACGTCAGACCCGGCGATGAGCTTGTCAAGCGCATGGGCGGCCTGCATAAATTCATGACATGGGACGGCCCGATACTGACCGACAGCGGCGGATTCCAGATATTCTCGCTTGCAAAGCTCCGCAAGATCACCGAAGAGGGCGTCAACTTCAATTCCCACGTCGACGGGCGGCATATATTCATGGGGCCGGAGGAGAGTATGCGCATCCAGTCCAATCTCGGCTCGGATATCGCCATGGCCTTTGACGAGTGCATCAAGATACCCTCGCCGCGTGAGTATGTCGAGCGCTCGTGTGACCGCACCTACCGCTGGCTCAAGCGCTGCAAGGCCGCGTTGGATGATTACAACAGCCGTGACGACGCCGTGAATCCCGGCCAGATGCTGTTCGGCATAAATCAGGGCGCGGTGTTCCATGATGTGCGCATAAAGCACATGCAGCAGATAGCGGAGCTTGATCTGCCGGGCTACGCGATCGGCGGCCTCGCCGTCGGCGAGACGCATCAGGAAATGTACGACACCGTCTCAGCGGTCGAGGAGTACATGCCGAAGGACAAGCCGCGCTATCTCATGGGCGTTGGCACCCCGTCGAACATCATCGAGAGCGTGGCGCGCGGCGTGGATTTCTTCGACTGCGTCATGCCCGCGCGCAACGGGCGTCACGGGCACCTGTTCACATGGGGCGGCATAATTAATATCAAGAACGAGAAGTATCAGGCGGACGAGCTGCCTATCGACCCGGAGTGCGGCTGCCCGGTGTGCAGACGCTATTCCCGCGCCTATATCCGGCATCTGTTCAAGGCCGAAGAGATGCTTGCCATGCGCCTGGCGGTCATGCACAATCTCTACTTCTATAACTCTCTCATCCAGCGCATACGCGACAGTCTCGACGACGAAAGCTTCGAGCAGTTCAGACATAAATACACAGAAATTTTGGATAAAAGAATTTAAGTGTATTGCAATTGCCGGTTAGTTTATGTATAATATATTCACACATTATTTTGGAGGTAATTCCCACATGAGCTTATTCCTTACCGAAACCAGCACGGCAGCTGGCGGCAGCAGCATGATCATCATGCTGGTTCTGATGTTCGCTATTTTCTACTTCTTTATAATCCGCCCCGAAAACAAGAAGAGAAAAAAGACCGAAGAGATGCGCAGCTCTCTTTCTCTCGGCGATGAGATCGTCACCATCGGCGGCATCACCGGCAAGATAGTGCAGATTACCGAAGACACCATCACCTTTGAGACCGGCGAGGACAGAGTCCGCCTTCAGGTCAAGAAGTGGGCGATTTCCACCACCGCAAAGATGGAAGCTGCCGAGGCTGAGGCTAAAAAAGGTAAGCGCAAATAATTTGCCGCAGTTAATTGAATGAAAACACCCCCGAAGCAATATTATGTAGCAATAATATTACTTCGGGGGTGTTTCTTTGGAGAAAAAAATAAATCTCAGCTTCAGATTCCTTCTGCGGGCGCTGGCCGCGTGGATAATAACTGTGCTGCCGCTGCTGTTTATCGCGGCGTTTATCGCAAACAAGCTGTCTGTGGACACAAGCGGCCTTGCGTATATAAGCGCGGCGCTCAGCTCCATCGCGGCGGCCGCGGCGGGGGCGAGAGGCGTCAGCGCGTGGCAAGGGGCGAGGCTTGTGTGCGGGCTGCTCTGCGGCGGGTTCATAACTATACTGCTTCTCATGTTGGGCTTCATCATCGCGGGCGGGGAGCTATCTTCGGGCGGAGTAATGAGCACCGCGAGCTTCACTATTGCAGGCTGCGTTTTGGGCAGCATGTTGGGCGGGCATGGGAGGAAGAAGAAAAAGAGCACGGTCAGCGTGGGGCGGCGTTGACTATATCTTGTGTTCAAAAGCGGGAAAACATCAAAATGTAATAATTAAAATCCGGTTGACATAAAGATAAAAAATTTTTGAAACTTTTTTGAAAAAAGGACTTGATTTGTTTGCGACTTTGTAATATATTGTTACCAGAAAATCATTATGTAAATCAAATTATGATTTACATATTTCATGTCTGACGATGCCGAACGGGCAGAATCCGCTACCTCGCCGCAAGGCCGAGATGGTCGTTTTTTTCGCCTTTGTTGTCGGATGCGCCGCGTCCGCTGTGCTTAAAGCCGATGTGCCGCGCAGTGCGCTTCTTCTGTCGATAATAGCCGCCGCGCCGCTTATTCTTCCGGCCGCGCCGTCGCTCATAGGCGTATATCTTATCCCTGCCGTGTGCGCCGCGTCGGGGCTTTGCGTTACGAGATATATTTCGGCAGAGGGACTGGCGCGAATACCTGTTCTGTGCCTGCTCGTGCCGCTGATATTCAACGCGGCGGTGTCCGGCATGGAGATATCCGGCAAAGTCCGGATGTGCTGCCGCTCGTCGCCGAAGCTCAAATCGGGCGCGAGGCGCGCTGAAATACTTCTTTACCTGTCCGCCGCGGGCAGTCTGATATCTGCATACTTTATTTTTAGATAAAAAGAAAGGGGGAGTTTGCTTTGAATAACGAAGAATGCGTAGAGCTTTTTGAAAAGTATCTCACAGACGAAAAGCATTCCTCGGCAAACACCCTTAGCTCCTATATGCGTGATATCCGGCAGCTTGCCACGTACATAGACGAGCATACGGAGCTTACGCTCACGACCGTGACCGCCGACGAACTTTCCGAGTATATCGAGTGGCTGCGCGGCAAGGGCAAATCCGTTGCGACGGTATCGAGAAGCATAGCTTCGATAAAGTGCCTGTACGCCTACCTCTGCATACACCGCTATATTGAGACAAACCCCTCCACCAAGCTTGTCCCGGACAAGGGGACGCAGAAGCTCCCGCAGATCCTTACGAGTCAGGAAGTCGACCTCCTGCTTGACCAGCCGGAATGCATTGACATGAAGGGCTACCGCGACAAGGCGATGCTTGAGCTGCTATATGCGACAGGTATCAGAGTCACCGAGCTTATCGACCTCAACATTGACGATGTGAACCTCAGTGCGGGTGTTATCCGCTGCCGCGGCAAGGACAAGGAGCGTTTCATTCCGATGTATCCCAAGGCCGTAAAGGCGCTGGCGGATTATATCACCATCGTGCGCCCGCAGATGATCGCCATGCCGGATGAGCAGTCGCTGTTTGTAAACGTCAGCGGCGAGCGCATGTCGCGTCAGGGCTTCTGGAAGATAATCAAGCATTATCAGAAGAAGGCGAAGATAACCAAGGACATCACCCCGCATACACTGCGCCATTCCTTCGCCGCGCATCTGCTTGAAAACGGAGCGGATATCCACGCGATACAGGAAATGCTCGGCCACGCCGATATATCCTCGACGCAGGTTTATTCCCAGCTCATAAAAAAGCAGCTCAAGGATGTGTATAACAAGGCTCATCCCAGAGCCTGACATAAAAAACTCCGGCAGAGGTTTTGCCGGAGTTTTTTGTTGCCTGATGCGATAAAGTATGGTAAAATAATATAATGAAGTATAAACAGGGAGGTGTGCACATGCGTATTCTGGGCATTGACCCCGGCATTGCGACGATCGGCTTCGGTGTCGTGGATACGGCGGGGCCGCGCATAAGCCTTGTGAAATGCGGTGTTATCACCACCCCGGCGCATACCTCGCTTGCAAGCCGCCTTAAACGGATATACGACGATATGGGCGAACTTCTGGAGCTTTTTAAGCCCGACGCGGTCTCAATCGAGGAGCTGTTTTTTAATACGAATATCACCACGGGCATCGCCGTGGCGCACGGCAGGGGAGTGATCCTGCTGGCGTGTGAGGACGCGGGCGTGAAAATTTTTGAGTACACGCCGCTTCAGGTCAAGCAGTCGGTCGTCGGCTATGGCCGCGCTGAAAAATCGCAGGTCATGGACATGGTGCGCCGCATATGCGGGCTGAAATCCATCCCAAGACCGGACGACGCGGCGGATGCCGTGGCGCTTGCTCTGTGCCATGCCCGCAGTTCAACATCTTTGCTCAACAGAGGAGGCAGGGAAGAATGTTCTACCATCTAAGCGGCATCGTTGCCGAAACGGAACCGAATCTCGCGGTCATCGACTGCGGCGGCGTGGGCTACGCCGTCAACGTGACACATAATACGCTCGCCAAGCTCAGCGTTGGAGATAAAGCCAAGCTGTATATTTCCGAGATAATACGCGACGAGGTGTTCGATCTCTATGGCTTCGCGGATAAAAATGAGCGGCGCTGCTTCGAGCTTCTGCTCTCCGTTTCCGGTCTCGGCCCCAAGGCCGCGCTGTCCATTCTCTCGGCGAATACGCCGGAGGGGCTGGCGCTGGCGATAATGAATAACAACGAAAAGGCGCTCACCGTCGCGCCCGGAGTCGGCAAGAAGATCGCACAGCGTGTTATTCTTGAGCTGAAGGATAAGATAAACAAGGGCGTTTCGGAGATAAGCATACCGACGGCGCAGGTTCAGACGGGCGGAGCCATGAACGACGTTGTCGCGGCGCTGACGGTTCTGGGATACAGCAGCTCGGAAATCGCGCCGGTGCTGAATAAGCTTGATATTTCGGGCATTACCACAGAGGAGGCCATAAAGGCCGTCCTCCGCAAGATGACAAACTAAGGAGGGTATATGAGCATCAGTTTTTCCGATGAGGCGAACGACGAAATAATAACCACAGCCGCCAGCCTCCCTGAGGACAGGAACGAGGGTTCACTGCGCCCAAAGACAATAAGAGAATACATCGGCCAGCAGAAGGCGAAGGACAACCTTTATGTATTCATAAACGCTGCCAAAATGCGCGGTGAATCGCTTGACCACGTCCTGCTGCACGGCCCTCCGGGACTCGGCAAGACGACGCTTGCTGCCGTCATCGCAAACGAGATGGGCGTCAACATGCGCATCACGTCCGGCCCCGCGATAGAGAAGCCGGGCGATCTCGTCGCAATGCTGACGAATCTCAGCGAGGGCGACATTCTGTTTGTCGACGAGATACACCGGCTGAACCGCGCCTATGAGGAGATTCTATATCCCGCGATGGAGGACTACGCTATTGATATCATCATAGGCAAAGGCCCCTCGGCAAACTCCATACATCTCGATCTCCCGCATTTCACGCTCATCGGCGCGACTACGCGCTCCGGTCAGCTTACAGCGCCGCTGCGCGACCGCTTCGGTGTGTCTTTGCGGCTGGAGCTGTACACGCCTGAGGAGCTGAAGCAGATCGTTATGCGCTCCGCCGGTATAATGGGCGTTGAGATAGAGGAGGCGGGCGCGTACGAGATCGCGTCGCGCTCCCGCGGTACACCCAGAATTGCGAACAGACTGCTGCGCCGTGTGCGCGATTTCGCGCAGGTCAGGGCGAACGGCGTCATAACGCGCGAGGTAGCAGATGCGTCATTGACGAGTCTTGAGGTCGATAAGCTGGGGCTTGACGCGCTGGATCGCAGGATGATGCGCAGTATAATCGAGTTCTACGGCGGCGGCCCCGTCGGGCTGGAGACCCTTGCTGCGACGATAAACGAGGAAGCGGTCACGCTGGAGGACGTGTATGAGCCGTACCTGCTTCAGTGCGGCTTCCTGACCCGTACGCCGCGCGGGCGCTGTGTGACGAGGAAGGCTTATGAACATCTCGGCATAGAGTACATGGGTCAGCAGCAGATGGATTTTTAGTAAAATAGTGTAAAATTTGCAAATTGGCGCAAAAAATATATTGACTTTAGGCGAGCTTGTTGTATAATACTAACAGTATAATAAGCTGATTAAAAGTGTATTTATGACAGAGTACGAAAAATTATCTGATATTGAGCTGCAAAGGCTTGTAACAATGGAGGATCGCGGAGCGGAAGAAGAGCTTGCGGGCAGATATATGCAGCTCGTCCGCCAATGCGCGAGGCCGTTGTTTCTTGCCGGAGGGGACAGTGAGGATCTGATTCAGGAAGGCACCTTCGGGCTGCTCTCTGCGATACGCCGCTTTGATCCCACCTGCGGCGTCAGTTTTAAGACGTTTGCCGAGCACTGTGTCAGAATGAGGCTTTTATCAGCAATCAAATCCGCATCGCGTTTGAAGCATTTCCCGCTCAATGATGGAATGTCTCTTGAAGAACTCTCCGAGGATTCCAACACAAACTTATCGGCGTTTCCCCAGAGCTTTCGGCGTTCGCCGGAGGATCAGGTTCTGGCCAGAGAGAGCAAGGAAGAACTTTATACAGCCTTTGCAGAGCAGTTATCGAGACTGGAGAGAAAGGTTCTCTCTCTGTATCTGGACGGCCTGTCCTATAAGGACATCGCCCAGCGCCTTGGAAAAGAACCCAAAGCTATCGATAACGCTGTGCAGAGAATAAGGCGCAAGCTGGCGCGGAACTTTAATTCAGGCGATATCAGCATAAGCTGACCGCAAATACAAGCCGATAGGCACATTTATCAAAAGAGAGGATTCAAGATGTACGAAGACAAGACCTTAGTTTGCAAAGAGTGTGGTAAAGAGTTCGTTTTTACTGCCGGTGAGCAGGAATTCTACGCAGAGCGCGGCTTCCAGAACGAGCCCCAGCGCTGCAAGGCATGCCGTGACGCACGCAAGAACGCTGCCCGTGGTCCCCGTGAGTTCTTCACTGCTACCTGCGCAGCCTGCGGCGGCGAGGCAAAGGTTCCGTTCGAGCCGAAGTCCGATCGTCCCGTCTACTGCAGCGAGTGCTTTGCAAAGATGAAGGAGCAGGGCTGATTTTTAGCGCCTGACATAGGATTGGGACGGAATCCGTCCCAATCCTTTCATAGTTTTTATCAGAAAGGTGAAAATAATGGAAATCACAAGAGAGACTATGCTGTCTGAGATCCTTGAGAACTGCCCTGAGGCAATGCCTGCATTTCAGGCAATCGGAATGCACTGCATGGGCTGCGCCCTTGCCAGCGGCGAGAACCTTGAGCAGGCATGCTCTGCTCACGGTGTCGATCCGGACGAGTTCATCGAGGGACTTAAGAACTACCTTGCAACTCTCTGAGTTGGGATAGCTTGGGTCATAAAGCCGGTGCTTCACCGGCTTTTATTTTTTGTTGAGGAGCCGCCGAGATGAACAAGAGACTTGAAGCAATAATGGCGCACATCCCGCAGAACGGGCGTGGCGTTATCGACGTGGGCACTGACCACGGATATTTGCCGGCAGCCCTGTTTCAGCGCGGCTATACCGGTAAGCTTATCGCGGCTGATATCAACTCCGAGCCGCTGAGCAAAGCGAAGCGCACCGCCGAGAGCATTGGAGCCGAAGACGTGATATCGCTCCGCCTGTGCGACGGGCTTGACGGCTGTGACCCGTCTGAGGTTGACACCATTGTAATTGCCGGCATGGGCGGGGACACGATATGCGGCATCCTTGACCGGGCAGAGTGGTGCATGGCGCGGGAGTACACGCTGATTCTCCAGCCCATGACGAAATGTGAGATCCTGCGCTATTGGCTGGTATATAATGAATTTGAGATAATCTCGGAAGAGCTTGTGCGCGACGACCGGCTGTATCAGATAATTACCGCGTGCTTCGGCGGGCACCAGCGGCTGAACGACGCTGAGCTTTTTACCGGCGGCGCCGCTCTTGTCGGCAGCGACCCGCTGTTTCCGGAGCTGCGCAGAAAGCTTGAACGCCGTTTCGCTTCGGCGGTGGACGGTATGAGCGAAAGCGCTGAGATTGAAATCATAAATCGGCGCAGGCTGTACGAAGAGATACTGACACAGCTTAGAGAAATGGAGGGCGGCAGATGATGCAAACGACGGCGGGCGAGATATTTGAGTTTTTGAAGCTGATAGCTCCGCTTGAACTGCAAATGGATTTTGATAACGCCGGGTTCCTGATAGGCAACCGCGGGCAGCGCGTTGATAAGGCGCTGCTGGCGCTAGACGCAACCGGCGAGGTCATTGATGAGGCCATAGACTTCGGGGCGGATATGATAATCACGCATCACCCGCTCATATGGAACGCGATGAAGAGCCTGACGGCGGATGATATCACGCAGAGGCGTGTGATGAAGCTCGTCAAAAACGATATTTCGCTTGTCTCCATGCATACGAATCTCGATATTGCCGATGGCGGCGTGAACGACGTACTGCTGTCGCTGCTGGGCGCTGATCTTATATCCGCGCTGGACGAGGACGGCTGTGGCCGCGTCGGACAACTGCGCGAGTCGATGGACATGACGCGTTTCCTGCCATTCTGCAAGGCCGCGCTAAGTACAAACGGTCTGCGCTATTACGATGCCGGGCGTCCGGTAGAGCGGCTTGCCGTCATGGGCGGCGCGGGCGGCTCAAGCGTGGAGCGCGCGTATGAGCTCGGCTGTGATACGTATCTGACGTCCGATATCAAATACGACCAGTTCCTGACTGCTCGTGAGCTGTGCATAAATCTGATAGACGGCGACCATTTCTGCACAGAAAACCCCGTGATATATGCGCTGCACGAAAGACTCAGCCTTGCGTTTCCCGGCGTCGAGCTTAGGGTATCGCAAAGGCACGATCAGACGGCGCGGTTCGCTTGACATGCCGTCATAAAAATCCTCCGCTGTTCATAGACTCGTACAAACGAGAACATGAGAGCGGAGGCTTTTTTATGATTGACACAAAAATTTACAGGGATATCGCTGCAAGAACCGATGGCGCTTTCATGCTGGGCGTCGTTGGGCCGGTTAGAACCGGAAAATCTACATTTATCAAGCGGTTTATGGAGACAATGGTCATTCCGGAGATAGAGAACACCTATACCAGAGAGCGCGCCAGAGATGAGCTTCCGCAGAGCGGCTCAGGCAGAACCATTATGACGGCGGAGCCCAAATTCATCCCTGAGGAGGCCGTGCGCCTGTCGCTGGACGGATGCGAGCTGTCCGTGCGGCTGGTTGACTGCGTGGGGTACATGGTAGATGGCGCGGCAGGCCAGTTTGAAAACGGCGTCGAGCGCCTTGTTGCGACGCCATGGTTCGAGCAGGAGGTCAGCATGACCACTGCGGCCGAGGAGGGTACACGCCGCGTCATCGCGGAGCACTCCACCATCGGCATCGTCGTCACGACCGACGGGAGCATCTGCGGGATAGAACGAGAAAAATATCTTGAGCCGGAGCAACGCGTTATTGAGGAGCTGCAAAGGATAAATAAGCCCTTCGTCGTGCTTATGAATAGCGCGGAGCCGGAGTCGGACGCGGCCATCGGCGCGGCGGCGGAGCTGGAGCAGAAATTTGGCGTCAGCTGCCTGCGCGTGAATTGTCAGACGCTTGATGAAAACGACATGTGCCGCATAATGCGGTGTGTGCTTGAGGAGTTTCCGGTCAAGTCAATCGGTTTTTATCTGCCGGATTGGCTGGACGCCATCGGAGGCGACAACAAGATGAAGTCGGCGCTGTACGACGCTATAAAAACCCACTGCGACGGCATAAGGAGCATAAAAGAAACCCATTCGGCGATAAAGAGTATCGAAGAGCTGGAGTTTATAAGCTCCGCGGACGTGAGATCAATTGAGCTGGGGAGCGGTGATGTGACCGCCGTGCTTGCGCTCCCGCGCGAGATATTCTATCAGATTGTGAGCGACGAAGCTGGGGTGGAGATAAGTAACGACGGCGAGCTTATAAGGATGCTCGCCGAGATGGCGGCTGTAAAAACCGATTACGACTCCCTGCACTCCGCGCTTGACGCCGTGCGGAGCGGTGGCTACGGCGTTGTTATGCCGCTGTCAAGTCAGGTGCAGCTCGACGAGCCGCAGATAGTGCGGCAGGGCGGGAAATACACGGTTAAGCTCAAGGCGCGCGCCCAGGTGATACACATGCTGATGACGGATGTCGAAACAGAGGTCAGCCCGGCCATCGGAGGCGAATCCGCGTCGGAGGATATCATTAACTTCCTGCTTCAGGGCTTCGATGGCGATGTAAATCAAATCTGGCAGTCGAACATCTTCGGGAAATCGCTGGACACGATTGCGGAAGAGGGACTGACAGCAAAAATCGAAGCGCTGCCGGACAGCGCGAAAGCCAAACTGCGGCAGACCCTCCAGCGCATAATCAACGAGGGCAGCGGGGGACTGATATGCATACTTCTCTGAGAGCGGAAGATGTAATATTGACTTGGCACACGGTAAACTATATAATATCAGAGGTAACGCAGTGTTTAAGGTTATAAAATTCAGCCGCTGCGGCGCCGTGCTTGCGCTGTTGCTCGTGGTGGCGCTTGCGGTCGGGATAACCTCGGCGATCTGCATTCCGCGCGCTGCGCCCGCCGCGGCCGATAACCGGGTGACGCTCGTGATAGACGCGGGGCACGGCGGTATAGACGGCGGCGCGGTATCCGCCGCAGGGGTCAAGGAGAGCGAAATAAACCTTGCCATAGCAAAGCGCCTGAATTCTCTGGCGGAGTTGTACGGCGTAAGAACTCACATGACCAGAGTTGACGACAGCTCAAAGTCGGCCGCCGAAGGGTACAGCGAGCATGAGGATCTTGTGCGCAGAGTGGAGGAGATCAACTCCGCGCCAAATGGAGTTCTGATGAGCATTCACCAGAACTGCTATCCGACATCACAGCCCAGCGGCGCGCAAGTGCTGTACTCGGCATACACCGGCGGGGAAAAGCTCGGCAAGCTGTGCCACGCGAATCTGATAACATATCTCGACCCGTCAAACCGGCGTGTTGCGGAGCCGGCCTCCAAGGGACTGTACATAACCGCCCACGCGAAGTGCCCAGCGATACTCGTCGAATGTGGGTTCATGTCGAATCCGGGGGACGTTGAAAAGCTCTGTGACGGAGAATATCAGACGGCGCTCGCGTCTGTGCTCCTCGCGTCATTTTTGCAGTACACATCCGGCGAAAAGGTTTAGCGATCGTCAGATAAAGAATGGAGAAAAAGTATGGCCGTAAAACAAAAGACAACGTATTGCTGCTCCGAATGTGGTTATGAGACCTCAAATTGGGCGGGGAAGTGCCCTGCCTGCGGGCAGTGGAACACGTTTAAGGAGATACAGCTCGGCGCCGCCAAAAACGGCAAGCAGGCGTACCGCTCGGCGCATGAGGTAAAAAAGCCGCGCCCGCTGTCGGAGCTTGACACTTCGGCAGAGATACGCTTCAGCACCGGCATCTCGGAGTTTGACCGTGTGCTCGGCGGCGGCGCGGTCGTAGGCTCGCTGGTTCTGGTTGGCGGCGCGCCGGGAATTGGCAAGTCAACACTTCTGCTTCAGATGTGCGGCTCTATGGAGAAAGACCGAAAGGTTCTGTACGTCACAGGTGAAGAGAGTGAGCGTCAGCTGAAGCTGCGCGCAACGAGACTCGGCGTGAACGGCGGCGAGGTGTATGTTCTAGCTGAAACCGATCTTGACAGCATCATTTCCGCCGCCGACGAGCTTGACCCGGACGTCATAATAATCGACTCCATCCAGACAATGTCCGACGCGAATGTCGCGTCCGCGCCCGGCAGCATAACGCAGGTGCGTGAGTGCACGATGCGCATTATGCGCGTCACCAAGGAGAAGGGCTATACTGTGTTCGTCGTCGGGCACATCAACAAAGAGGGGAGCATCGCGGGGCCGAAGGTCTTGGAGCACATGGTCGACTGTGTGCTGTACTTCGAGGGCGAGCAGAGCACCAGTTTCCGCATTTTGCGCGGCGCGAAGAACCGCTTTGGCTCGACGAATGAGATCGGCGTGTTCGAGATGGTCGATAACGGCCTGCGCTGTGTAGAGAATCCGTCCGAAATGTTGCTGGCCGGTCGGCCGGAAAACAGCCCCGGTACCTGCGTCGCCTGCGTGATGGAGGGGACGCGTCCGATAATGGCCGAGGTGCAGGCACTGGTCACGCCGTCGAACTATAACGCCTCCAGAAGGAGCAACGGCATAGACTATAACCGTACCGCCATGCTGCTTGCGGTTCTCGAAAAGCGCGGTGGCATGAATGTCACGAGCTGTGACGCGTATATAAACGTCATCGGCGGCTTGACGCTTGACGAGCCGGCGGCAGACCTTGCAACCGTGCTCGCCATCGCCTCCAGCTATCTCGACCGCCCGCTTGGAACTGAGCTTGCAGCGGTCGGCGAGGTCGGCCTGTCGGGCGAGATACGCAGTGTCAGCGCGATAAACCAGCGGCTTTCCGAAATTGCAAGACTCGGCTTCAAGCGCTGCATCATTCCGGCGCATGTGCGCGACGATGTGCACGTTCCAAAGGGACTGCGCATTATAAGTGTAAAAAACATCGGCGAAGCAATTGCGGCGGTGCTGGCGCGGGATAAATGAGAAGTTTTGTAAAAACTCCGAACCTTCCGGACAGAGCCGTGGGCGTCATTCTCGGCGAAAAATACGCCGCGCGGTTTCACACGGCGCTGGTGGATATCGGCGTAACGCCGATGTATCTGCCTGATAATCCCTGCGTCAGCCCCGGACTTTCCGGTCACACCGATTTGTCTGTTTTCCACTGCGGCGGCAGCGAGGTGCTTATTGCGCCGTATCTGGCTGGGAGCGACTTTGCAGAAAGTTTTGAAGGACTGGGATGCAAAGTAACCGCAGTCGAGGTTCAGCAGGGAAGTGCTTACCCAAAGGATTGTGTGCTGAATGCCTGCGCTGTCGGCAAATGGCTGCTGTGCAATCCGGACATTACGGCGCTGGAGGTATTGTCACGCTTTGGAAATGAAAGCGTAATCGGCTTTAAACAGGGCTACGCCCGATGCACCGTCTGCGTTGTGGACGAAAACTCGATCATAACAGCCGACCCCGGAATTGCCGCCGCTGCTGAGGGCAGGGGACTGGACGTTCTGAAAATTCAGCCGGGCTTTTTTGAACTGCCGGGATATTCATACGGCTTTATCGGTGGGAGCTGCTTTAAGCTGTCAAGAACGGAGCTAGCGTTTACCGGAACGATCGACCGGCATCCGGACAGGGGAGCGATAATAGGCTTTCTGCGCAATCACGGAGTTGAACCATTGTATTTGACGGATGAACCCGCCGTTGATATCGGCGGCATCATACCGATATTTGAGCAATAAAATGCAGCACGGTCATTATTTTTTGACCGTGCTGCATTTTATTGCTCGTTTTCAATATCAGACTTAGTTTTCCGCCCGATTGGATTGGCCATTGCGGCCTCGTGCAGAGACGCGTTGTCAAGATGGGTGTAAATCTGGGTCGTATTCAGATTGCTGTGGCCAAGCACTTCTTGAAGTGCCCGCGTATCGACACCGTTTTTCAGCATCAGAGTCGCCGCAGTGTGCCGGAGCTTGTGCGGCGAATAGCGGCTGCTGTCAAGCCCCGCTTCAAGCAGTTTCTTGTCGACCATTTTCTGAACACCGCGGACGCTTATCCGCCGGTTATCACGGCTTATGAACAGAGCCTGTTTATCCTCGTCACGTATCTTCCCGTTATCACGGATACACAGATAGTCATCAATGGCTTCGCGACAGCCCTCGGCAAAGTACACTATGCGTTCTTTGTTGCCTTTGCCCAAAACACGGACGTGATCATCGTACACATCGCCCAAATTCAGCGACACAAGCTCCGACACACGAAGCCCGCAGGACATGAACAGCATCAGTATACAATAGTCGCGCAGTCCATACGGGCCATTGCATACGGACAAAAGCCGTTCGCATTCGGATTCTTCAAGGTATCGCGGCAGAGACAGCTGCCTTTTAGGCATGTCAAGTTCTTGACAAACATTAGTTTCAAGCAAATGCCGCTTTGAAACCAGATAGTTAAAGAACGACTTGACGGACGATGTGCGGCGGCAGCGGCTCGCGGCGGACAGCGAGCGATTCGTCCCAAGCATTTCCGGTGAAAAGGACTGATAGCGATAAAGCTCTTCGATTTTAGTGCTTTTTATGAAATCAATGTCAACGTCGCTGATGTCAATCTCATTGAACGGAACTGACGGCGCGACAAGTCCGCGACGTCGCTTCAGAAACCTGAAAAGAATTTTCAGATCAAGATAATATCCGGCAACGGTCTGGTCGGAGTGTCCACGTACGGTCGAGTGATATTCAAGGAATTCCATCAAAATATCAGGCGCATCGTGGATCTCATCTATATTCATGGCTATACCTCCAATTTTGCCTCTTCAAGTTCGCATAATTGATATTATGCGAACTTGCAAATGGACACGCATATCGGGGAAATTACACTTCCCCGATATGCGTTTTAAACTATTTACCGGAGCTTATTTATCAAACGGTTTGATAAGCGAGTCAGTCGTGACTCTGATGCTGTTGAGCATGGTCGCCAGCGCGGCTACCATGTCAATAAACATCGCAAACCAGAGATTGCAGTATCCGGTTATGCTGAGGAAAATCAGCATGGCTTTGATTATGAACGCGAACAGTGCGTTTTCGGTAGCGATCTCGCGCATTCTGCCGCATGTATAGAACGCTCTCGGCAGGTTCACGGCGTATTCCGGAGCGATAGTCGCATCGGCGTATTTGCCCTTGCGGCTCACGCGAATGTCCGTCTCAGCGGCGCTGTGCGCCTCAATACCGGCGGCGTACACATACAGCGTTTTCTGATCCTCGGCCTCACTGAAGTTCTTGATGATCCTCAGCTTCTTTGCCGTGTCGCACTCGCTGATGTATTCGTCAAAACCAAGCTTGTCCGCAATCTGTTCAGCCTCTTCCTTGCCGTCATCGGTGAGAAGAATGCATTTGTTGACCCCGGCGGCTCTCATCCCGTCCGCGATATCGACAGTGTCCTCGTTGAAATCGTCGGAGAAAATGAGCTTGCCGACATATTTGTCAGCCACGGTCATATAATAGACAAGATGGTTGTCGTCCGAGACGTCATACGGAATGTCTATTCCCCTGCTCACAAACAGCGCGCGGGTGCCGAGAGTGACATGCGTGCCAGCGACGCTCAGGTCAACTCCGCAGCCGGGAATGTCCATGAAGTCGCTTATTACGTCGAGCCTGTACTCGGTGTCGTTCATCGAGGATATCGCCTTGGCGATGGGCTGCTCGGAGTAATACACCGCATGGGCAGCGAAATTCATAAATGTCTTGCTGTCCAGCACATCGGACTGGACGCTGATAAGTCTGGGCGTCTCCGCAGTGAAGATTCCGGCCTTATCGAAAAGCGCCGTGGTAGTATCGGCCGCGGACTCCATGACAGAGGCACTGGTGAATATCGCGCCGAACTGACCGGCACGGCAAAGACTGACCAGCGCCGTGACAGGCATAGCAACGACGACCGACATGGGCGTACAGACGATGATTATCATAAGCGCGCGGTGAATGGATACGGCGTAGGTGAAGTTCGTGAAAAGCGGAAGCACGATCGCATACAGCACCGCGAACGCTATCGCAAATTTCAAAACCGAACCTGAACTGTGCTCCATCATGCCGCTTATGGGAAGCTCAAGAGCCTCGTCCTGCTCTATGAGGGAGGCCACCTTTTCCGCGGTCTCGCTGTCCTGATAATGCAGCAGGTCGAGCGCGGATTTCTTGGTCTTGTCCTTCGTGTAGGCCAGAAGGATGAGTCCTATCTGATAGAGGATTATCAGAGCGGCGCCCTCGGCGGCAAAGCCGATGACAAAAGAGAGCACTGTTACGACGATTATGATGAGCGGAGTTGCGAAGTACTCCCCTTTTTCTACCGAGTTGACCGCCTCAATAGCTATGTCGTATCCCGCTGCGCCGGCGGACGCCAACAGCAGCAGGATAGACACGAAGCTCGGAAGCAGCTTGAGGATAAGCGCAACAGCAAAGATGATAGATGCAATGACAAGCCGGACTACGATTGCCGTGTCAAATGGGCCTACCTCCCCTGCGGGGGTAGAAGTCGCTTTATTAAGATGATCAGGTTTTGACCCCATTGTGCCACCTCCGAAATTTTGTTCTCTCAGCGGCGGGAATCAGGCTTTGCCGTCGCAGCCGAGAACGTCAACGATCTTGTGGGCAACCATTTCCTTGATAGCCTGACGCGCGGGCTTGAGATACTGACGAGGATCGAAATCTGCCGGATGCTGCGCGAAGTACTCGCGGATGGATGCGGTCATGGCGAGGCGCAGGTCAGAGTCGATGTTAATCTTGCAGACTGCCATGGACGCGGCCTGACGGAGCTGATCCTCCGGAACGCCGATCGCGCCGGGCATGTTGCCGCCGTACTGGTTGATCTTGGCGACGAACTCCTGAGGAACGGAGGAAGAACCGTGCAGAACTATCGGGAAGCCGGGCAGACGCTTGCTGACCTCTTCAAGAACGTCAAAGCGAAGCTGGGGCTTGGTGCCGGGCTTGAACTTGTATGCGCCATGGCTGGTGCCGATGGCGATGGCCAGAGAGTCGCAGCCGGTGCGGGAGACGAACTCTTCGACTTCTTCGGGGTGGGTGTAGGAGCTGTCCTCAGCGGAGACCTTGACCTCGTCCTCAATGCCGGCGAGAGTGCCAAGCTCGGCCTCAACGACAACGCCGTGGTCATGTGCGTACTCGACGACCTTGCGGGTGATGGCGATGTTGTCCTCAAAGGGCTTGGAGGAAGCGTCGATCATAACGGAGGTAAAGCCGCCGTCAATGCAGGACTTGCACAGCTCGAAGGTATCGCCGTGGTCAAGATGAAGCGCGATGGGCAGACCGGTCTCAATGACTGCGGCCTCGACCAGCTTCATCAGATAGGTGTGATTTGCGTATGCGCGGGCGCCCTTGGATACCTGAAGTATCAGAGGAGCGTTGAGATCCTTCGCGGCTTCGGTGATGCCCTGCACGATCTCCATATTATTTACGTTGAAAGCGCCAATAGCGTATCCGCCATTGTAAGCTTTTTCAAACATTTCTTTTGTAGTTACCAGAGGCATAGTTGAAATCTCCCTTTCCAAATTTGTGATTATTTTGTTTTTATACAAAATTACATCTATATTATATCCTCAAACTATGTTATAATCAAGTCGCACATTTGACAAAACCCAAAAAAATTTCTAAAGATTTCAATGAAGGGAAGAAAGCAAAAATGAACGGGAAATTGGTAGGGGCATGCATTTTCGGTCAGTCGGGCGGACCGACTGCGGTTATCAACGCCAGCGCGTACGGCGTTATCAAGACTGCGCTTGAATCCGAGGACATCACCAAGGTCTACGGCGCGGCTCACGGTATAGTTGGCGTTCTCAACGACGAGCTTTTCGTCATGGATGAAGAGGAGCCGGCAGAACTTGAGCTTCTGCTCCACACTCCGTCCTCCGAGCTTGGCTCCTGCCGGTATAAAATAGCGGCTCCTGAAGATGATGACACCGATTATAAGCGCATCCTTGAGATATTCAAGAAGTACAACGTCCGTTATTTCTTCTATAACGGCGGCAACGATTCTATGGACACCTGCGCAAAGATCAGCCGTTACATGGAGTCCGTCGGCTATGAGTGCCGCGTCATGGGCGTCCCCAAGACCATCGATAACGACCTTTACGGCACGGATCACTGCCCCGGCTTCGGCAGCGCGGCAAAATATATCGCAACGAGCTGCATGGAGATCAATAAGGACGCGAGAGTTTACAACAACAGCATGATCACCATCGTGGAGATCATGGGTCGTCACGCGGGCTGGCTTGCGGCAAGCGCTTCTCTGGCCTCTCACTTCGGCTCCGGCCCGGATCTCGTGTACCTCCCCGAATGCGATTTCGATATGGATAAGTTCCTTGCCGACATCGATAAGGTTTATAAGGCCAACGGCAAGGTATTCGTCGCGGTGTCCGAGGGAATCCACTATGCCGACGGCCGCTTTGTCTCTGAGGCCAAGACCTCCGCAAGCGACGGCTTCGGTCACGCGCAGCTCGGCGGTCTGGCGGCGCTGCTCGCTTCCATCGTGAAAGAGCACTTCCCCGGCGTCAAGGTTCGCGGCATCGAGCTTAGCCTGCTTCAGCGCTGCGGCGCGCATCTCGCCTCCAAGGTCGATATCGACGAGGCATTCGGCGCTGGTGAAGAAGCGGTCAAGCAGGCCGTTTCCGGCTGCACCGGCAAGATGGTCGGCTTCAAGCGCGTCTATGTCGACGGCAAGTATACCTGCGAATATGAGCTGCTTCCGCTCAACTCCGTTGCAAACTTCGAGAAGAAGGTTCCGATGGAGTGGATCAACGCCGAGCATAACGGCCTGACCAAGGAGTTCATCGACTACGCACTCCCCCTCATTCAAGGCGAGCCGCAGCTCCCACTGGAAAGCTCCCTGCCGAGATACGCGAAGCTCAAGAAGGTTCTTGCTAAATAACCGTAAATCAACGGAATTTTTCGTCAATATGTACAAAAGCCCTGCGGAGTTTTCCGCAGGGCTTTTTCTCTCACGCCCCCTCCCCTTCGCGCAAAAAACCACTCTGCGGCTATTGCTGCAGAGTGGTTCTCAGTTGTGCGATTACTTGGTAATCTGGAAGGTGCGGGTCACGGGAGCTGCAAGATAGTCGCCGTTGATGGTGACGACGGTCACAACATAGCGTCCCGGTTCGGTCGGGTGCTCGGTGGTACTGGAGTACGGCTTCCACTTGCTGGTGAAGCCGCTGTACAGGTAGTGGATGTTGCTCGTATCCTCGACTGCGACACCGTCGACTGTCAGGTAAGCGTTCCAGTTGAAAGCCTCGGCTTCTTCCTGAGTGAGCTTCTTGGGGATATCCTCATCCCAAGTGATCTTGACGCCCTTGGTGACCTTCAGCACGGTCAGCACACCGACGCCGACACCGGTGTTGTAGTTGGCATTATCGGTGATGGCGGTGGCGGTGTAAACGCCCGCATGGTTCGGAGTACCGAACGCGACGCGCGTGATGTCGAACACGCCGGGCAGCTTATTGAGGACTTCAATCAACTGACCGACAGCGCCTGTGTCGATATTCAGCTGCTTGAGCAGATCAAGAATCTCTTGCGTGCTAAGCGCTTTCTTGAGTGCGCCGACTGTGGTACCCTCCTGCATGATCTCGGTCAATGTTTTACCGCATGCTATCTTACAAGCTGCGTCAGCCATCTTCATAAAGCTGCTGTCATTGAACCGGTCGGGCAGGTCGAGATAGATGCACCCGCCGAGCTTGCTGACGTCGTTCTCAACGTTGGAGCTGCTGATGCCGGCGTAAACGGTGTAAATGTCGATCTTGTGATCGTTCGGATCAATGGTGACGAAGTCTGCGGGGACGTCTTCATTTGCGCGGATGATTGCGGAGTGAACCTTGACCTTGACATCGGCCTTGTTGACCTTCAGGGTTCCCTCGACCGTCTCGGAGGGACGGTACTCGGCGCTGCCATTGTAGGTGATGCGAATCTGCTGTGCGTCCGCTGCACCCATCTGGGGGAAGCCGACCTCTTTGCCGAAGATAGTTACGGTTGCGCCTTCAATGGGAACCCACCACTTCAGCGAAACACCGCTGCTGCCATCGGAAGATTCGTCGGAATTGCTGGTAGAGCTGGACGAAGCAAGGCTTGCGTAATACTCGATGGTGAAATCGCCAAGGCTGGCATCCTCAGGCAGAGTGGAATTTTCCCAGTCGATAGCATTGTCGAATATGGCCTGCTCCATGACGGAAGCGTCCATGTTGTAGGTGATCTCCGCGCCGTCCTTGAGAACAACGGCGGACGCCTCGCGGCTGTCGGTAACGGTTACTTCGACATCAAAGTGGCCGTCCTTGTACGCGGTAGTGCCGTCCCAAGAGAAACGGATCGTCCAAGTGCCGTCGGTGAATTTGTTGAGGGGACCGGAGTAATTAAGCTCCTTATATTCAGGTGCTAATGCAGTGAACGCATTATACGTGATAGTGAAGTCCTCGAAGACTAACCCCTGATCGTTGGAGGCGACGACTGCGTCGTAAATTGCGCGCGCGGTTGCGTCATAGTCGTAGTTCTCCGCATCGGCAAAAACAAAACCGACGTTGTATGGGCCGTTCTTCTTTTCTACGTTGACTTCAGGACGGCCAAGAACGGTGACATCTGCGGTGGCGGTGACGGGACTATAAGTCTTGCTACCGGCGTAGGAAACACGGATGGCCTGAGTACCTTCGCTGATTCCGGGATAAGTCAAGGTTCCTTTTTCGCCTTCAAGAGGAACCCACGCTTTGCCAAGAGAACCGATAGAGCCGCTTTCGGCGGCCGTGTAATACTCGATAGTCAGGTCGTCGAGCGTGATATCTTCAGGCACCTTGGTTTCAAGCAGATCGAAAATTGCCTGATATGCGGCGGCGTAGTCAACGCTGAGATCGTTGCTATAAACGAGTTTGATGGTGGGATTTTCGCAGAACTCAAGCTTGGAAGCGTCGCGGCCGACTTCCACGTTAACTGTGAACTCGACTTCGGCGGCGTAGTAGGATTCATTGCCGTCATAGCTGATCTTTATCTGCTGCTCACCGGCGGTCATTGCGGGGTATTCGATGTCGAGAATGATTCCTTTTACAGTATCACCCTCAAGCTTGACCCAAGCACTCTGCGAGGCGCTTTTATATGCAAAGTATGTAACATGCAGATCGTCTGCGGTGAGTCCTTCCGGAGTAGTGGAAACGATCTGCTCAAGCACCATCGCGCGGACTTCGTCGTAGTTGACGGAGCCGTCGTCGTTATAGAAGAGCTTGAGCGTGGGATTCTCCACAAGCGTAATGCCGGAATTGAGCTTGGTTGCCTTGGTGAAGCTTACAACGACATCCGTGTTGCTGGCGAGACGTACACGGTATGTACCGTCAGCATTGTCCCACAGGGCGGGATGGGTGTAGCTTGTGCCCACCCAATTTTTGCTTGTAAATCCTCCAATGGAGCCCCAAGCTGTGTTTGAGGAAAGGGCGCGCTTTCCTTCACACTCATACTCCCACTCAAGCTCACTGTAATCCTTCTCAGGATCGTAGTTCGCGATGAGGGCTTTCGCAAGAATGGCCTTTACCTCGCTGAGGTCACTGGTCTTGATGATGGCCGCGCCGTCCTTGAGCACAATCTCGTCGGCCGAAGCCTGAGTGTCAAATACCGGCTCCTCGACAGGTTCCTCGTCTTCAACGGGCGCCGCGTCGACAGGCTCTTCGGCGGGAACTGCTTCCTCTACGTCGGCGACCTCGACGTCATTTGAGAGTATCTCCTCCTGCTCCGCCTCGTCGTTCTCGGCAAAGGCCGAAGTGGTGAAGACCGGCCCGACGCTGACAAGCTGAAGCATCATCAGCAGTACGAGCACACGGGACAGAAAGCGTGTCATGTGATTCTTCATGGAATTCTCCTCTCAGATTGAATATTCATTTGCCAAAGGAATATACCATATCGTCCCATGTATTTCAAGCAGATTAAAACTTTCTGTATACTTTGTTGAAAAATTATCTTAACGCTTTATTTACGCCGACGAGTTTTGTATATATTTCTAGGCACAAAAATCCCCCATGCTGCTGCATGGGGGATCACCTATCAGCTGCCCTGATATTCAGATACGGGCTTATAGGTCAGGCTTGTGAAATCAATTTCGTTGGGGAGGTAGCCGCCGGAGTTGGAATTGTTCTCAAAATGCCACCATTCCGTCTGAATAGTGCCGAAACCGACCGATTCCATGACGCCAGTCATGTAATCCACGTTTTTGCGCGCTTCCTCTGTCCACGAAGCGCTGCTGTAACGCGCCGCGGAATCGTCAAATGTGTGCATCGGAGTCGGCATCTCAAGCTCAAGGCCGGTTGCGTTGTCGATGAGGGACATGTCTATCGCGCGGCCGCGCTGATGCCATGAGCCGCCGGTATAGGGATTGGCGATGAACTTGTTGTTCTGGACGATGTCATACAGCTTTACCTGTGCGGATCTGGGGCGATACGCATCGTATACCTTCAGTGTGTAGCCGTCGTTCTGGAAAATATCATACGCCTGCTTCAGCATTTTGGCGGTTCCCTCTTCCATCAGCGGCACGGCGGGATACATCGCAGAGCCGGTAATGTTGTTGGGGCTTGCGAACAGCAGCTCAAATTTCGCGCCGGGCAGATACACGCGCAGGTCGACCGCACCGTCATACTCGGCGTAGGTTGCGCCCTCGGTGAGATAATTCACGGAGCAGTAGACTATTCCACCGTCGTCCAGACGGCAGAGATAGAAGTCCCCGTCCCGGCCGAGCACGTTCACCTCGGTGAGCATGGTTATCTGATGGAGAATGGTTGCCTTGGTGTTCGGCTCCGCGCGGCAGTTCAGGCGCGTCGCGGTGCAGGTATAGACAGGCTCGCCGTCGATGGGCACGAATGTCTCGCTCGAAGTCTTTTCGCTTAGGTATTCCTCCTCGCGCTGTGCTTCGAGCGCGTCGTCCTTTGCGCGGAGATACCAGCCGTTGCACCAGCCCTGAGAGCCGTCTGCCAACTCAACATAAAGAAATTCGTTTTCCTTGCCGAGGCAGCGCATCTCCGTCCCCGCGTCAAGCGTGCGCATTACGTTGCTTTCCTCGGTCTTGGGCGCGAGGCGGAACGCTGTTTCAGGCAGTCGGACGATATATATCTCCGGCTCAGGCTCCGGTGTAACCTCGGCAGTCGCTTCCGGCTGCACAGCTGCATCGGGAGATTCCGATGCAGCGGGCTGCTCCGTCTGGCGCGACGGCGGTTCAAGCCCTGCCGCGCTGATAACGGAGTCGATATCGCAGGCCGTCAGAAGCAGCAGCGAGAGCGCCAACATTAAAATTAAAAGGATTTTTTTCGTTTTCATTTCGCCTTATCTCTTGTAATTCCAAGTTCTGGCTACTTTGGGAGACATCATGTACATGTCTCTGTACACGTTCTTCTTACGCCCGGCCATTTCCAGCTCGGAATCAAATATGTAGTTTACACCGTCGATTTCAATCTCGACCCAGCCGTGCTTCGCGCGGTTCATGCCGACCGTACCGCTGCAAACCTGCGCGTCATAGCCTATGGCACGCGCAAGCTCGCCGAAGGTTGCCGCATAGCAGTAGCAGTTGCCCATACCGGTGGAGAGCATGGTGTAGGCTTCTTTGTTCTGCCAGCCGGTCTCGCCGATGGCGTAATAGTTGCGGCGGAGATAGCTGAAGGAAGTGACGGTGTATTCGTAGAGGACTTTCAGCTTCTCCTCCTGCGTCATCGAGTCGTCCGTGTTCTCGGCAATGACCTGCTGGATCAGCTCGTCAAGCTCTGGCATACCGGAGGTGTAGCGGCCATACTCGTCAAAATGCATTGTGCCGACATCGGTATTGCGCGCGACAGTGCCGGTCTTGTCGAAGTAGTACAGGTGCGTCCCAATCGTGACGAAGCCTGAGGCATGGCGCGTGAATTCGTCGTTCTTTGTCCAGCGCTCGACGCCGTCGACGGTCTCGTATTCGTGTCCCAGCGCGGCCTCAAGCAGCTCCGCGTAGTCCGAGAGCTGCGGGCTTGCATCTGGCACCGCGCCGAGAAGCTTTGCGGACACCTTCCCCGCCTTTTCGCGGTTGAGAACCTTGTTTATCAGGCGTACCGCGTCTATCCTCGTAAGCTCCTCGTCGGGCAGCGCTTTCACATCCTCGCCGCTGTCTATCCAGCTATAGTCCGCCGCTGTGCACAGCTCCCGATAGTAATAGCTGTCGCTGTCGACATCGGCGAAAGCGTAGTCCTGCTCGGATGCACGGTAGAAGCTGCACAGCAGAGACAACAGTTCCCCGCGCGTGATGACCTCGTCAGGGTGGAACTTGCTCTCCCCTGTCACCTTCAGCTGCCACAGTGCGGCAGTTGCTCGCGCATAATCGGCTTTCCTGTCAACGTCGATATAATTCCCGGTAGCTTCAACGGGCTGTGCCAGCAGCGCATATAACATGCGCGCCACCTCGCCGCGGGTCAGCTTGTCGTACGGATGATAGAACCCGTTCTCGTCCGGAAACAGATACGGATTATGCTCTTCGGTTTCGAGCGCGACGGTATACACCGGCGAAAAGCTCTTGTTCTCATAAAGCTCGACGCTGTCACCGCAGTAATGCGCGCCCTTTGCGTCCATCCAGTAGACGAAGGTATATCCGTCGTAATCGGCGGTTTCCGGGAAAACGAAGGTATCACCGCAGGAGAGCAGCGTTTCGGTAACACTGCCGTCGTCAAGCGTGCAGGACACCCGCACGGAGCCGAAGCGGTACCAAACGAACGCGGCCACGCCCGCAAGCATTACAAGTATTACGGCTACAATTATACATACTCTAAGCCGCTTTTTTGTGTCGGTCTTTGTCATTGCACGTTCTGGACTACCTCGGAGTCGCCTTCCTTATATGTGTACACCGTGAAGCCGTCATATACAAGCTCGCCGTCCTCGCCGCTGCCGAGGCAGCTGGAAGCGTAGCTGGCCGACTCCGGCTCGCCTATCGCGTCATACAGCTCGCTGACCTCTTTGCCGATATAGCTCTCGGCGACGGTCTTCTGCTCGTTCTCCGCGGCCTGCTCTTCAGGTTCGTCGGCGGCAGGCTGAGTATCGCTGCCGGAAGCGGTCTGCATCGGCGGTACGGCGCTGCCGTCTGAGGCGGATTTGTCCGGAGCCGCGGAGCCGCAGGCGCAGAGCAGCACAGCCGTTGCGCACAGAAGAACGATTGAGATGAGTTTTTTCATTGTTGGCCTCCATTCCGCATATCTTAACTGATCTGATATGCCGTATATTCAGAATTGAGAGTTGTTATGACTTGATGCGCGGCATTGCCCGCGGGTATCCATGCGAAGAAGCGCAGAGAATCGGAACCGCTTGACACGCAGACGTACGCCTCATATGCCGTGTCCCCGGCCGCGATATATACGTGCCCGCCTGGATCGAGCATATCCGCCCCAAGCTCCCCTGACACGCGGACATAGCCCGACATAACGCCGCTCTTCGCCTCGTCGTAGTCGACGGCTATTGTCCCAACGTTTGCCGTTGCTGATAGTTCGCGCACAGGAGCCGGAAATGTCGGCTCGCGGCTGAGGATGTTGCTCAGGTTCCGCTCCACCAGCTCTATTATGACGGTGTCGGCGGAATCTGCAAGCGTGAGGTTATAGTCTGCACTGCGGGAGAAGGTCGCCGCCACGAAGCTCTGCGCGAGGTACGGGTACAGCGCGATTCCGAATGAGTCGCGCCAGCACATGAGCCCGCCGCTGCCGCCGTCGCAGGAGGTTTTGATGGTTATTGCGTTGCCGCCGTTCGGGTCGGATTCGCATACATATGAGAATTCGCCGCCGTAGACCGTCGCGGTTTCCGTGGCGCGCCCCGCGGGATAGAGCATTTCATACAGGTCTCCCCTGTGCTCTTCCGACACGGCAAAGCTTGCTGTGGAATAATCGCCGCCGCGGTCAAGCATGTTCAGCAGCCCGTCGGCAGCCAAGGCCGCGCCGCGGGAATTCCAGTGCGTGTCCGTTTTATAATATAGGTTTTCCTCATTGCCGAGAATATCTAATAGATCGAGGTAATTTACCCCAGCCGCGTCAAGATACGCGCTCACGCGGGCGGCGTTTGACTCGCTGTGCCGGTTTTCAATATACTCCGGCATGTGCTCAGAATAGATACTGTTCTTGTTGGGCGCGATTGTGAAGATAAAATGCTTTCCCTGACTTACAATATATTCCTGCATCAGCGCCAGATCGTTTGCAAGATACCGCAGTTCGGTGTCGCTCATCCCCTGCCCCATGTAGTCCGGGAGCGTATCCGAGAAATAGAGCCAGCCGTCACTGCCGAGGATCACCTGCTCTTCGACGGAGGTTCCGAGAAGCTTCGCGTTGACGCCCGCCCATGCGGTGGCCAGCTCCTGCCGGAACGCGAATCGGTCGGCAATGTAGTCACTGACGTCCGAGAGAAAGCTCAGGTTGAGTTCCCCGCTCCGCGTTGTCACGCTCGGCCTGCCTGTGAGCACTTCGTTCGCGGCGGGCTGTGCCTCGCCAAATATCAGCATACCGACCGACGGGATGAGGCACAGCACAATAAATATTGATATGAATATAAGCTTGGCTTTTTTCATATGATTGATCTCTCAGAACTGGAAGTAGATAAACGGGTTGAAGCCGCCGCGCGCAAGGCTGAATACCGACAGCACGAACAGCAGCAGGCACAGCAGCTCCGCGGATATAACGCGGACGGCAGAGACCGGCTCGCTGATCTTCGCGCGCAGGCGCGGTATGAAGCTGCCTGAGAAGAGTATCGCGGCGAAAAGCGTCACACAGCACAGCGGCGTCAGAAGATAGTGCAGCATGTAGCTGCCATCGGCGGTCTGCACACCGGAGAACATCGCGCCGATGACACGCGCTGCCTCCCCCAGCGACGCCGCCCGGAACACCACGAACAGCAGCATTACGGAGAGCAGCGTATACGCCCTGCACACGAGCCGCCCCGCGCGGCTTTCCTGAAGCCGCTTCACGGGGATCACGCCAAGATTTTCAAGGCTTGTCAGTGCGCCATGGCACAGACCCCAGACCACAAATGTCCAGTTTGCGCCGTGCCATATGCCCGTGCAGAAGAACACGATAAGGCGGTTGAGTGCGGTGCGCCAGCGGCCGCGGCGGTTCCCGCCGAGAGGAATATACAGATACTCTTTGAACCAAGTCGAAAGCGATATGTGCCAGCGCCGCCAGAATTCCGTCATGCTCGACGAGGTGTACGGGAAGTTGAAGTTTTCCTTGAAGGTAAAGCCGAACATGTGCCCCAGTCCGATGGCCATGTCGCTGTACCCGCTGAAATCGAAGTATATCTGGAGCGTGTAGCATATTCCGGCAAGCCATGCCAGCCGCCAGTCAAGCCCGCCCGCGGCGTACAGGCATTCGGAAAATACCTTGTCCACGACGTAGCCCGCGGCGTTTGATATCAGCACCTTTTTCGCAAGGCCGACGACGAAGCGGCGTATACCGGCCTCCGTCTCGTCCCTTGTGCAGCAGCGGCTGTCTATCTGCGCGGCGACGTCGTGATATTTGACGATCGGCCCCGCGATGAGCTGTGGGAAGAAGGATATATAAAGCAGCAGCTTTGTGAAATCGCGCGTGCTGCATTCCGGCTCGCGGTAGACGTCTATCGTATACGACAGCCCCTGAAACGTGAAAAATGATATGCCGATGGGCAGGACGATCCTAGTGAGCGGGATAGCAGTTCCGAGCAGGGAGTTAATGTTGACAATGAGAAAATCCGTGTACTTGAAAACGCAGAGTATGCCTAGATTCAGAATGACGGCAAGCGCAAGTATCAGGCGGCTGCGTCTGAATTTACCTGAGAGAAGCAGCCCGGATATGTAATTGATAAGTATAGACGCGAGAAACAGCGGCAGGTAGACAAGCTGCCCGAACGCGTAGAACACAAGACTGCTGAATGCGAGGAATACGTTACGCGAGAGAATGCCCGGAAGCAGCCTGTATATTATAAAAACCGCCGGAAGAAAGGCGAACAAAAATATTGCGGAACTGAAAACCAAGACAAATCCATCCCTGTTTCGACCGTTTCGGCCAAAAAGATTTCAAAATATTATAACACCTATTTTTTCACATGTCATCATCTTTTTCAAAATGTGTAAAAAATCGGCGCATATGACATAAATGCACATATGCGCCGGGATTTATTTATCAAAAGCCGGGTTGGTAGAATAGAAATTCTTCTGATCCATTTTCTCGATAGCGCGGCGAAGTCCCTCGCCGAAGCGCTGATAATGGACGACTTCCCTCTCCCGCAGGAACTTTATAACGTCGTTGACATCAGGATCGTCGCTGAGCCGCAGAATGTTGTCATAGGTCGTGCGCGCCTTCTGCTCTGCTGCCATGTCCTCGGAGAGGTCGGTTATCACGTCGCCCTTGACCGCCATCGACGCGGCGTCCCACGGGAAGCCCGAAGCCGCCGTCGGGTAGACTCCCGCCGTGTGATCTACGAAATACGCGTCGAACCCGGCCTTCTTGATCTCGTCGATGCTCATCGAGCGGGTTAGCTGGTGCACGATGGCGCCTATCATCTCAAGATGACCAAGCTCTTCCGTGCCGATATCGGTCAAAAGACCTTTCAGCTCAGGGTACGGCATGGCGTAGCGCTGGCTCAGATATCTCAGCGACGCGCCGAGCTCGCCGTCCGGGCCGCCGTACTGGGTGATTATGAATTTCGCAAGAGCGGGATTCGTGTTTTTGATCCGCACCGGATACTGCAATTTCTTCTCATATACAAACATGCGTCAGCCCTCCCTTTGCCGCTCATAGTCCCACGGCCACGGGTCGTCGAGCCACGCATAGCGCTCCATGCCCAGCATATCCTCATGCGTGACGGGGCCGCACTGCTTCACATAGCGCTCCCGCGCCTCCTTCTTCAGCGCGAGAAAGCTCTGATACATGGCGAAAGCCTCGGCGTCATCCTGATGCGTGTCGAGATACAGCGCCAGCTCGTGCGCCACAAAGCACAGCGCCATCATCTCCGTGAGCGGCGTTACATCCTGTGTCTTGTTGACCATGCCCATAAACGGCAGGTCGAGACCGGGGAACAGCGTCCCGCGGGAGAGCGCCTCCATTGACTCGTATGCCGGAGAGACCGACTTCTGAAGCGGCACATAAGCCATTGCCAGCGGTGCCGTGTCTGGCAGCTCGCCATAGCGCCAGCCGCCGTCCGTTCTGTTTTTAGCCAAAAATATTCCTCCTCATTCAAGAGTTCATATTATAATATGCGCTCTCAAACGAGGAGGTTATTATACATTGTCCGTCGCGGTCAGGTTATCATCGCGGCAAAATCGTCTTCGGAGATGATGCTGATACCGAGGGCTTCGGCCTTGGTAAGCTTGCTGCCGGCGTTTTCGCCCGCGAGGACGTAGCTCGTTTTCTTCGACACCGAGCCGGAGGCTTTGCCGCCGTAGCTTTCGATGATGGCGCTGGCCTCGTCGCGGGTGTATCTGCTGAGCGTACCGGTGAGGACGAAGGTGAGTCCGGCGAAGCGATTGTCCTTGCGCTCCTCCTTGCTGGAGAAATCGACTCCGGCTTCGCGCAGGAGCTTTATCTGATGCTGTGACTGCGGCTTTGTGAACCATTCCGTTATGAAGTTTGCGGTTATCGCGCCGATATCCGGTATCAGTGTCAGTTCGTCGGCACTGGCGGCCATAAGCTCATCCAGATCCGCGAAGTGCGCGGCGAGGACCTTTGCCGCTTTCTGCCCCACCTGACGGATGCCGAATGCGCAGACGAGCCGCGAAAGCCCGGCTTCCTTGCTCTTCTCAATGGCCGCTATCAGATTTGCGGCAGACTTCTCGCCCATGCGGTCAAGCTCAACAAGCTGTTCGGCATTGAGATAATATAGCTCCGCGGCAGTTTTTATAAGGCCGTTGTTTATCAGACTCTCGCACACGGAGATGCCCAGACCGTCGATATCCATCGCCTCGCGCGACGCGAAATGCGCAACCGTTCTGAGCAGCTGTGCGGGACACTCCGGATTTGTGCAGCGGAGCGCCGCGCCGTCCTCGTCGCGGACTACCGGAGCGCCGCACTCCGGGCAAAGCTCCGGCATTTTGAATGGCACGGAATCCGCGGGGCGCTTGCTCTTGTTGACCTCAAGCACTTCGGGGATTATCTCCCCCGCCTTCTGGAGAACAACGGTATCCCCTATCCGCAGGTCAAGCCTGTCAATATTGTCCTGGTTGTGCAGCGTCGCGGCGGAAACAGTCGTCCCCGCGAGGCGTATCGGCTCAACGATGACCTTCGGCGTCAGAACTCCGGTGCGCCCGACCTGCACGACCACGTCGAGCACCTTGCTTTCCTTCCGTTCGGGCGGGTACTTGAATGCAACCGCCCAGCGGGGAGCTTTCGCCGTACTGCCCAGCGCCTCGCGCTGAGACAGGGAGTTTATTTTTATGACCGCGCCGTCCATGTCATATGGCAGTGTGTCGCGGTTTTCACCCAGCCATTCTATCTGCTTCACGCAGTCCTGAATGTTGCTGAAATGCGAATACGATACGACCGGGAAGCCCATTTCGCGCATCGCGTCCAGCGTCTCGGTGTGATTTTTATACGCGGGGCCGGAGGTGTACTGGAGGTTGAAGCAGATGATGTCCAGCTTTCTGGATGCCGCGACCTTCGGGTCAAGCTGGCGCATGGAGCCAGCGGCAGCGTTGCGGGGATTGGCCAGAAGCTGCTCCCCCTTTATTTCACGCTCGGCGTTCAGCTGCTCGAACACGGCCTTGGACATGTAGACCTCACCGCGGACGATGAGCCGCTCCGGCGCGTTCTCGATATGCAGCGGCAACGAGCGCACCGTGCGCAGATTCTCTGTCACATTTTCGCCGACCTGCCCGTCGCCGCGGGTTGCTCCGCGGACGAACACGCCGTTTTCGTATTCAAGCGACATGGAAAGCCCGTCGATTTTCGGCTCGACGGAGTAATCATGCGGCTCCGCAATCATCTCGTCCATGCGCTTGCCGAACGCGAACAGCTCCTCGTATGAGAAAACGTCGGTCAGACTTTCCAGCGGCACCTGATGGTGCACCTGCTCAAACTGCGGCAGCGTGACGTCTCCGACGCGCTGAGTCGGCGAGTCGGGAGTTATCAGCTCCGGGTGCAGCGCTTCCAGCGCCTTGAGCCGCTGCATGAGCATGTCAAAATCATAATCCGATATCTCCGGCTTGTCGTAGACATAGTAAAGCCTGCTGTGATGCCGTATCTTGCGGCGAAGCTCCTTTATCTCGTTTTGTACATCCATGGCGTTCTCCTATTGTACGTTCATATAAGTATCCGGAACTTTGCCGACTATGACCGTGTCGGCTATCAGTACCTCGGTTTTCACCTGAGTGCTTGCGGTATCCCACGGGATGAGCACGTCTATATCGACGATGACCTCAAGGTTCACCTGATGCTTCGTCTGGTTTATCCCGGCGGTGATAATGCTGTTGTTGAATTCCACCTTTGACGAGGTGAGCACTATTATCTGTACCGGAACCTTGGGGCCGCGCCCCATCAGCAGGCTCACGCCCGTCAGGTTCCCTATCGGGATCTCTACGGTTATTGTCTGATTTTCGGTCACGTTTATGACGGTATCGAGTATTTTTGCCGACAGCGCGTTTATCCGCGCCATATTGCTGCTTATCGCGGATATATCCCCGGCATCCGTCTTTTCAAAATTCACGAAGTAGTCGCCCGTATAGTCCTCGTCCTTCATTATCTCTGCGATGGACGTATTGACCTGCGAGATCACGATATCGCTTGCGTCGGAGACTGCGATCTGAGTGGACAGATCCTTCAGAAAGGCGAGCGCGCACGCGAGGAATATCAAAATGCAGCATAAAAACAGGATAAGGCTTATTCCGCCTACCCTTCTGGGCTTGCGCGGCGGGGTGCTGTGCGGGCTGACGGTTCCTTCGTGATATGTATAGCGGGGCTTGCGCCTGAAAGCACGCCGATAATACATGGAGTCACCTCCCCATGCATTATATGCGCTTATATGCCCGCTTTATTTATCGAGCATCGCGCTCACGGCCATCATAATGCCGAGCTTGCCGGATTCATAGGTCAGGCCGCCCTGCATGTATATCATATACGGCGGGCGAATCGGCCCGTCCGCAGAAAGCTCGATGGACGAGCCTTGGATAAAGGAACCGGCCGCCATTATGACCGGGCAGTCATATCCGGGCATTGACCAAGGCTCCGGGGTAACGTAGGAATCCACGGGAGCGCCGGCCTGAATGCCGATGCAGAAGCGCTGCATGTTCTGCTCGTTGCCGAGCTTGACCATCTGGATAATGTCGGAGCGCTTCTCAAACACCGACGGGGAGGACTCGATGCCAATCTCCTCCATCATTCCCGCGCAGAACACAGCGGTTTTGAGCGCCTGCGCGACGATGTGCGGAGCCATGAAAAGCCCCTGAAACAGCAGACGGTTGTTCCCAAGCGTCGAGCCGCATTCGCCGCCGATGCCGGGCGTTGTGAGCCGCATCGCGGCGCGCTCCACAAGCTCCGCCTTACCGGCAACGTAGCCGCCGGTCGGCGCGATGCCGCCGCCGGGATTCTTTATCAGCGAGCCTGCGATGATGTCTGCACCGACATGAGTCGGCTCTATAACGTCGGTGAATTCGCCGTAGCAGTTATCGACCATCACGTTTGCGGCGGGGTTCACTTCCTTGACGGCCTTGATTATCTCGCCTATCTCCTGCACGGTCAGAGCCTTTCTCTCGGCATATCCGCGGGAGCGCTGTATCATCACCGCAGTTACGTTCTTGTCCGCTGCTGCCGCCTTTATCGCGGGAATATCCGGATCGCCGTCGGCGTTCAGATCGACCTGCGCATAGTTTATACCGTAGAATTTGAGCGAGCCGTGGCAGTCGCCGCTGATGCCGATTGCGCTTCTGAGCGTATCATACGGCATACCGGTGACGGCAAGGATGGTATCGCCCGGTTTCACCAGTGCGAACATCGCCGCGGTCAGTGCATGGGTGCCGTTGACAAAGCCGATGCGGACAAGCGCGTCCTCCGCGCCGAATATCTGGGCGTAGATCTTATCAAGCGTTTCGCGGCCGAGATCGTCATAGCCGTAGCCGGTCGTTCCGGCAAAGCAGGCGTCGGAAACGCGGTTATCCTGAAACGCCGTCATTACGTGGCGGGTGTTCTCCTCGGCCACGGCGTCTATCTCCGCGAAGCGTTCCACCAATTTGGCCTGAACGCGCCGCGCCATATCAAAAACTTCGGGCTTTATATCTGTAACTTTCATTTATTCTAACTCCATGATCAGTTTTTTGAAATATTCTCCGCGCTGGGCGAAGTTCTTGAACCTGTCGAACGCGGCGCAGGCCGGGGACAGAAGAACTATGTCTCCCGCCTCGGCGGAGCCTGCGGCGGTAAGTACCGCTTCGGTGAAATCGTCGATAAGCTGCACGTCGGGGACGCCTGGCTTATAGAATTTCGAAGCGAAAATAGAGTCGCGTATCTTCTCGGCGGTATCGCCTGTGAGATAAACTCGTTTTGAATACAAGCACAGCTCGTCTCCCAAACCATCAAACGGAATGTGCTTATCATATCCGCCGGCGATGACGATGGGCTTGGTCTTGAGCGAGTGAAGTCCGGCGGCGGTACGGGTCGGGCTTGTGCCGATGGAGTCGTTTATATACTTCACGCCGCGAAGCTCGCGTACAAGCTCCAGCCTATGCTCCACGCCGCCGAAGCTCGTCGCAACCCTGCGGCAGTTTTCATCCGAAACCAGCCCCTCGACCGCCGTGAATGCGGCCAGATAGTTCTGAACATTGTGCTTGCCGGGGAGTTTTATTTCATCCTCGTGCATGAGGCGGCGGCCGAAGCGGTAAATTTCGCCGTCGACACAGCAGGAGCCGTTTTCGATTAGCTTATCGTCGGTAAAAAAATATATCGAGGAGTGCGCCAGCGACTCGTAATACGGCGTATGCCCGTCGCCGAGGTTCAACACGAGCCTGTCGCCGGGAGTCTGCTTTGCGAAAATCGCGCTCTTGGCGTCTATATAGTCCTGATAGTCCTTGTGCTTATCAAGGTGGTTCGGCGAGATATTCGTGATGACCGCAACGTCTGGACGGCAGTCCATGCTGTGCAGCTGGAAGCTGCTTAGCTCCAGCACGGCGAAATCATCCGGCAGTATGTCCGGCGTTTCGCACAGGAGCGGATGGCCGATATTGCCGCCGAGATGGACGCGCTTCCCTTCTGCTTTCAGCAGTTCCGAGATGATGGTCGTCGTCGTGGTCTTGCCGTCGCTGCCGGTCACGGCGATGATTTTGCACGGGCAGAGCGCGAAAAACAGCTCCATTTCGGAGGTGATGACGCTGCCGCGGGCTTTTGCCGCCTCAAGATGCGGGTCAAACGGCATGAGTCCCGGCGTGCGGAAAATGATGTCCTGATGCATATCGTCAAGGTACGTCTCCCCGAGGCGGAGCTTCACGCCCATTTCGAGCAGCTTCTCCCCTTCACCCTCCAGCGCGTCAAGACTGCGCTTATCGCAGGCGGTGACGTCACAGCCGTTCCGGGCGAGCAGCTTTATGAGCGGGGTGTTGCTCACGCCGATGCCGATCACGGCAATGCTCTTGCTTTTAACCGAGCCTATGTATTCCGAAAGAGTCATAACGCTCCCCTATTCTTAAAAATTATATTTCAATCGCCGGATTGAAATATAATTATAAAACTTTTACTGCGCAAATACAAGAAAATTATTGACTTGTGCCCGGAAAATGATTAAAATATCCGAAGTGAGCAGGTCAAACGACCGCGGACGCAAGGCGAAAGCCTGCGTATGAGGAAAGTCCGGGCTCCACAGGGCAAGGATAACGGGTAACGCCCGCCAGGGGTGACCCTCGGACAAGTGCAACAGAGATATACCGCCCCGGAAACGGGGTAAGGGTGGAAAGGCGAGGTAAGAGCTCACCCGCCGCATGGAAACATGCCGGCGCTGTAAACTCTATCCGGAGCAACACCGTGGGAGAACATATGGCCTGCCCGGCCGTTCTCAGGAGGTGGCTTGAGCCGCGCGGCAACGCACGGCCTAGATAGATGGTCGTTCACGACAGAACCCGGCTTACAGACCTGCTCGCATTTTAAAATAAGGATTGATAGTATGCATATTCCCGAAGAAGAAATACATTATCACACCCATGCCGACGGCACCGTTCACGCGCACACCCACGCCCATACGCACACGCAGACAAAGTCAGTGATAAACCGCCTTTCGCGCGCCATCGGGCATCTTGAGTCCGTCAAGCGCATGGTCGAGAGCGGGCGCGATTGCAGCGAGGTTCTAATGCAGCTTGCGGCTGTGCGCTCCGCGCTCAATAACACTGCGAAAGTCATACTCAAGGATCACCTTGAGCACTGCATCGCGGACGCCGCCGGGGATGAAAACTCCGACGAGCTTGAAGCGCTGTACGACGCGATAGACAAGTTCATGTCTTAAAAATCACCGCGCAGGTGAAAAGCCTGCGCGGCGTCGTCTATGCCGGCGGATATTGCGCCGGGGTGTCAGGGCAGCCGGTGGACTCCCGCCGCGCGCCGCGGTGACTCTCCATTTGCCCGGACGGGATAAGAATATCCCCGCCTGGCTGATTATTTTGCCGAAGCGGGTTGAAAAGTTCTTGTTGAAATTTCCTGCAATGGGTGCTATAATACAAAAGCTGAATATTTGCGGATGTAGTTCATCGGTAGAACTCCGGCTTCCCAAGCCGATAAGGTGGGTTCGACTCCCATCATCCGCTCCATTTCTCGATCCCGCAGCCATCCGGCTGCGGGATTTTTCTTTCCCGTATCCGCACACTGCCGTTACGGCGCTCCGCAGGGCATGGCGGGCGCTTCCCCGCCCCAACAAAAAAATTCTCGCTTTCCGCGCGCGCGTCACCATCACCACCAGAATATTTATATATATTATTATCTTTTCTATTCTACTCTACTCTTCTCTATTCTTCTCTATTCTGTTCTATTCTTCTCTGTTCTGTTCTATGTACCGACAGGAGGCTGACGTCGCCGCGCCGTCGGCACGACGTCGGCTTCCGCCTGCCGAGCGCAGAGCCGCCGCAGGATTTTCCTGCGGCGGTATTATTTATCTGATTACAGCAGAGTAACTCCCGTCTCGCTGCACACCTTTTCGGTGTGCTCGTCCCAGATCGATGCCTGAACCTCGCCGATGTGCGCCTTGCCGAGCAGCAGCATTGAAAGCCGCGATTGGCCGATGCCGCCGCCGATGGTCAGCGGAAGCTCCCCGGCGAGAAGCATTTTGTGATACGGCAGCTCACGGCGCTCGTCGCATCCGGAGATGCTGAGCTGGCGGTCGAGCGACGCGGGATCGACGCGGATGCCCATGGATGACACCTCCAGCGCGCAGCCGAGAACATCGTCCCAGAACATTATATCGCCGTTCAGATCCCAATCGTCATAGTCGGGGGCGCGGCCGTCATGCTTCTGACCGGACTTGAGTGCGCCGCCGATACCGATGATGAACGCGGTCTTATGCTCCTTCAGGTATGCGTTTTCACGCTGCTTCGGCGTAAGCTCCGGGTACGCGTCCTCAAGCTGCTGGCTCGTCACAAACGAGACGCGGCGCTCAAGCTTGCCGAGACTCTGAAGCTGGGGATATATGGCCTGCATGGTGTCCTGCGTGTCACATATGGCTTCAACTATGTCCATGACCGTAGACTTGAGGTAATCAAGATTGCGGTTTTCGGGAAGGATGACCTTCTCCCAGTCCCACTGGTCGACATAGACCGAGTGCAGATTATCCAGCTCGTCCTCGTCGCGGCGGATGGCGTTCATGTCGGTATACAGCCCCTTGCCGGGATAAAAGCCGTAGCGTTTGAGCGCGAGGCGCTTCCACTTCGCAAGCGACTGCACGACCTCGGCATGCTTATCGGAACGCAGAATATCAAAGCCGACTGGGCGCTCTACGCCGTTGAGGTTGTCGTTCAGGCCGGAGCTTTCCTCGACAAAGAGCGGCGCGGACACGCGATAGAGATTGAGAAGCGCACCGAGCCTGTCCTCAAACAGACGCTTGAGCAGGCTGATGGCCTTCTGCGTATCATAAATACTGAGTATGCTTTTGTAGCCTTCGGGGATAATGGTTTTCATCTTTTATACCTCATTCTGTAAACATCTGCGCTATGCGCTGGTAGTAATCCTCCGCACTGCGGCGGAAGTGCTTTTCAATCTCGGCTGCCTGCTCCTCGCCCGCGCACAGAAAGCTGAGGTCGATTATCTTGCCCTTTCCGTCTGACATTGCAAGATGCACAGTGCAGCCATCCTCGGTCACGCTGTGCTCGGCGGTTATCATCGCGGCGCGGCGCATACGCTCCTCCACGGGGGAGATGAGCTTGAGCGCCTTGGTGCGCACGGAATACGGCAGGCTCGACTCCACGGCGTCGGCGTTGCGGGCGCCCTTCTCGGTTATCTGATAGCCCTCCGGCGTTTCGACGACGTTGCCGTTCTCGGTAAGCTCGCTCAGGCAGTCGGAATAATCGAAGTAGCCTATTCCGTTATCGCACTGGCACAGCTCGCCCAGCGTTTCGCGGTCGACCACGCCCGGCAGACGGCGAAGAATAAACAAAATCAAAATCTTTATATCAAGCTTTTCGTGTATGAATCCAAATCTGTCCATATCGTCACTCCATGATTTAATTAACAAAAGTATTATATAACGCTCCGGTGTATTTTTTCAAGAGTAAATTCACACTTATGCATCATCTTAGCATAGACTGTACTGAAGTTTGCTTCAATCCAGTAAACAGGAGGTCTTATCTATGGCCGACAGAGTTGTGCCGGGGCCGGTAGAGAGCTCGGCATGCATCCGCGAAGCCGTATGCATTAATACCAGTAAGATATTTGACAGCTGCCGCGACAAGGATTGTGTTGACGACCTCAGGGTGTTCCCTACCGTCACCTCGCAGTCCTACATAGAGAATGCTCTAAGTGTGCGCGCGAAAGCCGCCGAGCTGCTGTACGTTCAGGTAAATGTGGAGCCTATCACATTCAACAGAGGCTACTACACGGTTGACTGCACCTATTTCTACAAGATCACCGGCGAGACCTTCCCCAACGCGCAGAGTATAACCGGGCTTGCGATATTCGACAAGCGCGTTATGCTCTTCGGCGGGAGCGGGCGCGTCAAGAGCTTTTCTTCCGATACAGTATCGCCGATATCGTGGGCGGATGATCTCCCGACCGGCGTCGTGGAGTCCGTCGACCCGATAGCGCTGCACATGAAGCTTGTTGACTCCGAGTGCCTGCTGACGACCGAGCTTGAGCAGCGGAGCGTTCCGGAGTTCATCAACGCGGCATTCCCTGAGACGCTGGTCACTACGGACACGGCGCGGAGATGGTACGTCACGATAGGCCAGTTCTCCATAATCCGTCTGGAGCGCGGAACTCAGCTCCTGATCCCCGCGTACGATTATTGTATGCCCGACAAGGAGTGCCCCGGCACTTCCGACGACGACCCCTGCGCACTGTTCGGGAAGATACGATTCCCGGTCGAGGAGTTCTTCCCTCCAGACAGCGGCGAGGACTGCACCGATTACAGGAGTCTTGTTTAAGCAAAAACGAGCCGCATACAGCGGCTCGTTTTTGCTTGCAATAAATTCTGTTACGCAAGAATGACCTTGTTGTAGTTCTTCTTGCCGCGGCGGACGACGATGCCCTTCTTCAGCTCGTCCGCGCTATAACTCTTAGATATGTCGGTAATCTTTTCATCATCGACGGTGACGCCGCCCTGCTGGATATTGCGGCGCGCTTCGGACTTGGAGGCGCAGAGACCGGAGCGGACAAGGACGGTCATAATGTCCATTGCGCCGTCGGAAAGCTCGGATTCGGCAATTTCAGTGGTCGGCATGGTTTCGATGCTGCCGCCGCCCGCGAACAGCGCCTTCGCGGAGTCTTCCGCCTTCTTGGCTTCTTCCTCGCCGTGGACGAGGCTTGTCAGCTCGTAGGCAAGAATTTCCTTCGCGCGGTTGAGCTGGCTGCCCTCCCAGTTGGACATCTCGTCTATCTGCTCAAGCGGCAGGAAGGTCAGCATACGGATGCACTTGAGCACGTCGCCGTCGCCGACGTTGCGCCAGTACTGGTAGAACTCGTAGGGGCTGGTCTTGTTCGGGTCGAGCCAGACGGCGTTGCCTGCGGTCTTGCCCATCTTGTGACCCTGAGAGTCGGTAAGCAGGGTGATGGTCATGGCGTGGGCGTCCTTGCCGAGCTTGCGGCGGATAAGCTCCGTGCCGCCGAGCATATTGCTCCATTGGTCGTCGCCGCCGAACTGCATGTTGCAGTCGTAGTGCTGAAACAGGTAGTAAAAATCGTAGCTCTGCATTATCATGTAGTTGAACTCAAGGAAGCTGAGTCCCTTCTCCATGCGCTGCTTGTAGCACTCGGCGCGGAGCATGTTATTGACGGAGAAGCATGCGCCGACCTCGCGCAGGAGGTCAACGTAGTTGAGGTTCAGCAGCCAGTCGGCGTTATTTACCATGAGGGCCTTGTCCTCGCCGAACTCGATAAAGCGCTCCATCTGGCGCTTGAAGCACTCGGCGTTGTGCTCGATGTCCTCGCGGGTAAGCATTTTGCGCATGTCGGTGCGGCCGGAGGGGTCGCCTATCATGGTGGTGCCGCCGCCGATAAGCGCGACGGGCTTGTTGCCCGCCATCTGAAGGCGCTTCATCAGCGTCAGCGCCATGAAGTGGCCTGCGGTCAGGCTGTCGGCCGTGCAGTCAAAGCCAATGTAAAACTTGGCCTTGCCGGTGTTTATCATTTCGCGTATCTCGTCTTCATTCGTGACCTGAGCAATAAGGCCGCGCGCCACAAGTTCTTCGTAGATTCCCATTTTCATTCTCCTCTGTTCCCTATTATTGTTTTTTCAAGCATCTCTGCCGCTGCGCAGATGTATTCGTTACAATGGCTCCTGTCGCCGACGATGTCGTCACAGCGCAGATCGCCGAAGCGGGCTTTGAACTCCGCGCAGAAATTGCGCGCAAGTTCCGCTATCTTTGCTTTCGCCTCAATATCGCTGCTGTCGTTATACGGAAAGCATTTCCCCAGCGTCATCACCGCACCCGAAACCGCACCGCAGACCTCTCCGCAGCGAAGTCCGCCGCCGAACCCGGCGGCTATCGCAAGCGCTTCAGCCTCGTCCAGCCCGGTGAGCTTTCCGGCAGATGCGAGAACGGCCTGAGCACAATTGTAGCCGTCCATATGCAGCATCAAGGCGTCCTGCCCTATACCCAATATGATTCCCTCCTGAGCAAAAATAAAGCCCCCTGTCCGGACGGACAGAGGGCATAAAATGCGGTACCACCTCTGCATACTCAGACCTCGCGGCCTGAACCTCAGTGAGTGCTGACACTCAGCGCTGTATCGGGCGCACCCGTCACGGCCTAATCGCTTGCGCTTTCAGCCAGCCGCTCCGGACTGTATTCATTCGCCCCTCCCCCGCCCCTCACACCAACCGGGGCTTCTCTGCGCGGGATGAAAACGAACTACTCCTGTCCTTCATCGCGTTGTCTTTGTGGGATTATACAACACCGAAACGATAATGTCAAGGCCGATTTTTGACCGTTTCCTTGAATTTCGCGGCGTTTTCAAGCTGTTCTGCGGCGCTGGCGAGGGTAAGCTCAGTGATATTGTCGCCGCCGTGGAGTCGCGCAAGCTCGCGCAGGCGGCCTTCCTTATCAAGCGGCAGAACGTCGGTATAGGTTCTGCCGGAGCGCTCTTCCTTTTTGATGACATAATGGCTGTCCGCCATGGCCGCGATTTGGGGAAGATGCGTTACGCACATGACCTGCTTGCCGAGTGAGACCTGAAACAGCTTTTCACCGACACGCTGTGCCGCGACGCCGGAAACGCCGGTGTCGATCTCGTCGAAGATCATGGTCTGAACCGGGTCATTCTCCGCAAACACGTTTTTCATCGCCAGCATTATGCGGCTCAGCTCGCCGCCGGATGCAATGCGGCTGATGCGGCCAAGCTCCTCGCCGGCGTTCGCCGACATTGTGAAGCGTATCTGGTCACAGCCGCTGCGGTCAAAGCCGCAGTCATTTTCTATCGGCGTAAACTCGACAGCGAAGCGCACGGACGGCATACTAAGGCCGCGCAGTTCTGCGACTATGCGGCGCTGAAGCTCCTCTGCGGCGGCGCGCCGCGCCTTGCTCAGAACTTCGGCGGCTTTGCGGGTCTGCTTCTCCTGCGCTTCAAGCTCTCTTTTGAGCTTGGCTATGCGGTCGTCGGCGTATTCGATGCCGTCAAGCTTTTTGCGGTTTTCGTCAAGCAGGGCTATCAGCCCGTCCTCATCGCGGGAATATTTGCGCTGGAGCTTGCTCAGCTCTGCCGCACGGCTTTCAAGCTGGTCATATTCCTCCGGCGAGAAATCAAGGCTTTCGCGGAAATCACGCAGAAGCTCCGCTGCGTCGTTCAGAGCGAAGAGCGCGTCGTTTATCCCGGCAAGCGGCTTTTCAAGCTCCGGCGCGATGGCCGCCGCGCGTCCCGCGTAATAAGCGGCGTTCTGCGCGAAGGTGACGGCGCTCTCGTCTCCGCCGTTCAGGGCGTTATACGCCTCGTCAAGCGCCTCGGTGAGCTTTTCGGAGTTGCGCAGCAGGTCGCGCCGGGCGATGACACTATCATACTCCCCCGGCTTCAGCTGTGCGCGCTCAAGCTCCTCTATCTGATAGCGCAGACTGTCGCTCAGGCGGGCCTTTTCAATCTCGTCCATGCTCAGGCGCGATATCTCTTTTTTTATCGCGGTATATTTACCGTATTCCTGTGAATACGCCGTAAGCTCCGCGCTGAGATTTCCGAACAGGTCAAGATATTCAAGGTGCCGCCGCTCATCCATAAGCTGCCTGCCGTCGTTCTGGCCGTGAATATCGACAAGACGCGCGGCAAGCTCCTTCATCTGAGCCGCTGTCGCGGGGACGCCGCAGATGCGGCAGCTGGTTTTGCCGTCGGCCGTTATGCGGCGCTGCAAAATCAGCTCGTCGTCCGTGTCGATCTCGTTATCGGCCAGCCACTGCTCACAGCCGTCCACGCTGAATACGGCGGTCACGACGCCTTTTTCCGCGCCGTGCCTGACAAGCTCGCGGCTGACGCGCTCTCCGAGGACGGCTCCGATGGAGTCGATGACTATGGATTTACCGGCGCCGGTCTCGCCGGTCAGAACGTTGAGTCCGGCGGTAAACGTGATGTCCGCCCTTTCGATAACGGCTATATTCTCAATGTGAAGCTCATTAAGCATATGGCACCTCTGCCGCGGGAAACGCGGTCAATAAATGGTTTCTATCTCGTGATAAAGCTTGACTGCGGACTCCTTGTCACGCATTGCGAGAAACGCGGTGTCGTCCCCCGCGAGGGTGCCGACAAGGTTTTCTATCTCCATACTGTCAAACGTCGAGCAGGCCGCCGATGCCAGTCCCGGCAGAGTACGGATTATGAGCAGATTCTGGGCAACGTCGTATGACACCAGACTCTCGCGCAAAATCTTTTTCAGGCGCACATCGAGATCGGCGGTTTCGGTCTTGGCCGCGACGACATAGCGGTAATTGCCGCTGGGGCCAAGCTCCTTGACAAGGCGCATGTCCTTGATGTCTCTCGACAGCGTGGCCTGAGTGCTCTTCACGCCGCGGGCCGCCAGCTCCTGCATGAGCTGGTTCTGAGTTTCGATATCCTTTTCGCTGATTATTTCAAGTATCGCGTTCTGTCTGCCGGGTTTCATATGTTTTCCTCCTGTTTTTCAAATCAGGTGAGTTTTTCAAAAGCAAGGTCAAAGAAGCTTTTCAGCCCCATATCGGCCATAAGGATGCATCGCTCTGAGCGGTGTACGCGGAGCAGGTCGCCGTTTGCAAGATCCATTACGGAGTTGCCGTCGACGGAGATATACGCCCTGCGGCCGTGGAGCTTTTCGGCCAGAACCGTTACGTCATGCGAAGCGCCGAGCACGTAGCTCCGCGCGCTCATCATGTGCGCGCATATGGGACTTACAATTATAGCGGACGCCTCCGGTTCGACGATCGGGCCGCCCGCGGACATGGAGTAGCCGGTAGAACCGGTCGGCGTCGAGAGAATTATCCCGTCTCCGGAAAAGCTTGTTATCCTGTTGCCCGCGCACCACGCGGTAAGCCTGATACAGTCGCCGTATCCGTGCAGAACGACGTCGTTCAGAGCCTTGTCGCGGTATATGATCTCGCCGCCGCGCTCAAGCTCGATGTCGAGCATCATCCTGCGGCTGACTGTATACTCCCCCGCCGCGGCCTTGACGATGAGCTGCATATGCTCCGGCTCCAGAGCCGCCATAAAGCCCTTTGAGCCGAGGTTAACGCCGAGAATTGGAATATCGGCATTGTGCAGCTGCCGCGCGGCGGCAAGGATCGTCCCGTCGCCGCCGATGACGACGACAAGGGAACACCTGCTCCGGACGGAGTCAAGCGTTGTTGTTTCAATATCTTTGGGTATCACCTGCGGCACATCCTCGGCAAAAACCGGGCATATTGCCGTTTCATACCCTGCGGCGTGAAGCATTTCTGCCGCCTGCCGGGTATATTTCAATTCTGAATCACGAAAAGGATTCGGGCATATCGCTATCATAAGCTATCCTCAAAGCGTCTCGTGCGACGCTGCAACGACCGCGTCAACATCCAACTGCAGCGCGGCGAAGTTGCCGTTTTTCATGTGACAGATATATTCAATATTTCCTTCAGGCCCCTTTATCGGGGAGAAGTCAAGCCCTACGGGAGTCAGTCCTATTCCCGGCGCAAAGTCGAGAACGCTGTGGATGACCTCTTTATGCACCGCGCTGTCGCGCACGACGCCATTTTTGCCGACTTCCTCGCGCCCGGCCTCAAACTGCGGCTTTATAAGGCAGACAATATCCGCCTCCGGCTTGAGAAGGCGCTGGACTGCGGGAAGAACGAGCTTTACGGAGATGAAGGACACATCCATCACGGCGATGTCGAGAAGCTCCGGAATCTGCTCCTCCGTCACATAGCGTAGGTTCGTGCGCTCAAGATTTATGACGCGCTCGTCATTCCTGAGCTTCCACGCAAGCTGGCCATAGCCGACGTCAACGGCGTAGACCTTCGCCGCGCCGTGCTGCAAAAGGACGTCCGTGAAACCGCCGGTCGAAGCGCCGCAGTCAATACATGTCTTGCCCGCTGGGTCGACCGGGAAAACCTTTAGCGCCTTATCGAGCTTGAAGCCGCCGCGGCTTACAAACGGCAGCGCGACTCCGCGCACCTCGATGTCGGCGTCCGGATCGACTGGCATCCCCGGCTTGTCCGCGCGCTGCCCGTTGACGAACACAATGCCGCTCATAACGGTAGTTTTCGCCCGCTCGCGGCTTTCTGTGAGGCCAAGCTCATATACGCGCTGATCCAGTCTGACTTTTTTCATGCCTTATTTCAAGTCCTTATCCATCATTTCCGTGGCCGCACCGGCGATACCGTCCGCGTCAAGGCCAAAGTCGTGCAGCAGCTCCGCAACGGTGCCGTGCGGAACGATGCCTTCGCCCAGATTCAGAAGCTTCGCGGCGCGGACGTCGATCTCATTTATTGCCGCCTCCTCAAGTATGCGCGAGCCGACACAGCCGGCCTCGCACACATCCTCGGAGATGAGCAATTTCCCTGTTTTGCGCAGTGAACGCATGATGAGGTCAAAATCCGGCGGCTTAATCATGCTGAGCTTTATTACCTCAGCGCTGACTCCCGCGGCGGCCAGACGTTCCGCCGCTTCAAGAGCCTCGTTTGTCATTATGCCGTAGCAGACCAGCGTGACGTCGCCGCCCTCGCGCAGGAGCGTTTCGGGCGCGGTATTACATGCGGTGTATACGCCCTCGCCGCCGCGGGGATAACGTATCGCCACGGAGCCGGTGATATCATATATTGCCGCGTGCAGCATCGCTTCAAGCTCTGCGTAGCTCGCGGGACACAGCACGGTCATATCGGGAACCGAGCTGAGATAGCTGACGTCAAATACGCCGTGATGAGTTTCCCCGTCGCTGCCGACAAGTCCGGCTCTGTCAACGCAGAATACAACATGCAGATTTTGCAGCGCGACATCGTGAATGAGCATATCATAGCCGCGCTGGAGGAAGCTTGAATACACGGCGAAAACGGGCACCATCCCTTGCTTCGCCATGCCGCCGGCCATAGAAACGGCGTGCCCCTCCGCAATGCCGACGTCAAAGAACCTGTCGGGGTGCGCCGCGGAAAAGACGTCCATTCCCGTTCCGGAGGACATCGCCGCCGTAATTCCGATTATGCGTCCGTCGCTGTCGGCAAGCTTGCTCAGAGACTCGCCCATCTTCGCGGAAAAGCAGTCTCCGGAGTCGTGCAGCTCGCCGGTCTCAATATCAAAGCGTCCCACCCCGTGGAACTTCTCCGGGTGCTCCTCGGCGTATTTGTAGCCCTTGCCCTTCTTCGTGACGACATGGACGAGCACGGGTTTTCCCAACTCGCGCGCCCAGTGTATCACGGTTTCGAGCTTGCTTATATCGTGCCCGTCGACGGGGCCGAGATAATACATGCCCATACCGCTGAAAACATTGCCGGGAAGCAGACGCTTTTTCAGCCATTCTTTTATTGCGTGATTGAATTTATAAAGTCCCGGAAGCTTCGTGAACACGTCGCGGTACCAGCGCTTGAAGCTGATATATCCGGGCCTGACGCGAAGCCCCTCAAGCAGCCTCGCCGTCCCGCCGACGTTCTCGTTTATGGACATGTTGTTGTCGTTAAGGATGACAACAAGCGGTTCGCCGCTCGCCGCGGCGTTCGCAAGCCCCTCGTACGCAAGTCCGCCGCTGAGCGCGCCGTCCCCTATTATCGCGGCAACGTCATAATCCGCGTGGCTCAGTGTTCTGGCTCTTGCCATACCGAGCGCTACGGACACGGAGTTTGACGCGTGACCCGCGATGAAAGCGTCGTCGTCACTCTCATACGGCTTCGGGAAACCGGAAAGACCGCCGTGCTGGCGAAGCGTACCGAAGCTGTCGCGTCTGCCGGTTATGATTTTGTGGACATAGCTCTGATGGCCGACGTCGAAGACCACCCGGTCGCGCGAGGTATCATACACGCGATGCAGCGCGACGGTAAGCTCAACGGCGCCGAGATTCGACGCGAGATGCCCGCCCGTGCGGGATATGCTGCTTATCATATAATCCCGCAGCTCCTGACACAGAGGCTTGAGCGCTTCCTCAGGCAGCTTTTTTATATCATTTGAGGAATTTATTCTCTCTAAAATACTCAAAACAAACCTCGAAAGTTATTTATATATTAGCTCATTTAAGCCTACTGACCATGGAATCGGCAAGCTCGCAGAGAAACGCCGTATCCGTGAACGCTTCGCCGAGAGCGGACTTGGCCTGCTCCGTGAGGTGCACGACAAGCTCCATGCACTTCTTTTCGCCAAGCAGCGCCATATAGGTGTTTTTGTGCTCCTCGGCGTCGGAGCCGATGGGCTTACCCAGCTCTTCGGCGGTGCTGAGAACGTCGAGCATGTCGTCGCGTATCTGGAAGGCCATGCCTATCGACGCGCCGAACCGCGCGGCGGCTTCAAGCATCTTTTCGTTTCCGCCAGCAGCGGCGACGCCCATCTGGCAGGCGGCGATAAGCAACGCGCCCGTCTTGCGAGAGTTTATTTCGTCCAAATCCCCGGCAGTGAGCGGCTTGCCCTCGCCGAGCATGTCGAGATACTGCCCGCCGCACATGCCGTCAAGGCCGACGGCGTTGGCGAGAATTTCTGCGCAGGCGGCGCGGCGCTCCGCGGGCAGACTGCTTCTCAGGATCGTGCCGAAGGCTTCCGCCTGAAGCGCGTCACCGGCGAGGGTCGCCGTGCATTCGCCGTAGACGACGTGATTCGTCGGCTTGCCGCGGCGCAGATCGTCGTTATCCATGCAGGGCAGGTCGTCATGTATAAGGCTGTAAGTATGCAGCATCTCTATCGCGCAGGCGACGGGAAGCGCCACATCTATGTCTCCGCCGGAGATGCGGCAGAACTCAAGCACGAGTATCGGCCTGATCCTCTTGCCGCCGGCAAGAAGGCTGTATTTCATCGCTTCGGCAAGCCCCTCAAGCGGCATACCCGCCGCACCGGCGAAGCTCCGCTCCAGCGCGGACTCGACCAGCGCTTTATATTCCTTAGTATTCATCTTTAGTTTTCGTCCTCAAACGGAAGCGTTTCCGGCTGCCTGTCGGGACCCTTTCTGAGTTTTACCACTTTCTGTTCCGCCTCGTCGAGCTGCTTTTCGCAGGAACGGATAAGCGCCGTCCCCTCCTCGAAAAGCGCAAGAGAGTCGTTGAGCGGCATGTCGCCCTTCTCAAGATGGCGCACTATCTCATCGAGCCGCGCCATGGACTGTTCAAAGCTGAGCTTTTTTCCGGCCATTTTAATCCTCCAAATTCTTATCGGGCGTAACGGTGTTCACCGTGCAGCCGATGCTGCCGTCCGCGACGCGAAGCGTCACGCCGTCGCCCGGTCTGAGCTGAGCGGCGCTCTTGACGACTGCGCCCATCTCGTCGCTTGCGATAGCGTAGCCGCGCGTAAGGACGCGGAGCGGACTCATGGCGTCCAGCGCTGAGGCGAGCCGGACATAGCCGTGCCGCCTCGCGGTAATGCCGCGCTCCATGACGGATACGAGCCGTTCGCGGCTCATATCAAGCTCCATGCGGCGGTTATCAATCAACACGGACGGGTCTGTCATCACGCGCTTCGACGCATAGCCCGAAAGCCGCTCACGCAACTGCATCAGCCGCTTCGCCATGGACTGCGCACTGCGTATCTCCATGCCCTGAAGCTGCTCTGCAACCTCGCGCATATCGGGAACTGCAAGCTCCGCCGCGTTTGACGGCGTGGACGCGCGCAGATCCGCGACATAGTCGGATATCGTGACGTCCGGCTCATGCCCGACGGCGGATATCACCGGCAGCTCAGACGCGTAGATAGCCCGCGCTACCCTCTCGTCGTTGAACGCCCATAGATCCTCTATCGAGCCGCCACCGCGGCCTGTGATTATAAGGTCTGCGACCTTAAATTCGTTTGCGTACCTGATAGCCCCGGCTATCTCGGCCGGAGCCTCAACTCCCTGCACACGCACCGGCAGCAGCACGACCTTCGTCATCGGCCAGCGGTGGCCGAGAATACGTATCATATCGTGCACCGCGGCGCCCGCGGAAGAGGTTATGATCGCTATCTTGTCCGGAAACTGCGGCAGCGGCTTTTTATGCGCGCGGTCAAACAGTCCCTCAGCGCTGAGCTTGGCTTTCAGCTGCTCATAGGCAACCTGAAGGTCGCCCATGCCCTCAGGCATCAGACCGGTGCAGTAGAGCTGATATGCGCCGTCGCGCGGATATACGGCGATACGTCCGTACGCCGTAACGCCCATGCCGCTCTCCGGGCGGAAGCGCAGCTTTGAAGCGCTGCTTTTGAACATGACGCAGCGCAGACTGCTCTCACTGTCCTTGAGCGTGAAATAATGGTGCCCTGAGGGGTATATCTTGTAGTTGGACAGCTCGCCGCGAACGCAGACCTCGCCGAGCATCGGATCGGACTCGATGAGATTTTTTATGCGCTCGTTAAGCTCGCTTACCGTCAACACGGGCTTTTCCATGGCTTACTCGGCGTCGGTGACGGCTTCCGCCTCAGCGGCGCTCTTTTCTCCGCGCATGAAGCCGCCGAGAACGCCGTTCACGAAGGCAACTGTGTCCGGCTCGTCATAGCCCTTGTCAAGCTCCACCGCTTCGTTAATTGCGGCGGAGTCTGGGATATCATCCATATAGATTATCTCACACAGGGCGCAGCGCAGGACTGCGAGCGCCGTTTTGGAAATGCGCTCCACTTTCCAGCCGTGAGAGTAGCGCTCTATAAAGCCGTCGAACTCATTGCGGTTCTCGTCAATGAGCTTGACGAGACGGCGGATATAGTCCATCTGCTTATCATCCGGGTACTCGCTGTACAGCTCGTCCTCGGCGGCGAGAGATGCATAGTGCTCTTCGGCAAAGAAGCTGTCAAGCAGCTCGTCTGCGCTCAGCTTGCCGTTCGCCCCGGCAAAGCATAGCTGTATCGCTATTTCGCGGGCGGTGCTTCTGTTCATGTCTTTCCCTCCGGATAATTATTTTTCAAAGGCCACGCCGGAAACGTGAACGTTTATCTCGGCGTTGTCGATACCGGTGGTGGACTGAACAAGCGTCATCAGCTTTTCCTGCACACTGCGCGCGACGGCGACGATATTGCAGCCGTAAAGCACCGTGATGATAGCGTCAACTATGATCTTCGAGCCATCCACAAACTGCACCTTTACGCCGCGGGAAACGGTCTTGAGGCCGAGAAGCTCCGCAAACTCCGCGCCTGCGGTGTTGGAAAGGCCGGCAACGCCGTCAACTTCGGAGATGGCACTGCGCACAAGGCTGGTGATAACGTCCTCAGAAATATTGATACTGCCGTTCTCTTCGCGGCAGGTGATATAATTTTCGCCCATAACGTTCCTCCAAAATTTAATTCAGAATATTCTAACACGTTACGGGCAAAAAATAAAGCCTATTTATAAAAAAATGATGAATTATTCATTTTAATATTTATTTTTTACGTATGTCTATAAAAAAACCGGCGCATGTAAAAATGCGCCGGATAATATTCATGCTTTTACCTCTATTATGCTCAACTGCGACGCGTCGTACTCCGTCTCGGTGCAGATCACGTCCGTTATGCGCGCGACGGCTTCCTCGCTCAGTCCCTCCGCCGGGGCGGGCACAGCGACGGTTATGCTGTCATTGCTGATGTAGACCACGCACTCGGAGAAATCCTTTGCAAGCAGCAGGTTTTCTATCTGCGCCTCCTTCATCGAGCAGGTCGCCATCGCGGATATCGCGTTGATGGCGCTGTCGATAGTCTCCTGCGAGGCGGTTTCCGCGGCGGCAGCCGTCTGAAGCAGTTCAAGCGCCTCATCGCGCGAGACCTGCCGCGTCAGTCTTGCCTCGGCGAAATATCCGCTCGCGGTGCTCTCTTCCGCGGGCGCGGCATCCGCGTCTGCTGCCGCCGCGTCTAGCATCGCGCTGTCCTCGGCGGACACCATCTCGGAGTCCGGATGTCCCCATCTGTTGTTGTACGACCAGTTGAGCGCAACAGCGGCGCAGACGAATACCAGCACCGCTATCATCGTAATGTTCCTTTTCTTGTTCTTCATATGCCTGCTGCTCCTCCCATTTTAATTTGCATCTGCCATTTTCAACACGGTTATTTTATCGGAACCAAAACCAGTATATGAGCGTATCGCGTTAATAATATCCATACGTACCTTCGCGTTATTCGCTCCCCTGCAAGCGACGACGACGCCCGTCTCGGAGATGACCACCCTCAGCTCGCCGACACCCTCCACGCTCTCCAGAAGCTGTGCCAGACTCTCATCCGGAGTGGGCTGCTCCTTCGCGCTGCTGCCTGACGGCAGTAGCATCAGCACCGCGCCGACGATCAGCACCAGCAGCGGATATTTATACTTTTCAAATCGTTTTCTCAGTTCGTCCATAGCTTTCATCCGCCGCGCCATTCCTGTGCGCTCTCCAGTATTCCGAGGTCGCGTTCTATCACTCCGCCCAGCGTCTGACTTGCGGCGGCCGGGTCATGACATGTTATCACCGCGCCTTCGGGATACCAGAAGCCGCCCGTGCTCCAAGCAGCCGTGATACTGACCTCCGTAAGCTCAACACCATATTCACGGGCTTTGTCCCAAATATATGCCGAACATTCCTCCTCTATGACAAGTCTGTTCAGCCTGTTGTCAAGCTCCTGCGAGCTTTCGGTGAGCGCAGCACTCATTTCGCGGTAATGCGCAAGCTGGACGGCGTACTCGTTGAAGTCGAAGCCAGCCAGCGGCTTGAGCGCCGCCGTTATCATAACTACGCTGCATGTCAGGCTGCAAATCCTTTTGACATTGCCCTCAGGGCATATCGACGTGACTGCCGCGCAGAGAATGGCGAGCAGGCACAGCTCGCGTATTGCGGCGCTCATGGCGACACCGCCTTTATTGCCGCCGTGAACGACACGAAGAGCATCGCCGCACAGCAGCCCAGCAGACCGAGGAGCATGGCGACAGCGGTACCCGTGTCGCGCAGCATGGACGACAGGCGCGAATTCGGCATCATGTCCGCGACGGTTCCCGCCGCTTTAAAAAGCGTCATCTTTACGGACAGCAGCGCGAACGGGCCGATGCACATCGCGCCGACGGCGATGAGGCTGAACACTCCGGCGGAGTTTCGTATCATGGCGGCAGCGGCGAGAACGGTCGACGCCGCGTCTGACATTATCCCGCCGACGACGGGGAGTGTGCTTGAGATAACGGTCTTTGCCGTTTTGACCGCGACTGCGTCTGCGCTGCCGCTGACGACTGCGGTAAACGAGATGTACGCCGTAAACGCGAGAGTAAGCCAGGTCATAAGCGTTGTAGCGAGCCATTTGATGAGCTTGCTCAGGGCGCGCAGCATCGGATTTTCAAATAGCGCACAGCTGAAATTCACAGCCAGAAAGGCATATATGAGCGGGATTATGAATTTATTCGCCGCGCTTATCATCACGTCCATCGCAAGACAGGCGGCGGCATATTTTGCCGTGGAGGATGTGACTGCGCCGCAGGCGGCGGCCGCCGTGAACACGGCGGGCATCGCGGCGCGGGAATAGTCCGAGAGTCTGGTTATGGCGTCCGCCGTCTGAGTCACGAAGCCGCCGAAGCTCCCACAGATGAGAACACCAGCAGCACAACAGGCGGCCATGTTTATGTATTCCGGCAGACGCTTGTCCGTCACGAGCGAGGCCGCCATGGCACAAAAAACGGATATCGCCGTAAGCCCCACTATATCGCCGACGCTGCCGCGCAGCTGCTCTACCAGATAATCGAGGAAGCGCCGCCACAGCCGTCCCAAGGCGGAGCCGGTATCGTAGCCGCCGTTTATATCCAGCTTCCCGCTGATATCCCGCGCGTCGTCCGCCAGCGAATCCTCGACCCTGTATATACCCGCGTCGCGCGCCGCCGAGTCAAGATCGGCGTTCGCGCCGATGATAAAGACGGGCAGGAGAATTATGATGAATATCAGCCTTTTCATGCCATGGCTCCTATCGTCTTGAGCATACTTATGATAAGCGGCATTGCGACGCTCAGCGCGCATATGCTCCCTGCAAGCTCGACCGACGAGGCAACCGCGCTCTGTGACGAATCGCGGCACAGCTCCGAGGCGAGCTTCGTGACTATCGCAATCGCCGCGCACTTCATAACCGGCGCGATGAACAGTTCGCCTGAACTTGTCATGTTCTTTATCAGCGACGCAAGCTCTTTCAGCGGCGCTGCAAAGCTCACCGCCGCAAAGCATATCGCAACTGCCGCCGCCGCGCCGAGCACCGCCGAAAGCTCCGGATTGCTCTTTTTTATGACAAGGCATATCATCCCCGCCGCTATCCCGACCGCGGAGGCTTTTATCAGAAGCTCCATCGTTTATAATCCGAACAGGCTTTTTATCATGGTAAAAAGCTCGCTTATTTTCTGCACAACGATCATCAGCACAACGACAAGCGCGGTTATCGTCGTCATCAGCGCCTGCTCCTCGCGCCCTGAGCGCTGAAGCAGGATATTCAGCACGGCGACAAGGATGCCCACGGCTGCTATCTTGAAGATGAGGTCAACGTCCATACCAATCCTCCATGCGGTTTTATCGCGCAAAAAGTGTTATATAAGTACAATCAGAACCAGAATTCCCGCCGCGGCGGATAAGCCCAGCACGAGCCTGCGCCGTTCGGGGTACTGCGCCTGAAGTCCGCGCAGACTGCGGCTCAGCGAATCAAGGCAGATGTCGATACTCTCAAGCTGTTCATTAAGCTCGTAGCGGCCAAGCACATCTCCGAGTGCGAGCATCGCGGAAAGCTCATCACGGTTCAGCGGAGTCAGACATTCAAGCGATGACGCCCACAGCGCGGAAAAATCAACTTTGCCTATAGAATCAAGCTTTTCGGCGAGACGCGTATAGAACTCCCCTGCCGCGCCTCCCCTGCCCGCAAGCTCCGCAATAAGCTCCGGGAGCGGGCGAAGTCTTGTCCCGATCTCAGCGGAAATATAGCGCAGCGAGCCGCAAAGCGCGGCAAGCAGCTCGATATGGCGCTTCATGCCGACAGCGGATGTCACGCCAAAGGATGCGCAGGCTGCGGATATCATAAAAATACCGGCGTATTTATACATGCAGCTCCTCCAGCTCGTAGCTCCGCGCCGAACCCGCGCCGCGGATGTTCAGCGCGTATTTAAATGTGCCAGTGTCGAGCAGCTCCGCGAATACGCTCCGGCGGCGAAGCTCGTCCGCGTTCCGCGCGTGCGCCGTAGCCAGCAGCTCGACGCCGCAGCAGCATATCTCGCGTATCGCATCCGCGTCGGCGCCCTGCGTTATCTCGTCCATGGCGATGATCTGCGGGTTCATGCCGCGCAGCAGGAGCATCGCGCTCTCGGCCTTGCCGAGGCCGGTGATCACATCGGAGCACGAGCCAAGGTCGAATTCTCCGTCCCCAGATATCTCGCCGCGCTCATCCGCGACGCCGACGCGATAGCCGCGCTCCGAAAAAAGCCGTATCATATCGCGCAGCGCTGTGGTCTTGCCGCTGCCCGGCGCGCCCAGAATTATGCAGCCAAACCGCGGCCTGCCGCACAGCGTGTCCACAGCGTCGGCGCATATTCCCCGGCACTCCCGCGGAATACGTATGGCGATCGACGAGAATTCGCGGAAGCCCTCCATTTCGCCGCCGCGGATTATCGCGCTGCCGCACACGCCTATTCTCAGCCCGCGGGAGCATATGTAGCCGCGGCGCAGAGCTGTCGCTGCCGTGTGCAGAGATGCACCCGTCGCGCGCTCAAGCACCCGGCGCAGGTCAAGCTCCGTCAGCGGCCTATGGTCAAGCGCAAGTTCGCGGCAGCCGTCGTATATACGCGGCGCTTGTCCGCGGCGCAGGCGAAGCTCCTCGGCCTGACCGCGGTATGTGCGGAACGCATCCGCAATTTCAGGCGGCAGAAGTCCCAGCGCCTCTTGATAGCCGTCCATCACATCACTCCCTATGGACAATCTATGTGAGGAATCACCAATTATTCTTGCAAGTGAAAAAACACTGTGCTATAATTTCACTAAATTCTAAAAACCGACAAAAACGCGGGAGGAACGATCAAATGGAAATGAAGGTCTTATTTGGCGGCGCAATAATGCTTGGCGGATGGCTGTGGTTCTATCTTTTTGTGAGACAGTTCCTGTTTAATTTTATGACGGCGTATCCGCTTATAAAACAGATGATCGCCGCGGATGCGGAGCTTATCTCACCCAACGCGAAGCGCTACACTACGGTGTCCGTTGGACTCTGCGCTTTCGTGTCCGTTGTCATTGCGGCGATAGTCGTGCTGCTGTGCAAGACCTATCTTATGATATGCTTCTTCGTCGGCGCACTTGTCGCGCTGTGCATGTACATAGGCCGTCTCTCTCCGAAGAACCGGAACATGTTTGACAGTTTCTGCGGCGCGTATTACCGCTTTGTGCCGGATGACGAGCTGCGCACAGCAATGTGCAATAAAAAGCCGAGTCAGATGAAAAAGCGCCTGCACGAGATGCGCGTCAGCGCTGATTTTATCCCGGAATTCAATAAGTAAAGCGAAGTTCAAAATCACACCGCCCCACATGCCGTATGACATGTGGGGCGGTGTGATTTTTTGTTATTTTATTTATCAGGCCATGGGCTGAGTTCGCCGCGCTTTACGAGGAACGCTTTGTCGGCAAGCTTGGCCATCGGAGTATCCGCGAGGGAATCCGAATAGAATCTGTCGATATGCGCGCCGGGGAATTCCGCATTGAAGCGGCGCACCTTCTCCGCATCGTGGCAGTTCTCGCCGTCAATAAGTCCGGTTTCCTTGGCCATCCTTGTGCCGATGAGAGTCACGCCAAGCTCGGCGCATATCGGGCGGAGCAGAAATTCGGGCGAAGCGGAAATAATAATGTCGTCCGGCCTTTTCTGCGCGAGATACCAAGGCTCAAGGTTGCCGCGGTATTCATCCCAGAAGTCGCGTATGACGGCGTCAACATCGCCAAGCCGCGGCAAAAACGAGAACATCTTCTGCTTCAGGTTCTTCGCGCCATGACGGCGGCGAAGATAGATGATGAGCTCTTTGATGGAACCCGGAACCGCCGGAAGGACAGCCTTGGGATACTTCTTCAGGCAGTATTTCACAAAGCAATATGAGCTGTCCGGGTAAAAAATCGTCTGGTCAAAATCGTAGGCGTTCATATCTTACAAAACGTAGTACACAAAATCATCCTTGCGCGGTCTCATGGCGGGCTCCTCAGCCGCGTAGCCGAGAATGCAGTTGCCGACGCCGACGTAATCGCCCTCAACGCCCCACTTCTTCAGCAACGCTTTACCCTCGTCGCTTTCAAAAACCTCGCGTGCGCGGTGTATCCAGCAGGAGCCGAGACCGAGCGCGTGTGCGGCGTTCATAAGGTTGCCCATGACAAGACTGCCATCCTCTTTGATAAAGCGGCTGTCCGCCTTGGCGAGAACGACGATCACCGTGGGAGCGCCGTAAAACGGATCACCGGCATAGCCGTTTCCCCATGCGGCCGCGTTGAGCTTTGAGAGCAGCGCGACGGTTTCCGGATCCTGCACGACTATCATTATAGCGGACTGCATATTGCGGCCTGACGGCGCGCATTTGCCCGCTTCAAGCACGGCGTCCAGTTCCGCGCGGCTGATTTGCTCAGGGCGGTATTTCCTTATGCTGCGGCGGGTCAGCAGATTATTGTATGCTTCGTTCATCGGTATTCTCCTTTTCATATTTTATATCATTTTTTCCTGCGTTTGCGATCGCAGCGGCAAGAACGCACATCTCCGCGAGCGCCGCAATCCAGATATTTATCACGCCGAAAACACCAAGCACGACCAGTATCGCTTTTGCGGCGAGGGAAAGCAGAATGTTCTGTTCCGCTGTATCGGTCACGCTGCGGCACAGCCCCCGCGCCTCAGGCAGCGCGCGGATGTCCTCATCCATCAGCACCACGTCCGCGGTGTCAATGGCCGAATAATCGTTTATCGCGCCGAGCGCTATCCCAATATCGGAATGCGACATGACCGGCGCGTCGCCCACGCCGTCCCCGACAAAGGCTAGGCAGGAGTCGGGGGCTTTCTTGCTGAGCATATATTCGACCGCCGTTATCTTGCCGTCAAGCGTAAGTTCCGCTTTTACCATATCGAAGTTCAGCGAGGACGCGACGGTCTTCGCCGCTGAACGCACGTCGCCGGTGAGCATGACGAGCGACTTCACGCCCTGCGCGCGCAGCTCTTCAAGCGCGTCGAAAGCGCCGTCCTTTATCCTGTCCGCAATCATTATGTGTCCGGCATACACGTTATCCACCGCGACGTGGATCGCGGCTCCCGGACGGCTCGGCACGGAGAAGCTTACGCCGTGCTCCTCAAGCAGCGCCGCGTTGCCGACGTATACGTGGTGCCCGTCGATAAATGCGCTTACGCCGCGCCCCGGAATATCCTCGATCTCAAGGACTTCGCCATCGGACGGCTTGATATTGCCCGCCTCGCGGAGCGAACGCGCTATCGGGTGGCGTGAACAGCTCTCGGCGGTGGCCGCGATGTTGAGTAGCTCCTGCTCGCTCATGTTTTCGGGGAAAACCTCCGTGACCGCGAAGCGCCCTTCCGTCACGGTTCCGGTCTTGTCAAAGACGATGGTATTGGTTTTCGCAAAGGATTCAATGTCCTGCGCCGCCTTGGCGTACATCCCGCTGCGTGCCGCGCGGCGGATGCCCGCCGAATATGCGAGCGGAACGGATACCGCCATGGCGCACGGACTCGACAGGACGAGCACGGTCAGCGCCCGGCCTATCCATTTAACCCACTCCCCACCAAAAAGCGGCGGCAGAACGGCGATAACAAGCGCGAATATCGCGGCCGCGGGCGCATATATCCGCGCAAAGCGCGCGGTAAAGCGTTCCTGACCTGAACGGATGTTCGCGGTGCTTGCGGCGATATCGCAGAGACGCCGCGCGGTTGAGTCCTTAAACTCGCGCGTGACTTTTATTCTTATCGTCCGCGTGAGATTTATGCAGCCGGACATTGCCGCGCCGCCCGCATTTATTGTGCGCGTTCCAGCTTTACCGGTCAGCGGGGAAACGTCGACGGCGCTCATATCTTCAAGCACCTCGCCGTCAAGCGGGATGACCTCGCCCGACTCGACGATGATAGTGTCGCCAATCTGCACCTCGTCCGGTGCTATCTCCGTAATCTCGCCGTCACGCTGTACGCGCGCCATGCGCGGAAGGGCTTCTTCAAGCGCGGCGGCGGTCTTGGTACTGCGCTCTTCAGCGGCCTCCTGAAGCAATTCTCCGGTGCGGAAGCAGAGCATCACAGCGGCGGCTCCCGGAAATTCACCGATGCAGAAGCCGAGTATCGAAGCGAGCGTCATTAGCAGCCTCTCGTCGAGTATCTGCCCGTGTATCGCGCTTTTCACGGCATCTACAAGCACGTCGTAGCCTGCGAGGAGAAATGCCGCCGCAGACAGGGCGATTCTTATCCAGCCGTCCTTCGGCAGAAACAGCGCGGCTATCAGCAGAATGAGGCCTACCGCGAGAAGCAGAAGTCTCATGCCGGAGAACTTGGGCTTTTCACGCTCGCCGTCGTTTGTCTCAGCATGCCGACTGCGGCGCTGCACGGGAACCGGCTCTATCGGCGCTTCGTTCCCGGCTCCGCTTTCCGGCGCAGTTTCATCCGCAGTATCCGTCTGTTCGACAGCGTCATCCGGCGGCACCGGTACCGCGGTATCAACGGTATCCGCAGCGGCGTTCCCACTGTCCTTGAACTCGGCGAGTATCTGTTCAAGACGCTCTTCACGATCGTTTACCATACAATTCTCCTTATATATAGAAGTATAGCATATCTGAATGATATATTGCCGAATTTGCGTTGTCAACCCAAATTCGCTAAAAACCGCAGCCAATTATTAATATTACTTATTTTCCTTTTGCTTCCTATTGACAGCTGGCGGCAAATCGTATATAATGCAATTACCTGTAAAGGATGGAGGTTTTACCATGAAGAAGTATATTGCGCTGCTGCTCGTTCTCATCTTTGCGCTCAGCTTCATGTCCGCAGTTGCTTTTGCCGAAGGCGAAGTCAAGAGCCCGGAAGACGATGTCAAGCCCGCTCCCGTTGACAAGCCTGTCGTCTCTCCGCAGACCGGTATCGGCGGCAATCTCTACCTCATCGGCGCGCTGGCGCTCACCGTTTGCGTTGCTGATGCAGCTCTGCTCAAGAAGATATCTGCCTGAGCTGGGGTACAAGTCCATAAATGAAAAAGCCCCAAATCTGATTTTGGGGCTTTTTTCATGTCCGGCCTACACTCGAACCGAGGTAAAAATATGTCTAAAAAACTTCTGAAAATTTTCCTGATATTAGTCGCGGCTGTCTGCGTTATTGTGTGTGCCGTCAGCATCATATTCATATGGCAGTATAAAAAAGGGCTGTCCGATCACGAGGCGCTTGTGAGTCAGGTCAAGTCCAGCTTTTCGGCGCTGAAGGATAAATCACAGCCTGAGGACAGCGTGCAGCTCCCGGAAGTGACCGAGGAGCCGGTGGTCGACCTCCCCGTTGATTTCGCGGCGCTGGAGGAGATAAATCCCGATATATACGCGTGGGTCGAGATTCCGGGCACTACCATAAACTACCCTGTGCTCCAGCACCCGACAAAGGACGAGTATTATAACGACCACGGGGCAGACGGAAAATACAGCCCATATGGCTCCATCTTCTCTCAGGTTAGCTATAACGGCCGTGATTTTCACGAGCCGGTGACGGTCCTCTACGGCCACAACCTCGTCTACGGCATGGAGAATATGTTCGCAATGCTCAATAACTACGCCGACGCGGATTTCTTCGACGCGCACGATACCATATATATCTACACGCCGAACAGCGTACTCGAATACCGCGTCTTTGCTGCATACGTACATAGCAACGAACACATCCTCGCATACCGCGACTTCACTGACGCGGTCGTTTTCGACGAGTATTTCAAGTCGATACGTGAGACCGACGACGTGTACAGCAACTTCAACGATGAATATATGCCGGCGGCTGAGGACAGAGTGCTGACCCTGTCCACCTGCTTTAACCGTAATAACCGCCAGCGCTACATTGTTCAGGCGGTGCTGGTCGATGAAATGAAAGCGGTATTCAATCCCACGGACTCTGCTGAGGGCAACTGATGGAACATCTGAAAAAGGACGAAACCCCAAAGGCTGAAAAGAAACGCCGCTGGCCGGTGGTTCTGCTCATCATTCTGATCATTATCACCATTATCCTCGGCGGCTCGGCTCTCGCAATCTATCTCAGCATAGGCGATATGACGCCTGAGCAGACGCCGACGATTGCAGACGCTGAACCTGCCGAGCGTGACTCCAAGGTGCTTGACAGCTACACGGTGCGCTATAACGACAAGCTTTACAGATACAACGACCAGATAGTGACGCTGCTGCTCCTCGGCGTTGATCGTGATACGCCGAACGTCACGGAAGGCTCCTTGGATTCCGACGTTTACGCGGACGTTGTCCTGCTTGCGGCGATAGATATGAAGAACAACAAGGTGTCGTTCTACACCATCTCCCGCGATACGATGTGCGACTTCACCATACCGGATACTGAGACAGGCGGAACTGTGAACGTGAACGGCCAGCTTGCGCTCACCTTCTCCTATGGTGACGGCGGCAAAACCAGCTGTGAAATGACCAAGAACGCAGTATCCCAGCTCCTTTTCGACCTGCCGATCTACTCCTGCTCCGCGCTGTATCTCAAGGGGCTGGGGCCGCTGAATGACGCAGTGGGCGGCGTGACGGTCACGGTGCTTGAGGATCTGCGCTACGGCTATTCCTCAATGCAGCTCGGTGAAGAGGTCACGCTAAACGCCGACATGGCGGAGCGCTATATCAGAACGCGCGAACACACCACCGAAGGCAACCTCAAGCGCATGGAGCGCCAGAAGCAGTATTTCAAAGCGCTGCTGTCACAGGTGCTGTCGATAGTGCGTCAGGATTACACCAAGGTGCTGGAGGTCTATGACGCCGTGAAGGACGATGTTATAACCGATCTCTCCGTCGGCGATATCCTGTATCTTGCGAGCAAAGCGGTAAATATGGACATTTCGGGCGATATTCAGAATGTACCCGGCGAGGTCATGCTCAGCGAAGACAACTATGTTGAATACATCGTTGACAAAAACGCGCTTACCGATATAATAATGAGCATATACTATGAGGAAGTAAACTAAATAAAAGGAGGGGCGTCTGCCCCTCCCCGCGCAGATATCTTCCCGAATTGGGAAAACTCCGTCGCTGGACAATTTCCCCCGTGTGGATGCATCCATATATCACAAGGGATATATGTTTTGTCATCCGGCCTGTCTTTCTGTCTCCGGCCGGGGTAACTGTCTGAGCTTATTTTGCGCTATATCAGGAAAAATACTCATGCATTTTTTGCCGGTTAAAATCGCCGCGGCATGAGCAGAATATACTGTGTATCCGCCGCCGGGCAATTTTAAAGGAGGAGCAGTATATGATAAGCAAGCGCAAGGAAATGAAGCTTAGAAAGGCCGCCGTCAAGCAGAGTCTTACAGAGCTTGGCCAGCTCAACGCCGCGCTCACGGCGAGCTACCGCAATTTTAACTCCGTATCCGATCCCGTGGTCATGGACGCGTGCATCTATGAGATAAACGCCCTGCGTTCACGCCGCGACTCCATACTTCACGATATCCGGAACATAATGTCGTAGAAAGGACGTTACATATGGAAACCTTATCAAGCATACTCATGGCCGCCGCCGTGATCGCGGTCATCATACTCCTGCTCAAAATCATCGCCGCGCCGATGAAGCTCGCGTTCAAGCTGCTGCTCAACGCCCTTTTCGGCTTCATCATTCTCTTTGTGTTCAATTTCTTCGGCGATTTCGTCGGCTTCACGCTCGGCATAAACTGGGTCAACGCCCTTATCACCGGATGCCTCGGCGTTCCGGGCGTAATACTGCTGATACTTATAAAGCTGTTTTTTTGAATCTTAATTAATCTTCATGTTTGTAAAAATCCCGTGATTCGTCTTGACATATTACGACAATTGCTATATAAGTATTTCGCATGGAAGAAGCCTCGCCGGACATTTTCTGAAATGTCCGGCGCATTTTTATAAGTCCAATGCTGGGAGGAGAAAAAATGTTACGTATAGAGCATCTCACAAAAACATTCGGGGAGAAAAAAGCGGTGGACGATCTTTCGCTTCACATAGCTCCGGGGGAAATATACGGCTTCATAGGCCATAACGGCGCGGGCAAGACCACGACGCTGAAATCCGTCGTCGGTATTCAGCAGTTTGATTCCGGCGAGATATACATCGGCGGCGTGTCCATAAAGCTTGACCCGCTCGCCTGCAAGAAGCAGCTTGCCTACATACCGGATAACCCCGACCTTTACGACTACATGAGCGGCATAAAGTACCTCAACTTTGTGGCCGACATATTCGGCGTCAGTGCCGACGCGCGTCAGGAGCACATTCGCAGATACGCCGACATCTTCGAGCTGACCGACGATCTCGCACAGCCCATTGCTGCGTACTCGCACGGCATGAAGCAGAAGCTCGCGATAATTTCCGCGTGGCTGCACGACCCGAAGCTCATAATCATGGACGAGCCGTTTGTCGGCCTCGACCCGAAGGCCGCGCACCTGCTCAAGGGCATGATGCGCGAGGTATGCGATAACGGCGGGGCGATTTTCTTCTCGACCCATGTTCTCGAGGTAGCGGAAAAGCTCTGCGACAAGGTAGCCATAATCAAGTCCGGCAAGCTCATCCGCGCTGGAACCATGGAAGAGGTCAAGGGCGACGACAGTCTTGAAGAGGTCTTCCTTGAGCTGGAGGATACGTCATGCTGAAAACGCTTGTAAAAAAACAGCTCATGGAGATATTCCGGAGCTACTTCTACGATGCGAAGAAGAATCAGAAGCGCTCCACGCTCTCAACCGCGTTGTTCATAGTGCTTTTTGTGCTGATAATGGTGGGGCTGCTGGGCGGTATCTTCACGTTTCTGTCCATCACCCTGTGCGATGCAATGACTTCTGTCGGCATGGACTGGCTGTACTTCGCGCTCATGGGGCTGATGGCCATATTCCTCGGCGCGTTCGGCAGCGTTTTCAACACCTATTCCAGCCTGTACATCGCCAAGGATAACGACTTCCTGCTGTCGATGCCCATCCCGGTGAAGATAATCATGGGTTCGCGTCTTATGAGCGTGTACCTCATGGGCTTGATGTACGCAGCGGTCATATTCGTTCCGGCGATGATAGTCTACTGGATCGTAGCGCCTGTCACAGTCTCCGCCGTCGTCTGCTCGATCATCGCGCTGCTGATGATCTCAATATTTGTGCTGGTGCTGTCCTGCGCGCTCGGCTGGCTTGTCGCCAAAATCAGCCTCAAACTGAAAAATAAGAGCATCATCACGGTGCTCGTGTCGCTCGTGCTCTTCGCGGTGTATTATTTCGTCTGCTTCCGCGCGTCGTACATGCTTCAGGCCATGCTTGCAGATCTCGGCGCGGTGGGCGCGAATGTGATGTCGGCAGCGTATCCGCTGTACATGTTCGGGCGCGCTGCATCCGGCAGCTGGGCCGATACGCTCATTGTCTCCGCCGTTGTTCTGGCGCTGTTTGCGCTTACTTGGGTGCTGCTGTCCCGAAGCTTTCTGAAAATCGCAACCTCTACCGGCGGCACAGCCAAGGTCATATACCGCGAAAAGGCGGCAAAGCTTCATTCCGCCCCGCGGGCGCTGCTTGGGAAAGAGCTTGCGCGCTTCGGCTCCAGCCCGAACTACATGCTCAACTGCGGACTCGGCCTGTTCATCATGCCGATTGCGGCCGTACTGTTGCTTATTAAGGGCGCGGATATAAGCGCGCTGCTGATGGATGTGTTCAACTCTGCTGACATTTCCGCCGTGCTGCTGGCGGGCGGTATCTGCGTGATGGGCGCGATGAACGATATGGCGGCTCCGTCGGTTTCGCTTGAGGGCAAACACATATGGGTAGTGCAGTCGCTCCCCGTGCCCGCGTGGTACGTGCTCCGCGCGAAGCTCACAATGCATCTGCTGCTGGCGGGCGCAGCGTCACTGCTGTGCAGCGTGTGTGCGTCTATTGTACTGCGCCTTGACGCGCTGAACGCCGTGCTTATGATTCTGCTGCCCCTCGCCTATATTTTTATGATGGCCGGTATCGGAATGCTCATAGACCTCAAGCGTCCGAATCTCGCGTGGACGAACGAGACCGCGCCGATAAAGCAGGGCGCGTCTGTCACGATATCGCTCTTCGGCGGCTGGATATATGCTATTGTCATTATTGCGGTCTATCTTATGGCTGCTGATGCGGTCATGTCGTCTGCCGCATATCTCTCCGTCGCGCTCGCGGTGACGGTATGCATCGACGCGCTGCTCTGCATCTGGCTGAAGAAGCGCGGCGCGGCAATATTTGCGGAGCTTTAAGGAGAAGTAATGGCTACCACACCGGAATATAACGAATTTGTCTGCGAGAGACTCGAACCGTTTGGAGCCGTGCGCAGCAGAAAAATGTTCGGCGAATATATGGTCTATCTCAACGATAAACCGATAATCAGCGTGTGCGACAACACCGTATTCGTCAAAATGCTCCCGGAGCTTGGCGAGCATCTGGACGATGCGGAGCGCGGTTTCCCATATGAGGGCGCGAAGCTGCACTACATTCTCGATATCGAGGATTCCGAGCTGCTTTCCGCCGTGATACCGATCCTCGAAGCCTTCACGCCGCTGCCCAAGCCGCGCAAGAGAAAATGAAATAAATGCAAATGCCTGCGGGATTTATACTTCCGCAGGCACTTTTTTGTTGAAAAAGCGCGGTGCTATGTTATAATAATACTACCTGCAAATATGGAGGTGTCGAATTGAAAAGGAATAAGCTGCTCTCTATATTGGTTATAGTATTGCTCTGCCTGATCCTTGCTGCCTGCGGCAAGAGCCAGCCCGCACCGGCCGCCACGCCGGTTCCGACCGCGGCTCCTACGCCTCAGCCCACTCCGGAGCCGACGCCGTATATCAGCCCGGACGCGGACAAGATCAAAATATCGGAGCTTATGGTCAAAAACAACGCTACCCTGCTTGACTCCGACGGAGAATTTTCCGACTGGTTCGAGCTGGTCAATACCTCGGATTCTCCTGTATCTCTCGCCGGATGGCGCGTTTCCGACGGTGAGGACAAGTCCGGATGGAGCTTCCCCGACGTGACGATAGACGCGGGCGGTTATCTGCTGGTGTTCGCCTCCTCCAAGGAGAGTACGGGGACTGAGCTTCATGCAAGCTTTTCCCTTTCCGAGGACGAGACGCTGTATCTTTACGCACCCGAAAACTATCTGGCCGACAGCGCTCCGAACGTATCGACCATGGCCGACCACTCAAGCATCCGCCGCGCTGACGGCAGCTTTGAGGACTGCATCTGGCCGACGCCGGGGTATTCAAACGACGCGGACGGCTATGAGCTTTTCTGCGCCGCGCACACCGCGTCCTCTCCCCTTGTCATAAACGAGGTAATGGTCTACAACGACTCATACAACCGCCAGCCAGACGGCGAATATTATGACTGGGTGGAGCTGAAGAATGTTTCCGAAGAGCCGATAATGCTCGCGGAGTACTACCTCTCCGACGATAAGGACAACCCAATGCTCTGGCGGCTGCCAGAAAGATATCTCGATCCTGGCGCGCTGCTCGTCGTCCACTGCTCCGGCAACAGCGACCTCAGCACAAGCGACACCGTACACAGCAACTTCTCGCTGAATTCCACCAGCGAGCGGCTGTATCTCACAAGCGCCGCACAGCAGCGCGTGACCGATTACGTGTGGCTGCACGACATTTTCAAGGACTGGTCTGTCGGACGGATAGACGGCCAGAACGGTTTCTTCTACCTCTCATCTCCGACTCCGTGGAGCGGCAACCGCGGGAACGCGTACCGGTACATATCCGATCAGCCCGTATCGCTCGGCGAAGACGGAGTATATAACGACGTGACGAGCGTGAGCGTTGAGCTTGAGGGCAGCGGCAGCATATTCTACACGACCGACGGTTCCCGCCCCGATGAAAACAGCGCCGAGTACACCGAACCCCTGACGCTCGACAAGACGACCGTCGTCCGTGCGATAAACGTTCAGGACGGAGCGGCTCCGTCCCGCGCGATAACCCTGAGCTACATAATAAACGAAAATCACACTCTGCCGGTGCTGAGTCTGTCAACGGACTCCCCTTCCACCTTCTCCGGGATATATTACAACAAGCGTAAATACTATGAGATACCGGCGAACATATCCTATTTTGAGGACGGCGGTTCGTTCAACATTGACTGCGGCTTGAAGATGAAGGGCTGGACAAGCCTTGAAAACCCGAAGAAGAGCATGGGCGTCAGCTTCCGCGGCTGCTACGGCGACGATATGCTGGATTATGACATATTCGGCTCCGACGTCACCGAGTTCAGCTCCCTCTCTATCCGCGCCGGGCAGGATTACCCGCTGGCAATTATCCGAAACGAGCTGTTTCAGGAGCTGTGCCTTGAGATGGGCGACAATGTGCCGACTCAGAACAGCAAATACTGCATCTTGTACATCAACGGGAACTATTATGGCATTTACTGCCTTAAAGAGGACTTCTCAAAGCAGTATTACGCCTCCCACAAAGGCGTAAATAAGAGCGACGTTACGATGCTGAAATCCCCTGTCGCCCTCAGCTCTGCGGTATATCAGGAAGTATACCAGTTCTGCCGCGATAACGACATGACTCTGGACGAGAATTACGATTACATCTGCTCCGTGCTCGATATAGACAACGTCGTCGATTGGTTCCTCATCGAGGGTTACACCGCAAACTCCGACGTCAACGGCAACATGCGCTACTTCAAGGTCAACGACGGCGGAAAATGGCAGATCGCGTTCTATGATCTGGACTGGACATTCAATTATGCAAGCAACTGCTTCACGAACATAACCGACTCCAGCCGTGCGGTTCAGGTGTCGCAGCTCATCAATCGCCTGATGACAAACGCGCGCTTCCGCGAACAGCTGCTGTCGCGCTATTCGGAGCTTGTCAGCACGACACTGTCAAACGAGCATGTACTGGCGAAAATCGACGAGCTTCAGGCGCTGCTGGAGCCTGAGGTGCCGCGCGAGCGCAGCAGATGGGGCTCGGACGTCGACGGATGGCACTACCGGCTCGATGAACTGCGCAGCTTCATCACCAACAACGACTACGCAAATTACAGCGCGAACAAGCTGTGCTCAATGCTCGGAGCGAGCGCGGAGCAGAAGATGCAGTATTTCGGGATCGGCTGACGTTACCGCCCGATCTGGCCGTGCAGATAATCAAGCGCGTCGGCAAGGGTGCCAATCTGGTCGATGAGGCCGTAATGCACCGCTTCCTCGCCGTATATCACGCTGCCGACGTCGTTTGCGAGCTCGTCAGTATTCGTCATCAGGCGCATGTATTCCTCGCGCGGGATGCGCGAATGCTTCGTGACAAAGCCGACTATCCGCTCCTGTATGCGAGAGAAATAATTATAGGTCTGCGGTACGCCGATCACGACGCCGTTCAGGCGTACGGGGTGTATGGTCATCGCGGCGGAGGGGACGATCATGCTCCGCTTCGCCGCAACGGCGAGCGGGACGCCTATCGAGTGTCCCCCGCCGAGTACGAGTGACACAGTCGGCTTCTTCATCCCGGATATCATCTCCGCTATGGCAAGCCCGGCTTCCACGTCGCCGCCCATGGTATTCAGAAGTATCAGCAGCGCTTCAATCTCCGGCGTTTCTTCAATCGCCGCAATCAGCGGCAGCACATGCTCATACTTCGTCGTTTTCACGTCGTCCGGCTGTAATTGGTGTCCTTCTATCTGCCCTACAATGGTAAGACACTGTATGCCGCTGCCGCGGCTCGTGCCCATTTCTTTTATTTCATCCATAAAAACACACCTCAAGGATAGCTTTCCCTGAGGTGTGTTTTTTATGATTCCGCATATTTACTGCGCATTAGAAAATAGCGTTCCAAGTAATCAAAGCCTACCGGACTTCGCGCGTAGAAGCCCTTTGAGCCGTCCGGCGAGTCGAGCCGAATATTGATTATGCTGTCATCCTCGCCCGGTGTGAACACAAGCTCGCTGCCGTTCAGGCTTATCACAATAGAACGTGCGCCGCGCTCCATGCATCCGGACTTCATCGGAAGCAGGTACGGATCGGAGATGAATTTGCTGAAATACAGCTCGTCCTGTGCGTCAAAGGGTAAGGCCTCGTTTCCGATGCTGAGCGTCGGAGATGAACAGCTCGCGGCGTTTATCGCGTCCGCGATGTCGTTTTTAAGCCCCTTCCACTGGGCGCGCATGACCATGAGGTACCCAAAGTATAAAATGCCGACGACAAACAGCAGCATGGCCGCGTATATGCACAGACTCAGTATGTTGCTCTTGACGTTTCTCTTCAGCATTATTCCCAGCCTTTCCAGACCTCCGGGCAGTAGCCCACAGTCGCCTGCCTGCCGTTGCGCACGATCGGGGTCTTTATAAGATACGGAACCTCATATAGCTTCTCAAGCTTCACGTCGTTCGAGGCAAGATACTGATACAGCGGATAGTCCTCGTCGCCGGTGTTGACCATTGCGTCAAGCCCGACGGCGTTTTTCACGGAGTTCAGCTCTCCCCTGCTCATGCCATATTTTATGACGTCTATGAACTGATACTTTATGCGGCGCTCCTTGAAATAGCGCTCCGCCTTCTTCGTGTCAAAGCATTTAGCTTTGCCGTATATCTGTATATTCATTATATCTCGGAAATGACCGGGAGAATCATCGGGCTGCGGCGGGTCGTCTTGTAGAGGTAGCCGGAAAGATTACTCTTGACGCGGTTCTTTATCGCCGTCCAATCGGTCACGCGCTGCTCCTCGCAGGCGGCGACGGATTCGAGCGTGACGCGTTTAAGCTCATCCATCATGGCTTCGGCCTCCTTTACGTAAATGAAGCCGCGGGTGATGATCTCAGGCTCGGAGAGGAGCTTCCGGTCGTCCGACGAATACGGCAGAACTACGACTATCATACCGTCCTCCGCAAGACGGTGCCTGTCGCGCATGACGACGCTGCCGACCTCGCTCGTGCCGCTGCCGTCGAGCATGACGGCGCCGGCCTGCACGGTTTCCTCACAGCGGATGCCCTTCTTGCTTATCTCTATCACCTTGCCGTTCTCGGCGATGACGATGTTCTGGGGCTTGACGCCCATCATGCGGCCAAGTTCGGCGTGCTTGACGAGCATACGATACTCGCCGTGAACCGGGATGAAATACTTAGGCTTCGTGAGCGCAAGCACCATCTTCTGCTCCTCCTGCGAGGCGTGGCCGGAGACGTGCAGATCGGTATTCTTGTCGTATATGACCTCTGCGCCCTTGTGGAACAGCTCGTCAATGACGCGGCTTATCATTGTCTCGTTGCCGGGAATGGCCGAGGCGGAGATTATCACGCGGTCTCCTGCATCGACCTTTATCTGCTTATGCTCGGAGAAGGCCATGCGGTAGAGCGCGGACATTGCCTCGCCCTGACTGCCGGTGGAGATAATGACCGTCTTTTCGTGCGGCAGGGAGTTGACCTTTTCGAGGTCGACCATAACGTTTTCGGGTATCTTCACATAGCCGAGTACGGAAGCGACGTGCAGAACGTTTTCCATACTGCGCCCAGTTATGGCGACCTTGCGCCCGTATTTCGCCGCGACGTCAATTATCTGCTGGAGACGGTGTACGTTCGAGGCGAAGGTGGTGATGATTATGCGCTTGTCGCAGCCCATGAAGAGCTTATTAAAGCTCGCGCCGACCTTGCGTTCGGACGCGGAATAGCCGGGCTTTTCAACGTTCGTAGAGTCGCTGAGCAGCGCCAGCACGCCCTCGTTGCCAAGCTGGCCGAGGCGCGCGAGATCCATCATGCTGCCCTGTATCGGGGTGACGTCGATCTTGAAGTCGCCAGTGTGGATGACGGTTCCGAGCGGGGTGCCGATTGCGAGCGCAACGGCGTCGGGGATGCTGTGGTTCACGTTTATGAATTCGATCGTAAACGCGCCGAGACGGAAGGACGAGCCGACCTTCTTGGTGAATATCTGCGTATTGTATAGCAGATCGTGCTCTTCAAGCTTCAGCTCGATGAGCGCCGCGGTGAGCGGCATCGTGTAGATAGGCACGTCCAGCTCCTTGAGAACGTACGGCACAGCACCGATATGATCCTCATGTCCGTGCGTGATTATGATTCCGCGGACGCGGGAGGCGTTGGCCTTGAGATAGCTGATGTCCGGCAGAACCATGTCGACGCCGTACATATCCTCGTCCGGGAAGCCCATGCCGCAGTCAACGACGATTATATCGCCGCCGAACTCAAAGGCAGTCATGTTCTTTCCTATCTCGCCAAGTCCGCCCAGCGGAATGATCTTCAGTTTAGATATCATCTTTTCTTTAATTTCTCCAATCTGTCAAGAATTTACCGCGGCTGAATATATCGAGCCTTCGGCATTGTATGTATATGCTCCGGTTTAATATTGCCCAAATGTAATGTGGATTAACCCGCCGTTCTGTCGACGTCTCACATCTCGGTGCGCCCCTCTATGGCGCGGTTGAGCGTTGCGTCGTCCGCAAACTCAAGGTTTGAACCGACAGGAATGCCGTATGCAAGCCGCGTCACCTTTATGCTGAAGGGCTTGAGCAGGCGTGAGATGTACATCGCCGTCGCCTCGCCTTCGGTGTCGGGATTTGTGGCCATGATGACCTCCTCGACATCCTCGTCCGCGACGCGCTGAAGAAGCTCCTTTATGCGGATATCGTCCGGCCCAACGTGATTCATCGGCGACAGAACGCCGTGCAGCACGTGATACGTCCCATTATATTCCCTGCCGCGCTCTATTGACAGCACGTCTCTCGGCTCCGACACAACGCAGATAGTCCCCTTGTCGCGGCGGTCGCTCGCGCATATGGAGCACACGTCGCCCTCGGTGAGGTTCTGACATATGCGGCAGCAATGCACGCTTTTCTTCGCGTCGGTTATGGCGGCGGCGAAAGCGTTCGCCTCGCTCTCAGGCAGAGAGAGCACATGGAACGCGAGCCGCTGCGCGCTTTTCCGGCCTATGCCGGGGAGGGACGCAAACTTATCAATAAGGTTTTCAAGAGATGCAGGAAAGAAGGACATTTTTTCTCCGTTCCGCCGCAGGGCATCTGCGGCAATGGAAATGATGGGTCAGGCTTCGCGTATGGCCTTTATCGCGGCCGCGCGGTCACTCTTGCCGAATACGGCGCTGCCCGCGACAAGGACGTTTGCCCCGGCGGCCTTCACAAGCGCGGCAGTGTTCATATCTATGCCGCCGTCAACCTCCAGCTCGCACGGAAGCTGCGCTTCGTCAAGCATTTTCCGCACCGCCGCTATCTTCGGCAGCTGGTCGTGCATGAAGCTCTGCCCGCCGAAGCCGGGCTCGACCGTCATAATGAGCACGAGATCTACCATGCCGATATACGGCTTCACCGCTTCTGCCGGAGTTTTGGGCTTGAGTGTGACGCCCGTCTTCTTACCGAGCGACTTTGCGATCTCAATAGCCTTGACGATGTTCTCCTCCGTGTCCGCCTCGACATGGAAGTTCACAAGATCGGCGCCCGCCTTGCAGAACTGCTCCGCATATCTGACGGGGCGGTCTATCATAAGGTGCACGTCGATGAACATGTCCGTCGCTTTTCTTAATGATTTCAAGACCGGGATGCCAATAGATATATTTGGGACGAAAATTCCGTCCATAACGTCAAAATGCACGTAATCCGCACCTGCCGCGCAGATTTCATCAACCTCGGCGCCGAGCTTCGCAAAATCGGCGGAGAGAATAGAAGGAGCTATTTTTATCATTTTAAGTTCTCCTTTTGAGATAAACCTTATAACGCGGGATTCCAAAAAGCACTATAAATACAATTTATATTATACTACAACGCATATGTATTTTGCAATACTCTTGACTGAAACAATATTTCGATATAAAATAGATTGATATTATAGTAGCGAGGAGTGCCCACATGTCCAGAAGAAAGAAAAAACAGCCGTCAACCGCGCCGATATACACCTTCGCCATACTGTGGCTCATCATGTGCACGGTCACGCCGGTATTCAAGCTTGGCTGGCTGATTGTGGCCGTGGTCATAGCGGGCGCGGGCGCGTATCTTGCCGGACGCAGAGCAGGCAAGAAAGCGGCAAACGAGACCGCGGCGGCGGAAGAGACAGAGAAGGCCAAGTCCGCGCAGGCTGTCTCCGAAAAGAAGAGCTACGGGCCTGAGATTGACCCCGTAATCGAAGAGGGCAACCGTGCTCTCAGCGAGATGGGGCGGCTGTACATGTCCATCAAGGATCCGGAGATCAGGCAGAAGATAAACGAGATCATGCGCATCACGGACAAGATAACGCAGGACGCGATCGCCGATCCTTCGGATATCCCGCAGATCAAAAAGTTCCAGAGCTACTACATCCCGACGACGATCAAGCTCCTGAATGCGTACGACCGTATGAGCGCGCAGGGTATTCAGGGCGAGAATCTGGACAAAACAATGAAGAGCATAACCGAAATGCTCGACACGGCGATAGAGGCGTACAAAAACCTGCTCGACTCGCTGTTTGCAAATCAGGCGCTGGACATTGAGACGGATATAGACGTTATGAACAAGATGCTCGCCAGAGAAGGTCTCGCAGGCGGCAAGGATTTTGATATCTGATATACATTAGGAAAGGACAGAATAACATGAACGAAGAGAAAAGCTATATTCCCACTCTTACCCTTGAGCCTACCGCAGAAGCTGTGGCGGAGGCCGCCGCACCGGCCGAAGAGGAAGTCAAGAAGGATATCCCCATAGAGCGCCCGGAGCTTGAGAAGCTCTCCCCCGCCGAGCAGGCTGCTGTCAAGGCTTTTGCGGAGAAGATAGACGTTCTCAACACCGAGCAGGTTATGAATTACGGCTCCAACGCGCAGAAGAACATTTCCGAGTTCTCCGAGGCCGCGCTGAGCAGCGTCCGCACGAAGGATCTGGGCGAGGTCGGCGGTATGCTGGGCGATCTGGTCGTCGAGCTTCAGGGGCTGAACTTCGACCCCGAAGAAAAGAAAGGCTTCCTTGGCCTGTTCAAAAAAACCTCCCAGAACATTGCGTCGCTCAAGGCGCAGTATGACAAGGCCGAGGTCAACGTCGACAAGATAGTCGAGTCCCTTGAAAAGCATGAGGTCGTCCTGATGAAGGACATCAGCATGATGGACAAGATGTATGAGAGAAACCTCGAATACATGAAGGAACTGACCATGTATATCATCGCTGGAAAACTGAAGATAGAGCAGCTCCGCAATGAGGAACTGCCGAAGTATCAGCAGAAGGCGCAGGAATCCGGCCTCCCCGAAGACGCGCAGGCCGCAAACGACTTTGCCAACATGATAGGCCGCTTCGAGAAGAAGATACACGACCTTGAGCTTACCCGCACGATATCCATCCAGATGTCCCCGCAGATACGCATGATCCAGAATAACGACAGCCTGATGGCAGAGAAGATCCGCTCCTCCATCGTCAACACCATCCCCCTCTGGAAGAGCCAGATGGTTCTTGCGCTGTCGCTGTACCACTCCGATCAGGCCATGAAGGCACAGCGCGAGGTCACGGACGTGACGAATCAGCTCCTCACCAAGAACGCTCAGGCGCTGCATCAGGGCAGCGTTGCCATCGCAAAGGAGACCGAGCGCGGCATAGTCGATATCGAGACGCTGAAGAAAACCAATCAGGAGCTTATCTCCACGCTCGACGAGGTGCGCCAGATTCAGGACGACGGGCGCGCAAAGCGTATTCAGGCCGAAGAAGAGCTTGGCCGTATCGAGGGCGAGCTGAAGCAGAAGCTGCTTGACATGCGCGGCTGATAAATCGGGAGCGGACTATGAAGATTTTGAAAAACCGCGTTGTTGCGGTGCTGCTGTGCATCCTCGTTGTAATAGCGTCGACACTGCTGTCCACGAATGTGAAGCTTGGCCGCGAGGCCGACAACGTGAGCGACAGGTTTTATAAGGGCGTGACCTATGACGGGTACAAGCACCCGGCCATCTCGGATCAGCTCAATAATATCTGCGGCGCGGCGGACGGTCTGGCTTCCGTCGTTGCCTCCTATGATGTGGACGTCGTCGCGCTCAGGCAGCACTCCACTGACCTCAAGGATATGCTTAACCAGCGCACGGGCACGTATACGGCGGTCTATGCAAAGTACAGAGAGCTGCTTGACTGCATAGAAGCCCTGAAGCTGGAGCTTGTATCGGTTCAGCTTTCGGAGCGGGACGCTTCCGGCGCGGAACAGTATTTCTCAACGGTGAGCAGCGCTTCCGAGGTCATCAGCAGCGCAGGGTATAACGATTCCGTGCAGCAGTTCAAGCGCAGCTACCTCGACCGTTTCCCCGGCTCCATCCTTGCAAAGCTTGCCGGTGTGGACGCGCCGGAGCTGTTTGCCAGAGCCTGATTTATAAGGATTAATTAATGAAAAAGTTTTTTACATTTCTCATGGCGCTTGCCCTTGTGCTTTCGCTTGGCATCAGCGCCTACGCCGTGGTCGATAAAAGCGACAGCTTCTATGTCGCCGACTATGCAAACGTCCTCTCTGCGGATACCGAGCAGCGCATATGCGACTATAACGGCGCGCTCGAACAGCAGTGCAATGGCGCGCAGATAGTCGTCGTCACGGTGGACTACCTTGACGGGATGTATTGCGACGATTATGCCTACGAGCTTTTTAATAACTGGGGCGTAGGCTCGGCGCAGTACAATAACGGTATGCTCCTGCTGCTCGCGGTGCAGGAAAACAAGGCGTGGCTCGCCTACGGTCTTGGGCTCAACTCCGTATTGTCGAGCGATAAGGTCGATAATATGCTCGATGAGTATTTCTGGCAGGATTTTGACAACGGGAAATACGACGATGCGGTCAATTCCCTGTTCGACGCGCTGCTCTCATGGTATGACAATAACTACGGTAGCGCCGTGGAGCAGGCCGGAAGCAGCTCCGGCGGCAATTACGGCGGAGCTTACAGCAGCGGCTATAATGACGGCTATAACGCCGGTCAGTCATCGGGCAGAAGTTCCGGAAGCGCCTTGCGGACAATTATAATTTTGCTCATAATATTCGTCCTGCTCAATCCCTTCGGCGGGCGGCGCGGACGGCGCGGCGGCGGCTCGTGGCTGCCGTGGCTGTGCCTGTTTAACAACATGTCACAAGGCTCTCGCGGACGCGGCTGGGATGACGACGATCACTGGCCGCCGCGCGGCGGCGGTGGCTTCGGCGGCGGAAGCGGCCGGGGCGGCGGTGGTTTCGGCGGATTTGGCGGCGGCGGACGCGGAGGCGGCTTCGGCGGAGGCAGCGGTCACGGCGGAGGAGGATTCTCCGGCGGTGGCGGCGGCAGAAGATAAGCATTTAAAATATTTGGAGATACAGAAATGTCAATAGAAAAAGGACGCGCGTACTTTCGCGCATTAGGCATGGAGGATCGGGTTCAGGAGTTCACCGTGTCCTCGGCAACAGTTGAACTCGCCGCGCTCGCGCTCGGCGTTGACGGCGCAAGGATAGCCAAGACGCTGTCATTCAAAACGGAAAACGGCTGCATGCTCATTCTCGCAGCCGGTGATGCACGCATAGACAACCACAAATTCAAGGATAAATTCCACTTCAAGGCCAAGATGCTCTCGGCAGACGAGGTGCTGGAGCTGGTCGGCCATCCGGTCGGCGGCGTGTGCCCGTTCGGGATAAACGACGGTATCCCGGTGTATCTGGATGTGAGCCTCAAGCGCTTTGAGACGGTGTTCCCCGCCGTCGGCAGCGCAAACAGCGCGATAGAGCTGAATCTGGACGAGCTGTTCAAATATTCAAACGCACTTGAATGGATAGACGTCTGCAAGCTTCCGGAATAACAAAAATATATAAAAACAGCATGGAGTTTCGTTCTCCATGCTGTTTTCTTTACTTTTTAGCGACTATATTGTCTTTCGCTTTATAGATGCTGTTCGCCGGGACGACGCCGCGGACACAGGACACCGGATATATATTCGAGCAGCGGCCAATGACCGTTCCCGGATTGAGGACGCTGTTGCAGCCTACCTCAACGTTATCGCCGAGTATCGCGCCGAACTTCTTGCGCCCCGTCTCAATGGGGGCGTCGGGGATGTGCACGGTCACAAGCGTCTTGTCGCTCTTCACATTGCTGGTTATCGAACCCGCGCCCATGTGCGCCTTGTAGCCAAGGATTGAATCGCCGACATAGTTATAATGCGGAACCTGCACGTTATCGAACAGCACGACGTTTTTCAGCTCCGTAGAGTTGCCGACGACGGCGTTCTTGCCGACTATGGCGTTGCCGCGGATAAACGCGCAGTGACGAACCTCTGCGCCGTGGTCTATTATGCAGGGCGCGCCGATGTATGCCGAGGGGAATATCTTCGCGTCCTTCGCAATCCAGACTCCGTCTTCCGGATGGTCATATTCGTCCGCGCTCAGGGTCGCGCCAAGCTCCAGAATGAAGCTCTTTATGCCGTCCAGCGCTTCCCACGGATAGGTTTTGCCCTCAAACAGCTTCGCGGCGATGGTTTTATCAAGGTCAAGCAGTTCCTTTATCTCGTACATATCATTTCACCCGTATCAGCTTTCCGCACTTACGCATCGCGTCGATTATATAATCGACCTTCTCCTCGCACAGCTCGTCGCTCGTGGCCTCCACCATCACGCGCAGCAGCGGCTCGGTGCCGCTCTTGCGCAGGACGACGCGCCCGTTCTCACCAAGCTCCGCCTCGACCTGCTCCACGGCGGCCTTGACCTCCTCGCAGTTGAGCGTTTCGTCCTTGTCAGTCACGACGACGTTCTTGAGCTTCTGCGGGTACATCTTCATTCCGCTTGCGAGTACGGAAAGCGGCTGCTTCGTCTCGCACATGGCTTCCATGACCTTGATGGCAGTAAGTATGCCGTCGCCGGTGTTGGCAAGGCGGCCGAATATTATGTGGCCGGACTGCTCGCCGCCGATGAGGTGCCCGTTCTGGCGCATGTTCTCGGCAACGTACTTGTCGCCGACGGCGGTCTTTTCATAGCCGATGCCCAGCGCGTCGAGCGCCTTGTAAAGCCCCATATTCGACATGATGGTCGTAACGACCTTGGAGTTTCCGAATATTCCGCGCTCCTGCATGTACTTTGCGCATACGTAGAGAATGTGATCACCGTTGACGACGTTGCCCTTTTCGTCAACCGCGAGGCAGCGATCCGCGTCGCCGTCAAAGGCGAAGCCAACGTCAAGGCCGTTGTCAAGAACGTATTTCTGTAGATGCTCGATATGCGTGGAGCCGCAGTCGACGTTGATGTTCAGCCCGTCGGGATGATTGTTTATAACGAAGGTATCGGCGCCCAGTGCGTCAAAAACGCTCTTCGCCATCATCCATGTGCTGCCGTTGGCGCAGTCAAGGCCGACCTTCTTGCCCTTATAGGAGCGCGTCGCCAGTGAGATGAGATAGCCGATGTAGCGGTTGCGGCCGGCGGCGTAGTCGACCGTGCGGCCGATGGCGTCCAGCGTCGCGTACGGCAGCTCCTCGCTGCTGTCCAGATACGCCTCAATGCCGTCAAGCACGGTGTCGTCCATCTTTTCGCCCTCGCCGTTGAGGAGCTTGATGCCGTTGTCGTGATAGGGGTTATGGCTTGCGGATATCATAATGCCGCAGTCGAAATCGTCCGCGCGCGCGACGTAGGATACGCTGGGCGTAGTCGTTACGTGCAGCAGGTACGCGTCCGCGCCGGATGCGGTGAGACCCGCGCAGAGCGCCGATTCAAACATATAGCTCGAACGGCGGGTGTCCTTGCCGATGACGACCTTTGCCTTGTGATCCTTGCCGTAGAACCAGCCGAGATAGCGGCCTATCTTGAACGCGTGCTCGACGGTCAGGTCTTTATTCGCTTCCCCGCGGAAGCCGTCTGTTCCGAAATATTTGCCCATGTTTTTCCTCCATTGTTCAAAGCTTGGAGGCCGCCGCCGTGTCGAGATACACGGTGACCTCCAGCGGTATCTGTAAAAATGATGCCGGCAGATATGTCATAGTCTTGCCGTACACCATCTGATAAACGGCGGCGGATTTCTCCTCGCCGTATGCAAGCAGAATTATATTCCGGGCCTCGGTTATCGTCTTGAGACCCATTGTTATGCCGTAGCCCGGCACGTTTTCGATGCCGCCGAAGCGCTCGGCCTTGCTTCGCTTCGTGCGGTCAGTAAGCTTTTGTATATGGGTGAAGCTATAAAACGGAGTGGCCGGTTCGTTGAAGCCGATATGTACGTTCTCGCCGAGACCGAGAACCGCGAGGTCAAGCCCGCCGCAGGCGGAAATCTCACCGTCATACTCCGCGTAATTATCTCTTGTAAGAAAATAGCAGTTTTCGGGTTTGATGTCAATACCCTTTATCAGGCTCTCTTCCAGCATATGCCGGCAGTTCTGCGGATGCTCAAGCGGAAGATCGGCGTATTCCGTCAGCGCGAATATCCGCACCCCGGCAAAGCTCAGCTCTCCCCTGCCGCACATCGCGCGAAGCTCCGCATATACGCCTTTAGGCGATTCCCCTGCCGCGAGCGCCAGAACGGCGTCCGGCTTCTCCTTGATAAGCGCGGCGATCTCTTCGGCTGCCTGCCTGTCGGCGGCAACTTTTGAATCGGTTATTATCTTCATTTCATACCCTCCTGCCGCCGTTTTGAATCATCGCGGCAAAAACGGGCAAGCTATTGCACGAGGTGTAAACTTATGGCAATAGTTTTAGTCCGCACGTTGGTTATATATTTTGCTCTTCTTATAACTATGCGTCTGCTTGGGAAAAGGCAGCTCGGCGAAATGGAGCTGTCAGAATTCGTGCTGGCGGCGCTTATCGCCGACCTTGCCGCGCATCCGCTTCAGGATATCGGCATACCGCTGATAAACGGCCTTGTGCCGATACTGACGCTCTTCTGCTGTGAGGTGCTGATCGCGGGCGCGACGCTGAATAGCGTCCGTCTGCGGAGCCTGTTTTTCGGCAGGCCGAGCGTACTTGTTCTGCGCGGCAAGGTAATACAGCGCGAACTGCGTAAGAACCGCTTCTCGCTCGACGAGCTGATGCAGGAACTGCGCAATCAAGGCGTTCTCGATATCAGCAAGATCGAATACGGCATCCTTGAGACCGACGGTCGGCTGAACGTAATACTCTACGCGTCGGAGTCCCCCGTCACGCCCGCCATGCTGAATATCGAGACATCCCGCGACGCGTACCCCGCAATAATCATCAACGACGGCCACGTCATGGAGACGAATCTCCGTCACCTTGGCCGGGACATGAACTGGCTGACAAAGCAGCTGAACGAGCGCGGCGCACACAGCCCGTCGGACGTGTTCCTGATGACTCTCAACAAGAGCGGCCAGATCTACTACGCCGCGAAGGAGTATGGCAATGAAGCGTGAACTTGCGGCGGGGCTTCTCCTGCTGGCGCTCATCGGCGGCGCGATATACAACATCTTCTACGTCGGGAAGCTTGCGCGCGATATCAGCGACGATCTGTACGCCTCACAGGAGGCGCTGACAGCCGGAAACGGCGAACGCGCTGAGGAATATGCCGAAAGGGCACTGCAAAAATGGCTGGGCGCGGAGCAGTACACGCATATCTTCGTGCGCCACTCCGAGATAGACGCGACAGCCGACGCGTTCTACGACCTCCTGCAATCCCTCTCCGGCGGCGAATACGACGGCATCGACAAGGCTTACTCGAAGCTTCTATATCATCTCAGCAGCATCGCTACCATGGAGCAGATAAGCCTCGGCAGCATCATGTGATCATTTATCAGTGAGCAGCTTGCTCAGCTCCTCCATGAAGGTGTTGATGTCCTTGAAGCTGCGGTACACGGACGCGAAGCGGACATACGCGACCTCGTCAACGGTCTTGAGCCGCGCCATGACCATCTCGCCGATATCGACGGTGCTTATCTCACGCTCCAGCGCGCTCTGAAGCTCCTGTTCAATATCGTCCGCTATGCTCTCAAGCTGTGACAGCGTCACGGGGCGCTTCTCGCAGGCGCGCACCATGCCGTTTATCAGCTTCACCTTATCGAAGGACTGGCGGCTACCGTCGCGCTTGACGACGACGAGCGGCAGACGCTCTATTATCTCGTAAGTGGTAAAGCGCTTTTGGCATGCCAGACACTCGCGGCGGCGGCGTATAGTCGCGCCCTCCTCCGCGGGGCGGGAATCAATGACCTTGCTCTCTGTATAACCGCAAAACGGACACTTCATATGTTTTTCTCCCTATTTCTATCTATTTGATAGCCATTATATCACGGTATATTCCATATGGCTATATTTTTTTACATCATATAAACACGATTTTACTCACACCCGGCCATTGTATACCAGCTTGCGCGGATATTGCACGTTTATCACGCTCCGATATCCCGCCGAACTGCGTGACCGTCAGTGTCTTTCCCTTGTAAGCCCATTTGCCGGATACCGTTCCGCGCAGTAGCACCGCGGGGCTGACCATGCCCGCCAGACTGAATATGCCGCGCAGGTGCTCCTGCGGCAGATACAGACTCTCACGCTTTTCATAGCCGAGCATCAGTTGGTCAAATCCGCCGAGAAATATGCACTCCGGCATCTCACGCGGTTCTATGCTCCCGTCCTCTATGTAATAATAGCTCCTGCCGCCGTACTCGGCTGCTTTAATGTCGAGCAGCGGGAGGTACTGTTTTATTTTTGCCTGCGGCACGCCGAAGAAATAGGCCGCGTCCCGAAGCGTCGCCGGGCCGTAGTGCGTGAAATACCGTCGCGTCAGCTCAAGCCACGCGGTGTTTTCGTCCATCGGAGTAAACTCCGGGCATAGCTTATACGCTTTTTCGCGGCTAACCCGCCCGCATATCTTCCCCGCCTCGCAGAGCGCGCGGATAGTGCCGCCCCACAAATTGAATACGCTCTCGGCCTCCTGCTCGGTCATGCCAAGCTCAAAGCAGCGTACCTTCAGTTCGTCGCGCGTGTCCGCGCCGCCGGATATAAGCTTTAGTATGGCGTCGGCAAAATATTGCTTGCGCTTGGCGCTGATGTTCCCGTCCGCGCCGAACATGTCGCATTCGCGCAGATAATGCGTACGCCCGTCGTGCAGGAAAAGCGGCAGATCGTCCAGCGCGAAGATATGCATAGTTCCGCGGAGCGTCCAGCTCTTTGCGGAGAAGCCGTCTATATCCCCCGGCGCATCAATGCAGCGTATGCCGAGAGAGTGCTCCGCATAGCTCATCATCTGCGCCTGTATGCCGCAGAGATCGTGCAGAACAGTGGCCGCATCGCTCTTGTCCGCCAGATGTTGCCCCGCCAAGCGACGCAGTTTTATCTCTTCAAGTGTCATGTCTCCCCCCGCCTTTCCCGAATATTCTAGCGCAGTCCCGGCCAAATAGCAATACCGCCCGCCGGTATGGATAAAATACTCTTGATTTTATCTTAAAAAGATATTATAATACAAACAGATATCTGCTTAGGAGAGGAGGCGGACACCGGTGCGGCAGGTATATATTTGCATAGACCTCAAATCCTTCTTTGCCTCGGTCGAGTGCGTGGAACGCGGGCTTGACCCGATGACGGCGAAGCTCGTCGTCGCGGATCCGACGCGCACTGCGAAAACGATCTGTCTCGCGGTGAGTCCCGCGCTGAGAGCGCTCGGCGTCAGGAACCGCTGCCGCGTGTTTGAGATACCGCCGCGGCTGGAATACATCATGGCACAGCCGCGCATGGCGCTTTATATCCAATATTCCGCCAGAATCTACTCCATATATCTCCGCTACTTCTCCCCCGACGACATACATGTCTATTCTATCGACGAGGTGTTCATAGACGTCAGCCGGTATCTAGCGGTACAGCGCAAAACGCCGCGCGAGCTTGTGAAAATGCTCCTGCGGGATATAAAGGCCGAGACCGGCTTGGTTGCTACCTGCGGCATCGGCAGTAATCTGTATCTGGCGAAAATAGCGCTGGACATCATCTCGAAACATGCTCCGGATTTCATCGGCGAGCTTGACGAGACGAGCTACCGCGAAAAGCTGTGGGATCACCGCCCGATAACGGATTTCTGGCGTGTAAGCCGCGGCACATCCGCAAGGCTCGCAAGTCTCGGAATACTGACCATGAGGGACGTCGCCAACGCCCGCGAGGACGTGCTGTACAAGACCTTCGGCGTTGACGCGGAGCTGCTCATAGATCACGCCTACGGGCGCGAGAGCGTCACCATAGCCGATATAAAGGCCTATAAGCCGAAATCCGAAAGTATTTCCAGTGGTCAGGTGCTCGCGCGCGACTACGGGCTTGACGAGGGGCGCATTATTGTGCGCGAGATGGCCGAGGCGCTTGCCTTTGAGCTTTTCTCCCGCGGCGAGACGACCGACAGCATAAACATCATTCTCGGCTATTCTCAGTCGTCGGGCAGAAAATCCGTGCACGGCAGCCTGCGGCTCGACGCCGCGACATGTTCGGTGAACGATCTGGTGCGCGGCGCACAGAGCGTATACGAACGCATTATGAACCCCGCCGCGCCTATCAGGAAACTGACTGTGTGCTACGCCAATCTGCATCAGGAGCAGGGGCAGCAGTACGACATTTTCAGCAGCCACGAGGAGCAGGAACGGGAACGCAGCCTTCAGACCGCCATGCTCCGCATCAAGCGCAAATACGGCAGCGGAAGCCTGCTCCGCTGCATGGATCTTCAGGAGGGCGCGACGGCGCGCGAACGCAGTCGTCAGATCGGAGGACACCGCGCATGAGAAGCAAAATGAGCCGCGCCGACCGAGCAAAGCAGTTCATGCCCTTCTCGGCGCTCAGCGGCTACGGCAAGGTCATCGACGAGCTGAACGCATTGCGCGAGCCGCGCATCACGCTCGGCGAGGACGCGGCGCTGGAGCTGGATGCAAGGCTCCGCGCACTGCGTCCGGGCAGCCGCGCCGCGATACGATATCATAACGGGCGCGTGTACGAGACGGTGATAGGCCGCGTGCAGGAGATTGACATGATAAACCGTCTGATAATACTGGGCGAGCTTCGCATAAATTTCGACGATATTATTGAGGCAGATGCTGAATAGCCCGTGATTTCCGGGGAAAACTGACTCCAAGAACATAATTAAGGAGATTAGCATGAAGAAAACCGGAAGCACAATAACGCTCTCCGCGCCGCCGTCGATAATCGCGTCGGCAAGCGTAGTCGGGGCAAAGGAGGGCGAAGGCCCCCTGAAGGCCGGATTTGACTATATATCCGACGACTCGTATTTTGGAGAAAGCTCATGGGAAAAGGCCGAGAGCAGCATGTTCCGCCGCTGCTTTACTACCGTGTGCGACAAGGCAAAGATCGCCCCGTCGGAGCTGGACTTCGTGTGCGCCGGTGATCTTCTGAACCAGTGCATCAGCTCCGCGTTCGCGCTCAAGGACAGCAAGGTTCCGTACTTCGGGCTGTACGGCGCGTGCTCCACGATGGCTGAATCGCTGTCGCTCGCGTCGCTTCTGCTTGACGGCGGCTTTGCCGACCGCGTCTGCGCGATGACCGGCTCGCACTTCTGCTCTGCGGAGCGTCAGTTTCGCCTGCCGCTGGAATACGGTGGCCAGCGTACGTCGACCTCGCAGTGGACGGTCACAGGCTCCGGTGCGCTGATTCTCGGCAATAATGCCGCGGGGCCGCAGGTCACGCATGTCACGGTCGGCTCCATCACCGACGCCGGGATAACCGACGCCAACAACATGGGCGCCGCGATGGCTCCGGCGGCGTACAGCACGCTCAAGCAGCATTTTCAGGACACCGGCCGCGACCCGTTTTACTACGACGCGATATTCACCGGCGACCTCGGCGCGATGGGGCATGATATCCTTCAGGCGCTGTTCCGCGAGGACGGCGTGGAGTTGGGTGTGATGTATCTCGACTGCGGGATGCTGATTTACGACGTCAAGGCGCAGGACGTGCACGCGGGCGGCTCCGGCTGCGGATGCAGCGCTTCGGTGCTCGCGGCGCACATTCTGCCGTCGATGCGTAAGGGCATATGGAACCGTGTGCTGTTCGCCGCGACGGGTGCGCTCATGTCCGCTACCAGCGCCCAACAGGGCGACAGCATCCCCGGCATATGCCACGCCGTCGCCATAGAAAATCCCGTTTGAAGGAGGCACAGTATGGAGATCGTACTGACTTATATAAAGGCTTTTGCGGTTGGCGGGCTGTTCTGCGTGATAGGCCAGATACTCATCGACCGGACGAAGCTGACCCCGGCAAGAATTCTGACCTGCTACGTCGTCGCCGGTGTCATTCTCGGCGCGCTCGGCCTGTATCAGCCGCTCGCCGACTGGGCGGGCGCAGGGGCGACTGTGCCGCTGACCGGCTTCGGAAACGCGCTGGCTCAGGGCGTCAAAAGGGCTGTGGCCGAAAACGGCTTCCTCGGCGTGTTCACTGGCGGCTTCACCGCGGCTGCCGCCGGTATCTGCGCTGCCGTGTTTTTCGGGTTTCTGGTGGCCGTTATATTCAAATCCCGCGATAAAAGTAAATAATTCTTAAAAAATAATAATATGCTTGAAGCTCCTCCCGATGCATGGTATAATGTTACAAATTAGTGACATGCCTGCTGGGAGGGCATTTTTATGGATACTATAAATTCTATCGGCAACGCAAAGCAGATTCTCCGTGAGGTCAGTCGTGTGATAGTCGGCAAGGACGAGGTTATGATAAAGGTGCTGCTTGGCATTGTCGCGGGCGGGCACATTCTGATGGAGGATATCCCCGGTGTCGGCAAAACGACCATGGCGCTCGCCTTCTCCAAGGCGCTCGGCCTTGAATATAACCGCGTGCAGTTCACGCCCGACGTGCTGCCCTCGGACGTTACCGGCTACTCGATATATGACAAGAACACCGGCACGATGCGCTATCAGCGCGGCGCGGTGCTCTGCAATCTGTTCCTTGCGGACGAGCTGAACCGCGCTACCAGCCGCACCCAGTCCGCGCTGTTGCAGGCCATGGAGGAAGGCGCGGTCACGGTGGACAACAACACCTACCCCGTGCCGCAGCCGTTCATTGTCATCGCAACGCAGAACCCGACGGGTGCCAAGGGTACACAGATGCTTCCAGATTCGCAGATGGACAGATTCATGCTGCGTCTCTCCATCGGCTACCCCAGTCCAAAGGACGAGGCCGAGATGATCCGCCGTAAGCAGAAGAGCATCAGTCTCGACTCCGTGCAGCAGGTCGTGAGCAAGAGCGAGCTTATGCAGATACGGCAGGAGGTCGCCGCAGTGTTTGTAAAGGATGAGGTCGTGGACTATATCGTCCAGCTCTGCGGAGTAACCAGAAACGACCCGCGGATACTTCAGGGCGCAAGCCCGCGCGCATCTCTCGCGCTCACCTCGCTCGCCAAGGCCACAGCGTGGATACAGGGGCGCGACTACGTGCTCCCGCGCGACGTCCGCTTCATCTTCTGCGACTGCATCGAGCACCGCCTGCTGTGGAGCGACGCTTCCGACCCGCGCGCCCACGCCGACATTATGCGCAGTATCGCGGGCAGCGTCAAAACGCCGAATATCTGACCATGCCTACCGTATATTTTATCTTTTACGTTCTGGCAGTTGCCGGAGCGTACATATTCCGTCTCGGCTATCTGGGCTGGTTCGGCGCGTTCTTCTTCTACTCCGTGACAATCATGCCCATTTTCATCCTGCTGCTGTCCCTGCCGGGAATGCTGCGCGCAAAAATAAGCCTGAGCATACCCTATACCGCGGTATGCGGCAGCGACGTCCAGCTCTGCGTCAACATCCGGACGGGGCTGCTGCCGCTCGGCAGACTGACCGCCTCTCTGCAAATCAGGAACGTATATACCGGCGAGACGACCCGCCAGCGCCTGCGCTGGAACAACCTCTCCGGCGGGACGCTGTATATTCCCGTCCCCGGCGGCGACTGCGGCAAGCTGATTTGCGAAATCTCAAATCTCCGCTGCTGTGACTTGCTCCGTCTCGTCTCAATACGCCGCAGACCTCCAGCTCCGGTGTCATGCGTTATTATGCCGTCTGCCGCCGCGCCCGACGGACTGCGTGACATTTCGGCTGAGCTTGAAGCGCGCACGGTGCTCAAGCCCAAGCACGGCGGCGGGTACGCCGAGGAGCACGAGCTGCGCGAATACCGCCCCGGCGACATGGTGAACAGCATCCATTGGAAGCTCAGCTCGAAAACGGACAAGGTAATCGTCCGCGAACCGCTCACAAGTCAGGATTCCAAGATATACATAGTAGTCACCGGGCAGAGCAAAAAGGCGCTCGGCAGTGCGCGATATATATCCGAAAATCTCTGTGAGCTTGAGCAGGAGCACGAATTGCTTTGCCCGTCCGTCGATGTGACCGTCGGTAACTCGCAGGAATCTGCCGCGGCATTCATGGAACTGCTGTCCAAGCCGCGCTCATCCGCCGCGGTGTCCGCCAAGGCGGACGCGCGCTGCTGCTTTATAGTTTCTGATGAAGGGGTGATCGTCAAATGAAAGCCGCCTTTAATCGAATCTCATTCCTGCTTCTGCTCCTTCTGAGCAGTCTCATTCTGACCTCATTCATAAGCGCCAGCTTTGATCTTGTGTTCAGCCGCGGTGCGCTTTACACCGCGCTGCTGTGCGTTTTTATCTGGGTGTGCTTCAACATACGGCACATGCGCCTGCCCGGCGTTGCCGTCTGTGCGGCTATTTTGTTCTTCGTGTGCCGCAGCAGGCGCGATGACTTTGTCGCACAGCTCAAGGACATGGTTGATAAGGTCAGCGGGCAATATCTCAACCATTTCTACTATTCCTCCGAGAAATACGTTTTCTCAAACCTGACCGACGATCACACGCTTGTGATGCTCGTGATTTCGGCCTTCATCGTGATATTTATGGCCATCGCTTTGAGCGCGGAGAACGGAAGAATTTTTTCCTGCCTCATTGTGTCGGGAACCGTTTTTGCCGCGTGTATTTGCGTGAACGGCTTCCCGCCGGTGTATGCTTCGGTGGGCATGGTGCTGTTCTGGGCGCTGGTGGTCGTCTCCGGCGGCTCATATTCCGCCGATTCAGGCGGCGGGCGCGCCGTGTTTATTCTCTGTCTGCCGGTGCTGCTGATGCTGTGCGTCATTCTCTCGCGCACTCCGCCCGATGAATATGACCTGAGCGAAGCCGACGTCGAGATGGCGCAGAAGCTGGATGCACTCGGCCAGAGCATAACAAAGTTTTTCAAAGGCGGGCGCTTCACATCGGATGTGGATTTGCCTGATACTTCCCTACCCATCGACGTGCTTCCGGACGATTTGACGCTTGATCCGGGCTGGAACATGGGAGACGGCGCGCTCGACCTCTCGAAAGGCTACCGTGATTTTGATCCGACTCAGCTGATGCTGCGCGTCCGCGCGGAGAAAAGCGGGTACATGTACCTGCGCTGCTTCTCCTACGGGCAGTACCTCGGAACCGGCTGGAGCGCCGGGAACAAGTATCTTAGCAGCACCCCGCCGCTGTTCTTGCCGCTCGCGCTGCAAAACGCGGGCGGAGCAGAGACGCTTCAAGCGGATATTGAGCTTATATCCGTGGGAAGCTCCGTGCTCCCCGTGCCGTATTACTCCACCGAAGCCGCCGAGAATGACGTCTATGTCCCATCCGGCGGAGTCTCGGAATACACCGCTGAATATATAAGCTACTCCGGCGACATATCGTCGATGCGCGTTCCGGACGAATACGCCGCCGCGGAGGCGGACTACCGTGCGTATGTCTACGAGTATTACACTGCGCTGCCGGATTCGACGCTGGAAGCGATGCTGAATCTGGCGGCAGACGCCGGTATCTCTGCCGGTGACGACGCCGTGAACCGCGTGGCAAGCTATATTATGAACTCCGCCGAGTACGACCTGAACGTGTCCGGCTTTGATACGGATGATTACGCCGTGTACTTTCTGACTGAGGCCAAGCGCGGCTACTGCACACATTTTGCAACCGCGGCGGCGGTCATGTACCGCGCGCTCGGTATTCCGGCGCGAGTGGTGGACGGCTTCGCGTTTGCGACCGTAGCCGGGAGCTATGTCGATGTGCGCCGCAGTGACGAACATGCATGGGTAGAGGTGTATATCGACGATCTTGGCTGGCTGCCCGTGGAGGTGACCGGCAGCTCCGCGCCGAGCGAAGCACCTGTCAATACCCCGGAGCCGCAGCCGGAAACTACTGAGAGCACCGAGGCGACGCCCACTCCGTCCGTAGTCGTGAATCCTGAGCCGCGGCAAAATATGATGCCCGTCGGCATAATTTCGTCGGATGTGAGTCAGAACACTGTCCCGGCTTCAGGCGGTGCTGCGAAAGCTGTGCACATTATCGTCATAGTGCTTGCTGCGGCTGGGGTCATCGTCCTCTGGCAGTTTGTTCTGCTGCGCGAGCGTAAACGCCGATTCACGCAGAAAGACGGCAGCCGTGCCGTTTTGTACATCTATCGCTGTGCCAAGACTCTGTCGCGCTTCAATGAGCCGATACCGCGGGACATCGTCACGCTCGCCGAGAAGGCGCGCTTCAGTCAGCACGGGATCGGCCGTGAAGAGCGCATGGCAGCGTACGCGCTGTTCATCGGGATGCGCGATAAGCTGTGCGGCAGCGGGAATATGTTCAGAAAATTTGTTATTAAATACGTTCTGGGCTTCAGATAATGTTTACATATCATGCGGTACGGTATATACTGTCCGCATGATATTTTTGAAAGGAATCGCTATGAAAAAACATATATTTCTCACCGGCCCATCCGGCTGTGGCAAAACTACGCTCATACGCCGCGCGCTTGGCGATAAAATCGCCTATGCGGGAGGCTTCATAACCGAACGCCGGCTCGCCGGAGACGGCTCTCTGCTGGGCTTTGACCTGCTTCCGGCGGCTGCGGCGCTCTCGCCGGACGAATACGAGGGCAAGCGCTTTCTTGATTACTCCGTGACGCCCCCGACGCACGACAACGAGGTTTTCCGCAATGACGGCGTACGGCTTCTCAGCGAAGCGGAGTTTTACCCGTTCTCGGTCATCGACGAGTTCGGCGGATATGAGATACTGATACCGCAGTTCCGCGAGGCGCTGTCCGAATTCCTGTCGAGCGAGCAGCCGTGCATCGGTGTGCTGAAGGCCAGCAAGAGTGTGCAGGAGCTGAAGTCGCGGTTCGGCCTCGGCGATAGGTTCACGGCCTACACGGCGCGGCTTCTTGAGGCGCTGTCGAACGATCCGGACACGCTGATTTTGAAGGTCTCCGACAGCGACGACAAGGTAGCGCAGAACATTGTCGCAAAATGGGTCGAGGAATACGCAAATGTGTGACTTTTTTGCCCTGTATGACTGTTTATGCGATAATATCCACTCCGACGAGCGAATATTATCGACCGTCTCAGGTGATATATGGGCGCTGGCTAAAACCGAACAGCACAGCGGCATGGCGATGCATGTGCACGGTACAAGCCGCCCGGCAATGCTGCCGGACGGCCTGAACGGAATGCCGCTGCGCAGAGTCGCCGAAGCGCTCAAGAGCTGGAACAGCACCGAAGCAAGCCTTGCCATGGCTGCGGTCAACGCATTTTATAACACAGAGGCGCGGCTGTCTGAGCTTCACTGCTCCGAGCCGTTTGAAAATTACTGCACCCGCGGGATGGATTTTCGCGGCAAAACCGTCGGCATTGTGGGGCATATGCACGGCACAGACGAGATGCGGCGCGACGCGGAAAAGATCTTTATTCTTGAGCGTGAGCCGCGCAGCGGGGATTACCCAGATCCCGCCTGCGACTACCTGCTCCCGCAGTGCGATATTGTCCTGATAACCGGAAGTGCTATCACCAATAAGACGCTACCCCACCTTCTTGACCTATGCCGCGGCACGTACACGATCCTCGTCGGCCCGTCGGTTCCGATGTGCCCGGAATTATTCGAGTTCGGCATTGACCGCCTCTCCGGACTCGTGATAACCGATCGGGACGGTATATGTGAGCGAGTCGTATCCGGTGCCGGCGGCTCGCCGTATGGCCACGGAAAGAGCTTTTTGCTGGTAAAATAAACTACACGCAGGTAATTCCTGCGTGTAGTTTATTTGTATGATATTGAGTTGATTTATCTGCGGCTGCGCTTCCTACCGAAGATGATTGCCGCCGCAGCTGCCGAACCGGAGACGAGTGCAAGTACGCTCCAGAGCACCATGGCGTCGCCGGTCTTAGGCTTCTGAGTCGCGGCATAGACGTTGGTGACGGTGACAGTCTTGCCGTCGCTGCTGCGGTTGACATAGAAGTAGTAGCCGATGGGGACGTTGGTCTCCTTGACCGTCCATGTAAGCGCGGTGTCAAGCCCGTCAAAGCTGCACTTCCAGCCGTTCTTCTCGTTGAGAACCGCAGCAACCTTCTTGCCGTCAAGCTCGTAAGGAACGAGGGTGTCAGTGTCCTTGCCGTTCGCGTCCTTCTGATAGTAGAAGAGCTGCACGGTGACGGATTCGGGGCGCTTATCTTCGCTGCCCTTGTCTTTCCACTGCTTCACGATGCTTACCTTCATCTCGGTGGATTTATACTCGTTGACAAAGAGCGCCTTATCAGCCTGTTCATCACCGCGCATGATAGTCGCGGGCATGGGTATTGCCTCGGCGGCCTCAGCGCCGCTCTGCACGGCGGACGCCATGGAGAAGGTGTACATGCTGCCGTCAAACGTCCACTTACTCTCCTTCTCGGAGCCGACCTCGCTCAGCTTGCCCTCCAGATTCTTCATCTGGCTGGCGGGGCCGGTGATGGTGAGCACACCGGACGCGGTTGTCTCCCCTGCCTTGACCGTCAGGGCGAAGCCATCGGTAACGGGCGCGCCGTTGAAGCTGGCTTCTATCTTATCCAGCTTACCGGTCTTGCTGGACAGCTCAAGCGCGAAATCAAAGGTCTTGTCGGCAACCGGCATATGCTTTCCGGTCTGCTTGACCTGCTTCTCAACTGGGATGCTGATACTGTATATCGGTTCGGGCTTATAGGTGTTGACGACCTTTATCTCCGTCGTCTCTTCGGCAGTGACAACGGCCTTGATATCCTCAACTGCGCCCATGATATAGCCCTCGACGCTCAGACCGTCGGTGCGTTCTTTCAGAATGTACTCACCCGCTTCAAGCTCGACGCTCTTCGTCCAGCCGTCCGCCGCGGTCAGGGTTATGTCCTGTCCCTCAAGATGCTGCTTATCCTGCCAAAGCTCAAAGGTGACGGACGCGGGTATCAGCTCCTTAGGAAGTCCCTCAATGGATTTTGTGACGGTGAGGGTTCCGGTGGTGACGGAGTATTTATTTGTGAACACCGCGGCGTCGACATCTTCGTCGCCAAGTCTGATATATGCAGGAATTTTCTCGTCGCTCGGCTCCTCTTCAAGAACACTCAGCGGAGAGGCCATGTTTACGCCGAAGCTGTACTCGCTGTCATCATACAGCCAGTTCCCGGTTTCCGCGGGCGCCTTCTCGCTGAGTGTGCCGCGGAGCCCGTACAGCTGGCTAATGGGGCCGCTGATAGTCAGTACGCCGGACGCAGCAGTCTCCCCTGCCTTCACGGTCATGGTGAAGCTGTCGGTGACAGGCTTGCCGTCAAAGTACAACTTGAGCATATCGGTCTTGCCCGCGTCATTGGCGAGCGTGAAAGCGAAATCGAAGTCGGTATCCGCAAGCGGCGCGGATTTGCCGAGCAGCTCCACTTTCTTCTCGACCGGGATATCAACGCTCATCACCGGCTGAACCTCGTAGGTCTCGGTGATATCGAGCTTCGTGGTTTCGCCGGCCTTGACCGTCGCCCGGATTATCGAATAATAAAAGTGATAATACCCGCCGACCTCGGTGCGGTCAACGTCCGCGTGCAGCTCGTACTCGCCGGGATCAAGCGTAAGGCTCTTCGTCCACTTTTCCGACGCCGTGATGACGACGTCCTGAACGTGTGTGCCGGCCTTTTTAAGCTCCCATCTGACGGATTCCGGGATCTTATCCTCCGGCAGTCCCTCAAAGGCAACGTTGATTGTCAGCGTCCCCTGTTCCGGAACAGGCGTCGACTCCGGAATGTCGTCCGCCAACGCCGAGACTGGCAGGATGCTCACCACCAGCAAAACGGCAAGCAGCAGCGCCCAAAATTTCTTCATTTAATTTTCCTCCTTTTTCGATAAATTTCACATATTGCCGCTGTTTGTCTATTCACTCTACGTCTATACTATATCTTTAAACCCAAGCAAAAGCAAGGGATGCAACCCTTAGGAATTCTTAATTTTCAAGGCTTACAACTCGCTTCTTGCAAATACGACTAGCAGGTCTTATAATATGGCAAAAGCATTTCAATATGGAGAACTAAAGATGACCGAATATGTATACAACGACGCGAACGGAACTCTCGCTTCCGCGAAGCACAGCGAGGGTCGTACGCTTTTAACGCTAATCACGGCGGATGAATTCCGCACCATGAAGGACAGCTTCCCGCACCACAAAGAGATGTTGCGCAGTCTCGGCTCCGTCCGTTACTGTAAGGCGGAAGCATACCGCGACTACATTTGGGGTACTCTGCGCATCCCAAACAAAAACGAGGCACGGCTGCCGCAGATCTGCCTGCTCTTTTACATGACGGAGCAGGAGCTGATTTTCATCGAGGATTCCGGCGAGCTGAAGCCGTGGGTAAAATCGCAGTTGACGAAGCTGAACAACGCCTCCACTCCGGAACTGCTGCTTCTCCAATTTATGCAGCTGGCAGTGGAAAATGATATCCTGTACCTGTCCCACATCGAAAAGGAGCTTGACGTCATGGAGGACAGCCTGCTGACCGATATTCAGGACGACTTTTTCGGTGTACTCACAAGGCACCGCCGCAAGCTCTCGGAGCTGAACGCGTACTATGAGCAGCTTACCGCGATGAGCGACATGATATCGTCTCTCGACGCGCCCGCGCCTATCGCCGCGGCGGAGCAGTGGAGCAGATTTTCGATGCAGACAGAGCGGCTTGAAAGCCATGTACACCTGCTTCAGGAGAACGTGATACAGCTGCGTGAGTTATATCAGGCACAGCTGGACGCGAAGCAGAACAAGGTCATGTGCATTCTGACCGTTGTCACCACGCTGTTCCTTCCGCTCAGTCTGCTGACGGGCTGGTACGGCATGAACTTTGCGAACATGCCGGAGCTGCACTGGCGCTACGCGTATCCCTGCGTCATAGCTATAACAGCCGTAATAATCGTGATCGAGATAATATATTTCAAGAAGAAAAAGATATTATAAGAAAAACCCATGCATTTGAACTGCACCCCATTTGTTAGACAGTATGATAAACTATCTAAGAAGTGGGGTGT
>OIXH01000038.1_pt1 | contig 164108 bp, 142 predicted proteins | sample 1587741 | NCBI WGS metagenome assembly OIXH01 (sample SAMEA3888916, study PRJEB22519) | human gut metagenome | biome: human gut; feature: human-associated habitat; material: faeces | place: Denmark | collected 2011 | reverse complement strand
CGTAACGCATATTTTTCAGCGTTCCCGCCGGGGAAAGGAGTTCCGGTTTAAACATAATTCTCTCGTTCTGATGACAGGTCAGATCCGCTTCACCTGATGAAGCGGTTAGGGGAGTGCCCCCACTTTAAGGGCGGGCATTGTAGCGCAATCGGCGGGTTTAGCTCCAGTGTAAATGTCTGGTGGCGTCCTGGTTTTGGTTAAGGATACGAATGACGATAATTTCCCCTGGTGATTGCAGGAAATAAATGACGTGGCGTTCAAAAGGAAGAACAAAAATACCTTCGCCTAATTCAGGTCTGGGCGTACCTATATTATTGTTACTCAGAATCTGGAGAACGTCTGAAAGATGTTCCACATATCTGTCGGCTTGTGGTTCGCCGAAATGGTGATAGCTGTAATACCAGATGCCTTCTAAATCCTCATTGGCTTTTGGCATGAGTTTAATAATACGCACATTATTTCCTTATCCCTGCTTTCACCTTCCGTAAGAACGCGTCCTTTTCCCACGGCTGAGCTTCACCACTACTCAACCCTTCTGCGAGCATGTCACGTAACGCTTGCAGGCGAGACTCTGCTTGCTTTTCTCGAAGTAATCGCAGTGACTCACGGATCACTTCGCTTTGGGTGCGATAGTCGCCGGATTCAATTAAGGACTCGATAAATTCACGCAACTCATCGCCGAGATCAACCGTCATCGTTCTGGCCATTTTACGCCCGCCTGTAAGTAAAAATCTTACATCAGTGTATGTCATAAACCGGATAGCGTCACGAAAGTATTAGAAGATATTTTGGCACATGAACATGTTCAGGAGGATAAGTATGGGATGGTAAACAAAGAAAGCACAACGAGTGCTCGTCAGTGCCCACTATTTTAATGGCGGCGGTTACTCTTAATTATTAATAACTAAGCGTTATTTGGATATAAAGCCGGACGCCAACAACCCACGCCCGGCATCGTAATTACGTATTGTCTTTCACCGTCTGGCTTGTGCCATTGGCTTTAACGGAGGCAATTCCGGTTTCACGAGATTGCGCGGTGGCGTACATCTGGCTGGAGCCGATAATTTGATGATTAGCGGCTTTCAGATTGAAATAGAATTTGCCGTTACTTGCCGTTTTTTTCTCATAGCGTTCTTCTTGCGGGCTGTTGCTACGCACCGACGCGATGCCCTTTTCCGCAGAGGCTTTTGAGGTATACAGCTCGCTGGTGAGGATAGTCTCACCATTGCCCGCTTTTAGCACAAACCGGAACTGATTATCACTGCTCTTACTGAGTTCAAACCAACCAGCCATAATGACTCCTTGATTGAAATTGTGTATCGAAAACAGCATCTAAAGGTGCTGTTTACCGATTAAAGTATGAGCGATTTTCTGATGCCTGCCAGGGCGGAGAGATAATGTCAGTTTGCTGACCATGCGTGGGATAATGTTGCCGGATCGGGTCTGAACGCCATCTCCGGCTAACAAAATAATGTCGCTAAAACTAAACGATGCGGCAGGCGTCGGCTTCCCAGCGGTAACCGACGCCGTAAACGGCGCGGATAAATGACTGTTCGGCGTCGAGAGATTCCAGCTTGCGGCGCAGGTTTTTAATGTGGCTGTCGATGGTGCGGTCGGTTACTACGCGGTAGTCGTCATAAAGATGATTGAGCAAATGCTCGCGGGAGAACACTTTTCCTGGTTCATGAGAGAGCGTTTTCAGCAGACGAAATTCCGCAGGCGTCAGGTCAAGCATTTTACCGCGCCATGAAGCCTGAAAACGACCTTCGTCGATAATCAACGGGCTTTCAGCATCCTGTTGCTGCAACTCGCGCTGCGGTTTGCAACGGCGCAAAATGGTTTTGACGCGCGCTACCACTTCCCGTGGGCTGTACGGCTTACAGATATAATCATCTGCGCCAATCTCCAGCCCCAGCAGGCGATCGATCTCTTCGATTTTTGCCGTCACCATCACGATCGGAATGTCAGAAAAACGACGAATTTCCCGGCACAGCGTCAGGCCATCGGTGCCAGGGAGCATCAGATCTAACAGGATCAGATCCGGTGGTGTCTGGCGCACATACGGCAGTACCTGATCGCCGTGGCTGATAAGCGTCGGCGCATAGCTCGCAGCACGCAGATAATCAATGAGCAACTGCCCCAGCTTCGGTTCATCTTCCACGATCAAAATACGCGGTGTGTTTTCGTCGATTGGTAACTCGGTCATACTTCTCTCTGTAAATCCCGTTCCAGCGGTAACTCTACTGTAATGCTTACCCCGCCAAAAGGCGAATGGGCAGCAATAATGCGACCATTATGTGCTTCAACAATGTTCAGGCAAATCGCCAGCCCCAGCCCGGAACCGCCGCTGGCACGGTTGCGGGAACCTTCGGTGCGATAAAAACGTTCAAACAATTTTTGTAGCTGATCGTCACTGACACCTGGCGCACTGTCGGCAAAGGTCAGGCGCACCGTTTTGTCGCGCTGCCCGGCAGAGATTTGCAGGCTGCCGCCGCTGTCAGTGTAGCGCAGGCTGTTTTCCAGTAAGTTATTGAATAACTGCATTAAACGGTCGCGATCGCCAAATACGGTAATACTGTCTGGCAGGGAAAATTGCAGTTTCAGGCCACGACTGGCGAATCGTTCGCGAAATGCGCCGCCCGCCACTTCCAGCAGTGGGATCAAATCTACCGGTGCTTTTTGATAGGCGAGAGCGCCTTCATCAGACATCGACAACTGATGGAGATCGTCAACCAGTTTGGTCAGTGTACCGACCTCCGCCTGTAAAGACGCCACCGTCTCCGGCGTGAATTTACGCACGCCATCCTGAATGGCTTCCAGTTCACCGCGCAGCACCGCTAATGGCGTACGCAGTTCGTGAGAAATATCGGCCATAAAATCGCGCCGCATTTGCTGGTTTTTCTCCAGTGTGCTGGCAAGCTGGTTGAAGTCTTGCGCCAGTTTGCCCAGTTCATCTTCACTGGTGGGCGTTACGCGGGTAGTGAAATCGCCCGCCGCCAGTTTGTGCGTGCCATCGACAAGTCGTTTTACCGGTGCCAGTAAACCGCGCGCCAGCAGAAAAGTGGCAAGTGCCGCGAGTAACGTTGCCAGGGCGACAATCAACCAGCTGGTTTGCCGCTGTTGTTTATCGAAATTGATATCAGTATTGCGCGTTAACCGCTCAACGGGGGAGGCGATCACCGCGCCAACTTCCGCACCGTTGACCAGAATGGGTCGCCGTGTACCGTCAGGTGGAATCGGCGCTCGCGGACCAACCAGCACTTTGTTGTTTTGATCAACCACCCAGAACTGGGTACGCCAGCCGTGCGGTGGCATACCCGGGCCGGGTTTATCTTCCGAATTATCGTGTTCAAATGAACGCAGGATCTGAAAGACAAAGCGATCATTGTTGCGCAGGAAGCGCCAGTTGCCATGCTGCGCATACTGCTCGCCAAGCGCATCACTTAACAGTTGTAATCGCTGTTCATTACCATGCTTGATGTAATCAATAAAGCCACGCTCAAAACTGATACGCACCGCCCAGTGCATACTGATCAGCAAGACAATGCAGGTGGCGAAAATCGCCAGAAACAGTTTGCCGGTAATACCGGGTCGCCAGAACTTCATTGCGCGCTCCTTTTTCGCCGCGAAATAGCTACATTTTGATGCGTATCGTTCGGCACTCTGGCAAAGATGAACGCCGGAAGGGCGATGATCAACGTCATGCTAAGCCAGGTGTACATAAAGACGGTTTGTGTGGTGCCGCTGTCGACGCTGACATGCTGTGAACCAAAAAGTCCCAGCAACAGCCCGGCGATAGTGACGCCGATACTCATCGACAATTGCATAATCATCGACAGCAGGCTGTTGCCGCTGCTCGCCAGATTGTCCGGGAGATCTTTCAGCGTCAGGGTGTTCATGGAGGAGAAACGCGTCGAGTTGACCATCCCTTGTAAAAACAGGACGAACGGCAAAACGTAGTACCAGCCCAGCAGGGCGGTAGTCATAAACAACAGGGTGACCAGCGACAGACCCAGCGTGGTCGCTACCAGTACCCGACGATAACCAAAGCGATTCACCACCTGTACCACAATTCGCTTCATTCCCATGCTGCCAAGCACCATCGGGATCATCATCAGTCCGGCATGAAACGGTGAGAAACCGAGGCCAATTTGCAGGAAAACCGGTGTCATAAAGGGCAACATGCCACTGCCAATACGTCCGGCAAAGCTCCCCGCCAGGCCCAGCGAAAAGGTACGAGTACGGAACAGTTTCAGACTGAACAGGGCACGGTTGTTATTTCTGGCGTGCAGCAGATAAAGCACCAGTGCCACCACGCCAACTGCGACCAGGCCAGCAATCGCCAGCGGCGATAAACCTGTACCTTTACTGCCGTCCAGCGCCAGGGTTAATACCGCCATGCCAACCGCCAGCAATAAAAATCCGGAGAGATCAAAGCGCCGCGTCTGCATGGTGTAGTTCGGCATTAACAGCAATGTGGCGATCGCACCGATAATCCCCACCGGAATGTTGATCAAAAAGATCCAGTGCCACGACGCGTACTCCACCAGCAGACCGCCGAGCGCCGGACCGAGCAGCGGACCGACCTGACCGGGTAACGTGACAAAGGTCATCGCCGCCATATATTGCTCGCGCGGTACGATTTTCATCACCGTCAATCTGCCGACCGGCACCATCATCGCGCCGCCAACGCCCTGTAACGCGCGTGCCAGCAACAGTTCGTTCAGCGTCCCGGAAAGCGCGCAAAACAGTGAACCGAGAGTAAACAGCACGATGGCGGTAAAGAAAATATTGCGCACGCCGACTTTGTCCGCCAGCCAGCCGCTGGCGGGCAGCATCACCGCCACGGTCAGCACATAAGAGACAATGACCATGTGCATATGCAACGGACTTTCCCCGAGGCTTTGCGCCATTGAGGGAAGGGCGGTGTTTACGATGGTGGTGTCCAGCGACTGCATAAAGAAGCCGAAAGCCACAATCCACAATTGCCAGCGGGTGCTGTCGGGAAGATCTGTCATTTACTCGGTTACCGTTTGTTTAGGTTTACGCGAAAAACGCAGCCGCAGACGGTCGAAAAAGAGATACACCACCGGCGTGGTATACAGCGTCAGGAGCTGGCTCATTACCAGTCCGCCGACAATGGTGATCCCCAGGGGTTGCCGCAGCTCCGAGCCGTCACCGCCCGACAACACCAGCGGCAGCGCGCCAAACAGCGCCGCCAGGGTAGTCATCATAATCGGGCGAAAACGCAGCAGACAGGCCTGGAAAATAGCTTCCTGCGGCGTCAGGTTACCGTGCCGTTGGGCTTCAAGCGCAAAATCGACCATCATAATGGCGTTTTTCTTCACGATGCCGATTAATAGCATGATCCCTATCAGGGCGATTAGGCTGAACGGGGCATTGAACAGCTCCAGCGCCAGCAGCGCTCCAATGCCCGCCGAGGGCAGGGTGGAGAGGATCGTCAGCGGATGTACGTAACTCTCGTAAAGGATACCCAGCACGATATACACCGTGGCGATGGCGGCGATAATCAGGATCACCTGCGAGTTCATCGTCTCCTGGAACACCTGCGCTGTGCCAGCAAAACTGCCGCGCACCGTCGAAGGCACACCAAGCTGGGTCATTGCGCGATCGATCGCCGCACTGGCGTCCGAGAGCGATTTCCCGGTCGGCAGGTTAAACGAAATGGTCGAGGCCGCCGATAATCCCTGATGATTCACCGACAGCGGAGCATTCGCCGGTTGCCATTTAGCGAAATACGACAGCGGGATCGCTTTGCCTTCGTTATTAATGACGAACATTTTTTCCAGCGCGCTGATGTCCTGGGTATAGCGCGGATCCACTTCCATCACCACTTTATACTGGTTCATCGGCTGATAAATGGTCGAGATTTGCCGCTGACCGAAGGCGTTATTTAACAGGCTGTTGGCGGCCTGCACGTCGATTCCCAGCCGTGCCATGGTGTCGCGGTCGTAAACCAGATTCATCTCCGCGCCGTTATCCTGCTGATCGGAGTTCACGTCCGCCAGTTCCGGCAACGTCGCCAGTTTTTTGCGGATTTTTGGCTCCCATTCGCGCAGTGCCGCCAGGTCGTCGGATAACAACGTGTACTGGTAGCTGGCGTTCGACTGACGCCCACCAACGCGAATATCCTGTACCGCCATCAGGAACAGATTCGCCCCCGGTTCTTTCGCCAGTTTTACGCGCAGACGGTCGATAATTTGCTGCGCCGTTTCGCTGCGTTCGTCGCGTGGCTTGAGGGTGATAAACATCATCCCGCTGTTCACTCGCGAACCGCCGGTAAATCCGGTGACATTATCCACTGCCGGATCGTCACGAATAATTTTCATGAAATCCTGCAACTTACCGCGCATCGCCTGAAACGAAATACTCTGATCCGCCTGAATCCCGCCCATCAACACGCCAGTGTCCTGCTCCGGGAAGAAGGTTTTCGGGATCGAGATATATAGCCAGATATTCAGCGCAATGGTGCCAAGCAGCACTACGCCCACCAGACGGGTATGATTGAGCACCCATTTCAGTGACTTGCCGTAGCCTTGTTGCAGGGCAACCAACATGCGACCAAAACCACGCAGTCGCTTTTGCTCACGCGGCTTGCTGGCTTTTAGCATCCAGCCGCACATCATTGGCGTTAGCGTCAGGGAAACCAGCAACGAAATACCAATGGCGACAGAAAGCGTCACGGCAAACTCGCGTAACAGTCGGCCCGGCAATCCGCCCATCAACAGCAGCGGCAGGAACACCGCCACCAGTGACAGACTCATCGACAGCACCGTAAAACCGACTTCGCGAGTACCTTGCAGTGCGGCTTGCAACGGTTTCATTCCCGCTTCCAGATGACGGGCAATGTTTTCCAGCACCACGATGGCGTCATCCACCACGAAACCAGTAGCGATGGTGAGCGCCATTAACGAAAGGTTATTGAGACTGAATCCGCACAGGTACATCGCCGCAAACGTACCAATCAGCGAAACCGGCACCGCAACGGCGGGAATAATAGTGGCGCGACCCGAGCGCAGGAATAAAAAGACCACCAGAATCACCAGCGCCACCGAGATAATCAGCGTTTGCTCGACTTCTTCCAGCGAGGCGCGAATGGTGGGGGAGCGATCCTGGGCAATTTGCAGATCAATCGCCGCCGGAATGGTTTCCTGCAACTCCGGTAATTTTGCCCGGATGCTGTCAACCGTCTGGATAATATTGGCTTCCGGCAGCTTGCGGATCATCAGCAAAATAGCCGGTTTGGCATTGGTCATCCCGGCGTTACGTACATCCTGTACAGAGTCGGTCACTGTCGCCACATCGCCCAGACGAACCGCGCCGCCGTTGTTGTAATGAATAATCAGCGGCTGATATTCGGCGGCGGTTTTTAGCTCATCATTGGTCTGGATCTGCCAGCGGTGAGTGCCATCTTCCAGCGCCCCCTGCGGTTTACGCACGTTGGCATTGCTGATGGCAGTGCGTACGTCGTCCAGCGAGACGCCCTGATTAAACAGCGCCTGCGGATTCAGCCCGACGCGTACGGCGGGCAGTGAGCTGCCGCCGACATCGACATCACCAACACCGTCGATTTGCGAAATCGTCGGAGCCAGCTGCGTCGAGGCAAAATCGTACAGTTCACCCTGCGAATAAGTATCGGATGTCAGCGTGAGGATCATAATTGGCGCATCCGACGGGTTAGCTTTGCGATAGGTCGGACGGCTGGGCATCCCGCTGGGCAGCAAACTTTGTGCAGCGTTGATCGCCGCCTGCACATCGCGCGCCGCGCCGTTGATATCCCGGTCAAAATCAAACTGCAAAATAATACGCGTGCTGCCGAGCGAACTGCTGGAGGTCATTTCACTGACTCCGGCAATGCGCCCAAGTGAGTGCTCCAGCGGCGTGGCAACGGAAGACGCCATTGTTTCTGGTGACGCACCGGGCAGCGAGGCGCTGACCATAATCACCGGAAAATCGACCTGCGGCAGCGGGGCGACCGGCAGCATACGGAAGCCCAGTATGCCGCACAGGGTAATGGCAACCGACAGTAAAATCGTCGCCACCGGGCGGTAAATGAAGAGGGCAAAAAACTTCACTTACGCCTCCTCTTCATGACGGGCAAAGCGGCTTTTGGTCCACAATGCCAGGCGGTCGAACAGCAAATAAATCACCGGCGTGGTAAACAGCGTCAGCACCTGGCTGACAATCAGACCGCCGACCATGCCGATACCTAACGGACGACGCAGTTCCGCGCCGACCCCGGTACTCAACATCAGCGGCAGCGCGCCAAGCAGAGCCGCCAGAGTGGTCATCAGGATCGGACGAAAACGCAACAGACAAGCCTGGTAGATTGCCTCGCGCGGCGACATGCCTTGCTCGCGCTCGGCAGCCAGCGCGAAGTCGATCATCATGATGGCGTTCTTCTTCACGATACCGATCAGCAAAATAATGCCGATAATCGCAATCACATCCAGTTCGCTACCAGCAATCAGCAACGCCAGCAGTGCGCCAACCCCTGCGGTGGGTAGCGTCGAGAGAATGGTGATCGGGTGAATAAAGCTCTCGTACAGAATGCCGAGCACGATATACATCGCCACCACCGCCGCGACAATCAGCCAGACAGTGCTGCCCAGCGCCGACTGGAAGGCGAGGGTGCTGCCCTGGAACTGCGTGGTGATATCCACCGGCAGATTCAGCGTCTTTTCGGTGTCCATAATCGCCTGCACCGCATCGCCCAGCGAATAGTTATCCGGCACGTTAAAGGAGATGGTCGTTACCGGGAACTGATCCAGATGGTTGATGGAAAGCGGCGCAAAACGCTGCTCAATTTTGGCAATTGAGCTTAACGGCACTACGCCACCGTCGCTGCTGGTCAGGCGAATGGTATCCAGCGCCGCGAGGCCTGGGGTATTTTCGGTATTGTGCTCCAGCACCACGCGATACTGGTTAGCCTGAGTATAAATAGTGGAAATCAGTCGCTGACCAAACGCGTTGTACAGGGCGTTATCGACGTCCGCCATGCTGATCCCCAGACGGCTGGCGCTGTCGCGATCAACATTGACATACGCCACCAGCCCTTTGTCCTGCCAGTCGCTGGAGACATCAGAAAGCTGTGGCAGTTGCTGGAGTTTTTCCATCAACTGTGGCACCCAGGTACTGAGCGCATCCAGTGACGTGGCCTGCAAGGTAAACTGGTACTGGGTGCGGCTGACCTGAGTATCGATGGTCAGGTCCTGCGTTGGTTGCAGGAAGAGATCGACGCCCGGCACTTTATCTACCGCCGTTTGCAGACGGGCGATGACTTTTTGCACCCGATCATCACGTTCATCCAACGGTTTGAGGTTGATTTGTAAACGTGCACTATTCAGCGACGGGTTAGTGCCATCAACGCCAACAAATGAGGTCAGGCTTTGCACCGCTGGATCCTGCAAAATCACGTCCGCGACCTGGCGTTGTCGCTGGGCCATATTGGCAAAGGAGCTGGATTGCGGTGCCTGCAAAGTGCCCTGAATAATGCCGTTGTCCTGTACCGGGAAGAAACCTTTCGGAATGAACACCCACAGCAGCACGCTAAGCAGCAGCGTGCTGAGTGCCACGCTTAAGGTCAGCCACGGATGATTCAGCACTTTCGCCAGTCCACGACCATAGGCGGCGATTATCCTGTCGAACATTTTTCCCGAGGCACGGGAGAAGCGGTTCTGTTTACGCAACGACTCCTGGCTGAGCATCCGCGCGCACATCATCGGTGTCAGGGTCAGCGACACCACCGCTGAGATCAAAATCGCTACCGCCAGGGTAATAGCAAATTCGCGGAACAGTCGCCCGACGATATCGCCCATAAACAGCAGTGGGATCAACACCGCAATCAGTGAGAAGGTCAGCGAGATAATGGTAAAGCCGATTTCACCTGCGCCCTTGAGCGCCGCCGCCAACGGTTTTTCGCCTTTTTCGATATAGCGGGAAATGTTTTCGATCACCACGATGGCGTCATCGACCACGAATCCGGTGGCGATAGTTAACGCCATCAGTGTCAGGTTATTGATTGAAAAATCGAGAAACACCATAACCGCGAAAGTGCCGATTAACGACAGCGGTACAGCAACACCGGGAATGATGGTCGCCGGAATATTGCGCAAAAACAGGTAGATAATCATGACTACCAGCGCGATAGCCATCATCAATTCAAACTGAGTATCATCGACGGATGCGCGGATATTGGTGGTGCGATCGGAAAGCACTGTCACCTTCACCGATTTCGGCAGACTCTCAGTGAGCTGTGGCAGCATCTGCCGAATGCTGTCGGCGGTGGAGATAATGTTAGCACCGGGCTGGCGCTGAACATTCATCACAATGGCCTGTTCTTTGTTCGCCCACGCGCCGAGCCAGCTGTTTTCTGCACCTTGCTCTACAGTTGCGACATCGCCCAGACGAATTGGCGCGCCGTTCTGGTAGGCGATGATTAGCTGGCGATACTCTTCGGCGGATTGCATCTGGTCGTTCGCGGAAAGCGTGACCGCACGGGAAGGGCCGTCGAGGCTACCTTTTGCCGAGTTAACGTTAGCGCCGGTAATGGCGGTGCGCACGGTTTCGCTGGTCAGGCCGAGGGCGGCAATCGCCTGAGCGTTAAGTTTGACGCGAACAGCCGGACGCTGACCGCCGGAAAGCGTCACCAGGCCGACGCCGGAAATCTGCGAGATTTTCTGCGCGACGCGGGTTTCCACCATATCTTCCACTTGCGTCATCGGCATGGCGGTTGAGGTGACGGCGAGCGTCATGATCGGCGGATCTGCCGGGTTCACTTTGCTGTAAACCGGCGGGTTAGGCAGATCGCTCGGTAGCAGGTTAGTGGCAGCGTTAATCGCGGCCTGCACTTCCTGCTCGGCGACATCGAGCGGTAATGTTAGCTGGAACTGTAAAGTGATAACTGACGCACCGCCGGAACTTTGCGACGACATCTGTTTCAGGCCAGACATCTGCCCGAACTGGCGTTCGAGAGGCGCGGTAACGGCAGAGGTCATGACATCCGGGCTCGCACCTGGATAAAGCGTGACCACCTGAATGGTTGGATAGTCCACTTCCGGCAGCGCCGAAACGGGCAGGGCCCGATAACCGATAATCCCGGCGAGTAAGATCGCCACCATCAGCAGCGTGGTGGCGACAGGACGCATAATAAACAGGCGCGACGGGCCGCCTGTGCTGCTCGGGGGTAACACCTGCATCAGGAGCGTGCTCCTTTTTTCGTGTCTTCGCGGCTGGCGGCTTTTTCTTCCGGAGTAGTGGCGCTCTGGGCTTCCACCACTTCCACTTTCGCCCCTTCGGTCAGGCGATCAATGCCGTCCGTCACTACGCGGTCGCCCGCAGAAATACCTGCGCGGATCACCACTTTCTGACTGTCCTGAATGCCTGGTGTCACCAGATGTTTGCTGACCTTGTTTTCGCTATTCAGCACCCAGACAAAATGGCCTTCGTTGCCCATTTGCAGGGCGGCGGTTGGGATCACCACGGCGTTTTGTTCGGTGTCGACTAACATGCGCGCGTTAACAAACTGATTGGGAAACAGCGCATCATCCTGATTATTAAAGCGTGCTTTCACTTTAATCGTACCGGTAGTGGCATCGATTTGGTTATCAAGGCTTAACAGTGTGCCTTCACTTAATTTCTTCGAGTTGGTGCGATCCCAGGCTTCTACCACCAGCGGTTTTCCGGCTTTTTGCGCCTGCACAACGGTGGCGATATCGCTTTCAGGCAGGGTAAAGAGCAAATCGATAGGATGTGTTTGGGTGATCACCACAATCCCGGTGGTATCACCACTGGAGATTTGGTTACCAACATCAACCTGCTTGAGACCAACGCGACCATCAACTGGTGCGGTGATACGGCTCCAGTCGAGTTGCAACTGCGCGCTGGCGACGCTTGCTTCATCAGCCTTAATGGTGCCTTCGGTTTCACTGACCAGCGCCTGTTGGGCATCCAGTTCCTGACGAGATACGAGATTGGTTTTTGCCAGTTGTTGATAACGCGCCAGGTCACGGCGGGCGTTGGCAAGCGTGGCTTTATCTTTTGCCAGTTGGCCCTGGGCTTGTGCTAATGCAACTTTGAACTGGCTTGGGTCAATTTCTGCCAGTAAATCGCCTGCTTTGACCTGCTGGCCTTCCAGGAAATGTAACGCCATCAGTTGACCGTCCACGCGGCTGCGCACCGTAACAGTATTAGCGGCGGTAATGGTGCCAAGCCCGGTGAGGTAACGTGGAACAGCCTGTTCTACTGCGGTCGCCGCCTGAACAGGAGCTAATGGGCCGGCACGCATACCACGGCGACCACCCGCTGGCGATTGCTGCGCTTGTTTCGTCGCCCCAGGGGCTGCACTCTGGGAGTCATTGCGGCCTTGCCAGAACCAGAATGCGGCGATGGCGGCGATAACCACCACGATTACGATTACCCAACGGGATTTATAACTGCCTTTCATCGTTAAGAGTTTCTCTTCCTGAAACGTTTCGCGGAATGATACTAGTGTAGCCAGCCAATAAGGGAGAAAAATGGAGGAATTATGAAACACTGTCGGGAATCGTCTGAATGACGGGCACTTTTGCGAGCACGCATCCAGTAATAACACATGAAACTATTTTATCTACGCGTTAGCGATAGACTGCTTGCATGGCGAAAGGAGATAAGCCGACGATTTCAGCGGGACGCTGAAACGGGAAAGCCCCTCCCGAGGAAGGGGCCATAAATAAGGAAAGGGTCATGATGAAGTGGATCATCATCGTGGTGCTCTTAGTCATAAGCTTCCCGGCTTACTAAGACTACCAGGGCGGGGGAAACCCCGCTCAACCCTCATTCCTGAAAGTATGCCTTCACGGTCCAATTGTCAATCCGCAGACTTTGCAGTCTGCGATCCTGCCAGCAAATATTCTTTGCGAGTCGTTATGCAATAATCACACTTGAAACTATTTTATCCGCAAGTCAGCGATAGACTGCATACAGGGCGAAAGGAGGTAAGCCGAAGATTTCAGCGGGACGCTGAAACGGGAAAGCCCCTCCCGAGGAAGGGGCCTTAAATAAGGAAAGGGTCATGATGAAGCTACTCATCATCGTGGTGCTCTTAGTCATTAGCTACCCAGCATACTAAGACTACCAGGGCGGGGGAAACCCCGCTCTACCCTCACTCCTGAAATTATGTCACTCAACCCTTGTTGTCAATCTGTAAGCCCACGTTCTTGCGAGGCGAATAGCAAAATCTTCTGCGCCGCCGGGCCTAATTCTGAAAGTTTCTTCGTTTGCTCTTATTTCATTATTGCAGTCGGTATGATACCGGACCTCAATAATTCTCTAAGAAAGGATTTCTTATGAGCGAACAAATCACGTTTGCCACCAGCGATTTTGCCAGTAACCCGGAACCACGTTGCCCCTGCATTTTGCTGCTGGATGTTTCTGGTTCTATGAACGGTAGACCCATTAATGAACTTAACGCCGGATTGGTTACCTTTCGCGATGAGCTGCTTGCCGATTCGCTGGCTTTAAAAAGAGTGGAACTCGGCATTGTGACGTTCGGCCCGGTGCATGTGGAACAACCCTTTACCAGCGCCGCTAATTTTTTCCCGCCCATCCTGTTTGCCCAGGGCGATACACCAATGGGCGCTGCCATTACCAAAGCCCTGGATATGGTTGAGGAGCGGAAACGTGAATATCGTGCCAATGGTATTTCCTATTATCGTCCGTGGATTTTCCTGATCACCGATGGTGCACCAACCGATGAGTGGCAGGCTGCCGCCAACAAAGTGTTTCAGGGGGAAGAAGATAAGAAGTTTGCCTTCTTTACCATCGGCGTTCAGGGGGCGGATATGAAGACGCTGGCACAAATCAGCGTTCGTCAGCCTTTGCCACTGCAGGGATTACAATTCCGTGAACTGTTTAGCTGGTTATCCAGTTCGCTGCGTTCGGTTTCCCGCTCCACGCCGGGAACGGAAGTTGTGCTGGAAGCGCCAAAAGGCTGGACGTCAGTGTGAGCTGGCGACTGGTCTATGCATCAGCCGTTGGAACGTCGCACATCAGTGCGGACTTGCCTTGCCAGGATGCCTGCCAGATACAGGTTGCCTGGCTAAATGACCAGCAGCCATTATTGTCGGTATTTGTCGCTGATGGCGCAGGTAGCGCCTCGCAGGGAGGCGAAGGTGCGATGCTCGCCGTCAATGAAGCGATGGCTTATATGTCGCAAAAAGTGCAGGGCGGGGAATTGGGGCTTAATGATGTCCTCGCAACGGACATTGTGCTGACCATTCGTCAGCGACTTTTTGCCGAGGCGGAAGCCAAAGAATTAGCGGTTCGCGATTTTGCCTGCACGTTTTTGGGATTGATTTCATCAGCTAATGGCACCTTGATTATGCAGATTGGCGATGGCGGCGTGGTGGTAGATTTGGGTCACGGTTTGCAACTGCCGCTCACGCCGATGGTGGGGGAATATGCCAATATGACGCACTTCATTACTGATGAAGATGCCGTTTCCAGACTGGATACTTTCACCAGCACTGAGCGTGCGCACAAAGTTGCAGCATTTACGGATGGTATTCAGCGACTGGCGTTAAATATGCTGGATAATTCTCCGCATATGCCTTTCTTTACCCCGTTTTTCAATGGACTGGCGTCAGCAACGCAGGAACAACTCGATTTATTACCTGAATTGTTAAAGCAGTTTTTGTCCAGCCCGGCGGTAAACGAGCGTACGGATGATGATAAAACGTTGGCACTGGCGCTGTGGTTACCATGAAACCCACTTTATATACTGCTACTGGTGAGTGCGTTACGCCAGGCCGTGAACTGGGCAAAGGCGGCGAAGGTGCGGTTTATGATATCGAGGAGTTTGTCGAGAGCGTCGCCAAGATTTATCACACGCCGCCTCCCGCCTTAAAACAGGACAAACTTGCCTTTATGGCTGCGACAGCTGACGCGCAGTTGTTGAATTATGTCGCCTGGCCGCAGGCAACGCTTCACGGTGGACGAGGCGGAAAAGTTATCGGTTTTATGATGCCAAAAGTTTCTGGTAAAGAACCGATTCATATGATCTATAGCCCGGCACATCGTCGCCAGAGTTACCCTCATTGTGCGTGGGATTTTCTACTCTATGTTGCGCGCAATATTGCTTCATCTTTTGCTACGGTTCACGAGCACGGGCACGTCGTGGGTGACGTAAACCAGAACAGTTTTATGGTAGGTCGCGACAGCAAAGTGGTGATGATTGATAGCGACTCCTTTCAGATTAATGCCAATGGCACGAAGTCGGCGTGTCGCATTTTACGCCGCCAGAGCTGCAAACCATGCCATCATTTGTCGGCTTTGAACGCACAGAAAATCACGATAATTTTGGCCTTGCGTTGCTGATATTTCACGTCTTGTTTGGTGGGCGGCATCCTTATTCCGGTGTACCGCTTATCTCTGATGCGGGTAATGCGCTGGAGACGGATATTGCCCATTTCCGTTATGCCTACGCGTCAGATAATCAGCGACGTGGTTTAAAACCGCCGCCACGATCGATTCCGCTGTCGATGTTACCGGGCGATGTTGAAGCCATGTTTCAGCAGGCATTCACGGAAAGTGGCGTGGCAACCGGGCGTCCGACGGCAAAAGCGTGGGTAGCGGCACTTGATTTACTACGCCAACAGTTAAAGAAATGTACCGTTTCGGCAATGCATGTTTACCCCGCTCATTTGACTGACTGCCCGTGGTGTGCGCTGGATAATCAAGGCGTTATCTATTTTATTGATCTCGGCGAAGAGGTCATTACCACCGGCGGTGATTTTGTGCTGGCGAGAGTCTGGGCGATGGTGATGGCATCAGTAGCACCGCCAGCATTGCAACTGCCATTACCCGATCATTTCCAGGCTGCTGGCAGGCTGCTTCCTTCAGGCCTGTTACGGCGCGAATACATCATTCTGATTGAGATCGCACTGTCAGCGTTATCGCTGTTGCTTTGCGGCCTTCAGGCAGAACCACGTTATATTATTTTGGTTCCTGTGCTGGCGGCTATCTGGATTATTGGCAGTCTGGCAAGCAAAGCGTACAAAGCAGAAATCCAGCAACGCCGTGAGGCATTTAATCGTGCGAAAATGGACTATGACCATTTAGTCAGTCAGATCCAACAATTGGGTGGGCTGGAAGGTTTTATCGCCAAACGGACGATGCTCGAAAAAATGAAGGACGAAATTCTCGGGTTACCGGAAGAAGAGAAACGCGCTCTGGCAGCACTTCACGACACCGCAAGGGAACGGCAGAAGCAGAAGTTTCTGGAGGGATTTTTTATTGATGTTGCCTCTATTCCCGGCGTTGGCCCTGCGCGTAAAGCGGCGTTACGGTCCTTTGGTATTGAAACAGCAGCGGATGTTACCCGACGGAGCGTTAAGCAAGTAAAAGGTTTTGGTGATCATCTGACCCAGGCGGTTATCGACTGGAAAGCGAGCTGTGAACGCCGTTTTGTGTTCAGGCCGAACGAAGCGGTAACGCCTGCAGACAGACAAGCGGTAATGGCAAAAATGGCCGCCAAACGACATCGGCTGGAATCGGCGCTGACTGTCGGTGCGACAGAGTTGCAGCGATTCCGCCTTCATGCGCCAGCACGGACCATGCCGTTGATGGAACCGCTACGTCAGGCGGCAGAAAAACTGGCTCAGGCGCAGGCAGATTTAAGCCGTTGCTGAGCCATTTTTCAATTAACGAAACACCACTTCCGCCCAACGTGCCAGCCCGGCGGTGACGGAGCCAAAGTCATCGCCGCCTGCAATCGGAATGCCCGGCAACTGTTCTGCCAGCGCTTTTTTAATCAGCGGCGAACGGGCGCTACCGCCGGTCAGATAGATAACATCCGGTTTTTCCTGGGCGTTATCCAGCGCCAGTTGCACCTGTTCCAGAATCCGCGCCAGTGGCTGGTTGAGGGCGCTTTCCAGCCCTTGCTGGCTAATCAGCGTAGCCAGTTCATCGCTGATAAACGGCAGTGAGGCGCGGGTTTCCGCTACGCTTGAAAGCGCAATTTTGCTCTCTTCTGCGCTACGTACCAGGCGATAGCTTAAACGCTGACGCCAGACTTTCTGTAACAGGGCCACTTTTTCCGGTTCGCGGGCATCGCGTACCAGATCGTTAAGCAGACGACCGTTGGCACTACTGTAGAAATCACTCTGCGCAGGTACGTCGTTGATGGCAACCGCATTCCACCACGGCAGGATCGGCAGGGCGATGCCTTTTTCGGTTTCGCCACCCATACCCAGCAGTGGCATCAGGTTTTTAAACGCCAGGGCGATATCCAGATCGTTACCGCCAATACGACAACCACTGTGACCCAGCAGGCTGGCTTCACGATCGAGACGCGAACGCCACTGCGGTCCCATCAGCAGCAATGAACAGTCAGTCGTACCACCGCCGATATCCACCACCAGCACCCGTTTTTCTTCCTGCAAGGTGGCTTCGTAATCCAGCCCAGCCGCGACCGGCTCGTACTGGAATACCACGTCCCTGAATCCGGCACGCTTCGCCGCGCGTTCCAGAATCCCTTGCGCCTGGGCGTTTGCTTCATCGCCGCCCAGCCCCTGGAAGTTGATCGGGCGACCAATCACCGCCTGAGTAATCGCTTCTGGCAGCTGCGCCTGCGCCTGCTGGCGAATGTGCAACATCATTGCGCAGACCAGATCCTCAAACAGCGCTACCTGCTGCGGTTTTAAGCCGCTGGCACCGAGGAACGATTTTGGTGATTTCACAAACCACACTTCTTCTGGATCATCAATGTACTGTGCCAGTGAGGAAAGACCGAACTGCACGCTTTTCGCCGTAACATCGATATCTTCTTCGCGGTTATAACGAATCGCCCGACGTAACAGCGCCTGCGTTTCATCGTCGTCTGCCGGAACATCATGATGGCGGTACAGCCATTCACTTACTGCTTCACGCGTTGGCGCGCAAAGCATTGAAGGCAGCAGCGTGCTGTCGTTTTCCATTTTCAGTAATTGCGGTTTACCGTCACGCATGACCGCCACTGAACAGTTTGCTGTACCGTAATCAAAACCAATAAACACGAATTAATCCCCATGCCGGTGAAGAAGGGGCGTGACTTTAGCGAAATGTTGCCGTCGCGACAACCGGAATATGAAAGCAAAGCGTAGCGTCTGAATAACGTTTATGCTGAAAGCGGATGAATAAGGAGATGCGATGTATACCCTGAACTGGCAGCCGCCGTATGACTGGTCGTGGATGTTGGGATTTCTCGCCGCCCGTGCAGTGAGTGGTGTGGAAACGGTCGCTGAGGATTATTATGCCCGTAGTCTGGCGGTGGGCGAATATCGCGGCGTGGTGACTGCTATTCCGGATATAGCCCGCCATACTCTGCACATAAATTTAAGTGCAGGTTTAGAACCCGTTGCCGCTGAGTGTCTGGCGAAAATGAGCCGCCTGTTTGATCTGCAATGTAACCCGCAGATTGTTAACGGTGCGTTGGGCAAGTTAGGCGCGGCGCGGCCCGGATTGCGTTTACCCGGCTGTATTGATGCTTTTGAGCAGGGTGTACGGGCGATTTTAGGCCAACTGGTGAGCGTGGCGATGGCGGCAAAATTGACTGCCAAAGTTGTACAGCTTTATGGCGAACGGCTGGATGATTTTCCGGAGTATATCTGCTTCCCCACGCCTCAGCGGCTGGCAGCAGCCGACCCGCAGGCATTAAAAGCGTTAGGCATGCCGTTGAAACGGGCAGAGGCACTGATTCATCTGGCAAATGCGGCGCTGGAGGGCAGCTTACCAATGACAATTCCGGGCGATGTGGAGCAGGCGATGAAAACGCTGCAAACTTTTCCGGGTATCGGGCGCTGGACGGCGAATTATTTCGCTTTGCGTGGCTGGCAGGCGAAAGATGTTTTTCTGCCGGATGATTATCTGATTAAACAGCGATTTCCGGGGATGACACCGGCACAAATCCGCCGTTATGCCGAGCGCTGGAAGCCCTGGCGTTCTTATGCGCTGTTGCATATCTGGTATACGGAAGGCTGGCAACCAGACGGAACGGACGAATTGTAGGCCTGATACGTCGCATCAGGCAATGGGCAAACGCTCCCTCAGTTAATCGCGAAATAACTGCTATTCACCAGCAAATCCAGCGGTTGGGCATCGGCAATCACATCACCATAAATCAGATCGACGCCGATGCCAGAAAGCGTATCCATCACTAAGGGTAAAACGACTGGCCCGGCGATGGTTTTCATCCCGAGTCGCTGAGCGTGCCCCTGAATAATCGTAATCAGCATCTCATCCATCAAATTACCCTGCACGTTGGCGCATAACTCACCATCAAGTAGCAGGTAATCTGCCATATTCGCTTTCAGCGAGTTGAAGATTTGCAGATCGCGGCCCACCTGGCTGAGCACTATCCGACATCCCGCCAGCCGCAGTTTTTGCACGCTTTCTGCGTGATCTAAAATCGCTTCAGCCGGAATAATCAGATGTAATAACCGTGGTGGTAGAGGGCTATTTTCCAGCTGCTCAAGCAGTTCATTCACCAGCGTGGCGCTACTCAAACCGGCAACGGAAAGGGGGAGGGCGATGCTTATGCCTTTACTGGCAACCGCTTTTGCGGCCTGCTGGAAAAATTCGTGGAATACCCGTCGGTCAAGAGCATGGCTAAGTGCCGGATCGCTGAAGCTACGACGAAATTTTTGTTCATCAATAATCTCGCCTTCGCAACTCCAGAGCTTAAGTGAAATCAGCCACAAATTACGCGCTTCCGGGATCCGCGGCGAAGCGACACCGTGGGCGATCATCATCAACTGATTCTCTTTAATCATCCGCCACTGTTCATCAAGCGACATCGCCGCCCGTTCGCTATGTGCGGCAGCTTGCTGTGGTTCGTAAACCGTCACCCGGCCCCGTCCACCATTTTTGGAGGCATAACAGGCGATATCAGCCTGCGACATCACTTCTGCCGCCTGATGATTGTTGTCATCAATCAAGGTAATCCCGGCACTGGCACCTACCCGATGCACACGGCCTTCCCATATAAAGTGATAATCATTCACGGCACTGATAATGCGTGTAGCGATAAAACGCGCACTTTCGATATTACAGTCTGGCAACAGTAGACCAAATTCATCACCACCGAGTCGCGCCAGCACGTCGCTGGAGCGCAGCATACTCAGCATCAACGACGCCAGTTCGCGCAGTAAAGCGTCACCCGCCGCATGCCCGGCGCTGTCATTCACCGCTTTAAAGCGATCAAGATCGATAAACACCAGGGCATGTCGCTGATGTGTACTGTTTACCGTTTGCAGCAGGATACGCAGTTGTTTCTCAAAACTGGCGCGGTTGGCGAGATGCGTCAGTGCATCATGGGAGGCGCTGTAGCTCAGCTGGCGCAGCATTTTGCGTGATTCGGTAACGTCCTGAATCACCAGAACCGAACCAATATTGCTGCCGTCCAGAGTACTTAACGGCGTAATACTGTAATGCACGTCGTAACTGCCGCCGCTCCGACAGTGCAACACCACATCTTGTTCGATCGCGGAACGTGAGGTGTCGGCACTGTAAATGTTCTCCATTAATGGTCCGTTGTCGCCAAAAGTAATATGCAACACCGTCAGGAGCGGAACACCTAACGCTTCTTCCTGCGTCCAGCCGCTCATCTTCTCCGCCACTGGATTCATAAAGGTAATTTTCATCGCCATATCAATACAGACCACGGCTTCACCGATGGAATCAAGCGTAATGTGCAGGCGCTCTTTTTCCTGAAACAATGCCTCGTTAAGCTGTTTAACCTCGGTCATATCCATATTAATGCCGAGCAGGCGTTCGACTTCGCCTTCTTTATTCAGTACCCGGTTGGCGAGGGCGCGGATATGGCGAATACCGTCTTTTACGGTAATGCGAAATTCCAGCTTAAAGGGCGAGCGTGATTGCAACGAATCACGAATCACTTTTTCGGCATGCTGGCGATCTTCCGGCAGCACGCACTCGTACCACACCTGCCAGTTCGGTTTGATATGCGGAGGAATTTCATACAGCTCGAACATCCGCTTATCCCAGCTAAAAATATTCGGCTTCAGCTCCCACTCCCAGATGCCAATCCCGCCCGCTTCGTTAGCCAGCGTGATGCGCTCCATCAGTTGCTGATTTACCTGTTCGGTGCGTTTTAGCTCGTTAATGTCTTCAATCTGAGCGATAAAATAGAGCGGCGTGCCATCCGTGTGGCGCACCAGTGAGACGGCAAGCAACGCCCAGACAACATCGCCATTGCGGTTGTAGTAGCGTTTTTCCATTGAATAGGTGTTTATTTCACCGCTTATCAGCTTTTCAACCTGTTGGAGATCTTTATTGAGATCCTCCGGCCAGGTCAGTTGCTGAAAGGTGAGTCCGCGCAGCTCTTCCTGACTGTACCCGAGAAACTGGCAGAGCGCTTTGTTGGTTTGCAGCCATTGTCCCTCGGTGCCCACTAACGCCATACCGATAGCGGAATATTCCATGGCGTTCCGAAAACGGGTTTCGCTTTCGGAAATGTGTTTGCGTTCCGCACGAAAGGCATACATCACCATCGTCATGATGTTGGCGGGCAGCAGGATCAGCAAAAACGGTAGCCACGGCATATGGCTCATCAGGTATGTACGCGGCGTAGCAAGCAGGGAGGGATCCGCGGCCATCATCAGCGACACCATCATCACCGTGGTAAGGAAGATCAAAAAGGCTTCCATTCGTGGCAGGCGCACGGCGCTCCACATCAACAGCACAATAATGAAAGTAAAAGGCCACGGCAGGTACAACATAGAAAGCCAGCTTAACGTCAGCGTGATGGCTAACGTGAGCAGTGACTCAAAAAGTAACCGTGGGTTGCGATGGCGCAGCAGATAGTGTGGCTTAAATAACAATCCCAGCGGCACCAGTGCCAGAGCGCCGATGGATTCTGACAGTACCCATATCAAAAATGCCCTGAGAGGATCGTCTCCGGGCGTCAGCAGGACAACCAGAACACCCCCTAGCAGAGGCGGAACAATGGCGCTGCCGAATGCCAGACGCAGCCAGTCAGCCAGATTTTGCAAGGGGTTATACCACGGCAGCAATTTACGTAGCAGCACTGCCCCGACCACGGCTTCAACAATATTGATGGTCGTCCAGGTCATGTTCAGCGAGCTGGTGGAAAAAAGCAGGATGGATGCGGCGATATTTCCCAGCGAGCAGCTCAGCGCAATTCCCGGCCACATGCGCCCGGCATGGCGATAAAACGCCACCATCATGATGGACGTCGGGAACCACAGTGGGGCGAGTTGGGTGCCAAACTGCGAAAGCTCAAGCGAGAAAAGGGTAAAGATAAACGAGACTAAACCTAAACTGACCAGGTGAAGCAGCGGGTGGGGCAGGGCAATTAATACATGCTGTGATTGTTTGCTCATTACCGCTTTATCCGCAAGACCAGGTCGCCAGTATTCGTTTCTGTGTTTATGCTAGTACAAAAGTTTTACATTTTATATGCGAATTGCTCATAAAGTGACGTAAAGGCGGATAATTTGCGCAACTGCGTATAACATTTTTTACCTTGTATAAAACTGATCAACGTAATTTGCCACCGGGAATTCTTCGTCAACAATTAACTCTGAGCGCGCGGCAGCGCTATTCGACTGGTATCAGGCGGATGAAATCCCTATAATTGCCGCGTTTGGCGCTTCGTCGCCCCCTTCCTAACATCCAGGTTAATCAGGTCGCTAAATATATGACTGATCAGTCTCATCAGTGCGTCATTATCGGTATCGCTGGCGCATCGGCTTCCGGCAAGAGTCTTATTGCCAGTACCCTTTATCGTGAATTACGTGAGCAAGTCGGTGATGAACACATCGGCGTAATTCCCGAAGACTGCTATTACAAAGATCAAAGCCATCTGTCGATGGAAGAACGCGTTAAGACCAACTACGACCATCCCAGCGCGATGGATCACAGCCTGTTGCTTGAGCATTTACAAGCGTTGAAACGCGGCTCGGCAATTGACCTGCCGGTTTACAGCTATGTTGAACATACGCGTATGAAAGAAACGGTGACGGTTGAGCCGAAGAAGGTCATCATTCTCGAAGGCATTTTGTTGCTGACGGATGCGCGTTTGCGTGACGAACTTAACTTCTCCATTTTCGTTGATACCCCGCTGGATATCTGCCTGATGCGCCGCATCAAGCGTGACGTTAACGAGCGTGGGCGTTCAATGGATTCCGTGATGGCGCAATATCAAAAAACCGTGCGCCCGATGTTCCTGCAATTCATTGAGCCTTCTAAACAATATGCGGACATTATCGTGCCGCGCGGCGGGAAAAACCGCATCGCGATCGATATATTGAAAGCGAAAATAAGTCAGTTCTTTGAATAAGCTTGATAAATTGTGTACCGTTCAGTGATAACCTGGTATGCCCTTGACGTAATTGGCGTTAAGGGAGTGATGCGCGAAAGGAGAAAATGCCATGCGTCTGTGTGACCGAGATATTGAAGCCTGGCTTGATGAAGGCCGTTTGTCGATCAACCCACGTCCGCCAGTGGAGCGTATTAACGGCGCGACGGTGGATGTACGCCTGGGCAATAAATTTCGTACCTTCCGTGGTCACACGGCAGCGTTTATCGATCTGAGCGGTCCCAAAGATGAAGTGAGCGCCGCGCTTGACCGCGTGATGAGCGATGAGATCGTTCTCGACGAGGGCGAGGCGTTCTATCTTCACCCAGGAGAGCTGGCGCTGGCGGTGACGCTGGAGTCGGTGACGCTGCCAGCCGATCTGGTGGGCTGGCTGGACGGGCGTTCCTCTTTGGCGCGTCTGGGGTTGATGGTGCACGTCACCGCGCACCGTATCGATCCGGGCTGGTCTGGTTGCATTGTGCTGGAGTTCTACAACTCCGGTAAGCTGCCGCTGGCGCTGCGTCCGGGCATGTTAATTGGTGCGCTGAGCTTTGAGCCGCTTTCCGGCCCGGCGGCGCGACCTTACAACCGCCGTGAAGATGCGAAATATCGCAACCAGCAGGGCGCGGTAGCCAGCCGAATCGATAAAGACTAATTCAGGCCCATTGAGGATACCATGAGACGATTTCTGACGACGCTGATGATACTCCTGGTCGTGCTGGTGGCCGGGTTATCTGCGTTAGTGTTGCTGGTGAATCCGAATGATTTCCGCGACTATATGGTCAAGCAAGTTGCTGCACGTAGCGGTTATCAATTGCAGCTCGACGGGCCACTGCGTTGGCACGTCTGGCCGCAGCTTAGTATCCTCTCCGGGCGAATGTCTCTCACCGCCCAGGGCGCAAGCCAGCCACTGGTTCGCGCCGACAACATGCGTCTGGACGTGGCGCTTTTACCACTACTGAGTCATCAACTGAGCGTTAAGCAGGTGATGCTAAAAGGGGCAGTGATCCAACTGACGCCGCAGACGGAAGCGGTGCGCAGTGAAGACGCTCCGGTTGCACCGCGCGACAATACCTTGCCGGATCTGTCAGACGATCGCGGATGGTCGTTTGATATATCCAGTCTTAAGGTGGCGGACAGCGTGCTGGTGTTCCAGCATGAAGATGACGAGCAGGTGACAATCCGCAATATTCGCCTGCAAATGGAACAAGATCCCCAACATCGTGGTTCATTTGAGTTCTCCGGGCGGGTTAATCGCGATCAGCGCGATCTCACGATATCCCTTAACGGTACGGTAGATGCTTCTGATTATCCGCATGATTTAACGGCGGCTATTGAACAAATTAACTGGCAGTTGCAGGGTGCAGATTTACCAAAACAAGGTATTCAGGGGCAGGGGAGTTTCCAGGCCCAGTGGCAGGAGTCACATAAACGCCTTTCATTTAACCAAATCAGCTTGACCGCCAATGACAGCACGCTGAGCGGGCAAGCACAGGTCACGCTGACAGAGAAACCTGAATGGCAGCTGAGACTGCAATTCCCGCAACTGAATCTTGACAACCTCATCCCGCTTAATGAAACCGCGAATGGTGAAAACGGTGCCGCGCAGCAGGGGCAGAGCCAATCAACGTTGCCGCGCCCGGTTATTTCTTCGCGTATTGATGAACCGGCCTATCAGGGACTGCAAGGCTTTACGGCTGATATTTTGTTGCAGGCCAGTAACGTGCGCTGGCGCGGAATGAATTTTACAGATGTTGCCACGCAAATGACCAACAAGTCGGGTTTGCTGGAAATTACTCAACTGCAGGGCAAGCTTAACGGTGGACAGGTTTCACTGCCGGGCACGCTGGACGCGACATCAATAAATCCGCGGATAAACTTCCAGCCACGGCTGGAAAACGTTGAGATTGGTACCATTCTGAAGGCGTTTAACTATCCGATTTCGTTGACCGGAAAAATGTCACTGGCTGGTGATTTCTCCGGTGCTGACATAGATGCCGACGCATTCCGCCACAACTGGCAAGGACAGGCACATGTCGAAATGACTGACACGCGCATGGAAGGGATGAACTTCCAGCAGATGATTCAGCAAGCGGTAGAGCGTAATGGCGGTGATGTGAAGGCCGCTGAAAACTTTGATAACGTGACGCGGCTTGACCGCTTTACCACCGATTTGACGTTGAAGGATGGCGTCGTGACGTTAAACGACATGCAAGGTCAATCGCCTGTGCTGGCGCTGACAGGGGAAGGCATGTTGAATCTGGCAGATCAAACCTGCGACACCCAGTTTGATATTCGGGTCGTGGGTGGCTGGAACGGGGAAAGTAAACTGATTGATTTCCTGAAAGAAACGCCAGTACCGCTGCGGGTTTATGGCAACTGGCAGCAACTCAATTACAGTCTGCAAGTGGATCAGTTACTGCGCAAACATCTACAGGACGAAGCGAAACGTCGCCTGAATGACTGGGCCGAGCGGAATAAAGATTCCCGCAATGGCAAGGATGTGAAGAAGTTGCTGGAGAAGATGTAGGTTACCAGGTGACCAGTCCTGTAGGCCTGATAAGACGCGTAAAGCGTCGCATCAGGCGTTCGTGGCGGCATCATTATATTCTGAATATGTAAGATCGAAGGCTGTTCCGTTCACTTGATGTTCCTCGCTACTATGGAACGCTCAAGCCGGTGAACGTGCCAGGGTGGCTCAATCTCCACCACCCTGGCAACCCGGGCTCCCGGCGGTAAATCGCCGCTGGCACGGTTCCCTCATCTTATTCCTTTCGGCTATCGGGTACGGGCGCGAGGTAACATATATGGACGCGCCCTCAGCCCACATCCATGTGGGCTGCCCCGGCCTACAGGAAACGATTCGGCGATTTACAGCCGGACCCACACCCCCGCGGTGATGTCCGTTTACCACAGACAACGCTTCATTGCTGAAGTTATAAGGCGTTACGCAGCATTGGGTAAAATGACCGATACCATCACACCTCGTACTCCAACTCGCCATCCTTATGCAGCGGAATAATCTGCACCTTCTGCACGCGATGGCTTTCCACCTGCAACGTTTTAAGCAAATAATCCCCCACCTGAACTTCTTCGCCAGGTTTTGGAATACGCTGTAAATATTCCATCAACAGCCCGGCAATGGTGTGATATTCACGTTTTTCATCCAGCGGCAGCGGCACATATTGCACCAGATCTTCCAGCGGCATATGACCATTCGCCGTCCAGGAACCGTCCGCATTCTTCTGAATATCATGGCGGGCGTCGATCTCTTCCACTTCGTTCGGTAAGTTACCGGCAATGGTTTCAGTGACGTCACTTAATGTCACAATCCCTTCCACCGAGCCAAACTCATCCACCACAAAAGCAAAGTGCGTGCGGGCATTACGGAACTGCTCCAGGGCAGGTAACAACGGCAAGGTTTCCGGGAACACCAGCGGCTGGCGAATCAACACCCGCAGGTTGAGCGGTTCGCCGCGCAGAGACTGTTGTAGCAGGTCGATAACGTGAACAACACCGAGCAAATCTTCTGCGTCATCACCGTCGGTAACCACCAGCCGCGTATGCTGATTTCGCTCCAGCAACTGGCGGATTTCTTCTTCCGGCGCGTTGAGATCGATATGCTCAATATCGTGGCGCGACGTCATAATGCTGCTGACGGTACGCTGGTTAAGATTAAGTACCCGCTCAATCATCCGCCGTTCCTGCGGATTAAAGATCTGCTGGTTACCATGATCCACCAGCATGGACGCGGTTTCGGCGTCCAGTTCCGCATCTTCTTTTTGCCCGCTAAGCAGGCGCATTACCGCTTCGGTAGTCCGCTGGCGCAGCGTCTGGTTAGCGGAAAGAAAACGTCGCCGGTTAAAGATAGCCAACTGATTGAGCGCCTCGATCATCACCGAGAAACCAATGGCAGCGTACAGGTAGCCTTTCGGAATGACGAAGCCGAAACCTTCTGCCACCAGGCTAAAGCCAATCATCAACAGGAAGCTTAAGCAGAGAATAACGATCGTCGGGTGACTGTTAACAAATTGCGTTAACGGCTTGCTGGCCATCAACATCAGGCTGATAGCGATAACCACGGCGGCCATCATGACCAGTAAATGGTCGACCATCCCGACGGCGGTAATCACTGAGTCGAGTGAGAAAATGGCGTCCAGTACCACAATTTGCGTCACCACGCCCCAGAACTTCGCACCTTTGCGTTGTGTGGGATTATTGCTGTCTTTCCCTTCCAGCCGTTCGTTCAGCTCCATCGTGGCTTTGAACAACAGGAAGAAACCACCAAACAGCATGATTAAGTCGCGGGCGCTAAAGGTAAACGAGCGGAAGCTGAACAGCGGTTGAGTCAGGGTGACCAGCCAGGAGATTGACGCCAGCAGTAACAGGCGCATTAACATCGCCAGCAGCAGCCCGGTAACCCGTGCGCGGTCGCGCTGCTTCGGCGGTAGTTTTTCGGCGAGGATGGCAATAAAGACCAGGTTATCAATGCCGAGGACCAGTTCGATCACAATCAGCGTGATTAACCCGGCCCAGATAGACGGATCGGCAATCCATTCCATAGTAAGTACAAAACCTATTCGTTGTATGACAAATGTCACAATTCGATCATGGATAAATCGGGGCAAAAATGCAATGTTGCAGCACTATTTATCTCATATTATTTGAGGGTAATAACCTCACATTATCCCTGAATTAAAAGTGGTAATAATAAAACATTATTTAAGAAATATCGCATGTGGAGGCGCAATATTAAATATTGTCAACCTAAAGAAACTCCTAAAAACCATATTGAATGACACTTAATATAATTCTTAAAAATAGCCAATTGCCGAATTGTTACCTTGCCTGCTATTCCGTTAGCTGTAACACTTCCTCCTGCATTATTGGAGAGCCAATATTCAATTACCATAATGTCACCTTATATTCGGAAGTTAATTTCCGCAATAACCCTTTCTCATCAACGATTGTATGCAGAGAGGGTTTGAAAAATTAAGCTAAATCAGTGTATTGGTAGCTAAAAAGCCAGGGGCGGTAGCGTGTCTGGATGCTTGAAAGACCAGTCTGAATTATTCTGTCAATAGCCTGCGGATGAAATCAATTTTTTTAGGACTGATGCCAGTTAAATTTTTATTCAATTAACTGCAAGGTAAATGTGCATGGCGATATTGCTATTAATAGTGCACAGGATAATTACTCTGCCAAAGTGATAAATAAACAATGATGAAATCCAAAATGAAATTGATGCCATTATTGGTGTCAGTAACCTTGATAAGCGGTTGCACAGTACTTCCGGGCAGCAATATGTCGACGATGGGCAAAGACGTCATCAAACAGCAGGACGCTGATTTCGATCTCGACAAAATGGTGAATGTTTATCCGCTGACCCCGCGCCTGATTGACCAATTACGCCCACGCCCGAATGTAGCGCGCCCCAATATGACGCTGGAAAGCGAGATCGCGAATTACCAGTATCGCGTCGGGCCGGGCGACGTTCTGAATGTCACCGTCTGGGATCACCCGGAACTCACCACGCCAGCCGGTCAGTACCGCAGCTCCAGCGACACCGGCAACTGGGTACAGCCTGACGGCACTATGTTTTACCCGTATATCGGCAAGGTTCACGTAGTCGGGAAAACGCTCGCTGAAATCCGCAGTGATATTACCGGGCGCTTAGCGACGTACATCGCTGACCCGCAGGTGGACGTTAATATCGCCGCCTTCCGCTCACAAAAGGCCTATATCTCCGGTCAGGTGAATAAATCCGGTCAACAGGCGATCACCAACGTGCCACTGACTATTCTCGACGCCATCAACGCCGCAGGTGGCCTGACCGACACCGCTGACTGGCGCAACGTAGTGCTAACACACAATGGTCGTGAAGAACGCATTTCTTTGCAGGCGCTGATGCAAAACGGCGACCTCAATCAGAACCGACTGCTTTATCCCGGCGATATTCTCTACGTGCCGCGTAATGATGATCTGAAAGTATTTGTGATGGGTGAAGTGAAGAAACAGAGCACCCTGAAAATGGACTTTAGCGGCATGACCCTGACTGAAGCCCTGGGTAATGCTGAAGGTATCGACATGACCACCTCCAACGCCAGCGGCATCTTTGTCATTCGTCCGCTGAAAGGCGAGGGCGGGCGTAATGGCAAGATTGCCAATATCTACCAGCTGGATATGTCCGATGCCACGTCGCTGGTGATGGCGACAGAATTCCGCCTGCAACCTTATGACGTGGTGTATGTCACCACCGCCCCGGTTTCCCGCTGGAACCGTCTGATCAATCAGTTGCTGCCAACTATTAGCGGTGTCCGTTACATGACGGATACAGCCAGCGACATTCATAACTGGTAATCGTCATGTTTAACAACATATTAGTTGTCTGTGTCGGCAATATTTGCCGTTCCCCGACGGCGGAACGCTTACTGCAACGTTATCACCCGGAACTGAAAGTGGAGTCCGCTGGACTCGGCGCGCTGGTCGGTAAGGGCGCTGATCCTACCGCTATCAGCGTCGCCGCAGAACATCAACTGTCTCTGGAAGGCCACTGTGCACGACAAATCAGCCGCCGCCTGTGTCGCAACTATGACCTGATTTTGACCATGGAAAAGCGCCATATCGAACGCTTATGCGAGATGGCACCTGAGATGCGCGGCAAAGTGATGCTGTTTGGTCACTGGGATAACGAATGTGAAATCCCCGATCCGTATCGCAAAAGCCGGGAAACGTTTGCAGCGGTGTACACATTACTTGAACGGTCTGCCCGCCAGTGGGCGCAGGCATTGAACGCAGAGCAGGTATAAGAATGACAGAAAAAGTAAAACAACATGCCGCTCCGGTAACGGGCAGTGATGAAATAGATATTGGTCGCCTGGTCGGCACCGTCATTGAAGCGCGCTGGTGGGTGATTGGCATCACCGCTGTATTTGCCCTCTGTGCCGTGGTTTACACCTTCTTCGCCACGCCGATTTATAGTGCCGACGCACTGGTACAAATCGAGCAAAACAGCGGCAATTCGTTAGTGCAGGACATTGGTTCGGCATTAGCCAACAAACCGCCTGCATCGGACGCCGAGATCCAGTTGATTCGTTCGCGTCTGGTGCTTGGTAAAACGGTGGACGATCTCGACCTCGATATTGCAGTGAGCAAAAACACGTTCCCGATTTTCGGGGCGGGCTGGGATCGACTGATGGGACGCCAGAACGAGACGGTGAAAGTGACTACCTTTAACCGCCCGAAAGAGATGGCGGGCCAGGTGTTTACGCTTAATGTGCTGGACAATAAAAACTACACCCTGAGCAGTGATGGCGGCTTTAGCGCCCGTGGGCAAGCGGGCCAGATGCTGAAAAAAGAAGGCGTCACGCTGATGGTTGAAGCCATTCACGCCCGCCCGGGCAGTGAGTTTACCGTCACCAAATACTCCACGTTGGGGATGATAAACCAACTGCAAAACAGCCTGACGGTAACGGAGAACGGCAAAGACGCAGGCGTACTGAGCCTGACTTATACCGGTGAAGATCGCGAACAGATCCGCGACATTCTTAACAGCATCGCCCGTAACTATCAGGAACAAAATATTGAGCGCAAATCGGCGGAAGCGTCGAAAAGCCTCGCTTTCCTCGCGCAACAGTTACCGGAAGTACGTAGCCGCCTCGATGTTGCCGAAAACAAACTGAATGCCTTCCGTCAGGATAAAGATTCTGTTGATCTGCCGCTGGAAGCGAAAGCGGTGCTCGATTCGATGGTGAACATTGACGCGCAGTTGAACGAACTGACCTTTAAAGAGGCGGAAATCTCCAAGCTGTACACCAAAGTTCACCCGGCGTACCGCACGCTGCTGGAGAAACGTCAGGCGCTGGAAGAAGAGAAAGCCAAACTTAACGGTCGCGTAACGGCGATGCCGAAAACCCAGCAGGAGATTGTGCGCCTGACCCGCGATGTCGAGTCTGGTCAGCAGGTCTATATGCAACTGCTGAATAAAGAGCAGGAGCTGAAAATCACCGAAGCCAGCACCGTCGGCGATGTGCGCATTGTTGACCCGGCAATCACCCAGCCTGGCGTGCTGAAACCGAAGAAAGGACTGATTATCCTCGGCGCAATTATCCTCGGCCTGATGCTCTCTATCGTGGGTGTGCTGCTGCGCTCGTTGTTTAATCGCGGCATCGAAAGCCCGCAGGTGCTGGAAGAACATGGTATCAGCGTCTATGCCAGCATCCCGCTGTCGGAATGGCAGAAAGCGCGCGATAGCGTCAAAACCATCAAAGGGATTAAACGCTATAAACAGAGCCAGCTACTGGCGGTGGGGAATCCAACCGATCTGGCGATTGAAGCCATCCGCAGCCTGCGTACCAGTCTGCACTTCGCGATGATGCAGGCGCAGAACAATGTGTTGATGATGACAGGGGTGAGCCCGTCAATCGGTAAAACCTTTGTCTGCGCCAACCTGGCGGCGGTGATCAGTCAGACCAATAAACGGGTGTTGTTGATCGACTGCGATATGCGCAAAGGCTACACCCACGAGCTGTTGGGTACCAATAACGTCAATGGCCTGTCGGAAATTCTGATTGGCCAAGGCGATATTACTACCGCAGCTAAACCGACCTCTATTGCCAAATTTGACCTGATCCCGCGCGGTCAGGTACCGCCAAATCCTTCTGAACTGTTGATGAGCGAACGCTTTGCCGAACTGGTGAACTGGGCGAGTAAAAACTATGACCTGGTGTTGATTGATACGCCGCCGATTCTGGCAGTGACCGATGCGGCAATTGTTGGTCGTCATGTCGGAACCACGTTAATGGTGGCGCGTTATGCGGTCAACACCTTGAAAGAAGTGGAAACCAGTCTGAACCGCTTTGAGCAAAACGGTATTCCGGTGAAAGGGGTGATTCTGAACTCCATCTTCCGCCGCGCCAGCGCGTATCAGGATTATGGCTATTACGAATACGAATATAAGTCGGATGCGAAATAACGACATCCGCTGTCGGATGCGATGCTGACGCATCTTATCCGACCTACGTTCACGCCGCATCCGGCAAGCAAACCAGCTCCGTAGGCCGGATAAGGCGCTCACGCCGCATCCGGCAACAGAACCCGTAAACAAGCTTATAAACCGGCAGAACATCTCGACACTCCGGGAGAACAACCTATGAAAGACAATCCGCTGATCTCAATCTATATGCCGACCTGGAACCGCCAACAACTGGCGATTCGGGCGATAAAATCGGTCCTGCGCCAAGACTACAGCAACTGGGAGATGATCATCGTGGATGATTGCTCCACCTCCTGGGAACAACTGCAACAGTACGTCACCGCCCTCAACGATCCGCGTATCACTTACATCCACAACGACATTAACAGCGGGGCGTGCGCGGTGCGTAACCAGGCGATTATGCTGGCGCAAGGGGAATACATCACCGGGATCGATGATGATGATGAATGGACACCCAACCGTCTGAGCGTCTTCCTCGCCCATAAACAGCAACTGGTCACTCACGCCTTTTTGTACGCTAACGACTACGTATGCCAGGGAGAAGTTTATTCCCAACCGGCAAGCTTACCACTGTATCCCAAATCGCCGTACTCACGCCGCCTGTTCTATAAACGCAATATCATTGGCAATCAGGTCTTTACTTGGGCATGGCGTTTCAAAGAGTGTTTGTTCGATACCGAACTGAAAGCAGCACAGGATTACGACATCTTCCTGCGGATGGTCGTGGAGTACGGCGAGCCGTGGAAAGTGGAAGAAGCGACGCAGATCCTGCATATCAATCACGGCGAAATGCAGATCACCTCGTCACCGAAAAAATTCTCCGGGTACTTCCACTTTTACCGCAAGCACAAAGACAAATTCGACCGCGCCAGCAAAAAATATCAGCTGTTTACCCTCTACCAGATCCGCAATAAACGTATGACCTGGCGCACTTTGCTGACGCTGCTGTCGGTGCGTAACGGCAAACGTCTCGCTGATGGTATTCGGGGGCGCTAAAGATGCTGGAAGATCTGCGCGCCAACAGCTGGAGTTTACGCCCGTGCTGCATGGTTCTTGCCTATCGTGTTGCTCATTTTTGTTCGGTGTGGCGCAAAAAGAACGTCCTCAACAATCTGTGGGCGGCCCCGCTGCTGGTGCTGTATCGCATTATCACCGAATGCTTTTTCGGTTATGAAATCCAGGCAGCCGCAACCATTGGCCGCCGCTTTACTATCCATCACGGTTACGCCGTAGTGATCAATAAAAACGTGGTGGCGGGGGATGATTTCACCATTCGCCACGGCGTCACTATCGGCAATCGTGGTGCCGATAACATGGCATGTCCACATATTGGCAACGGCGTCGAACTCGGTGCCAACGTTATTATTCTTGGTGATATCACGCTTGGTAACAACGTCACCGTGGGTGCGGGCAGCGTGGTGCTCGACTCTGTCCCGGACAACGCGCTGGTGGTGGGAGAAAAAGCGCGAGTGAAGGTAATTAAATGAATATTCTGCAATTTAATGTGCGACTGGCGGAAGGCGGGGCAGCAGGTGTGGCGTTAGATCTCCACCAGCGTGCGCTGCAACAGGGGCTGGCGTCACATTTTGTCTACGGCTACGGCAAAGGCGGCAAAGAGAGCGTCAGCCATCAGAACTATCCGCAGGTCATCAAACATACGCCGCGGATGACCGCGATGGCGAACATTGCGTTGTTTCGTCTGTTTAATCGCGATCTGTTCGGCAATTTCAATGAGTTATATCGCACCATTACTCGCACACCGGGCCCGGTGGTCCTGCATTTGCATGTGCTGCACAGCTACTGGTTGAATCTTAAGAGCGTGGTGCGCTTTTGCGAGAAGGTGAAAAACCATAAACCGGACGTCACTCTGGTCTGGACGTTACACGACCACTGGAGCGTTACCGGACGCTGCGCCTTTACCGACGGTTGCGAAGGCTGGAAAACGGGCTGCCAGAAATGCCCGACCTTAAATAACTATCCGCCGGTGAAGATTGATCGCGCGCACCAGCTGGTGGCGGGCAAACGCCAGTTATTTCGTGAGATGCTGGCGCTGGGCTGTCAGTTTATTTCCCCCAGCCAGCATGTGGCTGATGCTTTCAATAGCCTGTACGGGCCAGGGCGTTGCCGGATTATCAATAATGGCATTGATATGGCAACAGAAGCGATTCTGGCGGATCTGCCTCCGGTGCGCGAAACCCAGGGTAAGCCGAAAATCGCGGTGGTGGCGCATGACCTGCGTTACGACGGCAAAACTAACCAGCAACTGGTGCGTGAGATGATGGCGCTGGGCGACAAAATTGAACTGCATACCTTTGGTAAGTTCTCGCCGTTCACCGCTGGCAACGTGGTTAATCACGGCTTTGAAACTGACAAGCGCAAGTTGATGAGCGCGCTCAATCAGATGGATGCGCTGGTGTTCAGTTCTCGCGTCGATAACTACCCGCTGATTTTGTGTGAGGCGCTATCGATTGGCGTGCCGGTGATTGCCACCCATAGCGATGCGGCGCGGGAAGTGTTGCAAAAATCCGGCGGTAAAACCGTCAGCGAAGAAGAGGTGCTGCAACTGGTGCAGTTAAGCAAACCGGAAATCGCGCAGGCGATATTTGGTACCACGCTGGCTGAGTTCAGCCAACGCAGCCGCGCCGCCTACAGTGGACAACAGATGCTGGAGGAGTATGTCAACTTCTATCAGAATCTGTAGCTACCTGTTGCTGCCGCTGATTTATCTGCTGGTTAACGTCAAAATCGCCCAGCTTGGCGAAAGTTTCCCCATCACCATCGTCACTTTTTTACCTGTCTTGTTACTGCTGTTTTTAGAACGCATCAGCGTTAAAAAATTGATGATTGCCTTAGGGATTGGCGCGGGACTCACGGCGTTTAACTATCTGTTTGGTCAGTCGCTGGATGCCAGTAAATACGTCACTTCAACTATGCTGTTTGTCTATATTGTGATCATTATTGGCATGGTGTGGAGTATTCGTTTTAAAACAATTTCGCCACACAACCATCGCAAGATATTACGTTTCTTTTATCTGGTGGTCGGGCTGGTGGTGGCGCTGGCGGCGGTGGAGATGGCGCAAATTATCCTCACCGGCGGCAGCAGTATTATGGAGTCGATTTCGAAATATCTGATTTACAGCAACAGCTATGTACTAAATTTCATTAAATTCGGCGGCAAGCGCACGACAGCACTTTATTTCGAACCGGCATTTTTCGCTCTGGCATTAATCTCAATTTGGCTCAGCATCAAACAGTTTGGTATCAAAACGCCTAAAACAGATGCTATGATTCTCGCAGGGATAATATTATCCGGATCGTTTTCAGGGGTTATGACCTTTATCCTGTTTTATTTGCTGGAGTGGGCATTTCAATATCTGAATAAAGAGGCGATTAAGAAAAAGTTACCGTTAGCATTGATTTCTCTGGCTGTATTTCTGGTTGGTGTGGTAATCGCGTTTCCTTATATTTCCACCCGTCTGGGCGATTTAGGTACGGAAGGATCGTCATCATATTATCGTATTGTCGGTCCGCTGGTGATGGTCGGTTATTCTTTGACCCATATTGACGGTGTAGTCAGATTTGGCTCACTTTATGAATATGTCGCATCATTCGGAATATTTAACGGTGCGGATGTCGGAAAAACCATAGACAATGGTTTGTATCTGCTGATTATTTATTTTTCCTGGTTCGCGGTGTTTTTATCGCTGTGGTACATGGGGAAAGTGATAAAAATGATGATCAACGCTTTTGGTGATAACCGCAATTTTCGCGTGCAATTATATCTTTTTACTCCGGTATCGCTGTTTTTTACCGGTTCGATATTTAGCCCGGAATATGCATTTTTAATCGTCTGTCCGTTTATTTTGCGAAAAGCGTTAAATATTACGAGGTAAGAATAAGAACATGTTGCTTAGCATAATCACTGTCGCGTTTCGTAACCTCGAAGGGATAGTCAAAACACATGCCTCGCTGGCGCATCTGGCGCAGGCGGAAGATATCAGCTTCGAATGGATTGTTGTCGATGGCGGTTCCAATGACGGCACCCGTGAGTATCTGGAAAATCTCAATGGTATCTATAACCTACGCTTTGTCAGCGAGCCAGATAACGGTATCTACGACGCCATGAACAAAGGCATTACGATGGCACAAGGCAAGTTCGCGTTGTTTCTCAATTCGGGCGATATTTTTCATCAGGATGCCGCAAATTTTGTCCGTAAGTTAAAAATGCAAAAAGCTAACATGATGATCACCGGCGATGCGCTGCTGGATTTTGGCGACGGGCATAAATTTAAACGTAGCGCCAAACCGGGCTGGTATATTTATCACAGCCTGCCCGCCAGCCATCAGGCGATATTTTTCCCGGTATCCGGCTTGAAAAAATGGCGTTATGACCTGGAATATAAAGTTTCTTCTGATTACGCGCTGGCAGCCAAAATGTATAAAGCCGGTTATGCATTTAAAAAACTCAATGGCCTGGTGTCTGAATTTTCTATGGGTGGGGTATCAACCACCAATAATATGGAATTGTGTGCTGACGCCAAAAAAGTCCAACGGCAGATATTACATGTGCCTGGCTTCTGGGCAGAATTATCCTGGCATTTACGCCAACGTACTACCTCAAAGACGAAAGCCTTATATAACAAAAGCTGAATATAAGGGAAAACGATGCAAGATTTAAGCGGTTTCTCGGTGCCGAAAGGGTTCCGGGGCGGCAACGCTATTAAAGTGCAATTATGGTGGGCAGTACAGGCAACATTATTTGCCTGGTCGCCACAAGTATTGTATCGCTGGCGGGCATTTTTATTACGTTTATTCGGGGCAAAAATAGGAAAAAACGTAGTTATTCGTCCGTCAGTAAAAATTACCTATCCGTGGAAATTAACCTTAGGTGATTACGCGTGGGTCGGCGATGAGGTCAATTTATATACCCTCGGTGAAATAACCATTGGCGCACATTCGGTGATATCGCAAAAAAGTTATTTATGCACCGGTAGCCACGACCATGCAAGTCAACATTTCACCATTAACGCCACGCCTATTGTGATTGGCGAGAAATGCTGGCTGGCGACAGATGTTTTTGTTGCCCCTGGCGTCACGATTGGCGACGGCACCGTCGTGGGGGCGCGAAGCAGTGTTTTTAAATCGCTTCCGGCAAATGTGGTTTGCCGGGGGAATCCCGCAGTGGTGATACGCGAACGCGTTGAAACTGAATAAATTCAAAAAATACAGAGGAATAAGACATGTCAAAAGTCGCTCTCATCACCGGTGTAACCGGACAAGACGGTTCTTACCTGGCAGAGTTTCTGCTGGAAAAAGGTTACGAAGTGCATGGCATTAAGCGCCGCGCTTCCTCTTTTAACACGGAACGCGTTGACCATATTTACCAGGATCCGCACACCAGTAACCCAAAATTCCACCTGCACTACGGCGACCTGACCGACAGCTCCAACCTGACCCGTATTCTGCAGGAAGTGCAGCCGGATGAAGTCTACAACCTGGGCGCGATGAGCCACGTGGCCGTTTCGTTTGAATCTCCGGAATACACCGCCGACGTGGATGCCATGGGTACCTTACGTCTGCTGGAAGCTATTCGCTTCCTCGGTCTTGAAAAGAAAACCCGTTTCTATCAGGCGTCCACCTCTGAGCTGTACGGCCTGGTACAGGAAATTCCGCAGAAAGAGACCACGCCGTTCTATCCGCGCTCTCCGTATGCAGTGGCAAAACTGTACGCCTACTGGATCACCGTTAACTACCGCGAATCCTACGGCATGTATGCCTGCAACGGCATTCTGTTCAACCATGAATCGCCGCGCCGTGGCGAAACCTTCGTGACCCGCAAAATCACCCGCGCGATTGCCAATATCGCTCAGGGCCTGGAGTCCTGCCTGTATCTCGGCAACATGGATTCCCTGCGTGACTGGGGCCATGCCAAAGACTACGTGAAAATGCAGTGGATGATGCTGCAACAGGACAAGCCGGAAGATTTCGTTATTGCCACTGGTGTGCAGTATTCCGTGCGTCAGTTCGTCGAGATGGCCGCGGCACAGCTGGGCATCAAGCTGCGCTTTGAAGGTACCGGCGTGGAAGAGAAGGGTATTGTGGTTTCCGTAACCGGCCATGATGCGCCAGGCGTGAAGCCGGGCGATATTATCATTGCCGTTGACCCGCGCTATTTCCGCCCTGCGGAAGTGGAAACCCTGCTGGGCGACCCGACCAAAGCGCATGAAGTACTGGGCTGGAAACCGGAAACCACTCTCCAGGAAATGGTCTCTGAAATGGTTGCCAAAGACCTTGAAGCGGCGAAGAAACACTCTCTGCTGAAATCCCACGGCTACGATGTGGCGATCGCGCTGGAGTCCTGAAAATGACCAGACAACGTATTTTTGTGGCGGGCCACCGGGGAATGGTCGGTTCGGCCATTGTCCGCCAGCTTGAGCAACGAGAAAACGTGGATCTGATTCTGCGTACTCGCGATGAGCTCAACCTGCTCGATAGCCAGGCCGTGAATGAATTCTTTGCCACCGAACAGATTGACCAGGTTTATCTGGCGGCGGCAAAAGTGGGCGGTATTGTGGCGAACAATACCTATCCCGCCGATTTCATTTACGAAAACATGATGATTGAAAGCAACATTATTCACGCTGCACATGTGCATAACGTGAATAAGCTGCTGTTCCTCGGCTCATCCTGCATCTATCCGAAGCTGGCGAAGCAGCCGATGGCCGAAAGTGAGCTGTTACAGGGCACGCTGGAAGAGACTAACGAGCCGTACGCCATCGCCAAAATTGCCGGGATCAAGCTGTGCGAATCTTATAACCGCCAGCACGGCCGCGACTATCGCTCGGTGATGCCAACGAACTTGTATGGGCCGAACGATAACTTCCACCCAAGCAATTCGCACGTCATTCCCGCGCTGCTGCGCCGCTTCCATGAAGCCGCCCAGCAGAATGCATCTGATGTGGTGGTGTGGGGCAGCGGTACGCCGATGCGCGAGTTCCTCCACGTGGACGACATGGCGGCTGCCAGCATCCACGTGATGGAGCTGGACCGCGACGTGTGGCTGGAAAATACCCAGCCGATGCTGTCACACATCAACGTTGGTACCGGCATCGACTGCACTATTCGCGAACTGGCACAGACGCTGGCGAAAGTGGTGGGCTTCAAGGGACGCGTGGTTTTTGATGCGTCGAAACCGGACGGGACGCCGCGCAAACTGCTCGATGTTTCCCGCCTGCATCAACTGGGCTGGTACCACGAAATCACTCTGGAAGCGGGCCTGGCCAGCACCTACCAGTGGTTTTTGCAAAACCAGCAGCGTTTCCGGGGGTAGATCATGTTTCTGAGCACGCAGGATTTTGCCACCGTAGTGCGTTCTACACCGCTTGTCTCAATTGATTTGATTGTGGAAAACGCGCAGGGCGAATATCTGCTTGGCAAACGCACCAACCGCCCGGCGCAAGGGTTCTGGTTTGTTCCGGGCGGTCGCGTGCAGAAAGATGAAACGCTTGCCGACGCCTTCGCCCGCTTAACGCAGGCGGAGCTGGGCCTGAGCCTGCCGATATCGGCAGGCCAGTTCTACGGCGTCTGGCAGCATTTTTATGACGATAACTTCTCCGGGGCGGATTTCTCTACCCATTACATCGTGCTGGGTTTCCGCCTGCGTGTGGATGCCAGCGACCTGACGCTCCCGGATGAACAGCACAATGATTACCGCTGGCTGACGGCGTCGGCGCTGCTGGCAACGGACAATGTGCATGCCAACAGCCGCGCCTACTTCCTCGATGAGAAGCGGGCCGAGGTGCCAGGGTTATGAAGATATTGGTTTATGGCATCAATTATTCACCCGAGCTGACCGGTATCGGCAAATACACCGGCGAAATGGTCGAGTGGATGGCGAGCCAGGGGCATGAAGTCCGGGTGATCACCGCGCCGCCGTACTACCCGCAGTGGCAGGTGGGCGAGAACTATTCGCCCTGGCGCTATCGCCGGGAAGAGGGGGCCGCGACGGTCTGGCGCTGCCCGCTGTATGTGCCTAAACAGCCCTCCACGCTGAAGCGCCTGATTCATCTGGGCAGCTTTGCCGTCAGCAGCTTCTTCCCGCTGCTGGCCCAGCGTCGCTGGAAGCCGGATCGCATCATCGGTGTGGTGCCGACACTCTTTTGCACGCCGGGTATGCGCCTGCTGGCAAAACTCTCCGGCGCGCGCACCCTGCTGCATATTCAGGATTACGAAGTGGATGCGATGCTCGGCCTGGGCATGGCAGGTAAAGGCAAACCGGGCAAAGTGGCAAAACTCGCCAGCGCTTTTGAACGCAGTGGTTTGCATAACGTCGATAACGTCTCAACTATCTCGCGCTCAATGATGAACAAAGCCTGTGAGAAGGGCGTACCGGAAGAGAAGGTGATTTTCTTCCCGAACTGGTCGGAAGTGGATCGTTTCCGTGAGGTAAACGGCACCCACGTTGCGGTGTTACGCGAACAGCTTGGCCTGCCACCCGACCGCAAACTGATTCTTTACTCCGGCAATATCGGCGAGAAGCAGGGGCTGGAAAGCGTGATTGAAGCCGCAGCCTTGCTGCGTGACAAACCGTGGCTGTTCGTGATTGTCGGCCAGGGCGGCGGGAAAGCGCGACTGGAAAAACTGGCGCTGGAACGAGGCCTGGATAACGTCCGCTTCTTCCCGCTGCAATCTTACGACGCACTGCCTGCGCTGCTCTCAATGGCCGACTGCCATCTGGTGATTCAAAAACGCGGCGCGGCGGATGCGGTACTGCCGTCCAAACTGACCAATATTCTGGCGGTGGGCGGTAATGCGGTGATTACCGCGGAAGCTGAAACCGAATTAGGGCAGTTATGCCTGAATGAACCGGGGATCGCCGTGTGCGTCGAGCCGGAATCGGTTCCGGCGTTAATGGACGGTATTGAACAGGCACTCTTGATGCCGAAACGCAACGCGCAGGCGCTGGCCTACGCGGAACGCACGCTCGAGAAAGATAACGTGCTGAGTCAATTTATTGCTGATATTCGGGGTTAAACGATGAGTCAATCAACACTTTTTCCGGTAGTGATGGCCGGTGGCTCCGGCAGCCGTTTGTGGCCGCTGTCCCGAGTGCTTTATCCCAAACAGTTCCTGTGCCTGAAAGGCGAACTGACCATGTTGCAGGCGACGATTAATCGTCTGCACGGCGTGGAGTGTGAAAGCCCGGTGGTTATCTGCAATGAGCAGCACCGCTTTATCGTGGCCGAGCAATTGCGCCAGATGAATAAGCTGACCGAGAATATTATTCTCGAACCTGTGGGGCGCAATACCGCCCCGGCGATTGCCCTTGCGGCGCTGGCGGCGGTACGTCGTGATACCGGCTGCGACCCGCTGATGCTGGTGCTGGCGGCAGACCACGTTATTCAGAATGAAGAAGCGTTCCGTGAAGCGGTGCGCAATGCGACACCGTATGCGGAAAGCGGAAAGCTGGTCACCTTTGGTATCGTGCCTGATCTGCCGGAAACCGGCTATGGCTATATTCGTCGCGGTGATGTTTCACCAGGCGAAAAAGACGCGGTGGCCTTCGATGTGGCGCAGTTTGTCGAAAAACCGAATCTCGATACCGCCCAGGCGTATGTCTCCAGCGGGGAATATTACTGGAACAGCGGTATGTTCCTGTTCCGTGCCAGGCGTTTCCTTGAAGAGCTGAAAAAATATCGCCCGGATATTCTTGAAGCGTGCGAAAAAGCGATGAGCGTCACCGACCCGGATCTCGATTTCATCCGCGTCGATGAAGCGGCGTTTGTTGCCTGCCCGGAAGAGTCTGTCGATTACGCGGTGATGGAACAGACCGCCGACGCGGTGGTGGTGCCGATGGACGCGGGCTGGAGCGACGTGGGTTCCTGGTCCTCACTGTGGGAAATCAGTAACCATACGCCGGAAGGCAACGTGCATCACGGTGACGTGATCAGCCACAAAACCGAAAACAGTTATGTTTACGCCGAATCTGGTCTGGTGACGACCGTCGGTGTAAAGGATTTGGTGGTGGTGCAGACCAAAGACGCGGTTCTGATCGCCGATCGCAGCGCGGTTCAGGACGTCAAAAAAGTCGTCGAGCAAATTAAAGCCGAGGGGCGTCATGAGCATCATATTCACCGCGAAGTGTATCGCCCGTGGGGGAAATATGACTCGATTGATTCCGGCGATCGCTATCAGGTGAAGCGGATCACCGTGAAACCGGGCGAGGGGCTTTCACTGCAAATGCATCACCACCGGGCAGAACACTGGATTGTGGTGGCGGGCACAGCCAAAGTCACCATCAACGATGACATCAAGCTGCTGGGTGAAAATGAATCTATTTATATCCCGCTCGGCGCGACCCACAGCCTCGAGAACCCCGGCAAGATCCCGCTCGATTTAATTGAAGTTCGCTCCGGTTCTTATCTGGAAGAGGACGACGTGGTGCGCTTTGCGGACCGCTACGGGCGCGTGTAGCGCTCACGCATAAATAACGACAACGAAAAAATGTCCATTTTGGTCAGGGCCAACTGTTGCCTGAAGAAGGGTAAAACATGACGACATTAACCTGTTTTAAAGCCTACGACATTCGCGGCAAATTAGGCGAAGAGCTGAATGAAGATATTGCGTGGCGTATTGGCCGCGCCTATGGCGAGTTTCTGCAACCAAAAACCATTGTGCTGGGCGGCGATGTGCGTCTGACCAGCGAAGCGCTGAAGCTGGCGCTGGCGCGCGGCCTGCGCGATGCGGGCGTCGATGTGCTTGATATTGGCCTTTCCGGCACCGAAGAAATCTATTTTGCGACCTTCCATCTGGGTATTGATGGCGGCATTGAAGTCACCGCCAGTCATAATCCGATGGATTACAACGGCATGAAGCTGGTGCGCGAAGGCGCGCGCCCAATCAGCGGTGATACCGGGCTGCGCGATGTGCAGCGCCTGGCGGAAGCCAACGACTTCCCGCCGGTGGATGAAAGTCAGCGCGGCAGCTATCAGAAAATTGACTTGCGCGATGCGTACATCGATCACCTGTTGCAGTACATCAATGTCAAAAATCTGACGCCGCTCAAGCTGGTGGTGAACTCCGGCAACGGCGCGGCGGGCCCGGTGATAGATGCGCTGGAAGCGCGCTTTAAAGCACTGAACGTGCCGGTGACGCTGATTAAGGTGCACAACACCCCTGACGGCAATTTCCCCAACGGTATTCCTAACCCGCTGTTACCCGAGTGCCGCGACGACACCCGCAATGTGGTGATCGAACACGGCGCGGATATGGGCATCGCCTTTGACGGTGATTTCGACCGCTGCTTCCTGTTTGATGAGACCGGGCAGTTTATTGAGGGTTACTACATTGTCGGCCTGCTGGCAGAAGCGTTCCTGGAGAAAAATCCGGGTGCGAAAATTATCCATGACCCGCGTCTCTCCTGGAACACGGTAGATGTGGTGACGGCGGCAGGCGGCACACCGGTGATGTCGAAAACCGGGCACGCCTTTATCAAAGAACGTATGCGTAAAGACGACGCCATCTACGGCGGCGAAATGAGCGCCCATCACTATTTCCGCGATTTTGCCTACTGCGATAGCGGGATGATCCCGTGGCTGCTGGTAAGCGAACTGCTGTGCCTGAAAGGAAAAACGCTGGGCGAACTGGTGCGTGACCGTATGGCGGCATTCCCGGCGAGCGGCGAGATCAACAGCAAACTGGCGGAGCCTGCCACGGCAATTGCCCGCGTGGAGCAGCATTTTGCTAATGAGGCGCTGGAAATTGACCGCACCGATGGCATTAGCCTGGCGTTTGCCGACTGGCGCTTCAACCTGCGTTCCTCGAACACCGAACCAGTGGTGCGTCTCAACGTGGAGTCGCGCGGCGACACCCCGCTGATGCAGGCGCGAACGCAGGATATTCTGGCGCTGCTTAAGCAGTAGACCCTCACCCTAACCCTCTCCCTGAGGGAGAGGGCGGGGTGAGGGGGATTATTAAAAAGGAACAACGATGACGACTCTAAAAAAGCGCGAGCGAGCCAAAACGAATGCATCGTTAATCTCAATGGTGCAGCGTTTTTCGGATATCACCATTATGCTCGGCGGGCTGTGGGTAGTGTGCAAAGCCGCAGCGCTGCCGTTTTTATATCTGCACCTGCTGATGGCGCTGGTAACGCTGGTGGTGTTCCAGATGATCGGCGGGATCACCGATTTTTATCGTTCATGGCGCGGCGTGCGCATTACCACCGAACTGCTCTTGCTGCTGCAGAACTGGACGCTGAGCCTGGTGTTCAGCGCCGGGCTGCTGGCGTTTGACGATGATTTCAGCACCAATATCAGCGTCTGGCTGAGCTGGTATTTACTGACCACCTGCGGCATGTTAGCCAGCCGGGCGTTTATTCGCTATGGCGCGGGCGTGCTGCGCAATCACGGCTATAACAAACGCTACGTCGCGGTGGCGGGCGACCTTCCCCAGGGGCAGGCGCTGCTGGAGAGTTTCCGCAATCAGCCGTGGCTGGGTTATGAAGTGGTGGGCACCTACCATGACGCCAAACCGGGCGGCGTCAGCGCCGACTGGGCGGGCAATATTCAGCAACTGCTGGACGACGCGCGCGCGGGCAAAATTCATAACGTCTATATCGCTATGTCGATGCAGGAAGAAAGCCTGATTAAAAAACTGATGCGCGAGCTGGCGGATACCACCTGCTCGGTGCTGATCATCCCCGATGTGTTCACCTTCAACATTCTTCATTCGCGCATTGAAGAGGTCAACGGCGTGCCGGTCGTACCGCTGTATGACACGCCGCTTTCCGGCGTAAACCGCATCATCAAACGGCTGGAAGATATTGTGCTGGCCAGCATGATCCTGCTGCTGATCTCGCCTGCGCTGTGCTGCATCGCTCTGGCGGTGAAACTCACCTCCGCCGGGCCGGTCATTTTCCGTCAGACCCGTTACGGCATGGACGGCAAGCCTATCAAAGTGTGGAAATTCCGCTCCATGAAGGTGATGGAAAACGACGCGGTGGTCACTCAGGCGACACAGAACGACCCGCGCGTGACGCCGGTTGGAAACTTCCTGCGTCGTACCTCGCTCGATGAACTGCCGCAGTTTATCAATGTGCTCACCGGCGGCATGTCGATCGTCGGCCCGCGTCCTCATGCGGTGGCGCATAACGAACAGTATCGCCAGTTGATTGAAGGCTACATGTTGCGCCACAAAGTGAAGCCTGGCATTACCGGCTGGGCGCAGATTAACGGCTGGCGCGGTGAGACCGACACGCTGGAAAAAATGGAAAAACGCGTCGAGTTCGACCTGGAATACATTCGCGAATGGAGCCTGTGGTTCGATATCAAAATTGTTTTCCTGACGGTGTTTAAAGGCTTCGTCAGTAAAACGGCGTATTGAGGAACAGGTATGAGCCTGAGAGAAAAAACCATCAGCGGCGCGAAGTGGTCGGCCATGGCGACCGTGATCATCATCGGCCTGGGGCTGGTGCAGATGACGGTGCTGGCGCGCATCATCGATAACCACCAGTTTGGTCTGCTGACCGTTTCACTGGTGATTATCGCGCTGGCCGATATGCTGTCTGATTTCGGTATTGCGAACTCGATTATTCAGCGCAAAGAGATAAGCCATTTCGAACTGACCACCCTGTACTGGCTAAATGTCGGGCTGGGTGTGGTGGTGTGCGTGACGGTGTTTGCCCTGAGCGGGGCGATTGCCAGCGTGTTGCATAACCCGGATTTACAACCGCTGATTCAGACCTTATCGCTGGCGTTTATTGTTACCCCCCACGGGCAGCAGTTCCGCGCACTGATGCAAAAAGAGCTGGAGTTCAACAAGATTGGCCTGATTGAAACCAGTTCGGTGCTGGCGGGTTTCACCTTCACCGTGGTGGCGGCGCATTTCTGGCCGCTGGCGATGACTGCGATTCTCGGTTATTTGGTCAACAGCGCGGTGCGTACGCTGCTGTTTGGCTACTTTGGCCGCAAAATTTATCGCCCTGGGCTGCATTTCTCGCTGGCGAGCGTGTCGTCTAACCTGCGTTTCGGCGCATGGCTGACGGCGGATAGCGTCATCAACTACGTGAATACTAACCTCTCAACGCTGGTGCTGGCGCGTATTCTGGGGGCGAGCGTCGCGGGCGGCTACAACCTGGCCTATAACGTGGCGGTGGTACCGCCGATGAAGCTGAACCCGATTATCACCCGCGTGCTGTTCCCGGCGTTCGCCAAAATCCAGGACGACACGGCCAAACTGCGCGTCAACTTCTACAAGCTGCTTTCCGTGGTTGGCATTATCAACTTCCCGGCGCTGCTTGGGCTGATGGTGGTGAGCAACAACTTTGTGCCGCTGGTTTTCGGTGAGAAGTGGGCGAGCATCATTCCGGTGCTGCAACTGCTGTGCGTGGTGGGGCTACTGCGTTCGGTGGGGAATCCGATTGGATCGCTGCTGATGGCGAAAGCGCGCGTCGATATCAGCTTTAAATTCAACGTCTTTAAAACCTGCCTGTTTATCCCGGCGATTATTGTCGGCGGCCAGTTGGACGGCGCGATTGGCGTCACGCTGGGCTTCCTGCTGGTGCAGATTATCAACACTATTCTGAGCTATTTCGTGCTGATCAAACCCATTCTGGGCTCCAGCTACCGTGAATACATTCTCAGCCTGTGGCTGCCGTTTTATCTCTCCTTGCCCACGCTCACGGTGAGCTACGGCCTGGGCTGGGCGCTGAACGGTCAGCTATCGCTGGCGCTGCTGCTAGCGGTGCAGATTGCCGCAGGTGTTCTGGCCTTTGTGGCGATGATTGTGCTCTCCCGCCACCCGCTGGTGGTGGAGATGAAGCGCCAGCTGTGCCGTAACGAGAAGATGAAAACACTGCTTCGCGCAGGCTAATTTTTTGAGGTCATTATGAAATTATTGATTCTTGGCAACCACACCTGCGGTAACCGTGGCGACAGCGCCATTCTGCGCGGGCTTTTAGATGCCATCAACACGCTGTCGCCTGAGGCTGAAGTGGATGTGATGAGCCGTTATCCGGTGAGTTCTTCCTGGTTGTTAAATCGCCCGGTGATGGGCGACCCGCTCTATTTGCAGATGAAAGCGCACAACAATGCGCCGGGCATGGTCGGGCGAGTGAAGAAAGTGCTGCGCCGACGCTATCAGCATCAGGTGCTACTCTCGCGCGTCACCGACAGCGGCAAGCTGCGTAATATCGCGATTGCCCAGGGCTTTACCGATTTTGTGCGCCTGCTGTCAGGCTACGATGCGATTATCCAGGTCGGCGGATCGTTCTTCGTTGACCTGTATGGCGTGACGCAGTTTGAGCACGCGCTGTGTACCTTTATGGCGAAAAAACCGATTTATATGGTCGGGCACAGCGTGGGGCCATTCCAGGCACCGGCGTTCAATCAAATGGCGAACTATGTGTTCGGTCATTGCGACGCCCTGTTCCTGCGCGAATCGGTGAGCCTCGACCTGATGAAGCGTAGCGACATCGACACGTCCAAAGTGGAGAAGGGCGTTGATACCGCCTGGCTGGTGGATCACCACGATGATACCTTTGATGCGAGCTACGCCGTTCAACACTGGCTGAACGTGGCGCAGCAGCAGAAAACTGTCGCGATAACGCTGCGTGAACTGGCGCCGTTCGATAAGCGGCTCGGCACCACACAGGAAGCCTACGAAAAAGCGTTTGCGGGCGTAGTCAACCGTATTATCGCCAGCGGCTGGCAGGTGATGGCGCTCTCTACCTGTACGGGTATCGACAGCTACAACAAAGACGATCGCATAGTGGCCCTTAACCTGCGTAAACATATTCAGGACCCGTCGCGCTATCACGTGGTGATGGATGAGCTTAACGATCTGGAAATGGGCAAACTGCTGGGCGCCTGTGACCTGACGGTCGGTACGCGTTTGCACTCGGCGATTATCTCCATGAACTTTGGTACGCCTGCCATCGCCATTAACTACGAGCACAAATCAGCGGGCATTATGCAGCAGCTGGGTATGCCGGAGATGGCGGTGGATATTCGCCATCTGCTGAACGGCGACCTGGAAGCGATGGCCGCAGACACATTAGGCCAACTTTCCACCCTGGTGCCGCGCCTGAACGAGGCGGTGGCGCGGGAGCGCGCGGCGGGGCTGTCGATGGTGGAATCGGTCTTAACGCGAATCGTGGAGGGGAAATGAAGGTTGGTTTCTTCTTACTGAAATTCCCGTTGTCGTCTGAAACCTTTGTGCTCAACCAGATTGTGGCCTTTATCGAAATGGGCCATGAGGTAGAAATTATCGCCCTGCAAAAGGGGGATATGACCAATACCCATGCGGCGTACACCCAATATGACCTGGCGGCGAAAACCCGCTGGTTACAGGATGAACCGGTGAGCACGGGGGCGAAGTTTCGTCATCGCGCAGTCAGCACGTTGCGTGGCTTGCATCGCCCGGCAACGTGGCAGGCGCTCAATATGAAGCGCTACGGCCACGAAGCGCGTAACCTGATCCTGTCGGCAATTTGTGGCAATAACGCCCAACCCTTTAGCGCCGATGTGTTTATCGCCCACTTCGGCCCGGCGGGTGTAACAGCGGCGAAACTGCGCGAACTGGGCGTGATCCGCGGCAAAATCGCTACCGTTTTTCACGGTATTGATATCTCCAGCCGTGATGTTCTGAGCCACTACACGCCGGAATATCAGCAACTGTTTCGACGGGGCGATTTGATGTTACCCATCAGTGAGTTGTGGGCAAAACGGCTACAGGGCATGGGCTGCCCGAGCGCCAAAATCGCCGTTTCGCGAATGGGCGTCAACATGGAGCGCTTCGCCTTGCGTCCAACCAAAGCGCCGGGCGACACGCTGCAAATTATCTCTGTGGCCCGCCTGACGGAGAAAAAAGGGCTGCATGTGGCGATTGAAGCCTGCCGCCAGTTGAAAGAGCGCGGAGTCGCGTTTCATTACCGCATCCTCGGCATTGGCCCGTGGGAACGTCGCCTGCGCACGCTGATCGAACAGTATCAACTGGAAGGCTACGTGGAGATGCCGGGTTTCAAGCCCAGCCACGAGGTAAAAGCGATGCTCGACGACGCGGATGTGTTTCTGCTGCCGTCAATTACCGGCGCGGATGGCGATATGGAAGGCATTCCCGTGGCGCTGATGGAAGCGATGGCGGTGGGCATCCCGGTGCTCTCAACCGAGCATAGCGGTATTCCGGAACTGATAGACGCCAACGCCTCCGGCTGGCTGGTGGCGGAGAACGACGCCCCGGCACTGGCGGGCAAACTCAGCGAACTGCGCCATCTTGATGAACAAACGCTGCGCCCGGTGCTCCAACGCGCCCGCGAAAAAGTCGAAACCGAGTTCAATCAGCAGGTGATTAACCGCCAGCTGGCGAGCCTGCTGCAAACCCTTTGCTATTGAGGTTGCATGGATAAAAAATTCTCCCGACGTCGCTTCCTGTCGGCAGGCGCTGCGCTTGCCGCCGTACCTCTGCTCCACAGCCCCGCTGCACGCGCGCTGGGGCGTAATGATGCAGTCGATATCCGCAACTATCTGGTCGGCAATGACTGGATCCGTACATTTCGTCAGGCGTTTGACGACGCCGACATTATCGACGTCCCCAAAGGCGTGATTTGTGACAACATCAACACCGGCATCATCATGCCGCCGGGTAAAACGCTGCAGGTTAACGGCACCCTGAAAGGCAATGGTCGTGGGCGTTTTGCGCTGCAGGATGGGTGTAAAGTGGTGGGGGAGGGGAGGCTCAATAATATTACCCTCGACGTGCGCGGTTCTGACTGCACCATCGAAGGGCTGGCGATGGGCGGCTTTGGCCCGGTGGCACAAATCTATATCGGTGGCAAAGAAAAAAGGACGATGCGCAATCTCACCATTACGCGGATTAATGTCAGCCAGGCCAACTACGGTATTTTACGTCAGGGATTCCATAATCAACTCGACGGCGTAAAAATCACCCACAGCAAATTTAGCCATCTTCAGGGCGATGCCATTGAATGGAACGTCGCGATTAACGACAAGAATATCCTCATCTCCGATCATGCGATTGACCATATCGATTGCACCAATGGCAAGACCAACTGGGGTATTGGCATTGGGCTTGCGGGCAGCACCTACGATAACGATTACCCGGAGCATCAGGCGGTGAAAAACTTTGTCGTCGCCAACATCACCGGTAGCCACTGTCGACAGCTGGTTCACGTCGAAAACGGTAAACACTTTATTATCCGAAATATTAAGGCACGAAATATCACCCCGGAATTTAGTAAGAAAGCGGGAATTGATAACGCAACGGTAGCAATATATGGATGTGATAATTTCGTTATCGATGGTATGGATATGGTTAATAGCGCGGGTATGCTAATTGGCTATGGTGTTATCAAAGGGAAATATCTGTCGATACCGCAGAATTTCAGGTTGAATAATGTGCGGATGGATAATCGCCAATTAACGCTAAAGCTGCGGGGAATACAGATTTCATCGGGCAATGCGCCCTCGTTTGTGGCGCTCACGAACCTCGACCTGAACTATGCATCGCTGGAGATTCACAACAAACCGCAGCACATCTTTATGCGAAATATCAAAGTGATACAACCCTCTTCGCGCGGGCCCGCGCTACAGCTCCACTTCGACCTACGTAAGGATGTACGCGGGAAGTTTATGGCCAAACAGGAGACGCTGCTCTCGATGTCAAATATTCACGCTGTCAATGAAAAAGGCCAGCAATCGGTGGATATTGACCGTATTGATCAGCACGTTGTCAATGTCGATGCGCTGAATTTTACCCTACCCAAACGCTGAATTTTTAGCCGAACCCACCTCTTCAGACGCATTCTCGGATTGTATCCAGAGATTTAGCGGTATTTACCCGATACTATGAGAAAACATAGTGGATCAAACAACGTTAATAGCTATAATTCATCAACCGTATATAGGTGGATACGATAATGGTTAATTTGAAAGCAGTCATTCCGGTAGCCGGGCTGGGCATGCATATGCTCCCTGCCACCAAGGCCATTCCTAAAGAGATGCTACCGATCGTTGACAAGCCGATGATCCAATACATCGTCGACGAAGTTGTTGCTGCAGGGATCAAAGAAATCGTCCTGGTCACCCACGCTTCTAAAAATGCCGTGGAAAACCACTTCGACACCTCCTACGAACTGGAAGCTCTGCTGGAGCAACGCGTGAAGCGTCAGCTGCTGGCGGAAGTTCAGTCCATTTGCCCACCGGGCGTAACCATCATGAACGTGCGTCAGGCACAGCCGCTGGGCCTGGGCCACTCCATTCTGTGCGCGCGTCCGATCGTTGGCGATAACCCGTTTGTGGTTGTTCTGCCCGATATCATTCTTGATGGCGCATCCGCCGACCCGTTGCGTTATAACCTTGCCGCGATGGTTGCACGCTATAACGAAACTGGCCGCAGCCAGGTGCTGGCGAAACGTATGCCGGGCGATCTTTCTGAATACTCGGTTATTCAGACTAAAGAGCCGCTGACCGTAGAAGGTAAGGTGAGCCGTATCGTCGAGTTTATCGAAAAACCGGATCAACCGCAAACGCTGGATTCCGACCTGATGGCCGTAGGGCGCTATGTGCTTTCCGCTGACATTTGGGCCGAACTGGAAAAAACCGCGCCGGGTGCCTGGGGACGTATTCAACTGACGGATGCTATCGCCGAACTGGCGAAGAAACAGTCCGTTGATGCGATGCTGATGAGCGGCGACAGCTACGACTGTGGTAAGAAAATGGGTTACATGCAGGCGTTCGTCCAGTACGGGCTGCGCAACCTGAAAGAAGGGGCGAAGTTCCGCAAAGGGATTGAGACGTTGCTGAACAAAGATTAATTTTATAATATAAGTTATTAACTTGTAGGATTGGAAAATTTACCAATCCTACGATTTTAGGTTTTTTTTTGCAAATTTAAGTTATGGGCTCTGGTAACGATAGCTAGGGGCGGTAGCGTTTCTATTCAGTTTTCCTTGAACAATTTTTTGAGTTTAGCTTATTGTAACAAATAATAATGACGAGAATATTTATGTTTAGCCTTGGCGTAATATTTACAGTATATCAAAAGACAGATCTTTCGAAATTCGTTAAAGCTATTGAATCTGTTGTCAATCAAACAAAGTTGCCACAAAGTATTATAATCGTTTGTGACGGTTGCAACTCAGATTTATTTAAAAAAGCTATATCAGGGGTTGTCCCTCATAGCATCAAATTGTTCTTTTACTCATATTCAGTTAACTCTGGACCAGGATTTGCGCGTGATTTTGGCATCAGAAAGGCAGAAGAAGATTTAATTGCTGTTATGGATTCTGACGATGTATCGGTAGCTGACCGATTTGCATTGCAACTCGCTTTCTTCGAAAGTAATGAAAACATATCTGTTTGTGGTGGTTTTATTGAAGAGTTTGATAATCTCTCGGGTCAAAGAAAATTGAGACGAGTGCCACTGCAACATTCAGATATTCAAAATGCTATTAAAATAAAGTCACCTGTAAATAATGTTACAGCTATGTTCAAGCGATCTGATTATTTATCTTCGGGTGGTTACCCAGCATTACGAAGTTCAGAAGATTATTCATTATGGGCCCGTTTTATTTCCTCAGGATATAAAATACACAATTTAGACTCTGTTTTGGTTCAAGTCGAATTTGATATCGATGCAATTCAAAGAAGAAATGGATTATTGCATTTTAAAAATGACTTTATTACACAAAGAGAAATGCTTAAAAATGGATTGATTGATAAGTTTGAGTTTGTAAGAAATATTACTAAATATTGTATTTTTAGATTTTTACCAGTTGGTGTAAAAAAAATGTTATACCAGCATGTATTAAGAAAATGAAATTTAAATTTGGAGTTGTTGTATGAACAGGGTAATTACATTTGGAACTTTCGATGTGTTTCATGTTGGGCATATAAATATCTTAGAGAGAGCGGCTAGTTATGGTGAGGAGCTAATTGTAGGGGTATCTTCTGATGCCTTAAATTTTAGCAAAAAACAAAGATATCCGATTTACTCTGAGTCCGATCGTATGAAAATCATTAGTTCTTTGAAATTTGTCACCTCAGTTTTTCTTGAAGAATCATTAGAGTTGAAACTTGATTACATAAAAAAATATAAGGCTTCTACTCTTGTAATGGGGGATGACTGGGAAGGTCGTTTTGACTGGGTGAAATCAGAATGTGATGTGATATATTTACCTCGTACGCCTTCAATTTCTACAACAGAAATAATCGAAGTCGTGAGAAAATTATAACTTAAACTAGATATAATAATGATTGGGCTAAAGAAAAACATTATCTTCATGTTAATATACCAGATAGTTAACTATCTGGTTCCACTTGCATTGACTCCATATTTAGTTAGAATTTTGGGGCCTAGTAGCTATGGGGAATTAAATTATTCAATATCAATAGTTTTATATATTTGTTTATTTGTTGATTTTGGGTTTACACTTAGTGCGACTAAGCGAATTACGAAATATATTGGGAACTCTGACAAAATATCGAAATTGTTTTACACTGTAACTGTCGCTAAAACCTTTTTATTAATAACTGGTATTACGATCCTCATACTTAGTATTTCGACACTTGACACTATAAACTCAGTAAAAACTATAATTGTTATATCGGCTATCCAGATAATCGCAACAGTGATCTCTCCATTATGGCTATTTAATGGACTACAGCTAACGGCCGTTTTTGCAGTTTTTAATATTATATTTAAAGTCGCATCTATACCCCTTGTTTTTTTTCTTGTAAAAACACCGACAGATGTTGGTTATGCCGCATTTTTCCAAACGGCACCTTTATTTTTTAGCTCTATTTTAGCTTTGATTTATCTGTATAAGAAAAAAATACTGATTTATACGAATTATACACCCCGTTTTAAATTAATTATACGCACCTTAAATTCATCACTTTTTTATTATATTGGGACTATGTCAGTAAGTCTTTATACGATGAGCACTCCTATTATACTTGGATTAGTGTCGACCAGTGAGCAGGTAGGTTTTTATAGTGCAAGTGATAAGATTAGGGCTGCAGTTGTCGGTGTTTATGTTGTTATAGGTAACGTCATTTACCCCAGAGTTCAGCGTTTTTATCATGAAGATGATAATTTGGGCTTTCAATATGTTAAAAAAATCATTATCGCTGTAATTCCTTTGTGCACAATTGCATCAATAATGTTGTTTTATATTTCTCCATTTATTACGAAATATTTTCTTGGTGAGGAATTTGGCGAATCGGAATTAATACTTAAAATAATGTCTCCAATGATGTTCCTAATACCACTATCTATCATTTTGTCGAACTATATATTACTGGGGATGGGGCATAAAAAAATATTTTCACGTATACCGATGATTACAGCAACTATTCATATAATTGTAGCAACGATTCTAAGTCTTAAATTCGGTTCTATTGGAGCATCAATTGCAATACTTATTAGCGAAATAGTTAGTTTTATTTTGCTTTTTATAACTTGTTGTAAGTTAGGATATATTAAAAAATTATGTGTACTGAAGATTTAATATCAATAATTATTCCAGTTTTTAATGCACAAGAAACGATCGATCAATGTCTCAATAGTATTATATGCTGTAAATATCAGAACTTAGAAATAATTGTTATCAATGATGGAAGCACAGACGCGAGTAGCGAGATTATAAATGATTTTAGCAGAAGAGATGAGCGGATAAAAATTATAACTTGCGAAAACAATGGAGTTAGCTCAGCTAGAAATATAGGAATTAGGCATGCTACAGGTATTTGGTGTTGTTTCATTGATTCCGATGATTTTATTTCTGCAGACTATTTTGACATACTTATTAATGACGATGCTTGTAATTATGATATTATCCAAATGAAAAATATTGTATTTTCTCCAAAACAAAATAATATGAATTTTTTTAAGAGAAAACAAATTTTTCCGATGTCTGGCTCTGCAGCATTGAAAGAAAAATATGCGATCTATGTCTGGGGGAAATTATATAAAAGTTCAATTTTAAAGAATACATCTTTCTCGAGAGAATTATCGATAGGTGAGGATTATTATTACAACTGCCAAGTCTTTAAAAATGCTTCTATATATTATTCTAATGAAGGTGTTTATTACTATTCGTTAAGTCCTGGTTCGCTTTCAAGAGGTGATTCAACAGGGAGTAAAATTTGGGAAAGGTTTAAGAGCGCGAATAAAATATTTTATTACTTGAGAGACAATGATGAAAAATTAGCATTACAGATTTTTACCACTTTCGGATTTATTGGAACATTACGAGCTTATTCTTCTTTTAAGTGGATCTTGTATCTTATTAAGGAGATAGATGTGGAACAAATTAAAAAAATAAAATTTTCCGCAGTGTGGACATCTAGTTGTAATCTTAAAGCAAAAATCCTATCGACATTGGTACTATGTTCGATGATGGTGATAAAATGAGTATTGGTATATTGGTTCTTGTATTCTATGTTATCGTAAATTTCGTTATGGGAATCGTCTTTTTTAATGATGGTTTCTTAGGAGGCGATTTCTACGGCGAAAAAATCGATAATAAAGATCTGTTTTTATGGGTGTTAGGTGGGGAATTATTATTATTAATTACATTTTACGCTATTGCAGTATTAATTGTTAAGTTCACTTTTAACAAACGCTATCCCGAAGATTACTATACTGTAAGTGAGTTGGCTTTAAAAAGGTTTAATATTTTCTTAATTGTACTTCAAACAAGTTTTATTCTGTTTATTTTTGCGACTGGTTTTGGAAGAATTTCACTGCTTATGGATGAGAATTCATCTGCAGCAAACATTAATTCACCAATAAAATATATTTTTGTAATTCTACTACCTGATTTTCTATTCATTGTTTATTTTTTAGTACAAAAAAACAACAAAAAGACAATTGTTAACTTATCCCTTTATCTGATTAGTAATATTGTAAGAGGATGGGTGTCTGGACCTGTCCTGCTAATCATGGCTATTTTTTTAGTAAAGAAATTTTCATTTAAAAAAATAAAAATAAAAACTATTATCTCTTTAGTTACATGTTTTATAATTTTTGTACCTTTGGTGACGTCATTGAAATTTGGTGTTAGATTTCAAAATGATGAAATAAGCGCAGTGGATCTCGTTCAAGATTCTATTGAAAACAATGTTAGCTATTATCTTAGAACTCTAAATAGATTTCAGCATATATCTGAAGCGTATAGTTTTATGGATTCCATGACATTTATTCGTAAAGACTATGCTGATAACAGAATAGCACTCCCATTCTTTACTAATGACTTTATCAATATTACTTCAAAGATTTTTTCTTTTGAGCCTCAAAATCTATTGACCTATGGTAGTAAAGTTCTGCTTGATAGACCATTCGGTAATATACAATCTGGCATTCTTCCTTGGCTCTCTATTGATTATTTCTTTTCAATCTCTTATATTTTAACATTTTTTATATTTACAATTTTGCTTTCCCGTTTTTGTAAAATGCTAACTCTTGGCTATCCGGTTTCAAAAAATATAGTTATTTGGTTCACTATATATTACTATGCGCATGGGTGGTTGTTTTCGTATATGAACTTACTAATAGCAATGATGATTTTTATTATTTTTTCCAAGGTCTTTGGAGGTAAGATTTTAAATAAGGATAATAATTATGCATAAATTCCAAACATTGTTTTGGTCTGTTATTTTTAACATACTATCTCTTCTTTTTTTTCTTTTTCCATTGAAAAGAAATAGAGTTATTTTTAATTCAGCTGAGAATAAGAATTTTAATTATAACTCTAGATACCTTTTTGAGTTTCTAAAAAACTATAATAATGAGTACGAAATATACTTCGTCATTAATGATGCTGACTTAAGGGCGAAATTATCAATTGAGCATGGCGGAAAATACTTCATAACCACGTATTCATTAAAATCATGTTTTCTAATTATGCGTTCGAAGTTCTGGATCATTTCAACATTTGAAAGTCCCTATGTTTGTTTTGTCCGCCATCATAGACGTATAGTATTTCATTTGGGGCATGGGATTCCACTTAAGGCTATTGGACAATTAGCTAAGTTTCCAACAAAATTGAAACTTAAGCTGCAAAAAATTTTAAGAATTCGCCCCATTACACACGCTTTATGCTACTCTGAAGAATACAAAACAAATATGAGTGCCATTTTTAATTCGGACTTCATAGAATATGTTCCTTTGGGGCAGCCACGTAATGACTCGATTGTTCTCAAAGATTCAGTAGAAACTGGCAAGTTAATAAAAGAATCCATTCTCAATGTACCTAGTTTTGATAAAGCCATATTGTACTCTCCTACATGGCGTCCATATGATAAGGCAAGGTTTTTCCCATTTGCCGATTTAGAAGCGAATGAATTGAATAGTATTCTAAGTCAAACAAAGACAATGCTATTTTTAAGAGGGCATCCTTTTTTTGAATCTTTTTGCCCAGATAGCTTTGAAAATTTATCCAATATACATTGGCTTAATAATGATGTCATTGATGACATTACTTCACATTTGCCTTTTTTTGATAAGATTATCACTGATTATTCAAGTATATTTATTGATTATTTATGTGTTAATAAACCAATTGGTTTTTTGCAATACGATTATCAACAGTATGATGATATGGTCGGGTTCGCAACTGATGATAGAGAGATTTTTTGTGGCGTAAAAATTGAATCTTCCGATGATTTCATTTCCTTCATAATTGACCAAGATGATTCTTGGATGCCAGAGCGTTTAAAAATCGCACGGTTACTGAATATAAAAAATAGTGGTAATAGCTTAGAAAATAAGATGTTCCTAGATAGTTTACGGAAAAAATAAAAGAGACTTATTAGGTTTTTTCCTTTCGTGCCAATTAAATAAATTATCTAAAACAAAAGCTATTCACAATAATATGTTTTAAGATAGAATTCTTAGTGTTTTCTAATCTGCGCAAATGCGCGGTGACCACACCTGACAGGAGTATGTAATGTCTAAGCAACAGATCGGCGTAGTCGGTATGGCAGTGATGGGGCGCAACCTGGCGCTCAACATCGAAAGCCGTGGTTATACCGTCTCCATCTTTAACCGCTCCCGTGAAAAAACCGAAGAAGTTGTTGCCGAAAATCCAGGCAAAAAACTGGTTCCTTATTACACGGTACAGGAATTCGTCGAATCTCTTGAAACCCCTCGTCGTATCCTGTTGATGGTGAAAGCAGGCGCGGGCACCGATGCCGCAATTGATTCCCTGAAACCGTATCTCGATAAAGGTGACATCATCATTGATGGCGGTAACACCTTCTTCCAGGACACCATTCGTCGTAACCGTGAACTCTCCGCTGAAGGTTTCAACTTCATTGGGACCGGTGTTTCCGGTGGTGAAGAGGGCGCGCTGAAGGGCCCATCCATCATGCCTGGTGGTCAGAAAGAAGCCTATGAGCTGGTTGCCCCAATCCTGACTAAAATTGCTGCAGTTGCGGAAGATGGTGAGCCGTGCGTAACCTATATCGGCGCTGATGGTGCGGGTCACTATGTGAAAATGGTGCACAACGGCATCGAATACGGTGATATGCAGCTGATCGCAGAAGCCTATTCTCTGTTGAAAGGTGGTCTGAACCTCTCTAACGACGAGCTCGCGAACACCTTCACCGAGTGGAATGAAGGTGAGCTGAGCAGCTACCTGATTGACATCACCAAAGATATCTTCACCAAGAAAGATGAAGACGGTAACTATCTGGTTGATGTGATTCTTGATGAAGCTGCTAACAAAGGTACCGGTAAGTGGACCAGCCAGAGCTCTCTGGATCTCGGCGAGCCGCTGTCCCTGATCACCGAGTCCGTATTCGCGCGTTATATCTCTTCTTTGAAAGATCAGCGTGTTGCAGCCTCTAAAGTGCTTTCCGGCCCGAAAGCGGAACTGGCTGGTGACAAAGCGGCTTTCGTTGAGAAAGTTCGCCGTGCACTGTATCTTGGTAAAATCGTTTCTTACGCGCAGGGCTTCTCTCAGCTGCGTGCCGCGTCTGACGAATACAACTGGGATCTGAACTACGGTGAAATCGCGAAGATCTTCCGTGCTGGCTGCATCATTCGCGCGCAGTTCCTGCAGAAGATCACCGATGCCTACGCTGAAAATGCCGGTATTGCTAACCTGCTGCTGGCGCCGTACTTCAAAAATATCGCTGATGAGTATCAGCAGGCGCTGCGTGACGTGGTGGCCTACGCTGTACAGAACGGTATCCCGGTTCCTACCTTCGGCGCTGCGGTTGCCTACTATGACAGCTACCGTTCAGCGGTACTGCCGGCTAACCTGATTCAGGCTCAGCGTGACTACTTCGGTGCGCATACCTATAAACGTACTGATAAAGAAGGCGTATTCCATACCGAATGGTTGGACTAATCCTAAATTAATATAGAAAGCCCGGCGATGCCGGGCTTTTTTTTGTGCTAAATTCTTATTGCGTTATCGTTCTGTCTTAATATTAACTTAATATCGACGGTTTATTCTCTCTGAAGAAAGTCCGAATTGTTTGTAATTCTATTGCAGTGAATGCGCTTACGAGTTAAAAAATTTTAAACGTATTGATGTGATATCACATTATAAATAATTAAGTTTATTCTGAGAGAGTAAAATGAAAGTTACCATCTCTGGTACAGGCTATGTCGGTCTCTCGAACGGCCTGCTGATTGCGCAAAACCATGACGTCGTGGCGCTGGATATCATTCCTTCACGTGTAGATATGCTCAATGAGCGTATCTCGCCCATTGTGGACAAGGAGATCCAGCAGTATCTGCGTTCAGGGGAGCTGCGTTTCACCGCAACCACTGATAAATACCTTGCTTATCAGAATGCTGATTACGTTATTATCGCGACACCAACGGATTATGACCCTAAAACTAACTATTTTAATACGTCCAGCGTTGAGTCGGTTATTCAGGATGTCATTGAGATTAATCCGCAAGCCGTGATGATTATTAAATCAACGGTGCCGGTTGGTTTTACGGATTCGGTGAAGAAAAAATATGCCACTGAGAATATTATTTTCTCACCAGAGTTTTTGCGCGAAGGTAAAGCGTTGTACGACAACCTTCACCCATCGCGGATCGTGATTGGTGAGCGTTCAGAGCGCGCAGAACGTTTTGCCAGGATGCTCCAGCAGGGGGCGATTAAGCAGGACATCCCCACATTGTTTACCGATTCGACGGAAGCAGAGGCGATTAAACTCTTTGCCAACACTTACCTGGCAATGCGCGTCGCTTACTTTAACGAGCTGGATAGCTATGCGGAAACTCTGGGTCTCAATTCCCGCCAAATCATCGAAGGCGTTTGCCTCGACCCGCGCATCGGCGATCACTACAACAATCCCTCCTTTGGATATGGCGGCTACTGCCTGCCGAAGGATACCAAGCAGCTACTAGCGAACTACCAGTCGGTGCCTAACAACATCATCTCCGCCATTGTCGATGCTAATCGTACGCGCAAAGACTTTATCGCTGAGGCGATTCTGGCGCGTAAACCGAAAGTTGTCGGTATCTATCGCCTGATTATGAAAAGCGGCTCCGATAATTTCCGTGCATCCTCCGTGCAGGGCATCATGAAACGCCTGAAAGCGAAGGGGATAACGGTGATTGTGTACGAACCGGTGATGAAAGAGGATGAATTCTTCAGCTCACGTGTCGTTCGCGATCTGGATGCCTTCAAGCAAGAAGCGGATGTTATCGTTTCTAACCGTATGGCCGAGGAGTTAACCGACGTAGCAGAAAAAATCTACACGCGCGATCTTTTTGGCAACGACTAATCTAAATTTTTGACAAGCTGAATGCCTGACAAGACGGGCGTTCAGCCTTTTTTCTGATTCTTTTCAGGTTTCTCTGTTTTTGGTGAAAATCCTATAGAAATTCGGATTGGTCCAGGTAAACTGATGCCCTCGTGGGTATTTCAGTTTGGATGTCACTAAGGTTTATATGATTCAAGATAACAATAATGGGCGCAGCGGGTATGAGCGTGAGCCGGAGCAGATCGACCTTATCGATTTGTTGATACAACTCTGGCGTGGCAAGTTGACCATCATCGTATGCGTCATCGTCGCGATTGCGCTCGCTGTGGCTTATGTCTTTTTAGCGAAAGAGAAATGGACCTCTACCGCGACCATCACTCGCCCGGATGCGGCGCAGATTGCGACCTACCATAACGCCATAAATACTCTGGATTCATCGATTACCTTGTCCGACGTTCAAAACCAGGTGATTAACCGCTTTAACTCTGCATTTATCGCATTGACGGAAGCGTTGGATAATCAGCAAGAGCCTGAGAAACTGACTATTGAGCCCTCTGTTAAGGGCCAGAATCTACCCCTAACTGTGACTTACGTGAGTGATACAGCACAATCCGCCCAGCGCGGTGTAGCTGAATACATCCAGAAAATCGACGAACAAATCGCTGATGAGCTGGAACTTGACCTTAATGACACCATCAAATTACGTGTGATGAACATTAAGGACGACCTGGAAAACCAGGAAACCGTAGCTCAGGAACAAAAAGACCTGCGTATCAAGCAGATCACTGAATCCCTGAAATACGCGCAGAAAAGTAACGTCACCAAACCGCAGCTTCAGCAGACCCAAGACGTAACTCAGGAAACCATGTTCCTGTTGGGCACAGAGGCTCTGGGCGCAATGGTTGCCAACGAAGCCAGCCGTCCGCTGACCTTTGGTGCGGGCTACTACGGTTTGAAGAAAAACCTGCTTGATATCGAAAAACTGAAAGTCGATCCGAAAACCATTCACGTCTATCGCTACGTGATGAAGCCGACGCTGCCAATCCGTCGCGACAGCCCGAAGCGTGGTCTGACGCTGGTGCTGGCGGTGCTGCTGGGCGGGATGATTGGTGCCGGTGTTGTGTTGGGCCGCAACGCGTTGCGTAACTACAAACCGAAAGCATAACGCTTACGTCAGATAGCAAAAAACCGGGCTCGCCCGGTTTTTTTACGCCTGTTGAAAATTTACTGATGACGTTTTCGCAGGTTCTCAATCACGGTCGTTAAATCGAGATCCTGATCCTGCAGCAGCACCAGCAGGTGGTACATCAAGTCCGACGCTTCATTGGTCAGCTCAAAGCGGTCTTTCACCGTTGCTGCCAGTGCGGTTTCTACGCCTTCTTCACCCACTTTCTGCGCGATACGCTTGGTGCCGCTGGCATACAGGCGCGCGGTGTAGGAGCTTTCCGGGTCTGCGGTTTTACGCTCGGCCAGCAGTTGTTCCAGTTGATACAGGAACAACCATTGGTGGCTGGCGTCGCCGAAGCAACTGGAAGTGCCTTTGTGGCAAGTTGGCCCAATCGGGTTGACCAGTACCAGCAGGGTGTCGTTGTCGCAGTCGGGCGTGATGCTGACCACGTTCAGGAAATTGCCGGAGATTTCACCTTTGGTCCACAGGCGTTCTTTGGTGCGCGAATAAAACGTCACTTTGCCGGACGACTCTGTCTGGGCCAGCGCCTCTTTATTCATATAGCCCAGCATTAATACTTCGCCGGAAACCGCGTGTTGTACGATGGCGGGCATCAGTCCGTCGGTTTTATCCCAATCCAGTTGTTCAGTTAACATACCCGTATCTCCACGCCCTGTGCGGCCAGGTACGCTTTTAATTCACCAATATTAATAATTTGCTTGTGGAATACCGAGGCGGCCAGCGCGCCATCGACATCCGCATCGCGGAAGGCTTCGAGGAAGTGTTCCATGGTACCCGCACCGCCCGAGGCAATCAGCGGTACGTGGCAGACGTCACGCACTTTTTTCAGTTGCGCCAGGTCGTAGCCATTACGCACGCCGTCCTGGTTCATCATGTTGAGGACGATCTCGCCCGCGCCGCGTTTCTGTACTTCCTGCACCCAGTCGAGGGTTTCCCATTGGGTGACGCGGGTGCGGCTTTCATCGCCGGTGTATTGATTGACGTGATATTTGCCGCTGTCGGCGTCAAACCAGGTGTCGATCCCGACCACGATGCACTGCACGCCAAAACGATCCGCCAGGCGGGTGATCAGCTCCGGGTCGGCCAGCGCCGGGGAGTTGATGGAAATTTTATCTGCACCGAAGGAGAGGATCTTCGCCGCGTCGTCGATGGATTTGATGCCACCGGCGACGCAGAAGGGAATATCAATCACTTCCGCGACGCGAGAAACCCAGCTTTTATCGACCACGCGGCCATCGCTGGAGGCGGTGATATCGTAAAACACTAATTCGTCTGCGCCTTCGTCGGCGTAGCGTTTCGCCAGTGGGACGATATCGCCGATAATTTCGTGATTACGGAACTGCACGCCCTTGACGACCTGACCATCACGCACGTCCAGGCAGGGGATTATCCGTTTTGCCAGCATTGGATGGCCTCCGTTACGGTGAATTTATCTTCCAGCAGTGCTCGCCCGACAATTACGCCGCGCACGCCGGTGCTGCGCAGAGCGGCAATGTCATCCAGCGAACCGATGCCACCGGAAGACTGAAATGCCACCTGTGGGTAGCGAGCGCAAACTTCTTCATACAGCGAGACGTTAGAGCCCGCCAGCGTACCGTCGCGCGAAATATCGGTGCACAGCACATGTTGCAGGCCAACCGGCAGATAGGTTTCAACCAGTTCTTCCAGCGTGACGCCGGAGTTTTCCTGCCAGCCGCTCACCGCGACTTGCTTCGCGCCTTGTTCGTCGATGCGCACATCCAGCGCCAGCACAAGATGTTCCGCGCCAAAGCGGGTAAACCAGCCTTTGACGATTTCCGGGGATTTTACCGCTGTCGAGCCGACGACAACGCGTTCAACGCCTGCGTCCAGCAACGCTGCGACATCGTCTTCTGTACGCACGCCGCCGCCAACCTGCACCGGCACATCCACGCCTGCAACCAGTTGTTTCAGCAACGGGATCTGACGCAGTGCCGGGTCTTTCGCACCGGTTAAATCGACCAGATGCAGCACTTGTGCGCCCTGAGCGGCGTAATCCTGTAAACGCGGCAGCGGGTCATTACCGTAGTCGCGCTGTTGGGCGTAATCGCCCTGATGCAAACGCACCACCATGCCATTAATTAAATCTAAAGCTGGAATGATCATTACATCTCCAGGAAGTTTTTCAGCAGTTGCGCCCCGGCAGCACCGGAACGTTCCGGGTGGAACTGCACGCCGTAAAAGTTATCTTTCTGCACCGCCGCGGTGAACGGTTCGCCATAGTGACACTGTGCGATGGTGTACGGGTTCACCGGCATGGCGTAGCTGTGGACGAAATAGAAGTACGCGCCATCTTCGATACCCCGGAACAGGCGGTCGCCCGCTTTCGGGTAGACGCGGTTCCAGCCCATGTGCGGCAGCGGCAGGCCGAAGTCGGTCATTTTCGGCACCGCCTGGTCGATAATCCCCAACATGTCGACGCCGTTGCTCTCTGCGCTACGACTGCCGAGGATCTGCATACCGAGGCAAATGCCAAGCACCGGTTGGGTGCAGGCTTTAATCAGCTCGACCAGTTCACGCTCGCGGATCTGGTCCATCGCCGCCTGCGCGGTACCGACGCCCGGCAGAAACAGTTTGTCGGCGCGCAGCACCACGTCCGGGTCACGGCTCACCACCGGATCATAACCGTGGCGGCTGATGGCAGACTTCACCGAATTCAGGTTGGCGCAGCCGGTATCGAGGATAACGACGTTCATCACAGCACTCCTTTTGAGGAGGGAAGGGTATCTCCTTCCACGCGGATCGCCTGGCGCAGCGTACGACCAAAGACTTTGAACAGGCTCTCCACACGGTGGTGATCGTTTTTGCCTTTGGTTTTCAGGTGCAGCGTCACGCCCATGGTGTAGGAGAGCGAGCGGAAGAAGTGCTCGATCATCTCAGTACTCAGGTCGCCGACGCGCTGATAGGTGTATTCAGCTTTATATTCGAGGTGCGGACGCCCGGAGATATCCAGCGCGCAGCGTGCCAGGCATTCGTCCATCGGCAGTACAAAGCCAAAACGGTTGATGCCGCGTTTGTCGCCGAGCGCCATTTTTAATGCTTCGCCCAGCGCCAGACCGGTGTCTTCCACCGTGTGGTGATCGTCGATATACAGGTCGCCCTGCACGGCAATCTCCATGCGGAAGCCGCCGTGGGTGGCGATTTGATCCAGCATGTGGTCGAAGAATCCGACGCCGGTATTGATTTTGCTGCCGCCTTCGCGGTCCAGCCATACTTTGACGTCAATCTGCGTTTCTTTGGTTTTCCGCTCAACGTGCGCGTAGCGGTCGCGGCGGGTGAGCTGCTCACCAATCGTCGCCCAGTTCAGCGTTTCACGGTTATAGCGCAGGCCGATGATATCCATGTTTTCTGCCAACTGGATATCGGTAGCGCGATCGCCAATCACATAGCTGTTGGCTTTATCCATCACGCCATCGGCGAGCCATGCGGTGACCAGCTTCGTTTTCGGTTTGCGGCAATCGCAGTTATCCGCCGGGAAGTGTGGGCAAATCAGCACGTCTTCGAAGTGAACACCCTGCGAGGTGAAAATCTGCATCATCAGATTATGTGGGCCATCGAAGTCAGCCTGCGGATAGCTATCGGTACCCAGCCCGTCCTGATTGGTGACCATCACCAGCTTGTAGCCTGCTTTTTGTAGGGTCAGCAGCGTCGGAATAACGTCCGGTTCAAATTCCAGTTTGTCGAAACGGTCAACCTGGAAATCGCTCGGCGGCTCTGCAATCAGGGTGCCGTCGCGGTCAATAAAGAGAAACTTCTGGGTCATACATTCTCCGCATTCAAAGCGTCAATAACGCGCTGGCTCTCTTCGCGGGTGCCGATGGTGATACGCAAACAGCCGCTTAAAGAAGGTTGTTTATTCTGGTCTCGTAAGATAATGCCCTGATCCCACAAAGATTTAAACACTGCGCTGGAAGCTTTAATACGCACGAGAATGTAATTGGTTTCAGAGTTGAAGACCTGCTCCACGCACGGGATGCCGTCAAGGTTCGCCACCAGATACTGACGCTCTGCCAGAATTTGCGCCACCCGTTCGCGCATGGCGACGATCCCCTGCGGGCTTAACGCCTGGGCCGCAATGTCGGCAACCGGCGTCGAGAGCGGGTAGGGGGCAATCACTTTCATCAGCAGGTTGATGACTTCTTCGTTTGCCAGCGTAAACCCGCAACGAAGGCCCGCCAGAGCAAAAGCTTTCGACAGTGTGCGCAAAATAGCCAGGTGCGGATATTCCGCCAGCCAGCCAGCCAGCGATGCCTGCGGGCAAAACTCGATATAGGCTTCATCGGCAACCACAATCGCTTTACCGCGGGTTAACTCCAGCAGAGTGCGAAAATCCTGTGGATTGATCAGTTGCCCGGTTGGGTTGTTGGGGCTGCAAACATAGACCACTTTTACGCCGTCCAGCTTGTCGGAAATGCCCTGTAAGTCCAGTTGCCAGTTGTCCAGCGTCGGCACTGTGCGGCACTCGACGCCAATCGTTTCGGCGCTGACGCTGTACATGCCGTACGTTGGCGGGCAGTAGAGGATGGCGTCTTTACCCGGTTCGCAAAAAGCGCGACTCAGTAGTTCAATACCTTCGTCCGCGCCACGGCTGACCAGCACCTGTTCCGGTTTTACGCCTGCATATTGCGCGTAATTTTCAATCACCGCTTTCGGCTGACATTCCGGGTAGCGATTGAGCGTTTGCTGAGTAAGCTGAAACTCCACGGCTGTGGGGTATTCGTTGGCGTTCAGCCAGACGTCGCCATTACCGCCCAGACGACGCGCCGACTGATACGGCGTCAGGTTGCGGACGTTTTCACGCGCTAAATCGGTAATAGTCACGGTGCTCATGCTTGCTCCTTAAGGGCGTTAACACGCAAAGTAACGGCATTTTTATGGGCGGTCAGGCGCTCGGCGGCGGCCAATGTTTCAATGGTCGAAGCCAGCGCGGAGAAACCTTCTTTCGACAGTTCCTGCACGGTCATGCGCTTCTGGAAATCTGCCAGCCCGAGGCTGGAACAGGTGGCGGTGTAACCGTAAGTCGGCAGAACGTGGTTGGTGCCGGAGGCGTAATCACCTGCCGATTCCGGTGACCAGTCACCAAGAAATACCGAACCGGCACTGGTAATGCCATCGACCAGTTCGCGGGCGTTGCGGGTTTGAATGATCAGGTGCTCCGGGCCGTACTGGTTGGAGATCTCCACGCACTGCGCTAAATCTTTAGTCACGATCAGGCGGCTGGCGTTCAGTGCCTGGCGGGCGGTTTCGGCACGCGGCAGTTCTGCCAGTTGGCGTTCGACAGCTTCGGCAACTTGATGCGCCATATCAGCATCGGGCGTCAGTAAAATCACCTGTGAGTCCGGGCCGTGTTCAGCCTGGGAAAGCAAATCAGAAGCCACGAAATCCGGCGTTGCGCCGCTGTCGGCAATGACCAACACTTCCGACGGGCCTGCGGGCATATCGATCGCCGCACCGTCCAGACGCTGGCTCACCTGACGTTTCGCTTCGGTGACAAAGGCGTTACCCGGCCCGAAGATTTTGTCCACTTTCGGCACAGATTCCGTACCAAACGCCAGCGCGGCAATGGCCTGTGCGCCGCCGACGTTAAACACGTCCTGCACACCGCACAGCTGCGCCGCGTAAAGGATCTCATCGGCAATCGGCGGCGGTGAGCACAGCACCACTTTTTTACAGCCCGCAATACGCGCCGGAGTTGCCAGCATTAAAACCGTTGAGAAGAGCGGGGCGGAGCCGCCAGGAATATACAACCCAACTGAAGCGACTGGGCGCGTGACCTGCTGGCAACGCACGCCTGGCTGGGTTTCTACATCTACCGGCGGCAGTTTTTGCGCAGTGTGGAAGGTTTCAATATTTTTTACTGCCACCGCCATCGCCTGTTTTAGCTCGTCGCTCAGGCGTTCGCTGGCGGCGGCAATTTCCTCAGCAGACACCTTCAGCGCGGTAACCGTGGTTTTATCAAACTTCGCGCTGTATTCACGCAGGGCCTCATCGCCGCGTGCTTTCACGTTATCGAGAATATCGTTAACAGTGCGGGTAATGCTTTCAGAAGCGGAGATCGCCGGGCGCATTAACAGCTGGCGTTGTTGCTCCGCAGTACAGCTATTCCAGTCAATGATTGTGTTAAAGCTCATGGCGATCACTCCATCATCTTCTCAATCGGCAGGACCAGAATCGAACTGGCACCCAGCGCTTTCAGTTTTTCCATCGTTTCCCAGAACAGGGTTTCACTGCTGACCATGTGCATCGCTACGCGTTGTTGGTCACCCGCCAGCGGCAGAATGGTTGGGCGTTCGGCACCTGGCAGCAGGGCGATGACTTCATCCAGACGTTCGGTCGGTGCGTGCATCATGATGTATTTTGATTCGCGCGCCTGGATCACACCCTGAATACGGGTCAGCAGTTTGTCGATCAGTTGCTGTTTGGATTCTTCCATTTCGCCATCGCGTTGTATCAGGCAGGCTTTCGAGCGATAGATAACTTCGACTTCGCGCAGGCCGTTTGCTTCCAGCGTGGCACCGGTGGAAACCAGATCGCAAATCGCATCCGCCAGTCCGGCACGCGGGGCGACTTCAACAGAACCGTTCAGTAAGCAGGATTTAAAAGAGATGCCTTTCTGGTCGAGATAACGCTTGAGCAGGTGAGGATAAGAGGTGGCGATACGTTTACCGTTTAAGGAGAGCGGGCCGTCCCAGGCTTCATCAACCGGCGTTGCCAGTGAAAGTCGGCAGCCGCCGAAATCCAGACGACGCAGGGTAAAGTAGCGCGGATCTTCACCCTGGGCGCGGCGGTTAAGCAGTTCTTCTTCCAGCACGTTTTCGCCGATAATCCCAAGGTCTACCACGCCATCCATTACCAGACCGGGAATGTCGTCGTCACGCACGCGCAGAATATCAATCGGCATGTTTTCTGCCATCGCGATCAGGCGCTGGGTGTGAAGATTGATTTTAATGCCACAGCGCGCCAGCAATTCACGTGAGTCATCACTTAAACGGCCGGATTTCTGCATAGCTATGCGTAAACGAGTGTTGTCTGTCATTTTCTTATTCCTCTTTAAACCTGTCTGAACCGTTATCAACCGCGCAATAAAAAAGCCCCCGGAAGGTGATCTTCCGGGGGCTTTCTCATGCGTTCATGCACCACTGGAAGATCTGAATGTCTTCCAGCACACATCGCCTGAAAGACTAGTCAGGATGATGGTGATGATGGTGGTGTTTAAATTGAACGCGTGTCATAAAAGTCTCTGTGAATGTTTATTCAACTGATGTCTTTTAACCTAAACCACTTTCACGTTAGAAAGCAAGGGCTTTTTTATATATTTTATGGCGATGGATTTGTTTAATGAATGAGCGGGGAAAGGAGGGGCCTGGAGTGACTACGTTAGAAAAGTAATCGTGAAAATATGTCTTTAAAACCCTCAAGAACATTGTGTTCTGTAACTAAAGTGGGCTTTGTTCCTACCGGATGCGGCGTGAATGCCTTATCAGGTCTACAAATGTTGCCTAAATTCAATATATTGATGTTTTTGTAGGGCTGATAAGCGGAGCGCATCAGGCAATTGTATATTTGCTAACAGTTTCGATTTCATTCATAGAATGAATTGTCAGTTTTGATACGCTAGCGTAGCCTTATAGATCTAAGGTGTATCAGGAGATAACGGATGAAAAAGGTCGCAATTGTCGGGTTAGGGTGGTTAGGCATGCCGCTGGCGATGTCACTTTCAGCGCGAGGCTGGCAAGTCACCGGGAGTAAAACCACACAAGATGGTGTCGAAGCGGCCCGAATGAGTGGCATTGATAGCTATCTGCTTCGCATGGAGCCTGAGTTAGTTTGCGATTCTGACGATCTGGATGCCCTGATGGATGCCGACGCGCTGGTCATTACGCTTCCGGCACGTCGTAGCGGCCCCGGCGATGAGTTCTATTTACAAGCGGTACAAGAGTTAGTGGATAGCGCGCTGGCCCATCGTATTCCCCGCATTATTTTTACCAGCTCAACGTCTGTCTATGGCGACGCGCAAGGCACGGTGAAAGAAACTACCCCGCGTAATCCGGTAACCAACAGTGGACGAGTATTAGAAGAACTCGAAGACTGGCTGCACAATTTACCCGGTACTTCGGTCGATATTCTGCGTCTTGCGGGGCTGGTCGGACCGGGACGTCATCCCGGACGCTTCTTTGCCGGAAAAACCGCGCCTGATGGTGAACATGGTGTTAATTTAGTCCATTTAGAAGATGTTATTGGCGCTATCACTCTGTTGTTACAGGCACCTAAAGGCGGACACATCTATAATATATGTGCGCCAGCTCACCCTGCGCGTAATGTTTTCTATCCGCAGATGGCCCGTTTACTGGGGCTGGAACCTCCGCAGTTCAGAAATAGTCTGGACAGCGGCAAAGGTAAGATTATTGATGGCAGTCGGATTTGTAATGAACTGGGATTTGAATACCAGTATCCCGATCCGCTCGTAATGCCGCTGGAGTAAACGATCACGCCAGCAGGACGCCGCATGCACTGCAAGGGGGCGTGTATGAAACCACTGCTGGATGTGTTGATGATCCTCGATGCCTTAGAAAAAGAAGGCAGTTTTGCGGCGGCGTCGGCCAAACTCTACAAGACGCCGTCCGCTCTGAGTTACACCGTTCACAAGCTGGAAAGCGACCTTAATATTCAATTGCTTGATCGTAGCGGACACCGCGCTAAATTCACCCGCACCGGAAAAATGTTATTAGAGAAAGGGCGGGAAGTTCTGCATACCGTGCGGGAACTGGAAAAGCAGGCGATCAAACTGCATGAAGGCTGGGAAAACGAGCTGGTGATTGGCGTGGACGACACGTTTCCTTTTTCTCTGCTTGCGCCACTCATTGAAGCTTTTTATCAACATCATAGCGTGACGCGCCTGAAGTTTATCAATGGCGTACTCGGTGGTTCCTGGGATGCCCTGACTCAGGGGCGAGCGGATATTATTGTTGGCGCGATGCATGAGCCACCATCTTCCAGTGAGTTTGGTTTTTCACGGTTGGGCGATCTGGAACAAGTCTTTGCGGTCGCGCCTCATCATCCGTTAGCCCTGGAAGAAGAGCCGTTAAATCGTCGTATTATTAAGCGATATCGAGCGATTGTGGTGGGGGATACTGCGCAGGCAGGCGCTTCTACGGCATCACAACTTCTCGACGAACAAGAAGCCATTACCGTTTTCGATTTTAAAACCAAACTGGAGCTGCAAATTAGCGGCCTCGGCTGCGGCTATTTACCCCGTTATCTGGCGCAACGTTTTCTCGATAGTGGCGCGTTAATCGAGAAGAAAGTGGTCGCCCAAACTCTCTTTGAACCCGTCTGGATTGGCTGGAACGAACAGACCGCAGGACTTGCCAGTGGCTGGTGGCGGGATGAAATTTTAGCAAATAGTGCGATCGCCGGTGTTTATGCAAAATCTGATGACGGAAAATCAGCCATTTAAAGAAAAATTATTCTGACAAGCCTCTCATTCTCTTGTCATTTCCCCCCCATTTAGGCACAATGCGCCGCTGTCAAAAAATGACTAAAAACCGACGTTTCATCAGCGTCGGTTATTTTTTGCTTCAAACCAATCATTCATACCAAGAGGCCGGGCTTCGTACCGGATAGATATTTACTAAAAATCGACAGTTGTTGTCGCTGAGGAATCCAAAAAAATGGGGCAATTTTTTGCTTACGCGACGGTTATCACCGTAAAGGAGAATGACCATGTCGCATAACGTTACTCCAAACACCTCTCGCGTGGAATTGCGTAAAACGCTTACGTTAGTTCCGGTTGTAATGATGGGTCTTGCCTATATGCAGCCGATGACGCTGTTTGATACTTTTGGTATCGTTTCAGGCCTCACGGATGGTCATGTGCCGACAGCCTATGCGTTCGCATTGATTGCGATCCTGTTTACGGCTCTGAGCTACGGGAAGCTGGTTCGCCGCTATCCTTCTGCTGGCTCTGCATACACTTACGCCCAGAAATCCATTAGCCCGACTGTCGGCTTTATGGTGGGTTGGTCTTCTCTGCTCGACTATCTGTTCGCGCCGATGATCAACATTCTGCTGGCGAAAATCTATTTTGAAGCTCTGGTGCCTTCCATCCCATCGTGGATGTTTGTGGTGGCGCTGGTGGCCTTTATGACCGCCTTTAACCTGCGTAGTCTGAAATCCGTAGCGAACTTCAACACTGTAATCGTCGTGTTGCAGGTAGTGCTGATCGCGGTGATTCTGGGCATGGTTGTTTATGGCGTATTTGAAGGTGAAGGCGCTGGTACGCTGGCGAGCACTCGTCCGTTCTGGTCTGGCGATGCGCATGTTATCCCGATGATTACCGGGGCGACAATCCTGTGCTTCTCCTTTACCGGCTTTGACGGCATCAGCAACCTGTCGGAAGAAACCAAAGATGCAGAGCGCGTGATCCCGCGTGCGATTTTCCTGACCGCGCTGATTGGCGGCATGATCTTCATCTTTGCAACTTACTTCCTGCAGCTGTACTTCCCGGATATCTCTCGCTTTAAAGATCCGGATGCGTCACAGCCTGAAATCATGCTGTATGTTGCAGGTAAAGCATTCCAGGTTGGTGCGCTGATCTTCTCCACCATTACCGTACTGGCGTCCGGTATGGCGGCGCATGCAGGCGTTGCGCGTCTGATGTACGTAATGGGGCGTGACGGCGTATTCCCGAAAAGCTTCTTCGGTTATGTACACCCGAAATGGCGTACTCCGGCGATGAACATCATCCTGGTTGGCGCGATTGCCTTGCTGGCAATCAACTTCGACCTGGTAATGGCTACAGCGCTGATCAACTTTGGTGCGTTGGTGGCGTTCACCTTCGTTAACCTGTCGGTCATCTCGCAGTTCTGGATCCGTGAGAAGCGTAACAAGACGCTGAAAGATCACTTCCAGTATCTGTTCCTGCCGATGTGTGGTGCGCTGACCGTTGGTGCGCTGTGGGTTAACCTGGAAGAAAGCTCAATGGTTCTGGGTCTGATCTGGGCGGCTATCGGTCTGATTTACCTGGCTTGCGTCACCAAGAGTTTCCGTAACCCGGTTCCGCAGTACGAAGACGTAGCGTAATCATCTTTTGTAATAATAAACCGGAGTCGAATGAATATTGGGCTCCGGTTTTTTTATTCTTTTTTATCGACATCCTCATTAATAACCATTTGTTCTAATTTAGAGAATTTGGTTATTGGTCTGCATTCCACCAGTCATGAATAATTTCCCTATTAACATTCATCTGGTTAATTAATTTATGTTTTCAATGATATTAAGCGGGCTAATTTGTGGTGCTCTGCTGGGATTTGTCATGCAGCGTGGGCGTTTTTGCCTGACAGGTGGTTTTCGCGATATGTATATCGTGAAAAATAATCGCATGTTTTACGCCTTGCTGATTGCAATTTCGGTACAAAGCGTGGGGGTTTTTGCGTTAATTCAGGCGGGCCTACTGACTTACGAAGCCGGGGCGTTCCCGTGGCTTGGTACTGTTATAGGTGGGTATATCTTCGGGCTGGGAATTGTTCTGGCGGGTGGATGTGCCACCGGGACCTGGTATCGCGCGGGTGAGGGATTGATCGGCAGTTGGATCGCGCTTTTCACTTATATGGTGATGAGTGCGGTGATGCGTTCTCCACATGCCAGTGGTTTAAATCAAACCTTGCAGCACTACAGTACTGAACATAACTCTATTGCTGAGACTTTTAATTTGTCTGTGTGGCCGTTGGTTGCCGTTTTGCTGGTGATAACGCTCTGGGTGGTGATGAAAGAGTTGAAGAAGCCAAAACTCAAAGTCGCGACCTTACCGCCGCGCCGAACCGGGATCGCTCATATTCTGTTTGAAAAACGCTGGCATCCCTTTGTCACTGCTGTACTCATCGGTTTGATTGCGCTTTTAGCCTGGCCCCTGAGTGAAGCAACCGGACGCATGTTTGGGTTAGGAATCACTTCCCCAACGGCCAATATTCTGCAATTTCTGGTCGCGGGTGACGTGAAATACATTAACTGGGGCGTTTTCCTGGTGTTAGGGATCTTCGTGGGGTCATTTATTGCAGCCAAAGCGAGCCGTGAGTTCCGCGTTCGCGCAGCTGATGCACAAACAACATTACGTAGCGGGTTAGGTGGTGTACTGATGGGCTTCGGTGCCAGTATTGCAGGTGGTTGCTCTATCGGTAATGGACTGGTTATGACTGCAATGATGACCTGGCAGGGCTGGATTGGCCTTGTATTTATGATTCTCGGAGTCTGGACTGCGTCCTGGCTTGTGTATGTTCGACCGCAGCGTAAGGCGCGACTGGCAACTGCTGCGGCAAATTAAGTAAGGTGTAAAGATGGCGATTAAAAAGCTGGATGTGGTGACGCAGGTCTGTCCGTTTCCACTCATAGAAGCAAAAGCAGCACTGGCAGAAATGGCCAGCGGCGATGAGTTGGTAATTGAGTTTGATTGCACCCAGGCAACAGAAGCAATCCCACAATGGGCGGCAGAAGAAGGACATGCCATCACCGATTATCAGCAGATTGGCGATGCTGCGTGGAGCATCACCGTTCAAAAAGCCTGACCCAACATTGTCCTCCGCCGTATCAGCGGCGGAGGCTTCAAACTAGACGATCTCTTCCGCGTACTGCCAAAGCGCTTTTAACAGCGCCACTTTTTCTTTATCGTCGGCATACTGCTGCGCCAGCATCTGAATCTCTTCTGCATAGCCTTGTAAAAACTCGGGTGTGAATACCTGGCGGCGGTGCTCCAGCCAGCGTTGCTGCTCGGCATAATCCAGCGTCCCCGGGAAGTTGCGCGCCCGATAATTGAACAACAGTTTTTCAATTCGTTTATCAACAAAAGTGATATCCAGTGCCGGTAAATTACGTGGCTCGGTTTCCAGCACAATTTTCATTGCTGCGCGATCGGCGTCACTGAAAAAGCCGTTATAAAGCTGTGCATCCACGTTATCTGAAGGCGTAAACGGTTCGGCTTCCGCGAATATCGCCACCACTTTTTCGCGCACTTGCGGATTTTCACGCAGAATTTTTAGGTTATCGAGGCAATGCTGACGATTAATTCCCAGTCGGTCGGCATCTTCCGGGCGTAGCGTATTCGCCTGGGCCAGCACCGGACATTTATTGATATGCACCAGCTTAACCGGAACGGCGGCGTTATCGCCAAGATCGGTTTTTGCGGTATATAAACGCTCGCGCAATGTGTCGCTATCCAGTTCCAGTAATGGCGAAATGTCTCCTGCCAAATCCACCATAATTACGGCATTGCGATTTTCTGGATGCCACGCCAGCGGTGCCACCCAGCTGGTATTGCCGCGCCATGCCCCTAACATTCCGGAAACGTGAACCAGGGGTTTCATCTGCGGAACATCAATCAACGCCATCAGTTTGTGTTTATTACGATGGGTAAAGAGATAATCAAACAGACGTGGCTGACGCGTTTTTACCAGTTTCGCCATCGCAATAGTGGCGTACACATCAGCCATCGCATCGTGGGCGTTGCTATGTTCAATTCCATTCGCTTTGGTTAAATGCTCAAGGCGAAAGCTCGGTAGACCGTCATCATTTTCAGGCCAGTTTATTCCTTCCGGGCGCAGGGCATAACAGGCACGCATAACATCCAGCAAATCCCAGCGCGAGTTATCATGCTGCCAGCTCCAGGCGTAAGGATCGTAGAAATTACGATAAAAAATGTTGCGTGTGACTTCGTCGTCGAAACGCACATTGTTGTAGCCCAGAATACAGGTCTTCGGTACGGTAAAAAGCGAGTGAATACGGGCGGCAAACGCGGCTTCGTTTTCTCCTTTCGCCCGTGCTTCCTGCGGGGTAATACCGGTAATTAATACTGCTCCTGGCTGGGGTAAATAGTCATCAGCGGGCTTGCAGTAAAAGACTTCGGGTTCTCCGATGACATTGAATTCGCTATCGGTGCGAATGGCTGCGAACTGTGCAGGGCGATCTAACGCGGGGTGCGTGCCAAAGGTTTCGTAATCGTGAAACAAAAAGGTAGATTGTTGCTTACCGTCATTCATCATTAGGTTAAATCCGTTATTTCTGCTGTCTGCCAGAGTATCAAATATCACCGTGCTAATCAGCTTTAGCGCAACAATTTGACAGCGAGTGGCAACAGATCATGTCAGATAAAAATGAGAGAGTAGTCACATTTTCTTGCACTTTATTCCAGCCAGTTCATAAGTATTTCCGTAAAAAGAACAGCTATTTGAAACTCCTGAGGGTTTGCTGTTGAAACGCCGTCTTATTATTGCTGCTTCTTTGTTCGTTTTTAACTTATCGTCTGGTTTTGCGGCGGAAAACATTCCTTTTTCACCTCAGCCTCCACAGATTCATGCCGGGTCCTGGGTACTGATGGATTACACCACCGGTCAGATCCTCACCGCGGGTAATGAGCATCAACAGCGCAATCCCGCCAGCCTGACAAAGCTGATGACGGGTTATGTCGTGGATCGCGCTATCGATAGTCATCGCATTACGCCAGACGATATTGTCACCGTGGGGCGCGATGCGTGGGCGAAAGATAATCCGGTGTTTGTCGGTTCTTCACTGATGTTTTTGAAAGAGGGCGATCGCGTATCGGTACGTGATTTAAGCCGTGGTTTAATTGTGGATTCCGGAAATGACGCTTGTGTTGCTCTGGCTGACTATATTGCCGGTGGGCAACGGCAGTTTGTTGAAATGATGAACAACTATGCCGAGAAGCTGCATCTCAATGATACGCATTTTGAAACAGTGCATGGTCTGGATGCACCTGGCCAGCATAGCTCGGCTTATGATTTAGCTGTGCTTTCTCGCGCTATCATCCACGGCGAGCCCGAGTTTTATCATATGTACAGTGAGAAAAGTCTCACCTGGAACGGTATCACCCAGCAAAACCGTAACGGGTTGTTGTGGGATAAAACCATGAATGTTGACGGCCTGAAAACGGGTCATACTTCTGGTGCCGGGTTTAATCTCATTGCTTCGGCTGTAGATGGGCAGCGTCGTCTCATTGCAGTGGTAATGGGGGCTGACAGTGCAAAAGGTCGTGAGGAAGAGGCAAGAAAATTACTGCGTTGGGGGCAACAAAACTTTACTACGGTGCAAATTTTGCACCGTGGGAAAAAGGTCGGAACGGAACGCATCTGGTATGGCGATAAAGAAAATATCGACCTGGGAACGGAACAAGAGTTCTGGATGGTGCTACCGAAAGCCGAAATTCCACATATCAAAGCCAAATATACCCTTGATGGTAAAGAGCTCACCGCGCCAATTAGCGCCCATCAGCGGGTAGGGGAAATTGAACTTTACGACCGTGATAAACAGGTGGCGCACTGGCCGCTGGTTACCCTGGAATCTGTCGGGGAAGGCGGCATGTTTTCCCGCCTGAGTGATTATTTCCACCATAAGGCCTGACCTTTCTTTTGCAGCAGACTGGCAGGAGTGCGAGTCTGCTCGCATAATCAACACTCATTCCTTGTGGTTTTAATATTGCAACTATACTGTATATAAAAACAGTGTTAATGGAGGCGTCATGAACTACGAGATTAAGCAGGAAGAGAAACGTACCGTTGCAGGTTTCCATCTCGTTGGCCCGTGGGAACAGACGGTAAAGAAAGGCTTTGAGCAGTTGATGATGTGGGTAGATAACAAAAATATTGTGCCGAAGGAGTGGGTTGCTGTCTATTACGACAATCCAGATGAAACACCCGCCGAAAAATTACGCTGCGACACCGTTGTGACGGTACCGAATAACTTTACGCTTCCCGAAAACAGTGAGGGCGTCATTCTTACAGAAATTTCAGGTGGTCAGTATGCGGTGGCGGTGGCTCGTGTAGTCGGTGATGATTTTGCTAAACCCTGGTATCAGTTCTTTAATAGCCTCTTGCAGGACAGTGCTTATGAAATGTTACCAAAGCCCTGCTTCGAGGTTTATTTGAACAATGGCGCGGAAGATGGGTACTGGGATATCGAAATGTATGTTGCGGTGCAGCCAAAACATCACTAATTCATCTCAGGGCGGTGTGTTAACGCGATGACCACTCTTTTTTTGAAAGCGAAAAGAGTAAGATGCGCCTTTCAATTTTTTCGCTCCTGCCGGGAAATTACACTGTTCCCGGTATGTCCGTCGGATAACTCAGAGGCGCGCCTTCTGGCCGACAGATGTGTTATGAGCGCTTTTAATCTTCATTACGGAGTTTCTGCGTGCGTGCCGATAAGTCATTAAGCCCGTTTGAAATCCGGGTATACCGCCATTACCGCATTGTGCATGGTACTCGGGTCGCGCTGGCATTCCTGCTCACTTTTCTCATTATCCGCCTGTTTACTATCCCGGAAAGCACCTGGCCGCTGGTCACCATGGTGGTGATTATGGGGCCAATCTCGTTCTGGGGTAACGTTGTCCCTCGCGCCTTCGAACGTATTGGCGGTACGGTGTTGGGTTCGATTTTAGGTCTTATCGCTCTGCAACTGGAGTTAATTTCGTTACCGCTGATGTTAGTCTGGTGCGCGGCGGCTATGTTTCTTTGCGGTTGGCTGGCGCTGGGCAAGAAACCGTATCAAGGATTATTGATTGGGGTGACGCTGGCAATTGTTGTGGGTTCCCCGACAGGTGAAATTGATACGGCGTTATGGCGAAGCGGCGATGTGATCCTCGGCTCTTTACTGGCAATGTTGTTTACCGGTATCTGGCCACAACGGGCGTTCATCCACTGGCGCATTCAACTGGCGAAAAGTCTGACCGAGTATAATCGGGTTTATCAATCTGCATTCTCACCGAACTTACTCGAACGCCCACGTCTGGAAAGCCATCTACAAAAACTGCTGACCGATGCCGTGAAAATGCGTGGGCTGATTGCGCCCGCCAGCAAAGAAACCCGTATTCCAAAATCGATATATGAAGGTATCCAGACCATTAATCGCAATCTGGTTTGTATGCTGGAGTTGCAAATCAATGCATACTGGGCCACGCGCCCCAGCCATTTCGTGTTATTGAACGCACAAAAACTTCGTGATACCCAGCACATGATGCAGCAAATACTGCTGAGCCTTGTTCATGCGCTGTACGAAGGTAATCCGCAGCCGGTTTTTGCCAATACGGAAAAATTGAACGATGCTGTGGAAGAGCTGCGTCAGTTGCTCAATAACCACCATGACCTGAAGGTTGTGGAAACACCAATCTATGGTTATGTGTGGCTGAACATGGAAACGGCGCATCAGCTTGAGTTGCTATCGAATCTGATTTGCCGGGCCTTGCGCAAATAATTCCTGAACTTCAGAATCATCTTGCTGCTGCTTCGATTCAGCAAGGATAAAGGGTATGATAGTGAAAAGGGATAAAAGCATTGTCATCTGCGGCAGCTATGAGTAATGTTGGCCCTAACGAATAGCGGTTGCTTAAACGAATCCGACTCTCACATTATCAGGGGTATAAAAATGGAAACTACCAAGCCTTCATTCCAGGACGTACTGGAATTTGTTCGTCTGTTCCGTCGTAAGAACAAACTGCAACGTGAAATTCAGGACGTTGAGAAAAAGATCCGTGACAACCAGAAGCGCGTCCTGTTGCTGGACAACCTGAGCGATTACATCAAGCCAGGGATGAGCGTTGAAGCAATCCAGGGCATCATCGCCAGCATGAAAGGTGACTATGAAGATCGCGTTGACGATTACATCATCAAAAATGCCGAGCTCTCCAAAGAACGCCGCGATATCTCCAAAAAGCTGAAAGCTATGGGCGAAATGAAAAACGGCGAAGCGAAGTAATTCCTGTTTTATTCAATGAGGGTTGCCCGGCAACCCTCATTGCTCATTGATTCTTATCTGTGTATCACCGTCATCATTCTCATCTGAGAACCTATCGAAATTAGCGGCAGCCTTCTTCTGTATGCAGCAAGGCAAAAAGTTCTGTAACTCCATTGTTATTAACCGCACTGGTTACTAACACGTTGTGCGCTCCAGCTTCCCGTAACCAACATTTCACCAAAGATATTTGTTCCATGCTGGCTAAATCTGCTTTGGTTACTACTCCAATGACCGGGTGATTCATGGCCCGGTAGGGCGTTTTTACCTATAATTCCTGCTTCAGCGCTGAGATTCCTGCTTGTTGCCGGAAAAGCAGGCACCTGCCGTCTGAACGGTATCGATCCGGAAGCGTATCTGCGCCATATTCTGAGCATACTGCCAGAATGGCCCTCCAACCGTGTTGACGAACTCCTGCCATGGAACGTAGTTCTCACCAATAAATAAGCGTCAATACGGTGCTCCGTTGACGCTTACTTTAACCCGTTTTCTGAGCTTAGATTTTTCTGTTCCTACCCAGACCGTGGATTTGGAATTCATTTTTTGTCAGGTCAATGCTAATCGTTAAAACGGCCATAACGCACCTCCACTGGAAGGTTTATCAGTAATATCCTACCGTTGCTTCATGGTCGGGGCGTCCATTCCATTATTATCGGTTTTCCTTTCTGTTTATAAATGAAAACGCCAGCTGTATTCAGGCTGGCGTCAGGGGAAATGAAGCCTGTTGAGTGAGATTCACCGGTTCTGGTGCAGAAGCTGCAGATGGCGCAGGGTAAGGACATCTTCTCTTGCCTGCTTAATACAGGACAACAGTGCTGTTTCTGTGGTTAATGGCACTATACCCTGCATCACTGCATTGTCTTACAGCAACTGGTGAGGGCTGGCATAAGTTGCCGGTGTTTCGGTAGAGTCACGGTCATCCACCACGCGGAGTGAATAACCGTTTTCAGCGGCCTTATTAATCAGTTCAGTGATATTAACACCATCAATGTCAACGACAATGTGCCCCATATCCAGCGCCTGTACGTTAACGCTGTCGGCTTCCAGTGTCATCATTTCGCCTCCGGATACTTACCCAGGGTATTGTTATTTACCGTTCTGTAATTGTCGCGGGTCATCAGGCCGGTCGCCCTGCGAGCCCGGAGGATATCGATGCTGTTTATTAACTGAGAGCGGGTACAGGCGCTGAATCCCGGCTGGTCGGTAGCACCAGCGCGTATTTTTCCACGAGAAAGTTCACCGCATCACACAGTGAAATGCCTGCCTCAATATGCTGCTCAATCACACGTTCATCGGCAAAAGGTGTGTCATTCAGTGTGAGGCCATAGTGCTGGTCCAGCAGTCGGGACAGCAGTATCTGCCAGATTTCAACAGGAGACGGGCGAGAACTGGCCGCCTGCCCGGGTAATACAGGTAATGTTTTCATACTGAAGATTTTCCTGATATGCAGATATAAAAATGGAAAAGTGGCGTGGTGAAAACACCAGGCCGTAGCAGAAGGCTATTCTGGATAGTTAATTTTTCATTTCGGGCGTCGGATAAACAGCCAGATAAACGTAACCACAACTGCTGAGGGTATCGGCTTTGCAGGTCAGCCCTTTTGCATACAGCGTGACGGTATGCTGATGGCGGGGATTCAGTTCACCGCTGGTGAGCATGAGTTCCAGTTGTTTCATCAGCAGCGGAAAGGCCTGGTCCAGGTGGTACGCATCTGCATCGCTGAACAGGCCTCTGATACCGGCGCGGTCGGCAAGGTAATGCAACCGGTTACCCTCCTGCACCAGACGTGCCCCGAAACAGGGCGTCACGGTGCAGGGCAGCCCCCACCAGGGGCGGTCGTGATTGTCGTCGGGAAGTGTTGTCCCGGGGAGTGTGTCTGACACGATAAAATCCTTACAGAAAATCGGCTAAGAATGGTCCGGTAGTGGCGATAATTCTGCTCATCAGAATTCCCACTCAGTTCAGGGTGACGCTCATCAGCCGGACATACGGACCAAAACTGTCCTTACGGCGTTCAGCAAACACGGCCAGCACACCGGGAATATCCTGCACTTCACGACCGGTATACGCTTCAGCACTGCCGTGCCAGCGGTATTTACCGGTACAGAACGGAAAAAGACGGGATGTCGGATGTTGTTGGTGAATACGCATGGCTTCACCACGGGTGATAATTTTCATAATGGGATACCTCTGAAGACAGAAGATAAAAGTGAAAACAGGTGTGATGTGGTTGTGACGGGTTAAAGCAGACCATGTTCGGCAAAGGAGAAAACCTGGTTGCCACCGACTATCAGATGGTCCGGCACCCGGATATCCACCAGGCCCAGTGCCTGTACCAGACGTTCGGTGATAAGCCGGTCTGCCTTACTGGGTGTGACTTCACCGGACGGGTGATTGTGTGCCAGTACCACGGCAGCGGCATTGTGGTACAGGGCGCGTTTAATCACTTCCCGGGGATGGACTTCCGTGCGGTTGATGGTGCCGGTGAAGAGGGTTTCACCGGCAATCAGCTGATTCTGGTTGTTCAGATACAGCACCCGGAATTCTTCACGCTCCAGTCCCGCCATGTTCAGAATCAGCCATTCCCGTGCTGCACGGGTGGAGGTGAAGGCCACGCCGGGTTCATGAAGATGGCGGTCCAGGGTTTTCAGGGCCCGTTGAATGAGGCTGCGCTCGCCGGGCGTCATCTCTCCGGGCAGAAAGGAAAGTTGTTGCATTGTGCTTCTCTCCATTCAGTCGATGATGCGCATAATGGCGCTGCATTCCGGATGCTGCAGGGCGTAATCCCGCAACCGGTAATAATGGACCGTCATGGCATAATTCTCCGTACGACAGGCATGATGACTGTACGTCATCAGACAGGCGGCAATACCGGCGGCTTCCGGGCTCATTTCTGCGCGGTTAGCCGGAGTTGAGCACGACTGGCGCGCCAATATCCGGCAAACCAAAAGTATGGGTTGTTGTCTGGCGGCAACGATGTATCCACTCGCCCACTGACTGTTTTTTACGTCAGTGTTCCATTGTGTGACAACCACAGTGCTGTAACAGCAACCAGCCTGCTTTACCCAAACTCCAGTCCAGATTTTAACTGAACCGCCATTCACACCCTGACCACGCTGCCCGTACCGGGACGGCTGTTGCCTGCGTGTCGTCTGGCGGCTGAGGAATATGACTATGTACGCAAAATCCTTTATCGCTCTTGATGGCAACGGACGTCTGACGGGCGCCCGTACTGCACAGGCCGCACCTTATGCTAACTACACCTGCCACTTGTGTGGCAGTGCACTCAGATACCATCCGCAATACGACACTGAACTTCCCTGGTTTGAACACACTGACGACAGGCTGACAGAGCACGGTCAACAGTGCCCTTATGTCAGGCCGGAGCGCAGAGAAATACAGTTGATTAAACGTCTGCAGCAATTCGTACCGGATGCCTTACCCGTGGTGCGTAAAGCCAGCTGGCACTGCAGACAATGTCACCACGATTATTATGGGGAGCGGTACTGCACACACTGCCAGACCGGAGGATTCAGTATTCCCCGGACAACTCAGGAGGAAATATGCGAATTCTGAACTGTTATATGGCGAATGACAGCAAAGGCCATTTTGTTACGGCGAAAGAAGCAGCGAAGCACAACCGCCAGGACGTTTTGTGCTGTGTGTCCTGTGGATGCCCGTTAACACTTCAGCGGGGCAATGACGGACAACCACCGTGGTTTGAACATGACCAGATGACTGTCGCTGAGAAAATCCTGCTGCGATGCACTTGGCTTGACCCGGCAGAGAAAGAGGCCCGTCGTTTGCATCTGCAGGGTATGACGGTTCCGGATTATACGGTGAAGGTGAGAAAGTGGTTTTGTGTGATGTGTGACGAAGATTATGAAGGAGAAAAGTGCTGCCCGCGTTGTGGTACCGGGGTATACAGCAGGGAGGGGGGGCTGCAGGAAGGCAACTGGAAGGATAGGAACTGAGCGGTTCAGTCGCGGAAATCAGTTGCAGAGCTGTAATGATATCTCCGGGAGTGCTGCGTTGGTAGGGGCATCCCGGGATAGAGAAATTTTAGCACTTTGCCCTGAATGATTGTAGACGTTCCGAGTACTCGTACCGGTCTGAGTTATTACAGTTAGATATTCACTTTTTCTCCCGCATACTTCACATCTGTCAACGACGGATGAAAAGTGGTTCTTCCGCAACCTGGGTGGAAGAAAATGGATGAAACTTTCTGGCGAACAAGGATCTAAGCTGTTTTAAGTTATGGGCAACGCAATGCACTCTCTTAAGACACTTCTACAGTTACCTTGCGGATGGCGATGCAGTCGACAAATTATTAGCTCTGACGGTATAACCCTCCATCTCCACGGAAAACGCAAAACAGCACAATGTCCTGAATGCTTTAAGCGTAGCGACTCTGTTCATAGTTGTCGTCGGCGCCGGATACAGCATCTACCCTGCTCAGGGCAGACGCTATGGCTTGTATTTTCCGTCCGCCACTGGTACTGCCGTAACCCGGCTTGTTCACGTAAAATTTTTGCCGAGTCGCTTGCTCCCTTCGCCGGTTCACACCAGCAGTCTTCACAGGCGTTACAAAATTTACAACGTCAACTGGGATTAATAGCTGGAGGTGAGGCTGGAAAACGGGCTGCAACGGCAGCGGGTCTCCGTTGCAGTGCTGATACTCTTCTTCGCAGGGTTATCAATACCCCGGAGACGAAACAGTCAGGCGCGCCTCATGTCGGTATTGATGAGTGGGCGTGGCATCGGGGCCACTGCTGCGGTATGTTAATAGTCAATCTTGATACTCACCGTCCCCTCGTCCTGCTTCCCGGCCGTGATCAGCGTACGCTGGCGACCTGGTTCAGAAAATATCCGGAAATACAGGTTGTCTCGCGTGATCGCAGTGGAGTCTATGCGACAGCAGCACGTGAAGGTGCACCTCAGGCCAGACAGGTGGCCGATCGATGGCACCTGCTAAAAAATATTGGTGATGAGCCTGAACGAATGATGTACAGACATATGCCTCTGATACGTCTTGTTGTCAGAGAGTTATCACTGAAGAAATCACCTGAGCCAGAAATATCTGTGCCTGTAGCATCGCTCCGTCGTCTGGAACGCCTTAAACAGCACATCCGCAAAAAACGGCATCAGCGTTGGACAGAGGTTATGGCCCTGCATAACAAGGGATGTAGTTTCAGGGAAATATCCCGTATTACAGGCCTGTCGCGAGTGACAGTCAGTCGCTGGGTGGGTTCAGGAACATTCCCTGAAATGTCAACTAGGCCTCCAAAGCGAGGGCTTCTGGACCCATGGAGGGAGTGGTTAAAAGAGCAACGAGAATGTGGTAATTATAACTCCGGCCGGATATGGCGGGAAATGGTGGCCAGGGGGGTTACAGGCAGTGAAACCATCGTCAGGGATGCTGTTGCCAAATGGCGTAAAGGCTGGATCCCACCGGTTACTACTGCCGCAAGACTTCCTTCAGTGTCCCGGGTAAGCCGCTGGTTGATGCCCTGGAGAATAATCAGGGGTGAAGAAAATTATGCTTTCCGATTTATTAGTCTGATGTGTGAAAAAGAACCGGAGTTGAAAATAGCGCAGCAACTGGTACTCGAGTTCTACCGTATTCTGAAAACCTAAAATAAATCACAGCTAAGCAGCTGGTTCACTCGGGTCCACGAAAGCGGCTCAGCAGAACTTCGGTGCGTAGCTGCGGGGATGGAAGCTGATGCTGCGGCTATATGTGAGGCAATCAGCAGTCGCTGGAGTACTGGTGTTGTCGAAGGTCATGTAAATCGCCTGAAGGTGCTGATACGCCAGATGTATGGTCGAGCCGGACTTGAACTACTTAGGCGGAGGGTAATGAGTCCACTGGCATGAAAATCTTCACCCAGGTTGCGGAAGAGCCACTTTTGCACTGTTCGTGACAGTATGGCCTTTATGTACTCACTTTGTTACCGGTAGCTGGATCATCACTACCGTGCTGCAAATGGTGGTGAACAGCATCAATTGTGGAATGAATGTTGCCGAAGCGACCAATGCGCCTCGTTTCCACTATCAGTGGTTGCCGGACGAGCTGCGTGTTGAAAAGGGTTTAGTCCGGATACGCTCAAGCTGCTGGATGCAAAAGGTCAGAAAGTGGCGCTGAATGAGGCGATGGGCAGCACGCAAAGCATTATGGTTGGGTCGGATGGTGAGTTGTACGGCGCATCCGACTCGCGCTTGGTGGATGATTTAACGGCGGGGTATTAATTGACATCCCCCGGCGCAATGTGCCGGGGGATAATGGTTTTATGCGGTCAATAATCGTCCGGGATTATCGATACAGAGTTTTTTGAGGATCGTTTTATCGACGCCGCGCTCCGCCAGATAGGCCAGAAAAACATCTGGAACAAATCCCCAGCCATTACCGCCATTTTTAGCCCACATTTGTTTAAGGAAGACATCGTGGCTGAGAACAAGCTGATCGGCGTATCCCAACTCAATGAGATGAGCGACGGCATCGGCAGTCTCCTGCACCCCTGGCGCTATTCCCTCTTTCGGGAAGGTAATGTCTAGGCCAATCATGTCGAATTCCAGCCAGACACCTTTATCAAGCATTTTCCGCTGATACGCCACGTCTTTTCCTGACGGATCCGAGTGTGCGAGAGAGACTTTATTTGGCGAGACGCCCATTTCACCTAACACAATGTCGAGTACTTCATCACCGCGACGAAGCCAGCCCGGCATGTGAATATTCATCGCCACATGAGGATTGTTAATCTGTGCCAGCGAGGCAGCCCGCAAGCTGTTATGCTCGGCTTCGGTAAATGTCGGTGAAACACCTATTTCACCGATCATTCCGGCACGAATATCCGTATCGCCAATCCCTTGATTCAATTCTTTATCGATCGTTGTCGCCAGTTCATCAACCGTTTTATGAATTCTCTGGCTTTCAAATTTTTCCAGGTAGGGACCGGAGGAAGCAACAATATTCAGACCTGTTTTTAATGCGACTTCTCGTAATGCCTGCGCATCTCGTCCGATAGACTCAGACCCTGTGGCATCAACAATGGTGCGACCACCGAGCGAGATAAAGTTATTAATTTCGAAGATCACATCTTCAATAGGTTTGCGGTCCATATTATCAGCGCAGCAATAAGGATCGTGTTTTAATGCCCACTGGATTTCTGCCGTGACTTTTTTATCAACAAGCCGTTGTGAAAAAGGATAGCAAGGAGCATCCACAACAGAGGAAAGATCGTTGAACAGATGTTCATGAGGAAGTGTTAGCCCCATATCTTCACGGGCGACGGGGCCCGTCACAGTTTGTAGATAATCTTTCATGATTATACCTCCATTTTCTTCATTGTTTTCGAGGTTCTGTATTCCGGAATAGTGGTAACAATTGCACCGACCAGTGCAAACAGTGTTCCGATGATCGTGACCAGATAAACGCTATTGCCCAGCGATGGAATTAATACGTCAATCAATACTGATCCCAGTAACTGGCCCGCCGTTGAAGCAACCCCCAGCATCAGTAACCCCAGACCTCTGACCAAAATGGCCATTAAACCGATAGACATTAGTCCAAGCGGGCCGCCAAGATACATCCACCAGACATCTGGTAATTGAACAGTGACGTGCCCTAATGCGACACGAATAGCTAGCGCTGTGCCTAAAACACAAAATCCAACGATGAAATTCTAGGTGATTGAAACCAGCATGGATCCCGTAGCTTCAGCTACTTTTGCATTTCCAGCGGGCTGCCATCCTGCAAGCAAACCAGCTAAGAACGGAAGAATGGCAAGTAAGATGAAAGAGGTAGAATGCCACTGAGGTGACACAACAAAAATCGTAGCAATAACCGCAAATAATGCACCGATGATGCGATAAGGGGTAAAGTATTTTTTCTCGTCGACACCGATACCAAAGCGATCGCAAAGTAAACCAGACAGCAATAGCGCGGAGATCAGTGCGGTTTGAAACGTTGCGACCCCGAGTGCGCTGGCTGATGCGCCTTCAGAAAATACCACCATCGCTCCACAGAGACCGGCAAACCAGTTCCAGAGAGGAACTTTTCGGTTTTTAATCAGAGAAGGAATTGCCGCAAATTGTTGCCGGGTTTCTTTTCGCGCCATAATAATAAAAAACATCACGACTAAACCACTGGCAAAGGAGATAACTGCGCATGCATTACCATCCTGTAACCAGTGACCTAATTGACCATTCACCGCTGATTGCATAGGGGAGAGCATACCCGCAAGAATCGTGGCAAGCATCCATAAGGGAGTTGAGTACTTATTCTTTTTCATACATCAATCCTTCTATTATAGTAAATGGAGTAACTGGAGTAACTAGGTCGCACCTTCTTCATATTTACTTGAGGTAAAACTGTCATATCCTTTTGAATGAATCATATGAATATGCCAGGATTCCCCAATAAAGAGCACTTTTAGTGATTTTTTGGTGTTATTCATTCTCTGTCCCTTCTTAATGCGTAAAAATAGTTTGCTGATAATGTATACTCTGAATTCGATGTATCACAGATTCATGTTCAGGCATGTCGGAAGCATTGCTTGTCTCCACCGCTAGGGATGCAAAGGCGCTGGCATAACACAGTGCTGATTCCAGTGATTTTCCTTTCGCAAGTCCTGATGCCAGAGAGCCGTTAAACGCATCCCCGGCTCCTGCCGTATTTTTAACGACCGCTGGAAACGCTGGCGAATGAATGAATTTTTTGCCATCAAATGCGAGCGAGCCCTTGCTACCGAGCGTGATAACCGTGTTTTTTACCCCTTTATTGTGGATAGCTTCTGCAGCTCGTTTAGCTGATTCAAGATCGTGTACGTCTATGCCGGACAGTAAACCAGCTTCTGTTTCATTGGGGGTGATATAATCAACATCCTGAATAAGTTCGTTGACGATATCATTATAGGGTGCCGGGTTAATAATGACCGGGATACTGTTTTTTTGCGCCAATGTGATCGCTTGTTGCAGAGCGGTATAATTTGTTTCGAGCTGCAGAAGTATGACATCAGAATTAATAATCGCTTCTTTCTGAATAGTTATTTCATCGGACGACATTGTCATGTTGGCACCGGGATAGATCGCAATAACATTATCGCCAGTACCTTCATTAACAAGGATCGTGGCAGTTTCGGTTTGCGTTTCTTTCGTTTGATAAATTATACTTTTATAAATCTTAGACGAATTCATAAAGTTGATCGCATAATCACTAAAGTGATCTGTACCTACTTTTGTTATGAAATAAACATCAGTATCGGCAAAGCTTGCTGCCAGCGCCTGGTTACAGCCTTTTCCCCCCGGTGAAAATATAAAATTACTTGCCAGAAGCGATTCTCCGATAGTGGGAAGCCTCGGCAAATAACTGATGATATCAACATTAAACGAACCAATAACGCATACTTGACTTTTCATAGTTGAGTGGCCTTTTTTTATTCCCTGGGCTGTATCATAATTTTCAAGCGCATAAGCGATTTCATTTTTCGCAATAGTATCAAGCGAGTCTAGGACGATAAAAGCACCGCCATGACATCGAGTCAGATAGCCAAGCCTGGCAAGTTCATTAAGATCTGAACGAATAGTTTCTTTCGTTACATTGAGGCTATTGGACAGATCGGATACTTTTACAGAACCGAATTTACTGAGTCGTTTCAATATTTCATGATGGCGTTCAAATTTCATGCTTCACCTCACTGCAGTTACGTTAATATCTATCGATGTATATTGATGTGATAATCACCATAAAGTGGCGGGGAAAAGCAAAAAAAAGCAAAAATAGCCTGAGAAAAGGTAAGCGTTAATGGAGAATCATATTGATGCTTATTTATTGGTGAGAACTACGTTCCATGGCAGGAGTTCATCAATACGGTTGGAAGGTTATTCCGGCAGTACGCTCAGGATATGGCGCAGATACGCTTCCGGATCAATGTCGTTCAGAAGGCAAGTGCCGATAAGCCCATACAACAGTGCACTGCGCTCGCCGCCGAAGAACATAAAGTTTTTATTTCCGAGACAGATGGCACAAAGGGCTTTTTCCGCGGCATTATGTCTGCCTCCGCCTGACCGTCAACACTGTAATAACAGAGTGCGCCCCACTGATTCAGTACACAGCTGAACCATTCTCCCAGTCTGGATTTTTGGATAGCGTGGCATTTTTCTCCACCATGCATGCATGCAGTGAGTCCAGTAACAGTTTGCTCTTCTTCTGCCTGACCACAAGATGTGCTGGACTGGTAAACGATGGGGATACCTGCTTACGCGAGAGCAATAAGTGGCTGGCCACAATTCTCGGTACAAAACTCTGCTGAATAGCAGCGATTTTCCCAGCGTGGTGCGTCGTTTGCATTTTACTGGTTCTAAGTTAACAATTATCTGTTCACTAATGACTACTCTAAAAACTTGTATCAGGACTATCACTTATTTAAGTGATATTGGTTGTCTGGAGATTCAGGGGGCCAGTCTATAAACTTTTTACAAAAGGATGAATGCAGAAGGTTACTCTAATGGCCAGAGTGATGACAATGATGGTCAGACGTTGACCTGCAGAAACTGCATTTTAATTGGTCTATAAAGTCTGCAAGAGGAATCAGGGTCAGATCAGTGAGTCTTATCGCGGCCCGAAGCTATGACTGAAAGAAGGCTGGATACAGAATTGCAACAATTTGGCAATGTCAGAACACAGAAGCTTTGCAAGCAGGTGAAAGGTTATGTCTAGCAAAAGGAGTATATCAGAATACATCTACTGATGTACAAAACACAACAATAGCTTCATGATATATAAATACGTGATGACGAGTGGTACTCCGCATGGTTATTTAACTTCTCAGCACCACTAATGATCCTGAGCAACTTCGTATTTGGGCCATTGCCATGGAGTAGAAAGCTGTGTCTGAGAATGCAGAATTTGAGAAAAGAATTCGCTTTCTTGGAGAGCTTCTGAAAATGGCACGCTAACAACGTTTTGTTAAAAAATGTGAATCACTTGCCGGGGCTGCATTTTCTATTCGAGGAGAATGTTGACGTAGATATTACAGAAATCTCAGCGCATCAGGATAAACTGCTACCTTAGGTCAACCACCAAAAGAAAATACAATACGTCCAGTTTGTATGCCTTTAATAACACATCTTTTAAATGTTGAAGAATTATCCCGCCTGCTGAAGAACGTTGCTCTGAGTGTGATAAACCTTTTTATTCTTGATGATGTCAGCGAGAAGATGGAATATATCCCCGACTGGGTCGTGGTTACCCGGTTAAACATCTGGTGGCGCTAATAAATCTGGCAAGTCACATTCTGTTGAATGCTGTGACAGTGCCTTACCGAGAGAGCGAAATTGTGGTGTTCTAGTGCATAGTCGCCACCATTCCGGATAATTCTATTGCGTTGTTTTACAAGTTCTTTTACAGCGCAGATCTGTCGCTGACGTTGAATCAATAGCCTGGATTTCAGAACACAATGCCCGTTTGCTGGTTGGTCCGGCAGTAGCATTAATTCATTATCTGAATGAAATGTGTCAATCCACAGAAACCGCTGTCAATGACACATTTTGTCGGACGTTAACACGAGAAAGTCTGGCTATTCCGTAATGCCATCTTATTTCGTAATGGATTGAGAATGCTGGATTTTTAATTATATTACGCGCAGTATTAATCGCGTAAATGTTTTGCGGTCAGCAACGGTGGGGGATCCATTGTTCTGTTCAATGAATACCATCATACATTTGAATCAGGAGTCGGTATGATGATTTTGGTGACGGGGGGCGCACGGAGCGGGAAGAGTCGCCACGCAGAGGCGCTTATTGGGGACTCTTCACAGGTTCTGTATATCGCTACCTCGCAAATCCTTGATGATGAGATGGCTGCACGGATAGAACATCATCGGCAAGGCCGCCCGGAGCACTGGCGCACAGTGGAGCGCTGGCAACATCTTGATGAATTAATTCATGCAGACATTAACCCGAATGAGGTTGTGTTGCTGGAATGCGTTACCACAATGGTGACTAATCTGTTGTTTGATTATGGCGGCGATAAAGACCCTGATGAATGGGATTATCAGGCGATGGAACAGGCGATTAATGCTGAGATTCAGTCGTTGATTGCTGCCTGCCAACGTTGCCCCGCAAAGGTTGTATTAGTGACTAACGAAGTGGGAATGGGGATTGTGCCGGAGAGTCGTCTGGCACGACATTTTCGTGATATTGCCGGGCGGGTAAATCAGCAGTTGGCCGCTGCGGCAAATGAAGTATGGCTGGTGGTTTCGGGTATTGGAGTAAAAATCAAATGAGTAAATTATTTTGGGCGATGCTCTCATTTATTACGCGTCTGCCTGTACCGCGTCGCTGGTCCCAGGGACTGGATTTCGAGCATTATTCTCGCGGTATTATTACTTTTCCTTTAATTGGATTATTGCTTGGCGCGATTAGCGGGCTGGTCTTCATGGTGCTGCAGGCATGGTGTGGCGTACCACTGGCGGCACTGTTTAGCGTACTTGTGCTGGCGCTGATGACCGGGGGATTCCACCTGGACGGCCTCGCTGATACCTGTGATGGCGTATTTTCTGCACGTAGCCGCGATCGCATGTTGGAAATCATGCGTGATAGCCGTTTAGGCACCCACGGCGGTCTGGCATTGATTTTTGTTGTACTGGCAAAGATTCTGGTGTTAAGCGAGTTGGCTCTGCGTGGCGAACCGATCCTTGCATCGCTGGCGGCAGCATGTGCGGTCAGCCGCGGGACTGCCGCATTATTGATGTATCGTCATCGTTATGCCCGGGAAGAAGGGCTTGGCAATGTGTTCATTGGCAAAATTGATGGGCGACAAACCTGCGTCACACTCGGCTTAGCCGCTATTTTTGCTGCCGTATTATTGCCGGGTATGCATGGTGTGGCTGCTATGGTGGTGACGATTGTGGCGATTTTCATCCTCGGTCAGCTTCTCAAACGTACGCTGGGCGGGCAAACCGGCGATACGCTGGGAGCAGCCATAGAGCTTGGTGAACTGGTCTTCCTGATGGCACTGCTATAAAGGGACGTGACATGCAAACACTTGCCGATTTACTGAATACGATCCCTGCCATCGATCCTGCCGCTATGTCGCGTGCACAACGGCATATTGACGGGTTACTCAAACCTGTTGGTAGCCTGGGAAGGCTGGAGGCGCTTGCCATACAACTGGCAGGAATGCCGGGGTTGACTGGCATACCGCATGTGGGCAAAAAAGCGGTACTGGTTATGTGTGCCGATCACGGCGTCTGGGAGGAAGGGGTCGCTATTTCCCCAAAAGAAGTGACAGCCATTCAGGCTGAAAATATGACCCGCGGAACAACCGGCGTGTGTGTGCTGGCAGCACAAGCGGGCGCTAACGTCTACGTAATTGATGTTGGTATTGATACTGCTGAGCCTATCCCCGGGCTTATCAACATGCGTGTTGCTCGAGGTAGTGGCAATATTGCTTCAGCTCCGGCAATGAGTCGCCATCAGGCAGAAAAGTTGCTTTTGGACGTCATATGTTATACGCGGGAGCTGGCAAAAAACGGTGTTACGCTGTTTGGTGTAGGTGAACTGGGGATGGCAAACACGACACCGGCAGCGGCAATAGTCAGCACAATCACTGGCCGGGCTCCTGAAGAAGTGGTTGGGATTGGCGCAAACCTGCCGACAGATAAACTGGCTAATAAAATTGATGTTGTGCGCCGGGCGATTACGTTGAATCAACCAAATCCGCAGGATGGCGTTGATGTCCTGGCAAAAGTGGGTGGATTTGATTTGGTCGGAATGGCTGGCGTGATGTTAGGCGCTGCTTCCTGCGGTTTACCCGTGTTGCTGGATGGATTTCTTTCTTATGCTGCCGCGCTCGCAGCCTGCCAGATGTCTCCTGCAATCAAACCGTATCTCATTCCTTCTCACCTGTCGGCAGAAAAAGGGGCGCGTATTGCGCTGTCGCATTTGGGGCTGGAGCCTTATCTCAATATGGAGATGCGTTTAGGTGAGGGGAGTGGCGCAGCTCTGGCGATGCCCATCATCGAAGCTGCCTGTGCGATATATAACAACATGGGCGAACTTGCTGCCAGTAATATTGTTCTACCGGGGAATACGACTTCTGATTTGAACAGTTAAAAACGAAAAGTCTGATAAAAGCTATACTTAACGGATAGCTTTCGCGACTTAGGAAAGGGACATGATGCGTCGTGTAAATATTTTTTGCTCATTTGCTCTGCTTTTTGCCAGCCATAATAGCCTGGCGGTAACTTATCCATTACCTCCAGAGGGTAGCCGTTTAGTGGGGCAGTCGTTTACTGTAACTGTTCCTGATCACAATACCCAGCCGCTGGAGACTTTTGCCGCACAATACGGGCAAGGGTTAAGTAACATGCTGGAAGCGAACCCGGGCGCTGATGTTTTTTTGCCGAAGTCTGGCTCGCAACTCACCATTCCGCAGCAACTGATTTTGCCCGCCACTGTTCGTAAAGGGATTGTTGTTAACGTCGCGGAGATGCGTCTTTATTACTACCCACCAGACAGTAATACTGTGGAAGTCTTTCCTATTGGTATCGGCCAGGCTGGGCGAGAAACCCCGCGTAACTGGGTGACTACCGTTGAACGTAAACAAGAAGCTCCAACCTGGACGCCAACGCCGAACACTCGGCGCGAATATGCGAAACGAGGGGAGAGTTTGCCCGCATTTGTTCCTGCGGGTCCCGATAATCCCATGGGGCTGTACGCGATTTATATTGGCAGGTTGTATGCCATCCACGGTACCAATGCCAATTTTGGTATTGGGCTCCGGGTAAGTCAGGGTTGTATTCGTCTGCGCAATGACGATATCAAATATCTGTTTGATAATGTTCCTGTTGGGACGCGTGTGCAAATTATCGACCAGCCAGTAAAATACACCACTGAACCAGATGGCTCGAACTGGCTGGAAGTTCATGAGCCGCTGTCGCGCAATCGTGCAGAATATGAGTCTGACCGAAAAGTGCCATTGCCGGTAACCCCATCTTTGCGGGCGTTTATCAACGGGCAAGAAGTTGATGTGAATCGCGCAAATGCTGCGTTGCAACGTCGATCGGGAATGCCTGTGCAAATTAGTTCTGGTTCAAGACAGATGTTTTAAGAGCGTTGGTAATTAGAAAGCAAAAAGCCTGCTAGAAAGCAGGCTTTTTTGAATTTGGCTCCTCTGACTGGACTCGAACCAGTGACATACGGATTAACAGTCCGCCGTTCTACCGACTGAACTACAGAGGAATCGTGTGAACGGGGCGCATATTAATGGCAGTGCATGGTGATGTCAAAGGGTGAAATGCATTTTTTTGTTTGTTTGCTGCCAATTTCAACAAAGTGATGAGATTTCAATCTTATTGGTAATGAACCATCGTGGTGCATACCCTCCTTTTATAGGGCAGGGGAACGCGACTGCTGGTGAAAAGAGCCAATGACGAATCTATCATAATCTCTTATTTGACAGTTGGTTAGCTTGTACATCAACGCCAAAATAAAACTGGCAAGCATCTTGCAGTCTGGTTGTAAGTAATGGCGGCACTTGGGCCGATTCTCAAAAACCGGAGGCAACATGAACTTCAGACGCCTGAAATACTTCGTAAAAATTGTAGATATTGGTAGCCTGACTCAGGCTGCTGAAGTATTGCATATCGCACAACCAGCGCTCAGCCAGCAGGTTGCCACACTGGAAGGTGAGTTAAATCAACAACTTTTGATTCGCACAAAACGGGGCGTTACGCCAACAGACGCCGGAAAAATTCTCTATACCCATGCGCGGGCCATTTTACGTCAGTGTGAGCAGGCCCAACTGGCGGTGCATAACGTTGGTCAGGCATTATCGGGGCAAGTCTCGATTGGCTTTGCGCCAGGAACCGCTGCGTCATCTATCACCATGCCCTTATTACAGGCGGTTCGCGCTGAATTCCCGGAGATCGTTATCTATCTTCATGAAAATAGCGGTGCAGTGCTTAACGAAAAACTGATAAATCACCAACTCGATATGGCGGTGATTTATGAGCATTCCCCTGTGGCTGGGGTATCCAGTCAGGCTTTGCTGAAAGAAGATCTTTTCCTGGTAGGAACTCAAGATTGCCCGGGGCAAAGCGTTGATGTTAATGCTATTGCGCAAATGAACCTCTTTCTCCCCAGTGATTACAGTGCTGTTAGACTTCGTGTTGATGAGGCGTTTTCCCTACGGCGGCTCACGGCAAAAGTCATTGGTGAAATTGAGTCTATTGCCACGCTTACCGCAGCGATTGCCAGCGGCATGGGCGTTGCAGTATTACCCGAATCGGCCGCGCGTTCGTTATGTGGCGCAGTAAATGGGTGGATGTCACGCATTACCACGCCTTCCATGAGTCTCTCTTTGTCATTAAATTTACCCGCCAGAGCGAACTTATCGCCACAGGCACAGGCAGTGAAAGAGTTGTTAATGTCAGTGATTAGTTCTCCAGTGATGGAAAAAAGGCAGTGGCAATTGGTGAGCTAAGCGTTATATCGGGATGGAATAAGATGCGGGTTTTTATTATTTGTTATGCCGGGCGTTAGACTTTAACAATAACGGGATATCTGAACTGCCCGGAGTTTACCGTGAATTTCCAACAACTAAAGATAATCCGCGAAGCTGCACGTCAGGATTACAACCTGACAGAGGTTGCGAATATGCTTTTTACCTCACAGTCAGGCGTCAGCCGTCATATTCGGGAACTGGAGGATGAGCTTGGCATCGAAATATTTGTTCGACGAGGTAAGCGACTGCTGGGCATGACTGAACCGGGCAAAGCATTACTGGTCATTGCAGAACGTATTCTCAATGAAGCCAGTAATGTTCGTCGGCTTGCAGACCTGTTTACCAACGATACGTCTGGCGTTCTCACTATTGCAACGACGCATACTCAGGCACGTTATAGCTTGCCAGAGGTCATTAAAGCTTTTCGCGAACTTTTCCCGGAGGTTCGGCTCGAGCTAATCCAGGGGACGCCACAGGAAATTGCGACGTTGTTGCATAATGGTGAAGCTGATATTGGTATCGCCAGCGAGCGTTTGAGTAATGACCCGCAGCTCGTCGCCTTCCCGTGGTTTCGTTGGCACCATAGTTTGCTTGTTCCACTCGATCATCCCTTGACGCAAATTTCACCATTGACGCTGGAATCAATAGCGAAGTGGCCGTTAATCACTTACCGACAGGGAATTACGGGGCGCTCACGTATTGATGACGCATTTGCCCGCAAAGGTTTGCTGGCAGATATTGTATTAAGTGCGCAGGATTCTGATGTTATTAAAACCTATGTTGCTCTTGGGCTTGGGATCGGATTAGTTGCCGAACAATCCAGCGGCGAACAAGAGGAAGAGAATTTAATCCGTCTGGATACGCGGCATCTTTTCGATGCTAATACTGTCTGGTTGGGACTCAAGCGAGGACAACTTCAGCGTAACTATGTCTGGCGCTTTCTGGAACTTTGTAATGCAGGACTGTCAGTTGAGGATATCAAGCGCCAGGTGATGGAAAACAGTGAAGAGGAAATTGATTATCAGATATAGCAAAAAGCCCGCTATAAAAGCGGGCTTTTCAGAAATTTGGCTCCTCTGACTGGACTCGAACCAGTGACATACGGATTAACAGTCCGCCGTTCTACCGACTGAACTACAGAGGAATCGCTGTTGAGGCACATCTTAACGGCGAAAAATCTTTTGTCAAACCCGATTTTTAAATTCCCCAACTGTTTGCCGTTTCTATCAACAGTTTGTTGCATTTGCAGACAATTTGTTGGCGAAAATCTTTGCAGCTTTGCTGATTCTCCCTCATTATTTGAAATGTGGTTTCACTTTCTGCAATTAAGGTCGGCTTTGAATATCTCCTCTGCTATACGCCAGGTTGTTCACGGCACTCGCTGGCACGCTAAACGCAAGAGCTACAAAGTGTTGTTCTGGCGCGAGATAACCCCGCTTGCTGTTCCTATCTTCATGGAGAATGCCTGTGTCCTGTTGATGGGGGTTCTGAGCACTTTTCTGGTCAGCTGGCTGGGAAAAGATGCGATGGCCGGCGTGGGATTGGCGGACAGCTTCAATATGGTCATTATGGCTTTTTTTGCTGCTATCGATCTTGGTACTACTGTCGTTGTGGCATTTAGTCTCGGTAAGCGGGATCGACGACGAGCGAGGGTGGCGACGCGGCAGTCATTGGTGATCATGACGTTGTTTGCCGTACTGTTGGCAACGCTTATTCATCATTTTGGCGAACAAATTATTGATTTCGTCGCGGGTGATGCCACGACAGAAGTTAAAGCACTGGCGTTGACTTATCTGGAGCTGACGGTACTCAGTTATCCAGCAGCTGCCATCACTTTGATTGGTAGCGGGGCACTTCGTGGTGCAGGGAATACGAAAATACCGCTACTGATTAACGGTAGCCTGAATATTCTTAATATTATTATTAGCGGCATATTGATTTACGGCCTTTTCTCCTGGCCGGGACTGGGATTTGTCGGGGCTGGGTTGGGTTTAACCATTTCTCGTTATATTGGCGCAGTTGCAATTTTGTGGGTGTTGGCGATTGGTTTTAATCCTGCGCTAAGGATTTCGTTAAAGAGCTATTTTAAACCGCTGAATTTTAGCATTATCTGGGAAGTCATGGGGATTGGTATTCCAGCGAGTGTCGAATCAGTGTTATTTACCAGTGGTCGGTTATTAACCCAAATGTTCGTTGCCGGGATGGGGACCAGTGTTATTGCCGGAAATTTTATCGCGTTTTCAATTGCGGCTCTTATCAACTTACCCGGAAGTGCGCTCGGCTCTGCTTCTACGATCATTACAGGCCGAAGGTTGGGGGTAGGGCAGATAGCGCAAGCAGAGATTCAGTTGCGGCATGTCTTCTGGCTGTCCACTCTTGGATTAACGGCCATCGCCTGGCTAACGGCTCCCTTTGCCGGGGTTATGGCCTCGTTTTACACTCAGGATCCACAGGTTAAACATGTCGTTGTGATTCTGATTTGGCTAAATGCTTTATTTATGCCTATTTGGTCCGCTTCATGGGTGCTACCCGCTGGATTTAAGGGGGCTCGTGACGCCCGTTACGCTATGTGGGTTTCTATGTTGAGCATGTGGGGTTGCCGGGTTGTCGTCGGTTATGTGCTGGGCATCATGCTTGGCTGGGGTGTGGTTGGTGTCTGGATGGGAATGTTTGCCGACTGGGCTGTGCGGGCCGTGCTGTTTTACTGGCGAATGGTTACTGGACGTTGGCTGTGGAAATACCCTCGACCCGAACCGCAAAAGTGTGAAAAAAAGCCAGCTGTGTCGGAATAAACGACAAAATGCAGATTATTTCAGCAAACGATTTCAAATTTAAAAAACAGGCTTTGACATTGTGGGTGGGCATCGCTAATATTCGCCTCGTTCTCACGATTCCTCTGTAGTTCAGTCGGTAGAACGGCGGACTGTTAATCCGTATGTCACTGGTTCGAGTCCAGTCAGAGGAGCCAAATTTTAGTTTTGAGACATCTCTATGAGTCTCAAGGCAGTTAAAAAATAAAAATTATTTTTACCCGGTCACTTTGTAAAAAAGTGGCCGGGTTTTTTGATTTCTGTGTTTCGTGCGCTTAATCGAGTCTCACGCTTCAGTGAGCAAATTGCTCCTCCCCAACAGACATCACGATTCACAAGGTCAAAAATTCTGTTCCATGAAGTACCGTACAAAGATAAAGAGAACAATGCCTTATGCGGGATGTTGCTGTCGTGTCTTTATCGGGAAACTATACGTAATTACCACTTGCCTTCTGTAATCAGAAAAAGAAGACCTGGAATTTTAATAAATATTATTTCTCTGGCGGAATTTTTATAATCAATATGACGAGTTGAATATTATATTTTTTATAAGAATTATATGAGATTAAAGAAATCTGCCGTAAAGACAGATTTCTTTAAAAGATAATTAGAGATTTGCGACGTTATGATAAACTTTTTGTACATCATCGTCATCTTCAAGGGCATCAACAAGCCCTTCAAAGATTTCTAAATCTTCTGGGGAAAGCTCAACTTCAGATTGAGCAATCATTTCTAATTCTGTCGTTGAGAACTCAGTGATTCCAGCTGCTTTTAGAGCCGCGATTCCTTTATGAAGGTCAGTAGGTTCAGTATAAATAACAATGTTACCTTCTTCTTCAGTCACATCACGAACATCAACTTCAGCTTCAAGTAAAATTTCAAAAATATGGTCAGGGTCTGTTCCTTTAAATACAATCACACCCGTATTGTCAAACATATAGCTGACAGAACCTGCCGCTCCGATATTGCCGCCTTTTTTATTGAAAATTGTGCGAACGTTAGCAATCGTACGGTTAACATTTGAAGTCAATGTCTCGGCGATAATCATTGAGCCATTAGGACCAAAGCCTTCATAACGGCCCTGCACGAATGTTTCATCTCCGCCGCCTTTGGCTTTATCAATTGCTTTATCAATAACGTGCTTTGGAACTTGTGCCTGCTTTGCACGTTCAATAACGAATTTTAAAGATGTGTTTAATTCTGGATCGGGTTCACCTTGTTTAGCGGCAGCATAGATTTCTACACCGAATTTTGCATAAATTTTAGACGTTGCACCGTCTTTAGCCGTTTTTTTAGCAACAATATTGGCCCATTTACGTCCCACTGGAATGATCTCCTCGAAAATTTATTTACATTACTGGCAAATCGTTAACATGTGTTAATTCGGCATATTATATCATAACAGGAAAAATCTCGTCTATTAGAAATAAAAATATTCTAAAGCCATAATCTTATATTTAATTTTATAAAAACTTATATTGTTGGCGGGATTTTTTATAATTGTGTTTTGAAAGCATACTTGCTTTTAATATGTGGAAATCATTAAGACGATAATAAAACTCGTATCCGCCCAAGGAAGCAAACAGCCCGCGTTTATTGCGGGCTATTTGCCAGATGTCTTACTTAATCCTTCACATCTATTTTTGATAAGAAGGTTCAGAACTTATTATCGGAACGGCGGCTCATTAAAGGTTCGTAATTTACGTGAATGCAGTCGGTCGCCTTCTGCGCGCAGCAAATCGATCGCCCGAATGCCAATTTGCAGGTGTTCGGAAATAGCACCTTCATAAAAACGGTTAGCCTGACCGGGAAGTTTAATCTCGCCATGCAACGGTTTATCTGAAACACACAGTAGTGTCCCGTATGGCACGCGGAAACGATATCCTTGCGCGGCAATGGTTGCACTTTCCATATCAATTGCTACGGCCCGGCTTAAGTTAAAACGAAGTGCAGAAGCTGAGTAACGTAATTCCCAGTTCCTGTCATCTGTGGTTACCACAGTACCTGTACGTAGCCGCTGTTTGACTTCCTCACCGGGCCTGCCACTCACCAGCTTGGTGGCGTCATAAAGCGCACGTTGCACTTCAGCAATGCTCGGAATAGGAATATCGGGCGGCAGAACCGCATCAAGAACGTGGTCATCGCGTAAATAAGCGTGTGCAAGTACATAATCGCCAATGGCCTGACTTTCACGTAATCCGCCACAGTGACCAATCATCAACCAGACATCCGGGCGTAGCACTGCCAGATGATCGCAGATGGTTTTAGCATTGGACGGTCCCACGCCAATATTCACCAGAGTAATACCCTGAGCATCGGCGGTAATTAAATGCCATGCTGGCATCTGGTGTTTTTTCCATGCAAGGTCGGAAATGGCTTCTTCTGGCGCTTCGGTTTCGGCGGTGATCCAGTTCCCGCCAGCACAAGAAAGGGCAATGTAAGGACTATCAGGATCGAGGATCTGGCTGCATCCCCAACGAACGAATTCATCCACATAACGTGTGTAGTTGGTAAACAAGACGAACGGCTGAAAATGTTCAACTGGCGTACCGGTATAATGGCGCAACCGTGCGAGGGAAAAATCGACGCGGCGCGCATCAAAATGCGATAGCGGGGAGAATTCCGTTGGATGATAAATGCCGTCTGCAGTTTCATCGCCAATTTGCGCCAGTTCTGTTGTCGGGAAGTAGCGAGTTAACCCAGCGCTCATTGAGCGATCAAGTGTCAATTCAGAGCCATCGATGACATAAGGATAAGGGATTTCATGCTGCGAGGGTTGCACAGAGATATGCGCACCATAATCCTGATACAGCAACGTAAGTTGTTCATTAAGATACGAACGAAAGAGAGTAGGGCGAGTAATCGTGGTGGTGTAGCTGCCTGCGTGAGTAAAACGACCAAATGCGCGCGTTTTGGGGGGATTGGTTGTGCTACCGTCCCAGGTTACGGTCAGTGATGGATAGACAAAAAGACCTTGTTTGCGGGCGTTTTCATCAGGTAATTCGCCACTGGTAATATAGTTGCCAATGGCGTTGCGTAATGCGACTACAGATTGCTCATACAGCGCGTCGAGTTTATCCAGTGCCTGAGCTGGGGTCAGACCGGAGCCCTTATTATTCATGTGTGTCTCCTGTTCCATACAATTACCGCACATCCGATAGTATGTCACAGAAATGTGAAACAAAAGTGTAAGGCGAAGATCGGATGATCTTCGCCAGGCTATCAAGCGCGTTGACTGTCTTTCATCAACAAAGCGGTCATTGCGGAAATCAGACATCCAGCCAGCAAATAAATGGCGACGCTATGCCAGTTCCCGGCAAAGTAAGTGATGAGTGCAGCGGCAATAAAAGGTGTAAATCCACCGCCAACCACACTGGCAACCTGATAACCGACTCCAGCGCCACTATAGCGATAACTGGCACCAAACATTTCGGTAAACATCGGTTGTTGCACACACACCACCATGTCATGCGCAATGTTTGCCAGCATTATGGAGAAGAAAACTATCCAGAAAATAGATTGTGCTTCAAGCGCCATAAAGAAAGGAAATGCGCTCAACGTTCCGATTAACGCACCTGTGATATAAACCCTGCGGCGACCAAAACGATCGGCAAGCCAGGCAAAACAGGGAATTGTCAGGCAGCTTAATCCACCTACCAGCAAACCAATATTAAGGAAAAGTTCGCGCGGTAGCCCCATATTCTGGGTTGAATAATTAAGTGCAAAGGCAGTAACGATGTACATCGTCAGCAATTCGCACAGTCGTAGCGCAATAATCTTCAGGAAAGCACCGGGATGTCGTAACAGCGCTTCGATAACCGGGATGCGTTTTTTCGCGGCAGCTTGATAATGTTGCTGTTGTTCAAATTCCGCGGACTCTTCCATGCCATTGCGCACCCACAATGCTCCCAGTACCAGTACGATGCTAAATAGGAAAGGAATGCGCCAGCCCCAGCTTAAAAACTGTTCGTCAGTCGTCATCATACTGATCAATGAAACCAGTCCGGTTGAAAGCAGTAAACCTACACCGTAGCCAACTTGTACACCGCTACTGTAAAAGGCTTTTTTATTTTTCGGTGCACTTTCAACGGAAAGCAACGCCGCGCCTCCCCATTCGCCGCCGACGGCAAATCCCTGAATGGCACGCAGTGTCACCAGCAAAATAGGTGCCCACCACCCAATGGTCGAGAATGAAGGAAGAATACCAATCAAGGCTGTCGCGATGCCCATCATCCAGACGGTCAGCATTAACATGCGCTTACGTCCCAGTCGGTCGCCAAAGTGACCGAAAATGACACCGCCGAGCGGACGGAAAAGGAATCCGACGCCAAAGGTAGCAAATGCGGCGAGCGTTCCCATCGCCGGGCTTACTTGCGGGAAAAACTCGCGATTAAACACCAGTGCGGCGGTGATGCCATAGAGTAAAAAATCATACCAGTCGACGACGGCACCAGCGAAGCTGCCTAACGCAGCTCGTCGGGCGCGACTTAACGAAAGCGTCCCTTCATCGGGACGAGTGGAGATGAGCGTGGAGTCCATAATGATCCTGTTTGTACTGTCTTTTTATAATTAGTATGGAAAAGGTAACTCACATTGCCGTCGATCTATAAACGAACCTTATGAGACTACCTCGACAGAGCGCATCTGCAAATGATTTTATGGTTGATTAGCGGCAACATGAAAAATTCGATGGAAGATGAAAGCGCAGGAGTTGCTGGTGTTGTTTAAGGATTAAGCAGAGGACCCACAGGTTAGAGATATGAAACATAAAAGTCCGCATATGCACAAAATGGCACCCTGATGAGTCTGATAGACTGCATTGCATTATAACCAGTAGGGAGGCGAGGTTAGGTATGTTTTTAGCATCATTGTTGAGACGTATTGCATTTAGTTACTACGATTATAAAGCTTATAATTTCAATATTGAAAAAACAGACTTTGTTGTCATCCATATTCCCGATCAGATTGGCGATGCTATGGCCATCTTTCCTGTTATTCGGGCGCTTGAATTGCATAAAATTAAGCATCTTTTAATTGTAATGTCGACAATTAATTTAGAAGTCTTTAATGCGCTTAAACTTGAACAGACTAAATTAACATTAGTCACAATGACTATGCAGGATCACGCAACATTAAAAGAAATAAAAGATTTAGCAAAGAACATAACACAGCAATACGGTACGCCGGATCTTTGCATTGAGGGGATGCGTAAAAAGAACCTGAAAACGATGTTATTTATCAGTCAGTTGAAAGCAAAAACGAATTTTCAGGTTGTTGGTATAACCATGAATTGCTTCTCCCCTTTGTGCAAGAACGCGTCCCGTATGGATCAGAAACTCCGGGCTCCCGTACCTATGACATGGGCATTTATGATGCGTGAGGCGGGTTTTCCAGCAGTCAGGCCAATATATGAATTGCCACTAAGTGAGGATGTACTCGATGAGGTGCGCGAGGAAATGCGATCGTTAGGATCTTACATTGCGTTCAATTTAGAAGGTAGCTCGCAGGAACGTACATTTTCATTATCGATTGCAGAAAATCTAATAGCAAAAATTCAAAGTGAAACAGATATGCCAATAGTGATCGTTCATGGACCCAAAGGTGAAGATAAAGCCAGGGCATTAGTGGATTGTTATAATAATGTCTACCGTTTATCCTTACCACCCTCGATTAAACGTTCAGCAGCAATCATAAAAGATGCTTATATCGCAATAACTCCTGACACCTCAATATTACATATGGCAAGTGCCTATAATACTCCCGTTGTTGCAATTTATGCTGATTACAAAACGCGATGGCCCGCAATGGCCGATGTTTCGGAGTCAGTCGTCGTTGGGCAAAAAATTGACAATATAAGTCTGGATGAATTCGCAAAGGCATTAAAAAGTGTTTTGGCGAGAATATGAGACAGTACTTATGCATAGTAATGCCGATCTGTTATGAACGGTGGTGTCATCAATACTCTGAGGCTGGTCAATCATCACAGAAAACCAGCCTTTGGATCAAAGCTGTACTCACCGAAAATGATCATAGTCACACCGAACGCGAATCTGGCGGTATCGCATTTTTATTTATTCATTTTCTGTGAGAGAAGAGCAAGCTCTATAGAGGGAATGTAAAAAAAGAGTGCCCCGAATGGAGCACTCTTTAAGAAATTATAGAGGAAAATCAGATGTTTTTATAACATGTCGCATAAGCAAACCCAAGCTTTTCAAATACGCTTTGATCACCTGTTGCCAGGGAAACTACGTATTGTTCGCTTGAGTTTGCGGGACTAGATGACCAATACATATTTGATTGAAAACCAGCTTCAGTCGTGTAATGCCCCATATCTCCCCATTCACTGTACAGTGACCCGATGCCTCGGGAACGACTATGGTTTAAATGGTCTGCACGGGGAAGTGTGTAGCCATTGCTACTGCAAAAATTTTCAGCAAGGCTGTATATCATGAAAGCATCGCCGGAGTTCACCCACCAACTCTTCACACGGATTTCGTATACATAGCTAGGGCCTCCTGATTTTGGCGTCGCCGTAATCCTTTCCCAATTGCTGCCGACATTTTTAAATGTCACTTTACCGGTAGCATCAACATCGACCCAGGAGGCAGAGCTTGAAAACTCATAATCAGCCGCCGTTTTTCCTGGGGCAAAGTTGTCATTATTCAACTGATAATACGCCCCGGTGAACCCCTGCGAAGGGAATGTAGTTGTCGGTAGGTCAGTACCATTGACTGATACTGTACCGCTCATTATTTTGTCTTCTGCGCGAGTGAATTGTATTGTGGTACTCAGACCAGCTTGATGAACACCATTCAATACAGGGATCAGCGTTGCGATACCCTCTCCGCCGCCTGTAATGGTGGCTTTGTAATCACCGTTGATATTTTGACTGTAATCAATTGCGCTAATTTTCATATAGGGCACGTTAGTACCTGATTGCACAAATTCCATCCCTTCAGAAACTTTGATCGGATTGCCTGATATATCGTGCAAAACAAGATGTAGCTCAGCACTATCGGTAAAGTCCCCTTTCAGTGAGGACCGATTGTTCTTAAGGACGGACTGCGAGGCGTCTGCCGGGCCTGCCACCAGCGTTATATCTACTGTTTGCATTCCACCAGCGGTCGTGACTGCGCTTACCGTGACGCTACCTGTCATCGCTCCTTTCACGCTTGTTGTCGCGATTCCGTTTTGATCGGTCACCGCTGTTAATGACGTTAATGTGGCAGAGCCGCTTTTTAAGGCGAAGTACACAGTGAGACCTTCGATCAGGTTACCACTGCCATCCTCAACCGTTGCCTTTAAGGTACTTAAATCACTGTTGGTGGCGGCGATAGTCGATGGATCAGCGATAAAGCTAGCAACATGTGCGGTGCTTGAGTTGCCAGTGACTTTCACGGTTGTCTGTGTCTGTATTGTTACGCCGTTATGGAACGATGCAGTCACCGTATATGTACCGACTTTATTGCTGGTCAGAACGACCGGAGCCTGACCTGAAGAGTTAGTTCTCACTTTTCCGCCACTTAACGTCGCCCCTTCTGGCGTTACGCTAAAGTTGATGACCTGACCCTCCACTGGAGTGCCATTTGCAGAGGTTAGCGTTGCCGTCAGAGTAGTGCCTGTAGGGGCATAGACACCGATAAGCGGACTGGACGCCGTGAGTGTCAGTTTTTCATCAATAGCCTCCAGTTGTTTCTCAAGTGAGGCTCCATTCGCCAGGGATGCTTTCACCATATACGAACCGTTTCTTTCGGGCGTCATGGAGACCTCGGCTATACCATGCGTATCAGTAGAGACAATATTTTGGCTGATGGTCATGTGCTCTGGTGGCTCTGCACTGAATGTTACAGATTCATTAAGAATCGGGTTGCCAAACTGGTCGTTGACGTGAGCTTTAACTGCTACGTCTTGTGCGACCATTAGCTGACCTTCAGGTATCTCCAGACTGGTAATCGTTGCAGAATTAATATCTGCTTTTGCATTCAGTAATCGCGATATGACTTCAGTAGGTTTATCTGCCAGAGAGGCTGAAACTGTTTTCAGTCCGACTTCGGTGCTTGTCACAAGAATTTCAGCGAAACCCTGATCATCCGTTTCAACGCTGGTGCTGCTTAGCGTGACGGAGGTTCCGCGGAAATTAACTTTTATGCCTTCTACCGGGTTGCCGTTAGCGTCAGTGACGCTTGCAGTCATGGTCGCGCCCTCGGTCGTGCTGACGACGAATGAGTATACAGAGGTTAAGGAGGCTAGTGTTGCGGTACCAGCATCGGCAATCAAAGTCACCTGTTTCGTATCACTGACACCATAATTGTTCACGCTAACTGTCACGGGGTAGGTGCCGGATTTTGTACCGCTCAGTGTAACTTCAGCCTTGCCGTTGATATCAGTAATGGCGGAACCGCCTTGTCCGAGAGTGAAGCTTGCGCTCACGTCTGCCGGTAGCGTGAATGTCACCGCCTCATTGGCTAACGGGTTGCCGTTTCCATCAGTCACTGTTGCCTGAAGTGTGGTCATCCCAACGTTATTGGCGATAAAGTTGTCCTCGGTAACGTTAAGATTAACCTGCGCACTGAGCGTATCCGCAATAAAGTTCACCACCAACTGCTCACTCTTACCGCCAGTCATCGATGCTGTAACAGTATGAGCGCCTGCTTTTGTACCTTTCAGCGTGACTTTCGCTTTGCCTTCAGCATCAGTAATCGCTTTACCGCCATCGCTCAGCGTGAAGTTCGCCTTCACATCTTCCGGCAGAGTAAATGTTACTTCAGTGTTGGCTATCGCATTGCCCTCTGTATCAGCGACTGTTGCTGTTAGTGTCGTGAGATCGTTATTGTCGGCAATCACCGGATCCTTCGAGGCTGCCAGCGTGATTTCGGCATTCGCGACGTTCGGCACATAGGTCACTGTTTGTTGCATCGAATCGCCATTTTCGAGGGTTGCCGTCACTTGATAAACCCCGGCTTTTGTAGCGGTAAAGCTTGCGTAAAAATTGCCGTCGTGGTTGGTAGTATATATAGCGTTATTACTGGGGGTCACGCCTTCACTTGGTGATACTCTGAGGGTTACCTCCTGCTGGGGTACACCGTTGCCGTAATTATCCTTCACCTCAATATACAGATTGGTAGTGTCGCCTGCGGAGACTGTATCAAAAAGTGCCTGTAGCAAGGTGAGATGTGCTGTAGACGCATCAGCGTTGACATTAATTGATGTGCTAAGCGTGGAGCTACCATTTTCCAGACTGGCCTCAACGGTATCCGGTCTCGCTCCTGATTCTATCGAGGAGCGGGTATTGGTATAAGTGACGGTAGCCTTACCCTGTTCGTTCGTTACGGCTTGGCCGCCATTCGTCATTTCGGCAGAGTTTGTTCTGCTGGTGAAGTTCACAGTCACACCTTTCACCGGAAAGCCATTATTATCAACGACTGTGGCGGTGATGACGCTGCCGGAGCTGTTCTGCGGGGTACCGGCGATTATGCTGTCTGGGACAGGCGTCAACTCGATAATTTTTGCCGCTGCTGTGTCGCCAATAAAATGCACAGTTTTGTTGTCGCTGGCACCATTATTAGCCAGTGATGCAGTGACCGTCTGCTCACCAAAGGCAACGCCTGCGAGAGTGGCCTGCGCGATGCCAGACTCATTGGTATTACTTACTCCCGGGGTCAGGGTGAGTCCTGAAGAGGCTGAGCTGAATGTTACCGGAAGATTATTCACCTCATTGTCGAACTGATCTTTAACCGTTGCAGTTAGCGTTGCGTTATCGACGCCATTACCTGTGATCTCATCTTTTGACATCTGCAGGACAACCTGAGCCGAGGTTTTGTCCGCCACAAACGTTACCGGCTGCGAATCACTGGTATTGTTATTACCCAGCGTTGCGGTAACCGTATGCGTACCCGCTTTTTTACCTTTCAGCGTGACATGCGCTTCCCCATTGGCTTGGGTGATGGCAATGCCGTTATTTTCGAGGGTAAAGTTTGCCGCAACGTCCTGTGGCATGGTGAAGGTCACCGTTATTCCCGCCACCGGATGATTCGACGGATCTTTCACTGTTGCTGTCAGAGTTGTCTCATCCACGCCATTCCCAATGATTTCCGCTTTCGATGTTTGCAGAACGACAACCGCTCTGTCTTTATCCGCCACAAACGTCATTGGCTGTGCATCGCTGACATTGCTGTTAGCCAGACGAGCCGTGATCATATGCGTGCCCGCTAACGTGCCGGTCAGGGTGGCGATTGCAACCCCGTTACTATCCGTCATGCCTTTTCCGCCGTTGCTAATCGAGAACCGACTTGCGACGTCGTTTGGCACAGAGAAGGTGATTTCTTTATCTTTTAGTGGGTTGCCATTTTTATCCTGCAAGGTTGCAGTCATATATTGCGGAGCTGTGTTGGTGACGGTGATATCACCTGAAGGCACACTGAGGGTCAGGGCAGCAGTACTTTGATCACCAATAAAATTCACCTGTTGATTGGCTTGGGAACCAGAGCTCACAGAGGCCGTAACCGTATAATCACCGTTTTTCAAACTGGTCAGCGTAGCTGTGGCGATCCCGTCGTGGCTATTCACTTCGGTTTGGCTCAGTTTCGCCTCTGCTGAATTAACATTGAAGGTGACCTTGACGTCATTGAGCAGGTTGCCTTTTGCATCCCGAACTGTCGCGGTCATTGTGGCGCTGTCATTGCCGTCAGCGACCACTTCATTTTTCGACTTCTGCAGATCAACCTGTGCGGTACTCGAGTCGCCGACAAAACTGACGATTAACGTTTGTTTCACGCCATTTTCAAGGGTGACTTCAACCGTGTTGTCTTCCTGCTTACTACTTTTCAGATCAATAGTCGCCAGACCATTAACATCCGTTTTTGCGGTGTTTTGATTGTTAAAGGAAGTTGCCGATCCGCTTAATACCGCAAACGTGACGGTATGATCATTGATTGGGTTGCTTCCTTCATCAGCGACATTGACCGAGACGGTGTTTGCTGCATTCTCATTGGCGAGCACACCATTATTGCTGGCAGATAATGTCGCAATTTTCGCTGACTGCGGGTTGGCGTCGATGATAAATCCAGCGGTATGCAAATCTTCATTCCAGCTTTGCATTAATAGCTTCGCAGTAAGCCCACTGCCTTTGGTATAGGCGGTATAGGTTGCCTTATAGACGCCATCTGTGGTTTCTTTCCAGTCTGTAGTGACACCAGGTTTCACGTTGTCGATGCTGACTGCGGTATTCAGTTGCTGTTTTTGCTCCTTAACAGGTTTGTCATTTTCATCTCTCAGTTCTACCGTTACCTCGATAGGATTCCCGGAGAGATAACGGTCCTTATCAATCTTAATTGACGAGTGAGTCCGGGATGACGAAACAGAAATGATATTCACCACGGCGGGGGCTTTAGCCGCATCCACACCGTTCAGCTGTGGCATAAGCGTCAGCGTGCCAGACAGCGCTCCTGTGGTCAGGACTTGGGTATAGCTTCCGTCACCATTATCTTTCCAGTCAGACAGGGTGATGTCCTGAACTCCTTCGTGACGCGTCGAAAGCACCAGCCCGATAACAGGATTACCTGCTGCATCATGAGCAATAAAAGTCAGTGTGGCGGTTGAATGGGAATCCGCGTTCAATGTTTGGGTACTTAATGATACTGAGGAATCTTTCTGGCTTAGCGTAGGTGCCTGAACGACTACCATGCTCTGTTCACGATTCGAAAAATTGCCTTTGACATCTTCAGCGGTGACTTCAATCGGCCAGGTGTTATCGGTTTCTGGCGTACTGGTGAACCGGTACGCCGGCAGGGTAACCAGAATATCTTTACCCGTTGTAACCACTTTACCACCGGCAGCTTCCAGAGCGGTGGCTTCGACGTTATAGCCTTTCAGGGCATATTTGGTTTGTAGCGACGAAACCAGTGATTTCACTTCTCCTGACTTCCCTGTCACGGGGTCTGTCAGGGTCAGGCGGACCAGTTCTTTTTTGCGATATTCCAGAACGATGTTGTTGTTGCGATCCACCAGATCATAACGGCTGCCTGCAAGGCTACGCCGTGCAGCGACTTCATTCGGGTCAAGCTGTTTCTGCATTGCGCTGCCAGGTTGCCAGGTAAAATCGACGGCAAATCGGGTGTCATTTTCGCCCTGTTTACCCTGGCGTTGCTCCGCGCTAAAGGTCATCAGCGGGAAGGGGGTATAGTTTAGTCCAGCGGTTATGGCATGAGGATTACTTTGCCGATCGTCTTTATCGAACAGGGCCACTTCATCGCCATAATACTGTTCATAGACCAGTTTACCGCCAAGGTGCGGCCAGGCGGGTAACCAGCCTTCTGCGCGTACATCCCAGCCATTGGCCGGGCGTGCTTCATAATCGTTGTCCAGTTCAGGTGCGCTGCGCCAGTTGGTCAGTCGCAAATAGCCGTTACTGCTTAATTTAAGATAGTCGCGCCAGTACTCCGCGCCAATGCCGGCGCGGGAGTGGTAACGGCTAAGATCGTGGTCGAAAAAGAAGTTGATGCCCGACATCCATGTGGGAGTGAAATGACGCCAACCCAAGCCGTTGTTAATCTGCGTACGCTCGTCAGTACGATGGAGAGTATGCTGACTGAAAAAGATATTATCAGGCGTTTCATACCACGGATGGAGAAAATCGAACTGGGAGTTCTTCAGGCTAAAATCTTCATCCACGCCCAGCGTGATTCTTGCGGTACCGAAGCGGCTTAACCAGTCTGTCATTGCGCCTGAAGCCTGAGAAGAGGCCCATCCACGCGCCATATTTGCCGCTTGCTCGCTGTTCATATCCTCGGCGAGCAGAGACCCGATTTGCTGTGAAGTACTGGCTATCTGTTGCTCGAGGTTGTCACTGCTATTACCCGGCGGCGGGGTTAATTTTTTTTCACTAACTTGTGCCGGGACATCCAGTTCATCACCCTGGCGGACATTATCAAAACCTCGAGCAAACGTACGAAATTGGTTGAGTTTGCGTAACTCAGCCACCGAAATACCGAAACGTTCGGCAACGCTTTGGGCCGATTCCAGCGCTCCTAGGGTGTAGGGCACCGTATTGGTATTTGCAATGGCGATTTGTGCAGGAACTGGTTGTTGGATTGCGGCGTTTACCACACCTTGTGCTGCCGCAGCCATAGGGAACACAAGTTGAGTTACCAGGCAGATACCCGCAGTTAAGCGGCGTAGTTTGATACCCATCCCGCATAAGATTTGTCGGTCATTTATTTCTTCTCCACTTCTCTTCTTCGTAGCCATGCTTACCTTCCCTGAACGAGCTAACATAAATGCGCCCTTTCTAGCACAGCGAAAAAATGTAAATCCTGATAGCAATATGATTGAAAATTAATAACTTTTCGTTAGGCAGTTTTGGGTGTGAGTTGCAAGAGGGGAGACTACTGAATTACTCAAGTTTTATAATCGAGGGGAAAATGGTGATGGCGCCATAGCAAAACGCCCTCAACCATAAAGGTCGAGGGCGCTTAAGATGTCAAAACCCGCTATCCGTTGAAAAACAATGCTCAATTAAGGTCAGTGACATTGCGCTAAGAAGCGAATTTTTAGAATTTGGCTCCTCTGACTGGACTCGAACCAGTGACATACGGATTAACAGTCCGCCGTTCTACCGACTGAACTACAGAGGAATCGTGTGAACGGGGCGCATATTACTTAGCGGTACCTTGTCTGTCAACACTAAATTTCATAAGTCATTTCAATTGGTTAATTAATCTGCAAAGTTGTTAATTAATGAACATTCGTCGCCGAAAACGAGTCTGTATCATTAGCGTGATGCAGTCTCAGCAAAGGATCTTGTTGATAAAATTGGCAGAAACGTTGCCACAATGAAGGGAAACGAGGAGCAAAAAGTTCTGGGGCGCTAAAGAAATATTCAGAAAGTACGGCAAAACATTCAGCAGGATCACTGGCAGCATAAGCATCAATGCTCGCCGCATTCTCGCCAACCAATTCGATTTCTTCCTGAATGTTGTTCATTGCAGCATGAAGATCGTGTTCCCAGCCAGCAACCTCACGCAACGGAATAAAGGGAACTCCGCTGGCGCGATCGCCGTTACGGGTGTCCAGCTTATGAGCGACTTCATGAATAATCAGGTTAAAACCAGAAGCATCAAAAGAATCTTGTATATCCAACCAGTTCAAAACGATAGGCCCTTGCTGCCAGCTCTGACCTGACTGAACAATACGTTGGTTATGCACCAGACCGATATCGTCTTCCCATTCATCATCGACCACAAATGGCGCAGGATAAATTAAGACTTCATGAAAACCATCCAGCCATTCCAGTCCTAACTCCAGAACGGGTAGGCAAAATAGAAGTGCTATCCGGCAGCTTCTTAATGAATCCAGTTCAAAGCCCTGTAAAGGAACAAGCCGCTTTTGCTGTAAAAAACGTTCGGCAAGAGTGACTAATTTGCTTTGTTCCTGTTCCGTCAGACCCGTTAAAAGGGGGATCGATAGTGCTTCCTGCCAGGGAAGGGCAGTTTGATGTGCTGATTCTTGTACTTTCCAGGGCCACTTAATCATCGTTTTGCTCGCAAACTCGTCACTTGAACAAAATTGCACGGACAGGGACTGTTAAAATGCCAAATTTCCTGGCATCATGGCAACCATCTGAACGGAGAGATGCCGGAGCGGCTGAACGGACCGGTCTCGAAAACCGGAGTAGGGGCAACTCTACCGGGGGTTCAAATCCCCCTCTCTCCGCCACTTTATCAATGACTTATCTCCCGACTTCCCGCCTTGCTTTTCCTAAACAGAACAATCGTAGAATATTCTTGAAGGGTTAGATCGTCACTGTTTTCTGTTCGATACTGTGACATTCAGCACTTGATTCGCTATGGATCTGACAGGAAAGTTTCGAGCGAATATGTGCAGTTATTCAGTCGTTTTCTTATCGGTCACCATTCTTCTTTTAGACATTCATCCTATGAAACTGCTGTAAAGTTGGTGGTGGGAACTGAAGTTGCGTAGAGAAGGGGTCAATATTTGAGCCAAAAAAGGAACGCGGCCGTCAGATTAAAGCCGCGGGACAAAGTCCATAATTTCCAAGAGTTGTTGAATTTCCCAGCTTTTTTGAAAGCCTTTGTATCATACTAACAAGTAAAAAAGGTTTAAATACCAAAATTAACCTGTATTTTTGATAAGTCTTACCATTGTACGATTTACACAGTTTCTGCTCCTCCTTGTTGATAGTGGAAAGGGTGCATTGTGCACTTGCGTAAACATTTATGACGCGTTGATGTCCATGGTTCACATTTCCTTGTCAGGGGATCGACTTATTTGCGGCGAGGCATCATTCGTAACAGAGTATTATCTTTCTGAATGTAGTGATGAAAGAGTGCTGCGCCAGCGTGAGCTGCGATTAAAAAGTAACCTATATTTGCCCAGGTTTCGTGAATATTTTTTATCAGTGCTTTAATTTCGCTGTTTGGGGTAACAAAGGGAGACACATTGAAACCAAGGAAACTCCACGATTTTCCACTGTAAGCCATCAAAGCAATCCCCAGCAGAGGAAGTGCAAGGAAGGTTATATAAAGCATGATGTGCATTAGCGAAGCCGCTTTCATTTGCCAGGCAGGTGGCGGTGGTACAATAGAAGGATCACTATAACGGTGTTTTATAATCAGGCGTGAAAACATTAACACCCAAACGAATATACCCGCATTGTAATGTGTTTCTCGCATCAGCAGATAAGTCTACTACCTTTAGGAAACCAGCCACGGAGTTCCATCGCGGCATAGGTTATTGCAACGAAAAGCAGCGTTATCCAATGTAAATAAATTTGAGTTTTTGAGAATCGGTTCATTTTTGTAGCTCCTGTAATTTTCACAGTCAAGCTATCCCACGAACCTTAAAAATTCCTTATACAGAAGTGGTTTTAAGAATTTGTTATTTAAAAAATTGATAGTGCACATTGTAACCAGCCAATATAAGCAATGGCGTGAGCACAGGTATCTTTCTCTGTTGGCCGTATTGTGTATGGAATCCGTTATTGGTTAACTCAATGCGGGTTAGCTTATTAATATACAGACACGTCATAGTGATGAGCGTGTCTGTAGCTAGCTTGCGTTCAGTGGCGTTTGTGGATGGACCAGTGGCAGTTATGATGACTTACTAAAGCGGCATCGAGGCGTTATCATGAGAATACTCAATGAGACATCATTTCCTCGACCACTTCTTCGCTACTCAACTGATATGGATAATACGTTGGCCAGTTTTCCATTTCATTTAATAAAGATTGCTGTGAATCATTACCCATAAAAATGTGAAAATGAGATGATTTTCGTGGTGCAATTATATGATCGCTAAATTGTATATATTTAGGGGCTTTGCTTTCAGGATCTTTACATTCGAATAAGTAACGAACGCCTTTCTTGCCTGATTTATAGGTGAGTATTTTGTATCCATCGTAATCATATTTACAGGATGTTGTTTCATTATTTCTATGGAATTCAACAATGCCGTCCTCAATGCCAATCATCTCGATATCTGTCGCATAACCTTTGTGATAATAATCTTTAATTTCAGCAAATGTTTTGGTTTTATCTGCATCCGCTTTTTTCTGAAAGACGGGGTCAAGTTTGCCACTTTGCAGTAAAGGATAAACGGATTGCCAGACTCCATCCCAGTCACTGAGCGTTCGGTTTTGTACATTGGCATCATCAAAAACACCATTAGCAGCTTTTTGTTCGACCTCTGTTAAGGGTTTGCCGTGTGAGTGATGACCATGCGGAAAGGCAGGAGCGCTAACAATAAAGACACCTAAAGCAACAGCTAGTTTGTGAAGACGAATTGCCAAAACAGTTTCCTCCAGAGTCATTGTATATGATGTGTAATGTTATATTGTAACATATGGCAAAATGCAACAACTCTTAGGAGATGAGAGCATAGTTTTCTCAGGTGTACTTATCTATCTTATTGAAATAAAATGAATTATGTTGATAATTTGAGGTTGATGACAAACGAAACATAACCTGATGTGATCTGCGCAGGCCGGACAGGGCGCTCGCGCCACATCCGGCAGGGATAACGCGTACTTTGTCGGCAATATGAAGTTATACAGATAATTTGTTGTGAACCTGCTTGCGTAACCGGTTAAAAAGGGAACGCAACTTCTTATACCGTAAGGCTAAAAGCAGTACAGCCAGCCCAGCGTAGATGAGCGGCTGCGGTGAAATAATCTTCACTGACCACAGATAATGTATTGGGGCCAGGATCGCGACAAGATAGACGAAATTATGCAACTGTTGCCAGTGCTTGCCGAGTTTTCGCTGCATCGCCTGGGTTGAAGTAAACGCTAAAGCAAGCAAAATAACCCAGCTGATAATTCCTAACGTTAAATAAGGCCGGGTAATTAACTCCTTGCCTAATAACGCCAGATTATTCACGCCCAGCTCCAGCAATGCGTAACTGGTTAAATGCAGTGTCGCCCAGGCAAAGCACCATAAGCCTAACAGGCGGCGAGTGCGTATCAATAACGGCTGTTTTGCGTAGCGTGCCAGAGGTGTGATTAACAAGGTCGCCAGCAAAAATTTCAGTGCAGTGCGACCGGTAAAATGCTGAATATCTTTCACCGGATCGGCACCCAGTCCACCGTGATTGATCGCCCAGACCAGCCAGAGAAACGGCAACAATCCGGCAAGATGCAGGCTAACTTTCAGCCATGTCACCTGTTTTGCTGTCAGACGCATTCAGAAATTCTCCCGCAAATCCAGGCCACGATACAGCGATGCCACCTGGTCGGCGTAACCATTAAACAGTAGCGTTGGCTGGCGCTGTACATCGAGGATGCCGCCTGAACCAATAAATCGTTCGGTAGCCTGTGACCAGCGCGGGTGATCAACATGCGGATTAACGTTGGCGTAAAAACCGTATTCGTCAGGCGCTGCCAGATTCCAGGTGGTTGGCGGACGCTCGCGGGTCAGCTTAATACTGACGATCGATTTAATCCCTTTAAAGCCATATTTCCACGGCACAATCAGTCGCACCGGCGCGCCATTTTGTGGCGGTAACGCCTTGCCATAAACACCCACGGTCATCAGTGTGAGCGGATGCATTGCTTCGTCGAGACGCAATCCTTCGACATAAGGATATTTCAGCCCGCCGCCGATAAAGCGGTCCTGCTGGCCTGGCATCTGTTCCGGTGCATAAATTGTTTCGAAAGCGACATACTTCGCATTGCTGGTGGGTTCGGCAAGCGCCAGCAATTTGTGCAGCGGAAAACCAATCCACGGCACCACCATCGACCATGCTTCTACGCAGCGCATACGATAAATACGCTCTTCCAGCGGAAAGCGACGGGTTAAATCATCGTGATCGAGGGTCAATGGTTTTGCCACTTCGCCGCTGATTTTCAGTGTCCATGGATCGGTTTTCAGGCTACCAGCATTAGCGGCGGGATCGGCTTTATCCAGCCCGAATTCATAGTAGTTGTTATAACCGGAGACTTTATCTACTGGCGTCAGTGGCAGATTATTTTGCCAGGCGGCAGGCTTGCTGAACTCCAGCGCTTTTCCGGCGGGGGCGGGCGGGCGATCGTTCCCTTTAAACCAGCTAAGCAGATCGGCATGCGCAGCGTGAGGCAAAGAAAGTGCAGCTGCGCTGATGCCCAGTGCTTTTAACACCTGCCGACGCTTCATAAAGAATACCGACTCGGCCGTAACATCTGATTCTTTTAAAAATTGATTCTTTTTCATAAGCCATCACACTTTTTTGTCGTTAGCCAGCAAGAGCCGTTTACTGTTAATCTGTCAGGGAGTGTCCTCCCTAACAGTAGCAGAGATCTGCTTTTACATATTTATGCATTAACTGCCACGATAGGTTGAATACCCATATTGGCTAAGTAATAAAGGCACATGATAATGCTCGTTCACTTTATTAATATGAAATTCAACGGGGATCTCAGGGAAGAAACTTTCAAGATTTTGTTTCTTGAAATAGTCCCCGGTTTTAAATACGACACGGTAATCGCCCGTAGTTGCAGTTTGCTCGGGCCACAGTGCCTTAATTCGTCCATCCTTATCTGTTTTGGCGGTATTAAGTTGTAACCAGCCGTTGTCCGCTTTCTTTTCAAGAGTGACTGTCACGTCGGCAGCGGGTTTTCCTGTTTGCTGGTTCAAAATGTGCACGCTAAGAATGTTTTGTTGTGCAGCATAGACCAAAGAAGGTAATGAAAATGCAGCCGTTACTACGGAGAGTACTAAATAACGCTTTAACATGTTTATATCCTTGTCATGTGAATGAGTTTTGAGGATAGCGAAAAAGCGTCCAGGGTAACCTTACAGCAGCATTACAATTTTGTAATGAACCAGGCTGTTTCTATAACATATGATTTATGGCATATTATTTTCATGAAGATTTTACTTATTGAAGATAATCAAAGGACCCAGGAGTGGGTAACGCAGGGGCTTTCCGAAGCGGGTTATGTCATTGATGCCGTTTCTGATGGCAGAGATGGGCTTTATCTTGCGCTGAAGGAAGATTATGCATTGATCATTCTGGATATTATGCTTCCGGGTATGGATGGCTGGCAGATCTTACAAACGTTAAGAACGGCAAAGCAAACCCCTGTTATTTGCCTTACTGCAAGGGATTCTGTCGATGACAGAGTCAGAGGACTGGACAGTGGAGCAAATGATTATCTGGTAAAACCTTTTTCATTTTCTGAGTTGCTGGCAAGGGTTCGGGCACAATTAAGGCAACATCACGCTTTGAATTCAACATTAGAAATCAGCGGCTTAAAAATGGACTCTGTTAGTCAAAGTGTGAGCAGGGACAATATCAGTATTACACTGACGCGCAAGGAGTTTCAGTTACTTTGGCTACTGGCCTCCAGAGCTGGCGAAATTATACCCAGAACGGTTATTGCGAGTGAAATTTGGGGAATCAACTTTGATAGTGATACCAATACGGTGGATGTCGCCATTCGCAGGCTCCGCGCAAAAGTTGATGATCCTTTTCCTGAAAAGCTAATTGCCACAATCCGTGGGATGGGATATTCGTTCGTAGCGGTAAAAAAATAATGAAAAGATTGTCTATAACCGTCCGTTTAACCTTGCTTTTTATATTGCTACTGTCTGTTGCTGGTGCTGGAATTGTCTGGACTCTCTATAATGGCCTGGCAAGTGAGTTGAAATGGCGCGATGATACAACACTCATTAACCGGACAGCACAGATCAAGCAGTTGTTAATTGATGGGGTAAATCCAGATACGTTACCTGTGTACTTTAACCGGATGATGGATGTTAGTCAGGATATCTTGATTATTCATGGTGATAGCATCAATAAAATTGTTAACCGGACAAATGTCAGTGATGGCATGTTAAATAACATACCTGCTAGTGAGACAATCAGCGCAGCTGGCATTTACAGAAGCATTATTAATGATACAGAGATAGATGCTTTACGAATTAATATTGATGAAGTTTCGCCATCATTAACGGTTACTGTGGCTAAATTGGCTTCAGCCAGACATAACATGCTTGAACAGTATAAAATCAATAGCATTATAATTTGCATTGTCGCCATTATACTGTGCTCAGTATTAAGTCCGCTGTTAATCCGAACGGGGTTACGAGAGATCAAAAAGTTGAGTGGTGTAACGGAAGCGCTGAATTATAACGATAGCCGGGAGCCTGTTGAGGTTAGCGCATTACCGAGAGAACTAAAACCTCTTGGGCAGGCGTTGAATAAAATGCATCATGCTTTAGTCAAAGATTTTGAGCGTCTAAGTCAATTTGCTGACGATCTCGCTCATGAACTTAGAACGCCAATTAATGCATTACTGGGTCAGAATCAGGTTACGCTCAGTCAAACCAGAAGTATCGCTGAATATCAAAAAACAATTGCCGGTAACATTGAAGAGCTGGAAAATATTTCGCGGTTAACAGAGAACATACTGTTTCTTGCCAGGGCAGATAAAAACAATGTTTTGGTGAAACTGGACTCGCTTTCTCTCAATAAGGAAGTCGAAAATTTGTTGGACTATCTTGAATATCTTTCAGACGAGAAAGAGATTTGCTTTAAGGTCGAGTGCAATCAGCAAATCTTTGCGGATAAAATTTTACTGCAACGAATGTTATCGAATCTTATTGTTAATGCCATTAGATATTCACCAGAAAAATCGCGTATTCATATAACCAGTTTTCTTGATACCAACGGATCTCTTAATATTGATATCGCCAGCCCTGGAACGAAAATTAATGAGCCTGAAAAACTCTTCCGTAGATTTTGGCGGGGAGATAATTCGCGTCATTCCGTAGGTCAGGGACTAGGCCTTTCTTTAGTCAAAGCGATTGCCGAATTACATGGGGGAAGTGCTACGTATCACTATCTCAATAAGCATAATGTGTTCCGGATTACGTTGCCGCAAAGAAATTAACATAGGGCTTCAGTACGCCATAAATTAACCGTGAAAAAACGCAGCCACGTCGTGAGTACTAACGCGGCCGCGATTGATTATGCGCTTACATTCAAACGTAACAGGGATTAACCCGCGTAAGCTGCCAGCATTTCCTGCGCCGCCAGTTTACCCAACGCATTCGCTGCAAAAGGACTGTCGCCGGTGAGAAGTTTACGGTCCTTATGTACTCGCCCGGTGATGTCGTCATTAATGATATTCATGCCCATTTTCTTCAGTTCTTCGCCGAAGTACCAGGTGAGATGACCCGGCATATAGCCAATCTCTGGCGTTTGTTTGTCTGCGGCGTCTGGGAATGCGCAAATGGAATAACCATTCAGTGGGTTATCGCCGTGGCGAAGCGCCAGAAAAGCCGCCGGGCCGTGGCAAAGGGAGATAACAAAACGGTCATTTTTGATTGCCCACTGTAAAGCGGCGGCTACGTCCTGGCTTTCAGGTAAACCAATAAGTGCGCCATGACCACCAGGAACAAAGATTGCTGCATATTCGCTATCAGCGTTGAGGCTGGCGACAACATCCGCGAGTTTCTTCGGATTGCGGAACAACGATTTATGCTGCTCAAAGAATGGCATTACTTTTTCATCTTTGTGCGGCATAGCCCAGTATTCAAACTTGGTCATCAGACCGGAAATGGTCGCCACTTCGAATTCGAAACCTGCAGCATGGAGATGATACAACGGCAGCAACGTTTCAATCGGATGGTTACCGGTCGAGAACAGCTTTCCGTTATCGGTCGGCAAATAACGTTCGTCCGCGGCGATCACCAGAATTTTATGTTTACCGCGATACGGTTTTGGATAGTCCACGCCATCAAGATCAGAGACAGGACTGGTATATTGGCTAAGCGAATATTCTGAAGGGAAGAATGCATTATCTTCAGCAATATCGACCTGCGGATTTTTACTTGTTTGAACAGTCATAGTGTATTCCTTATTGTTGCTTAGTTAGGGTAGTCACTATATTTGCGACTGAGCTGGTCGCTATTTTTAACCAGGCTAGAAAATTGAGTCAATATATCGAAAGCGGTAGTCGGCGGGTGTAAGTATGTAATGATGATGCTGCACTGGTGTTGAATATTATTCACGCCAAATTTTCCTTATTGAGCAACGTCGTCGCAAGTGGCCTCAATGATTTTAGACCATTATCAGAGGTACGGGGCGACGGGGAGAGATTTAGTGCTGTGGAATATTGTGGTGCTGATGAATATTTATATCCCGGATTGGTAGAGAAAAAGCTTATTTCATGCACTATTTTTGCAAATATTTCTATATGGGAGGCGGTTTTGTTGCAGATTAATTCATAAAGAAATGCATTTGGGTCTTGGCTGGAAGAGTCGCTGGTAGATGTTATTGTGCCAGCAGGGGCAGGGGCAGGGTAAGGTGCTGTATCGATATGCTTTGGCAATTGCGCGTGCCGCAGAGGGAGATAAAATGCCAATAAAAAAGCCTGAGTTCGATGAGGGACGAACTCAGGCTAGTGTTAAGTTTTACAGTAACACGCCGCGGCGCGTTGGCTGATTAGAACTGGTAGACTAAGCCCACAGCCACGATATCATCGGTAGCGATGCCGTTTTCTTTGTAGAAGTCGTCGTCGTTGTCCAGCAGGTTGATTTTGTAATCAACATAAGTGGACATGTTTTTGTTGAAGTAGTAGGTCATACCAATATCAACATATTTAACCAGATCTTTGTTGGTGTAATGATGATTACCCTGGCTGTCGAAGTTATCACTATTTACACCGCCTAAATCCTTACCTTTAGATTGCAGGTAAGCGATGGACGGGCGCAGACCGAAGTCGAACTGATACTGAGCTACAACTTCAAAGTTTTGGGTTTTGTTAGCGATGGCATCAGCATCACCGTAACCAGTCATGTTACGGGTTTCAGCATACATAGCTGCTAAGTAAACGTTATTAGCGTCGTATTTAGCACCAACGGTCCATGCTTCTGCTGTTTCACCGCCAGCAGTTGCATCGAAGCGATCTCCATAACGAGTGTTATGAGTACCTTTGTGAACCTGATTGTCGGTACGGTCAGAATTAGAATATGCAGCCCCCAGACTTAAACCGAAGTCGAAGTCATAGGAAGTAGACATACCGAAACCATCACCATTTTCTTGAGCAATGTCACGACCCTTACCCTTACCAGAACCTTCCTGACCGAATGGACCACCGTTTTCGTTATTACTTTGATATTGCAGAGCAAAGTTCAGGCCATCGACCTGACCAAAGAAGCCATTGTTACGGTAGGTTGCAACACCATTAGCACGACCGTTCATGAAGTTGTCAGCGCCAGCATAGGTATCGCCACCAAATTCTGGCAGCATATCGGTCCATGCTTCTACGTCATATACGACACCGTAGTTACGACCATAGTCGAAAGTACCATTCTGACCAAAGCCTAAACCTGCAAATGCCAGACGCGTTGCAGTATTACCTTTGTCGCTTTCAGTACCGTTTGCGCCAATGTTAAATTCCCACTGACCGTAACCAGTGAATTGATCAGCGATCTGAGTTTCACCTTTGAAACCGATACGGGCATATGACTTGTCGCCATCGCTGCCAGCATCATCAGAGAAGTAGTGCAGGCCCGCTACTTTTCCGTACAAATCCAGTTTATTACCATCTTTATTATAGACTTCAGCCGCATTTGCTGCGCCAGCAACTAATAACGCCGGGACCAGCATTGCCAGAACTTTTCTTTTCATTATGTATTCCCTTGTGATTATAATCTTCATGAATATATCAATAAGTGCCGTTATCCAAAAAAAAAGCACATTTGGATACTATTCTATGAAGTTCATTTTATTTTAAAGATTACATGTAACAAATGTATTTAAAAGATTTCAAAATATTTCTAATCTATTTAATATAATTCAAAATTATGAATTCTAAATATAAGCATTCATGAAAATTATAAATGTATATCAATATGTTATGAGTTGAATGGAAAGATAGGGAGTATAAATGATTGTTGCGCCAAACGGCAGGCGTGATCACGCGCACATTAATGAAGGTATAAAAAAAAGCCGGCATCATGCCGGCCCAAAAATATAAACAAGACGATAAAAGGCTAATAACGAGGTTATCATGACACAGAAATCAAAAAAGGTATAATTGTATTCAGTGCTAATATATTGTTTGGGTGAATTAATAAAACTATTACCAAGGATATAAATAAATCTTTATTGCTGTTTTTCCAGTAATTATTGCCGTTGCGCAAAATTTATCTATTTGTTCAAAAAATGAGTGAGTCTTGACTGGCTCATCTAATGTGGAAAAATGTGACTTTTATCACATAATAGTACTAAGTCTGAATTTTCCGGGTTATCTCAAAATGGAATACGGTTCGACAAAGATGGAAGAGAGACTCTCTCGCAGCCCTGGCGGCAAACTGGCTTTGTGGGCTTTCTATACATGGTGTGGCTATTTTGTCTGGGCAATGGCGCGTTACATCTGGGTGATGAGCCGGATCCCCGATGCCCCCGTGTCGGGATTTGAAAGCGATTTAGGCTCTACCGCCGGAAAGTGGTTAGGGGCACTGGTCGGATTTTTATTTATGGCTCTGGTCGGGGCATTGTTAGGCAGCATTGCCTGGTACACCCGACCTCGTCCCGCACGTAGCAGACGCTATGAATAAAAACTGCTAAGGTGGCGACTCTTTGGCAACGGAGCGCGTATGGACTTACAACACTGGCAGGCAGAGTTCGAAAACTGGTTGAAAAACCATCATCAGCACCAGGACGCGGCCCATGACGTGTGTCATTTTCGCCGCGTCTGGGCTACGGCACAGAAGCTGGCGGCAGATGATGACGTCGATATGCTGGTGATTTTAACGGCCTGTTATTTTCACGATATTGTGAGCCTGGCGAAAAATCATCCGCAACGGCAGCATTCTTCAATCCTGGCGGCAGAAGAGACGCGTCGCCTGCTCCGTGAAGAGTTCGTGCAATTTCCGGCGGAGAAAATCGAGGCCGTTTGTCATGCCATTGCCGCTCACAGTTTCAGCGCGCAAATCGCCCCCTTAACAATGGAAGCTAAAATCGTCCAGGATGCGGATCGGCTGGAAGCCCTGGGGGCGATTGGCCTGGCGCGCGTGTTTGCCGTTTCAGGGGCATTGGGCGTGGCGCTGTTTGATGGCGAAGATCCGCTCGCACAGCATCGCCCGCTTGATGATAAACGCTACGCGCTGGATCATTTCCAGACTAAGTTGCTGAAGCTACCGCAAACCATGCAAACCGTAAGAGGCAAGCAGCTGGCGCAGCACAACGCGCATTTTTTAGTCGAGTTTATGGCGAAGCTCAGTGCCGAACTGGCGGGGGAGAATGAAGGTGTCGATCACAAGGTGATAGATGCGTTTTCACCCGCGGGATAAGCGCGTGGCCCTAAATGGCTGTAATTATGTTAACCTGTCGGCCATCTCAGATGGCCGGTTAAATCTATGCAGGAAAATATATCAGTAACCGATTCATACAGCACCGGGAATGCCGCACAGGCAATGCTGGAGAAACTGCTGCAAATTTATGATGTTAAAACGCTGGTGGCGCAGCTTAATGGTGTGGGTGAGAATCACTGGAGCGCGGCAATTTTAAAACGTGCGCTGGCGAATGACTCGGCATGGCATCGTTTAAGTGAGAAAGAGTTCGCCCATCTGCAAACGTTGTTACCCAAACCACCGGCACATCATCCGCATTATGCGTTTCGCTTTATCGATCTATTTGCCGGAATTGGCGGCATCCGTCGCGGTTTTGAATCGATTGGCGGACAGTGCGTGTTTACCAGCGAATGGAACAAACATGCGGTACGCACTTATAAAGCCAATCATTATTGCGACCCGGCGACGCATCATTTTAATGAAGATATCCGCGACATCACCCTCAGCCATAAAGAAGGCGTGAGTGATGAGGCGGCGGCGGAACATATTCGTCAACACATTCCTGAACACGATGTTTTACTGGCCGGTTTCCCTTGTCAGCCATTTTCGCTGGCTGGCGTATCGAAAAAGAACTCGCTCGGGCGGGCGCACGGTTTTGCCTGCGATACCCAGGGCACGCTGTTTTTTGATGTGGTGCGCATTATCGACGCGCGTCGTCCGGCGATGTTTGTGCTCGAAAACGTCAAAAACCTGAAAAGTCACGACCAGGGTAAAACGTTCCGCATCATCATGCAGACGCTGGACGAACTGGGCTATGACGTGGCTGATGCAGAAGATAACGGGCCGGACGATCCGAAAATCATCGACGGCAAACATTTTCTGCCGCAGCACCGTGAACGCATCGTGCTGGTGGGTTTTCGTCGCGATCTGAATCTGAAAGCCGATTTTACCCTGCGTGATATCAGCGAATGTTTCCCTGCGCAGCGAGTGACGCTGGCGCAGCTGCTGGACCCGATGGTCGAGGCGAAATATATCCTGACGCCGGTGCTGTGGAAGTACCTCTATCGTTATGCGAAAAAACATCAGGCGCGCGGTAACGGCTTCGGTTATGGAATGGTTTATCCGAACAATCCGCAAAGCGTCACGCGTACGCTGTCTGCGCGTTATTACAAAGATGGCGCGGAAATTTTAATCGATCGCGGCTGGGATATGGCCACGGGTGAGAAAGACTTTGACGATCCGCTGAATCAGCAACATCGTCCACGTCGGTTAACGCCTCGGGAATGCGCGCGCTTAATGGGTTTTGAAGCGCCGGGAGAAGCGAAATTCCGCATTCCGGTTTCGGACACTCAGGCCTATCGCCAGTTCGGTAACTCGGTGGTCGTGCCGGTCTTTGCCGCGGTGGCAAAACTGCTTGAGCCAAAAATCAAACAGGCGGTGGCGTTGCGTCAGCAAGAGGCACAACATGGCCGACGTTCACGATAAGGCCACTCACAGCAAAAATATGCGCGCGATTGCCACGCGTGATACGGCGATTGAGAAGCGCCTCGCCAGTCTGTTAACCGGGCAGGGCCTGGCGTTTCACGTTCAGGACGCCAGTCTGCCCGGACGCCCGGATTTTGTCGTTGATGAATATCGCTGCGTGATATTTACCCATGGCTGCTTCTGGCATCATCATCACTGCTATCTGTTTAAAGTGCCTGCGACTCGAACCGAGTTCTGGCTGGAGAAGATAGGTAAAAATGTTGAGCGCGATCGCCGCGATATCAGTCGCTTGCAGGAACTCGGCTGGCGCGTATTGATTGTCTGGGAGTGCGCATTACGTGGGCGCGAGAAGCTGACGGATGAAGCGCTTAGCGAGCGTCTGGAAGAGTGGATCTGCGGCGAAGGTGCCAGCGCGCAGATCGACACGCAGGGGATTCATTTACTCGCTTGATGCGTCCTGAATAACTGGCGCAACTACGGGTTTTGCCGGAAAGAGATATTTTCCCAACGTGACCAGTACCACCGCGAAGACAATTACGCCGAGCGCCAGCCATTCAATCTTCGACAACGTCTCTCCGCCCAGTCCCGTACCCAGCAAGACCGCGACCACCGGGTTAACGTAAGCGTAGCTGGTGGCGAGAGCCGGACTGACATTACGGATTAAATACATATAAGCGTTGATGGCGATAATCGAACCAAACAGCGCCAGATAGCCGACCGCAAGGAAGCCTGAAAGGGAAGGGAGCGCCGTCAGTTTTTCACCCGCAATCATCGACGCGATCATTAACACCACGCCTGCCGCCAGCATCTCAATCGCACCCGCCATCATCCCTACAGGTAAGGTAATGCGCGAGCCATAAACTGAGCCAAACGCCCAGCTAATCGAGCCAATTAAAATCAGAATCGCGCCCCACGGATTGCCGCTTAAATTTCCACCGCTATTGAGCATGATGATTCCGGCAAGCCCAATGGCAATACCCACCCATTCCAGTTTGCGCGTTTTAATGCCAAACAGGCGGCTGAAGCACAGGGTAAAGAGGGGCACGGTTGCAACCACTACGGCGGCGATGCCGGAAGGAACATTTTGATGTTCGGCAACCGTCACCATGCCATTACCGACAGCCAGCAATAACAGGCCAATCAGCGCGGCATTGAGCAACGGACGTAGCGGGGGGAGCTTGTGTCCGCGCAGTAGCAAAAATGCCAGCAATAAAATACCGGCTGCCAGGAATCGAACGCCTGCCATCATTAACGGAGGCCAGCTTTCCACGCCAATTCGAATGACAAAATAGGTTGAGCCCCAAATGATATACAACGCAAACAGCGCGCCAAAAAGCGGTAATAACTGGCGGAAACGCATAATCCCTCACGGTGGAAATAAAAAGGTGGTTCATAGTAAACGTGAAAATCATTCTGCTGGCGAGAGATATAATTGCACTTGATTGTTAAAAAAATGTTGACCTGTGAAGCAAGTATCAGAGCTGCCGTTTTTGCTTCATACTTACACCCTTCAACAATAAAAATGAGAGGGAATGCTTTTGGCCGGGAGTAGTTTACTGACGTTGCTCGATGATATCGCCACACTGCTGGACGATATCTCCGTGATGGGCAAACTGGCGGCGAAGAAAACCGCCGGTGTATTAGGGGATGACTTATCGCTCAATGCGCAACAAGTTTCAGGCGTGCGGGCCAACCGGGAACTTCCCGTGGTCTGGGGCGTGGCGAAAGGATCGCTGATCAATAAAGTGATTCTGGTGCCACTGGCGCTGATTATCAGTGCGTTTATCCCGTGGGCGATTACGCCATTGTTGATGATCGGTGGCGCGTTTCTCTGCTTTGAAGGGGTAGAGAAAGTGCTGCATATGCTGGAGGCGCGTAAACATAAGGAAGATCCGGCGCAGAGCCAGCAGCGTCTGGAGAAGCTGGCGGCACAGGATCCGCTGAAGTTTGAAAAGGACAAAATAAAAGGGGCGATTCGTACCGATTTTATATTGTCTGCGGAAATCGTCGCCATCACGCTGGGGATTGTGGCTGAAGCGCCGTTGCTTAATCAGGTGCTGGTGCTTTCAGGCATCGCGCTGGTAGTGACCGTGGGCGTCTACGGTCTGGTAGGGGTTATCGTTAAGATTGATGACCTGGGGTATTGGCTGGCGGAAAAATCCAGCGCGCTGATGCAGGCATTAGGTAAAGGATTATTGATTATCGCGCCCTGGCTGATGAAAGCGTTATCGATTGTCGGCACGCTGGCGATGTTCCTCGTCGGCGGTGGGATTGTGGTACATGGTATTGCGCCGCTGCATCACGCGATTGAACATTTCGCCGGGCAGCAAAGTGCGGTGGTGGCGATGATATTACCGACTGTTATAAATCTGATTCTTGGATTTATCATCGGCGGCATCGTGGTGCTGGGAGTGAAAGCCGTAGCGAAAATGCGCGGTCAGGCACATTAATACTCGCACAGGCTATTATGCAAAATTCGCCATCTTCAACTAAGGTGAACAAGTTTCACTCGAAAAAAGGAGGCGAGTATGAGCTTTATGGTTAGTGAGGAAGTTACGGTTAAAGAGGGCGGCCCGCGGATGATTGTCACTGGATACTCCAGCGGTATGGTTGAGTGTCGTTGGTATGACGGTTACGGGGTCAAGCGGGAAGCTTTTCATGAAACCGAGCTTGTTCCGGGGGAGGGGAGTCGTTCTGCGGAAGAAGTTTGAAAGGGTATCATTAAGACCAGGCCGGATCACATCCGGCCTGGTGTGCCAATGCCTGAAATGAATGATAGTCGCGTCTTATCATGCCACCATTATAAAATTATCGCTGTTTTGCGGTACGCTATCGCCAGGTTATGCCAGAATCATAAAAAAGCAGGTGGGGAGTCGTCAGGGTGCAGCACGAGACAAAAATGGAAAACCAGAGCTGGTTGAAAAAACTCGCACGCCGCCTGGGGCCTGGTCATATCGTTAATCTCTGCTTTATCGTGGTATTGCTTTTTTCCACCTTGCTGACCTGGCGTGAAGTGGTAGTGCTGGAAGATGCCTATATCTCCAGCCAGCGTAATCATCTGGAAAACGTAGCCAACGCGCTCGATAAGCATTTGCAGTATAACGTCGACAAACTGATCTTTTTGCGTAATGGCATGCGCGAAGCTCTCGTAGCGCCACTGGATTTCACCTCTCTGCGTGATGCTGTAACCGAGTTCGAACAGCATCGCGACGAGCACGCCTGGCAAATCGAACTCAACCGACGGCGCACCCTGCCAGTCAATGGCGTGTCGGATGCATTAGTCAGCGAGGGGAATCTCCTGTCTCGCGAAAATGAAAGCCTCGACAATGAAATTACCGCTGCACTGGAAGTTGGTTACTTGCTGCGACTGGCGCACAACTCCTCGTCGATGGTTGAACAGGCGATGTATGTCTCGCGTGCCGGATTTTACGTTTCGACGCAGCCGACCTTGTTTACGCGCAATGTTCCAACGCGTTATTACGGCTATGTCACCCAACCCTGGTTTATTGGCCATTCACAACGAGAAAATCGTCACCGCGCGGTACGCTGGTTCACTTCGCAACCGGAACACGCCAGCAATACTGAACCGCAGGTTACCGTCAGTGTTCCGGTAGACAGTAATAACTACTGGTATGGCGTGCTGGGGATGAGTATTCCCGTGCGTACTATGCAGCAATTTTTAAGAAACGCCATCGATAAAAACCTCGATGGTGAGTATCAGCTCTATGACAGTAAGCTGAGATTTTTGACCTCTTCCAATCCTGACCATCCAACAGGGAATATTTTTGATCCTCGTGAACTGGCCTTGCTGGCGCAGGCAATGGAACATGACACGCGGGGCGGCATTCGTATGGACAGTCGCTATGTTAGCTGGGAACGTCTGGACCATTTCGACGGTGTGCTGGTGCGCGTCCATACGTTAAGCGAAGGCGTGCGCGGCGATTTCGGCAGTATCAGCATTGCATTAACCCTGCTGTGGGCGCTCTTTACCACCATGTTACTCATCTCTTGGTATGTGATTCGCCGGATGGTCAGCAACATGTATGTTCTGCAAAGCTCGTTGCAGTGGCAGGCGTGGCACGACACCTTAACGCGTTTATATAACCGTGGCGCACTGTTCGAAAAAGCCCGTCCGCTCGCGAAATTGTGTCAGACGCACCAACATCCTTTTTCTGTCATTCAGGTCGATCTTGACCATTTTAAAGCGATTAATGACCGCTTTGGTCATCAGGCGGGCGACCGTGTTCTTTCTCATGCTGCCGGATTAATTAGCAGTTCCTTGCGTGCGCAGGACGTTGCCGGGCGGGTCGGTGGTGAGGAGTTTTGTGTGATTCTGCCAGGCGCGAGTCTGACGGAGGCTGCGGAAGTCGCAGAACGTATTCGCCTGAAGTTAAATGAAAAAGAGATGTTGATTGCTAAGAGTACGACGATACGCATCAGTGCCTCGCTGGGGGTAAGTAGCAGCGAGGAAACCGGTGATTATGATTTTGAACAACTCCAGTCACTGGCCGACCGTCGGCTTTATCTCGCTAAACAGGCTGGGCGTAATCGGGTATTCGCGAGCGATAACGCTTAACGGGCGGAGAAAAAATGGTCCAGCCCTTCACGCCATCCTTCCGGTCCTTCACGCTGCGTTCGCCAGACGCGGGCCGGATCCTCATCATGCAGATGCACCCCTTCACGGTTCAGCCCTTTCACAATCACCGCGTAATCCATTACCTCCAGTAAGGGCGCATCGTTTGGCCCATCGCCCAGGCCAAGTGTGGTTGGGCGTTTGCCTGACAATTGTTGATAGGTCGCGATAATCCAGTTGGCAGCCTGATCTTTTCCGGCAGAGGCATCCAGGACGTGCCAGAAGCGCGCACCTTGCATAAACTGTAAGCCCAGTTCGTTCAGACGAGCGGTAAATTGTGCCATACGCTCGTCACTGTCGCGCCAGATTAGCGTTACCGACGCCTCATGAAGCTGCGTCAGCGCCGCCTGGCTACGGCTTAATCCCGTCCATTCGGCGATGGTTGCATCGTCGACATCATCAAAAGTCGTGAATTTAAAATGTTCTTTCTCGCGTAGCGTATTTAAAACCTGGCTGATTTCGCCATGGCTAATACCTGAGATGATGCGTGGAAAACCGTCTATATCCTGCCATTGCTCAGCAAGCTGGATCACTGCGCCATTTTCGGCAATCAGCGGTAAACCTTGTAGCCCCAACGTTTTTTGCAAGTACAGCATTTCCGCTGATGTTTTACTGCTACAGAGAATGACGGGAACATTTGCTTCGCGTAAACGGATGAGCCAGGGGGCTGCCGGTTGCCAGTCATAACTATGACTGTCCAGCAGGGTGCCATCAAGATCGCTAAAAACCAGTAGTGGTTGTTGAATTGAAAACATAGTCGCGCAGTACTCCCCTTACCAGGATGATTCTCAAAACAGCACAAATTATCAAAGATGATTTTTTTCGGGAGCGATCCCGCTGATGCCAGAGCCACCAAGGGGTGACGTGCGTCACATTTCTATTCATAAGTAGCGTTAATCATTCATATGGCGAATATTTTCTTGTCAGCGAAAAAAATTGCGGATAAGGTGATGAACACATCAGATTTCCTGGTGTAACGAATTTTTTAAGTGCTTCTTGCTTAAGCAAGTTTCATCCCGACCCCCTCAGGGTCGGGATTTTTTTATTGTGCATTCAACGATTCACTTCAGAGACGCTGAAGTCATGAATATCCAGTTCGAAGGCATCCGCCAATTCACGCCATGTATGATATTCACGTCCATCGACGCTAACGTGTTCAGAATCGTTCTGGCTGCGATGAACTTCGCTTTCGCTAATTTCATTGATCGCCGCCAGCAGGGCATCGACATCGACGCTGACCTCACGTTTTGCGGTATCGCTGTACTCTTTTGCGGTTTTCATCATCTTTCCTCGCAACCGTTACTCTGTTGTTGCCGCCAGTCGTTAAGTCCGCCTGGCATCTCTTAAGTATAGACCGTCGAGAAAATCAGCACTCGCGCGCGCCTGGCGCTGCCAGAAAAACGAAATTGTTCTACACTGGCACAAAGCCACAGGAGGAAAACGATGAAGGTGAATGATCGGGTAACAGTCAAAACGGATGGCGGTCCGCGTCGTCCTGGCGTGGTACTGGCAGTTGAGGAGTTTAGTGAAGGCACAATGTACCTGGTTTCGCTGGAAGACTACCCGCTCGGCATCTGGTTCTTTAATGAAGCAGGGCATCAGGACGGTATCTTTGTGGAGAAAGCAGAGTAATCTTATTCAGCCTGACTGGTGGGAAACCACCAGTCAGAATGTGTTAGCGCATGTTGACAAAAATACCATTAGTCACATTATCCGTCAGTCGGACGACATGGTAGATAACCTGTTTATTATGCGTTTTGATCTTACGTTTAATATTACCTTTATGCGATGAAACGGTCTTGGCTTTGATATTCATTTGGTCAGAGATTTGAATGGTTCCCTGACCTGCCATCCACATTCGCAACATACTCGATTCGGTTCGGCTCAATGATAACGTCGGCATATTTAAAAAAGAGGTTATCGTTGTCTCTTTTTTCAGAATATCGCCAAGGATATCGTCGAGAGATTCCGGTTTAATCGATTTAGAACTGATCAATAAATTTTTTCTGACCAATAGATATTCATCAAAATGAACATTGGCAATTGCCATAAAAACGATAAATAACGTATTGGGATGTTGATTAATGATGTGCTTGATGCGCTGACTGTTAGAAGCATCATGGATGAAACAGTCCTCATTAATAAACACCACTGAAGGGCGCTGTGAATCACAAGCTATGGCAAGGTCATCAACGGTTTCAATGTCGTTGATTTCTCTTTTTTTAACCCCTCTACTCAACAGATACCCGGTTAAACCTAGTCGGGTGTAACTACATAAATCCATAATAATCGTTGACATGGCATACCCTCACTCAATGCGTAACGATAATTCCCCTTACCTGAATATTTCATCATGACTAAACGGAACAACATGGGTCACCTAATGCGCCACTCTCGCGATTTTTCAGGCGGACTTACTATCCCGTAAAGTGTTGTATAATTTGCCTGGAATTGTCTTAAAGTAAAGTAAATGTTGCGATATGTGAGTGAGCTTAAAACAAATATTTCGCCGCAGGAGTATCCTGGAAGATGTTCGTAGGTATTATTTTTCGGATAATCCTTAGGATAACATGATAAACGTTACGGAATTATATTAATGGCAATTCACTAATAATATCAGCCAGCAAATTAAACATCTCACTGAATAAATGTTCGCAAAAAGGCGCAATTAACGGCATTAATGCCGCCATTAAAGAGATACCGACAGTCAGAGTTAATGGAAATCCAATAACAAAAATGGATAATTGCGGGGCCATACGATTAAGTAAGCCTAATGCCAGATTCAGGGTCAGCAGCAGAGTAATGAGCGGTAATGCCAGCATCAGCCCGTTAAGGAAAATCAAACTCCCTGCTTTGGTGAGTGCCAGAAACGCATTGCTGTTCAACGGTTCGCCACCAATCGGCAGGGTGTGAAAGGTATCGACCAGCAGTGAAATCAACCATAAATGACCGTTAAATGTCAGGAACAGCAGTAACGCCAGCATATCCATGATACGCGCTAAAACGGGCATATTAAGATGGCTGGCCGGATCGACAAATGTCGCAAATGACAGCCCCATTTGCAGACCGATAATTTCGCCAGCGGTTCGCACAGCGGCAAAGGCAAATTGCATGGTAAAACCAAGCGCAATGCCGATCAGGATCTGCTGCACGGCCAGCCACAGAGCAAAGAACGAAAAAACAGGAACATCGTTGGCAGGTAATGATGGGGCAATGGCGAACGTGATCATCATTGCCAGACCCAGTTTTACCCGTTTCGGTACGCTGCGTTCGCTCAGAATCGGCGCGGTGGAGATCAGCGCCAGCACGCGCAGTAACGGCCAGAAGTACAGGCTTAACCAGGATAGCCATTGTTCGCTTGTCACCTGCAACATAGTACGGCTACCCGATGATATACGGCAGGTTAGTGAACAAGGTGCGGACGTAATCCAGCAACAGATTGAGCATCCACGGTCCGGCAATAATAATGGCGATAAATACGGCGATGATTTTCGGAATAAACGACAGCGTCATTTCGTTAATCTGCGTGGCGGCCTGCAAAATACTGATGATAAGGCCCGTGACCAGCGCTACCAACAATAGCGGGGCAGCCAGTGCCAGCGCGACTTTCATCGCTTCAGTCCCCATCATCATGACCGATTCAGGTGTCATTTTGCCTCTCTAGCTGTAAAAGCTCTGCGCCAGCGAACCGACCAGCAATTGCCAGCCATCCACCAGTACAAACAGCATCAGTTTAAAGGGCAGAGCAATGGTGGCGGGGGGAACCATCATCATCCCCAATGCCATCAACACGCTGGCTATCACCAGGTCGATAATCAAAAAAGGGATGAAAATCGTGAAGCCTATCTGAAATGCGGTTTTCAACTCGCTGGTCACGTAGGCCGGGAGCAAAATGCGCATCGGCACGGCTTCAGGTCCCTGCAACGGGCCAGTATTCGCCAGTCTGGCAAACAACCCTAAATCCGCCTCACGGGTCTGACGCAGCATAAACTCACGCAGCGGCTGCGCCCCTTTTTCCAGCGCCTCCTGCATTGATATTTTCTCTTCGCTGAATGGCTGGTACGCATCGACATAAATTTTGTCGATCACCGGTGACATAATAAAAAAGGTCAAAAACAGTGCCAGCCCCAGCAATACCTGGTTAGGTGGCGCGGAGGGTGTTCCCAGCGCGTTACGCAATAAACCAAAAACAATGATGATGCGGGTGAAACTGGTCATCATCAGTAAAATTGCCGGAATAAACGTCAACGAGGTGATGAACACCAGCGTCTGCACCGGGAGCGACCAGCTTTGTCCACCGCCAGGCAGCGGCTGGCTGGTGATACCCGGCAGTTGCGCGAAGGCGAGGGGCGTAATCAGCCAGAGAAGTACAGGGGCGACAGACAATAAACGACGCATCAGGATCTCCCGCTACGCTTAAGCAAATTTTTCATGACCGACTGAAAATCGGTCTGCGGTATCTCTTCCGTTGGTGCAGAAGGGGGAAGTTTATGCAGCAGATTGATTTGCCCTGCGGTAACGCCGAGCACCAGCCGTGCATCATCCACATCGACCACCACAACCCGTTCACGCGCGCCCAGCGAAGCACTGGCGCTAATTTTCAGACCGTTAACGCCAGTGCGTTTAGGGGCAAATCCCAACCGTTTTACCAGCCAGGCAGCAGCGAGGATCAGGGCAATAATGGCGATGAGTGCGCCGCTCACCTGCAGCAGTGGCGCAGCAGAAACTGGCGCGGAAGATTGCACAGTAGCGTGGTTATTCATCACTAACGGCTCAGGCGGCGCATTCGCTCAGACGGAGTAATGATATCGGTGATCCGCACGCCATATTTATCGGCAACGACCACCACTTCGCCCTGGGCGATTAAATAACCGTTGATCAGAATATCCAGTGGTTCGCCCGCCAGACCGTCCAGCGCCACGACGGACCCTTGCGTCAGACGCAACAGCTCTTTGATGGTCATCCGCGTACGGCCCAGTTCGACGGTCAGCTTGACCGGAATATCCATAATCAGGTCGATATCCTGCAACGTTCCGCTGACATCACCACCGCCAAATTGCTGGAACACCGCGTCGGCAGCGCTTTTGCTGCTGGTTGATTTTTGTTCGCTCAACGCTTCAGCCCACAGATCGTCCATTGCGCCGTTGTTGTCATCGGCCGGATTATTCATGTCACTCATTTGGGCTGTTCCTCGTTCAGAGAATTTAAAATCGGGTTAATCAAATGTTCTATCCGTAACGCATACTGACCGTTGAGGGTGCCGTACTGACTGGTCAGCACCGGGACGCCGTCAACATGGGCGATGATGCGATCGGGTTTTTCTATCGGCAGGACTTCGCCGGGTTTCAGTTTTAAAATCTGCGACAGGCGTAGCGAGATATCGGCAAAGTTGGCGACCAACTCCAGCTGTGAATGCTGCACCTGGCGCACCAGGTTATCGCGCCAGTTCTGATCTTCATTACGCGAGTTTTCCAGCGGCGGGTTAACCAACAATTCCCGTAGCGGCTCGATCATGCTGAATGGCAGGCAGATATTAAATTCGCCGGTCAGGTTGCCAATCTCCACATGGAACGGCGTGTTAACCACAATGTCGTTCGGCGAGGTGGTGATATTGGTAAATTTCACCTGCATTTCCGAACGCACGTACTCAACTTCCAGCGGATTAATCGCCTTCCATGCGTCGCTATAGCCTTCAAGCGCCAGTTTCAACATGCGGTTGATGACGCGCTGTTCGGTATGGGTAAACTCGCGACCTTCCACTTTGGTCGGGAAGCGTCCATCGCCGCCAAACAGGTTATCCACGGCGATAAACACCAGACTCGGTGAGAACACCACCAGCCCAGTGCCGCGCAGCGGTTTCAGATGGATAAGGTTCAGGTTGGTCGGCACCGGCAGGTTGCGGGCAAATTCATGGTACGGCTGAATGCGGATGGCCCCGACGGTTATATCCGGGCTACGACGCAGCAGGTTGAACAGCCCCATACGAAAATGGCGGGCAAAGCGCTCATTAATGATTTCCAGCGCCTGCAAACGTTCGCGCACAACCCGTCGTTGGGTATTCGGATCGTACGGACGAATGTCACTTTCGCCGCTAACACTGGCTGTCGGTTCGTCTTTGACTTCACTGTCACCATTCAACAGCGCATCAATTTCAGCTTGAGAAAGAATACTATCGCCCATGTCGTTATCGCAGAATAAAAGCGGTATACAGCACGTCGGTGACATCCTGTTTCGGTTGCCCGGCAACAAGCGGGGTGGAAAGTGTGGTTTTAATCTCGGCAATCAGGTTTTTCTTGCCTTCTTCTGTCGCCAGTACGGCAGCATCCTGACGCGAAAACAGTAACAGCAAGCGACTACGGACTTCCGGCAAATACTCACTCAGCCGCGAGCGGGTAGCTTCATCTTTCAGGCGCAGGGTTATGCCGATATAAAGCACGCGATCCGCATCGCCCAAATTGACCGTGAAGGTATCCAGCGCATAGAAGACCGGTGAGGGCACGACGCGTTGCTGCGCTTTGTCGTCAGCGGCAACCTGATGCGAATGCCAGTAGCTGTAACCTGCGCTGGCACAGGCCGCGAGGGTAATGAATACCAGAATCGGGATCCAAAGCGATCGCTTGCTTTTCTTGCTTATCGCGTAATCAGTCATGTGTTGCGGTCTTCCTGTGTCGCTACTGCTTATCGGCTAATTATCCTGCGTCTTGAGCGCAACAAAGCGGGGAAAAGACGCGGATTACGGTGCTACCTCTGACGTTAGGCGAAAATATCAACGCCGCTGTTGCCTGTTACACGCCCTTGTATAGAGACGGGAACCGGAAGCGTATCGTCGTCTTCCCCCGCCAGAGGTTCATGGTTTGCTGTGCGTTGGCTTTGCTGTTGCTGGGAAGCAGCCTGCTGCTGACCACTAAAGCTTTCGCCACTGATGTTGCTTTGCCCTAACTGAATGCCACTTTCGGCCAGCTGCGTACGCAGTACCGGCAGCGCTGCTTCCAGGGCGGCGCGTACGTGCTGATGCGGTGAAACCATCTGGATTTGCGCCTGGTTATCATCCACTTTGAGGGAGATTTGCACTTCACCTAAATCCTGTGGGTGCAGACGCAACTCTGCACTTTGTTGCCCCTGGCGGGTGAACAGCGAAATATGCTGGCTTAATGATTGTTGCCATTCGTGAGAACCCAGCGGTGCACTCAAGACAGGCGCGGCGACGGTGGGCAGTGGCTGTGTCTGGTGTGGAGTGATTAGCGGGCTGGCGGCAGCGGTCACCGGTGAAGGTGTGCTGATGACTTCCGCTTTACTCTGGGCTTCTGCTACCAGCGGTGTTAATGGCTGAGCTGGTGTGCCGGGGGCATCATCAGGCTGTGCTGTTGTGAGTTGCGCAGAAGTCAGTTTTGTGAAGAGCGTTGGTTTCTCTGTCGGTAACACGGTTGACGGCGCATCAGTCACTTTGGGCGTATTGTCAAAACCCGGCAACATCGCAAAAAGGGCACTCAGGCTTGCGGTGACGTCTTCATTCAGATCATCCGCTTTTTCGTCTTTTGCCGTATTGTTGCCAGCCACCGCAGCCAACGTCATCGTCTGAGCGGTGGTTAACGGTGTTGATGTGGATTGTTCGTCGTTGATGACAGGCAGTGTTTCATCCACGGGGATCAGTAAATCCGCTTGTTGCGCGTCGGAAACAATATCGCTGACCAGCGGCTCGCCTTTTGTCGTGGGCTTATCTGTTGCCACCAACTGGGGGGCTGCTTTGTCGGTTGTTGTCTCGCCTGCTAATGCTTCGCTCAACAACGCGAGAAAATCTTGTGCAGTATCGCTGGCTTTGCCGCCAGGCAATGTGGTGGTGTCAACGTCGGCGGTAATCAAGGGCGCTAAGCGAATCATTCAGGTTTCCTCATGGCGGCGCGCTGGGCGAACTCATCCATCTTTTTCTGATCGAGGCGGTTTTCTGCAAGCAGTGCCGCCGTGGATTGCCGTTCCTGCAGTGTCTGCCAGGCCTGCAAACGTTGTTTCTTTTCTCGCCAGCTGTTCAGGGCAATGTCAACTTTCTGCGTCCACTGATTAAGTTGCTGGCGATGCTGAGTAATGGCTTTTTCCAGCGTCTGGATAAACTGCTGATAGTTGATCCAGCGGTTGCTGGTCATCCCGGCACTCATATCGCTGTTGAGGTTATTGCGATATTCATTCTGATAATCGATCAGCATTTTGAGCTGTTCTTCCGCCTGCTGACACCCGCGACGCATTTCACCCAGCAGGCGCGCGGCATCCTCTACCTCTTTTTCTGCCAGATCTTTCAGGGTCGCCAGCGCGCCATGTTCTGCCATCTGCCGTTATCTCCTGGGTTATGACACTGTCGGGAAAATACGCTCCAGCCCCTGGAGAGACGCTTCCCAGTCCGCACGTTCAAAAATGCCTTGTTGTAAATAGCCCTCCAGCTGCGGCCACAGGGCGATGGCTTTATCGAGCATCGGATCGCTGCCTTTGGCATACGCGCCGACGCTAACCAGATCGCGGTTACGCTGAAAACTCGACAACAGCTGTTTAAAGGTGCGCACTCGCGCGTAATGTTGCTCACTGATCAACGCCGTCATTGCGCGGCTGATCGACGCTTCAATATCGATAGCCGGATAGTGCCCGGCTTCCGCCAGTCGGCGAGAGAGCACAATGTGGCCGTCGAGGATTGCCCGCGCGGAGTCGGCAATCGGATCCTGCTGGTCATCGCCTTCAGTGAGCACGGTATAAAATGCAGTAATCGATCCGCCGCCGCTAATGCCATTTCCGGCACGCTCGACCAGTGCCGGTAATTTGGCAAACACCGACGGTGGATAACCTTTGGTGGCGGGTGGTTCGCCAATCGCCAGCGCAATTTCACGCTGGGCCATCGCGTAGCGGGTGAGGGAGTCCATAATCAGCAACACATGCTGACCACGATCGCGAAAATCTTCGGCAATGCGCGTGGCATAGGCGGCACCCTGCATTCGCAGGAGCGGAGAAACATCCGCCGGAGCGGCAATCACCACTGAGCGTGCACGCCCTTCGGCACCGAGGATGTTCTCAATAAAATCTTTTACTTCGCGCCCACGTTCACCAATCAAACCCACGACAATGACATCGGCGCGGGTGTAACGTGCCATCATCCCCAGCAGCACACTTTTACCAACGCCGGACCCGGCAAACAGCCCCATACGCTGCCCGCGCCCGACGGTAAGCAGGGCATTGATTGGGCGCACGCCGGTGTCCAGCACATGTTCAATCGGTGTACGTTGCAACGGGTTAAATGGTGGGGTAATCAGCGCACCGGTTTCCGTCGTATCGGGGGAGGGGAGGCCATCGAGCGGTTTACCGCTGCCGTCCAGAACGCGACCTAATAACGCCGGACCGAGCGGCAACTGTTTGCCGCTTTGCAGCCCTTCTGCCGAAATGTTTTTGGCATATACACGCGCGCCGGGCAGGACACCTTCGACTTCCTCCAGCGGCATTAAAAACAGCCGTTGACCGTTAAAGCCAACGACTTCGCTTTCTACTTCGTGCGTTTCGCTGCCGTTCTGGCGTTCAATGACACAGGTTGCGCCGAGCGGCAATTGTAATCCGGTGGCTTCCAGCACCAGCCCGGTAGCGCGGGTTAATCGCCCGTAGCGACGTACCGCAGGCAACTGCGCCATTTTGGCTTCAAAGTTATCCAGCGTGGTTAGCCAGCGAGTCAGGCGCGTGGTCATTACACCACTCCTGGTGCTGCCAGACGGCAGAGTTCTTGCCAGCGAGTGGCGACACTGGCGTCGAGATCGCCTTCATCGGCGGAGACTTTACAGCCGCCAGGATGGAGTGTGGGATCGCCCCGCAAGCGCCAGCCATGCAAACTTAAGGTAGCGCCGAGCATATCATCCACACGTTGCAGATCATCCGGATGCACGCGCAGCTGTGGTTTACCGCTGAATAACGGTTCTTGCTGCAACAGCTGTTGGATCTGTTTGATCAGTGCCGAGTTATCCACCGTTGGCGTCTGACCGATCACCTGACGTGCCGCCTCCAGCGCCATCTGCATCAGGCGCGAAGCAATCACACTATCAAGCGCATCAAGGGTAGTTTGAAATTCGCTGACCAGTTGCTGCATCCGGGCATGAATTGGCGCTTGTTGAGACTTCGCCTCTGCCAGACCTTGTTCCAGCCCCTGGGCCAGTCCTTCCTGATAGCCCTGCTTATGACCTTGCTGGCGACCTTCGGCAATCCCCGCCTGATAACCTTGCTCGTGGGCCTGCATTTGCAGTTGCGCCAGTTGCTGCTCAAGGCTGGGTTCGGCCTCTTCAATGATGGTTTCTTCCGGCTCAACTATTGGCACGAACTCTGCCTGTGGTGGCGCGAGATCGTCCGGCGTCCAGGTTTTCCAGGGCAGATTATCAGACATAGGTATCCTCGCCGCTGCCAATTACCATCTCGCCAGTTTCGGCAAGGCGGCGCACAATCAGCAGAATCGCTTTCTGTTCGTTTTCCACCTGCGACAGACGCACCGGACCACGGTTGGCGAGATCGTCGCGCAGAATATCGGCGGCACGTTGCGACATATTGCGCAGGAATTTCTCGCGCAGTGGCTGCTCGGCCCCTTTCAGCGCGATCAACAGCGATTCGGAATCCACTTCCTGCAACAGACGCTGGATGCTGCGATCGTCGACATCCACCAGATTCTCGAACAGGAACATCTCGTCGATGATTTTCTGCGCCAGCTCGCCGTCGAATTCACGCACGGCGGTAATAACGGCTTCTTCCTGCTGAGTTTTCATCAGGTTGATAATTTCGGCTGCCGTTCTCACGCCGCCCATTTTGCTGCGCTTGAGATTCTGACCGTCGAGCAAGCCATTCAGTACTTCGGTCAGCTCCGCCAGCGCGGCTGGCTGCACGCCGCCAAAGGTGGCGATACGCAACATCACGTCGTGGCGCAGACGTTCATCGAACAACGCCAGAATATCGGCGGCCTGGGCGCGCTTCAGATGCACCAGAATGGTGGCGATAATTTGCGGATGCTCATCGCGAATCAGATCGGCGGCGCTCTGTGGCTCCATAAAGTTGAGCGTTTCAATACCGCTGGCGGTATCGCGAGTTTCGAGAATATCTTCCAGCAGGCTGGCGGCACGTTCTTCACCCAGAGCTTTGACCAATACCGAACGCAGATAATCGTTGGCGTTGATATTCAGTGCGGCAAACTGTTCAGCTTCTTGCTCAAACTCCGCCAGCACATCGGTTAGCTGCTTGTTGGAGATCTGCGTGACGTTCGCCATTGCAGCGCTCAGGGTTTGCACCTCGCGCTGGGAGAGGTGCTTGAACACCTCTGCCGCCCGGTCTTCGCCAATGGTCATCAGCAAGATGACGCTTTTATCGGTGCCTGTCAGGTTACTCATGATCGTTATTTATCCACTGGCGAATGACCAGCGCCACCACGCGCGGATCGTTATCAGACATTTCACGGATACGCTGGCTCATGACTTCTGCCCCCAGACGTTGGTTAGCGCGCCGTTGTTGTAGTTGTTCGTCTTTGCTCAGGCGGACTTCCACCGCATCTTCCACTTCCTCGCGGGCCTGCGCCTGTTGCTGTACAGCTTTCACCGCCTGGGCGCGACGTGTTAGCTGCGGGCGTACCGCTTTACGCCACAGCAGCCACGCCACCAGCAGTACCAGCAACCAGCGACCGGCAGCCAGTAACTGATCGATAAACGCTTGCTGTTGCCAGAACGGCAGTTCTCCGCCGCTTTCGTCACTGCTATTGAACGGCGAGTTGACGACATTGAGCGAGTCACCGCGTTTTTCAGAAAAGCCCATCGCCTCGCGGGTCAGATCTTCAATTTGTTTCATCTGTTCGTTGCTGAGAGGCAACGGTTTGCCATCTGGCAAGGTTTTGTAATTCACCACTACCGCGACTGACAGACGTTGCACATCGCCCACGTTCATTTTGGTATGACGAATGGTGCGATCGACTTCGTAGTTACTGGTTTCATTCCGCTGTGTGCTACGCGGCCCACTATTGCTGGTGGTGCTCGCCTGCTGCTGGCGGTTATTTTGATTTGCCGGAGGCGTGCTGATTGGCGCGTTATTCGCAGGTGCCGGTTGATTCGACAACGCCCCCGGTACGCCGCCCGGATAACCGGAACCGCTTTGCTCGCTCTCATTAAGCTGGCGTGAACGAAGCGCCGCATGAGATTCATCACCGTTAGGGCGATACTGTTCTTCCGTTTGTTCTTTACTAGCGAAGTCCAGTTGCGCCGTGACCTGGGCGTGAATATTACCGTTACCAACAATAGGCGACAGGATTGCTTCAATACGCCGCTGAATACGGCCTTCGACATCGCTGGCATATTTCAACTGAGCGTCATTAAGATCGCGCCCGCTGGTATTGGACTGGGTTAACAGATGTCCGCCCTGATCCACCAGCGTGACGTTTCCCGGCGGCAGACCAGCAACGGCGCTGGAAACCAGATGCACAATGGCGCTAATTTGCCCTTCATCGAGTGCGCGGCCGGGTAACAGATTTACCGTCACCGATGCAGAAGGGGATTTTTGTTCACGGACGAATAAAGACGGTTTCGGCATTGCCAGATGTACGCGCGCCCCTTTTACCGGGCCGATAGTTTCGATGGTACGAGAAAGCTCGCCTTCCAGCGCCCGCTGATAATTCACCTGTTCGCTGAACTGGCTGATACCAAACTTTTCCTGATCGAGTAGTTCGAAACCGACCGCGCCGCCTTTGGGCAAACCTTGTTGCGCCAGGCGCAGGCGCAGCTCGTGAACTTTATCTGCCGGAACTTCAATAGCGCCGCTGGCTTCGCTGAAGCGGTAAGGAATATTCATTTGCGTCAGTTGGCTGACAATTGCGCCACCATCCTGATCGGAAAGATTGCTGAATAATGTGCGGTAGTCGGGGGCTTTCGCCCACAGGATCAGTGCGACCATGACCGCCACTGCCGCGGAACCGGCAACAATCAATGGAATTTTCGGATTCGCACGCAGGCGATTAAGCCACTCAAGAGATTTTGTCTGGGCTGCAGTCGCATTCATCGCGCACCTCGTGGCTGATTATGGACGGCGTTATTGGCAAAGTGGAACAAGACTCACTCCCGGGTCAGCAAACTCGAAAAATTGACGCTCCCATTATTTGTGCTTTCGTTTTTTTCTATCCGCCAATAAACCCGTTTTTTTGTTGCTATTTAGCGCCTTTGTCTTATTGACTTACTGGTAGGCTTTGCTACCAGAAATTATCCGGGAGATGAAAATGTCAGCGATACAGGGGATTGAAGGGGTTATCAGCCAGTTACAGGCTACGGCGATGAGTGCGCGTGCGCAGGAATCACTGCCGCAACCGACCATTAGTTTTGCCGGGCAGCTGCACGCCGCGCTCGATCGCATAAGCGATACACAAACAGCCGCCCGCACGCAGGCAGAAAAATTCACTCTCGGTGAACCCGGCGTGGCGTTAAACGATGTGATGACCGATATGCAAAAAGCCTCAGTTTCTATGCAAATGGGGATTCAGGTGCGTAATAAGCTGGTGGCGGCGTATCAGGAAGTGATGAGCATGCAGGTGTAGGTTTTGTAACCTGTTGTTGATTACATCCGATCTCACCGCGTGAGGCATGGATGGGGCAAACTCACTCATTTTCTGGTTTAAAATGGATACCTGATCCTGAACGTTTTCTGCCATCCACGATCCGTATACGCGATAACCCCCCTGAACATCAGAGCGTCTCATTTGACACATCACCACGTCGGATGTTGTTACGACCACAGACGCAACAGTAACGTTTGAATAATTTAATCTTTGTTGATTTTTTTATTCATATCCCGGGCTATGGATATGAGCGATTTTTGATAGTGGTAATTTCATTGTGTTTTAGAATGCGCCCTGGGCAATATAATTTATTAAACAGGAGTGTAAATGTTTCCATTAAATGATCTGTCGTTAAAAACTCAGTCGGTTCAATTAAATAAAATCACATCTAATACTGAATCTACGATAAAACAACACGAGTTAGTATCTGATGATGCAATCATAAATGAATTATCAAGTGAGTTAGTCAGTTGTCTTGGAAATGGTAAGTTTACACCAATTAGTGAAGACAGCAAATTATTGAATATGCTGTCAGAATTTAAGTTATTGCACTCAGAATATTTCGAATGGGGTGATTATAGTCTCTGGTTTCAAGATTTCTCGATTTATAATAAGATGGGTTTTATCATGATAGAAAAAAATCAGGGAACTGGTAACCCACCCATTCGGCATAAATTAGAGTTTATATCGACTAATATTGCAGAGTTTCTAGACAACTTAACGAAAATTACAGATTCCAGACTTTGCAAAGGTTTCAGCGACTGGGCTAATTCAGTAAAAGAAGGCGCATCGAATGACTTCAAAAAAAATGTGGATATAGCATTGGTGAGATTGTTTAAATGTGTTGAACTCCACAATAGTAAACTTGACTTAACAGATCTTCACTTGGGGTCTTTGCCACCTCTTCCAGACTGGATTGAGGTGCTTTCTCTTCGTCATAATGGCCTTGCCACAATACAAATTCCCAAATTCTGCAAAGAATTAGAACTCGATTTTAATAATTATATGGTGTTTCCAAAAGTATCCGATGGAATTACCCAGGTCTCCGTAGATAATAATCTGATATCGCGTGTTGACTCATCTCCGTCAAAGGCTATGAAAATTTTTATTTATCGCAATAAAATATGGTAAATACCAGCAATACCTGAGACGACTAAGCTGTTTAATTGTGGCGATAATAAGACAAAAGAAATTCAATACTTCCCAAATCATCTGGAGAAAGCACGTATCGAGTATAATATTGAGGTTGTCCCTGCGATACATAGCAATTTAAAATTACTTTTTATAGAATGTTATCCTATTAAAGAGGAGTTTTTAATGCCGTGGACTTTGACAGATATTACCTATGAAATATCGCAGCGAAAATATATTGTTACGAATTCCGCTGATTATGATAAATATTCTGACATAGTCAAAAGGGTCGTAATAGATGGTAAGAATTAAATAGTTAGGCGTAATTGTGTCACTGGAATAGAGGTTTCTTGTGGCGCATGTAGAAGTGGCGTCTATGGACAAGGCGTTTCCTGCTGGTGATAAATAAAGGCGCAGCACGTCGAATGCAAGAATGTGCTGCGTCTGGCTTATGGCAATTCATTATTTTCGCATAGCGTCAATGATAAAAATCGATTGTGTTGATCAAATTGATAATCAGCAAACGGATCGCAATCAACGAAACCATGCTTCAAATAAAGTTGATGGCAGGCCGTAAATCCAGCCTGTGTACCCGTTTCTAAACTCAGGCGATGAAGGCATCTGTCATGGGCGACCTGCAAAATGTGGCGTAAAATCAGACTGGCGACACCCCGACGTAAATAATTTGGCGCGGTACGCATTGATTTCAGCTCGCCATGTTTATCATCCAGCAACTTCAGCGCACCCATTCCTGCGAGTTGTTCGCCTTCCCATACTGACCTGCTGACCTGACTTTTTTAATGACATCCGATCTCACCGCGTGGGGCATGGATGGGGCAAACTTACTCATTATCTGGTTTAAAATGGATACCTGATCCTGAAAGTTTTCTGCCATCCACGATCCGTATACACGATAAACCCTCTGATCATCAGAGTGTCTCATTTGACACATCACCACGTCGGATGTTGTTACGACCACAGACGCAACAGTAACGTTTGAATAATTTAATCTTTGTTGATTTTTTTATTCATATCCCGGGCTATGGATATGAGCGATTTTTGATAGTGGTAATTTCATTGTGTTTTAGAATGCGCCCTGGGCAATATAATTTATTAAACAGGAGTGTAAATGTTTCCATTAAATGATCTGTCGTTAAAAACTCAGTCGGTTCAATTAAATAAAATCACATCTAATACTGAATCTACGATAAAACAACACGAGTTAGTATCTGATGATGCAATGATAAATGAATTATCAAGTGAGTTATTAAGTTGTCTTGGAAATGGTAAGTTTACACCAATTAGTGAAGATAGCAAATTACTGAATATGCTGTCTGAATTTAAATTATTGAGAGAGCAATGTTTCAGGTGGGGTAATTATACTCTATTGTTTGAAAATTATGGGGCTTATGATAAGACGGGGTCTATCACGATAGAAAAAAGTCAGGGGGAGGGGACTTTACCCATTCGACATAAATTAGAGTTTATATCGACCAATATTGCAGAGTTGCTGGACAAGTTAACCAAAATTACAGATACCAGACTTTGCAAAGGTTTCAGTGACTGGGCTAGTTCAGTCAAAGAAGGCGCATCCAATGACTTCAAAGAAAATGTGGATAGGGCATTGCTGAGAATGTTTAAATGTGTTGAGCTCCACAATAATGAACTTGACTTATCATACCTATTTTTGGGTTCTGTACCGCCTCTTCCCGAGTGGATTGAAATGCTTAGCCTTATTCATAATGAACTTGATTCAATACATGTGCCCGAATCATGCAAAGAATTAGAAGTCGATTTCAATAACCTTACAGAATTTCCACAAGTACCTGATGGAATTACCCTGATCTCCGTAAATAATAACCTGATATCGCATATTGACTCATTTCCGCCAAAGGCTAAGATAATTTCTATTTGTCACAATAAGCTATCGGAAATACCAACAATACCAGACGCCGCTAAGGTTTTTGATTGTAGTGAGAATAATATAAAGGAAATTAGATGGTTCCCCAAAAATCTGAAAGAAGTGCATATTGAATATAATAAGATTGAGGTTATTCCTGCGATACCTGGCAATTTAAAATTACTTTTCATGGAATGTAATCCTATTAAAGAGGCATTTTTAATGCCATGGACTCTTACAGGGATTTGCTATGAAATATCGCAGCGGAAATATATTGTTACGAACCCCGATGATTATGATAAATATTCCGATATGGTTAAAAAGTATGTAATAGATGGTGAGGATCACCTAATTAAATATTATATGTAAGTAATTAGGCGCAATTGTGTCACTGGAATAGAGGTTTCTTGTGACACATTTTAGTTCATCAATAATCTCCAGGGTTAACAGACAGGTTGAATTAACGCTGCGCCCTGGTTTTTAACATTACCCACCGCGCGCGATACCGAGTGCCAGGTGAACTGGTTAGCTGGCACACAGCCATTGGTAGCAATTTCTGATGCTTCTTTACCGCTAATCTCTTGCCGCATCCATTCCCGCGCAGCTTCTGGCGACAGTACCAGTGGGCGGCGGTCATGAATATCTACCAGACCTTGATCTGCCGCAGCAGTGACAATCAAAAATCCTTCGGCTTCGTCACCACGCTCAAATGGTGTGCTACCTATCGCGGCCATAAAAATAGGTTGTCCATCAGCACGATAGATAAAAAAAGGCTGTTTTTTGTCGCCTTCTTTTTTCCACTCAAACCAGCCATCGGCAAAACAGATTGCCCGACCATGTTGCCAGAGCGGTTTAAACATACGACTGGTTGCCGCAGTTTCTACGCGGGCGTTAATCAGCGGCGGTTTATCCCACCATCCGGGAGCATATCCCCAGAAAACCGGATCCAGATGAAGGTGTTCATCACGTTCACTGAGCAGTAGGACTTTGGTTCCCGGCGCGACGTTGTATCTGCCAATGGGTTCGGGATCATAGGGAATATCGCGTTCAATATCTTCAGCGAGAAGCGCAAGGTAATCTTCACGCGTTTGGGATTGGGCAAAGCGTCCACACATAGAAACCTCCTGAGAGCACACTGAAAAGAATAGGAGAGGGGGCGGGTAAAATCTATGTGGTACAGAGGCAACGATATTCCCGCTGTGGGCCACAGCGGGAATGAGGGATTACTTCTGAATTAAATAACGAATGGTCGGCCCGTCTTGCTGAATATCCAGCACCGTATAGCCGTGATTACGCGCATCCAGTGGAATATTATTGATCGACTGCGGACAGTCGCTCACCACTTCCAGGATTTCCCCTTTTTTTAACTGCGGCATCGCCTCAAGGGTTGCGACTGCCGGATAAGGGCAGGGTTCACCCACCATATCAAGGCGGTAATCAGGAACGATATTTTTCATGCGATCTCCTTAGCAGTCTGCGGTGCCGCACGGCGGAAGAAGCGTTTTTCCCAGCCGATAATCAACATCAGCGCAGCAAACAACAGCAAATATGTCACCAGCAGGCCACCCATCGGACCAAAGGTTTTCAGCAGGTTGATTTTGTCCCAGTCGGTGGCCAGCGCCGGAGCGAAATCATCCCAGTAATACGCCAGAATCGTTGAGCCGATCACATTGCCCAGACCTACCCACCAGTAGTGCACCTGGCCTTCTACCGCGCGGTACATCCAGCCGGTTTCGCAGCCGCCAGCCAGCACGATGCCAAAACCAAACAGTAAACCACCAATTACCGCGTTTGGTCCCGCCCACATGATTTTGGGTTCAACACCTAACTGTACGTAACTGAAGATCCCGATGGCACTCACCGCCATACCAATAATGATTGCTTTCGCCATATGGGTACGTCCGGTGATCCACATATCGCGGAACGCCGAAGTAAAGCAGATTTGCGCACGTTCAATCAGTAAACCAAAGCCGACGCCAAACAGCATTGCCAGCCCCAGTTTGGGTTGGTTCATCGCTGTGAGCAGCGCCCAGCCCAGCATGCCGAAAAAGACCAGCATCCCGAGACGAAAACGACGCCGCGCCTGATCCGGTTTTTGCGTCAGCGGTGAGGCGGCAGAAACTTTCTGCATTTTCACGGGAATACGGAAGATGGGCAGCAGGGTAAAGCGCGCGCCAAACCATGAACCAATGGCAGTGGCGATGGCAAAGAACCAGGCATGCAGCGAGAACTGAGGAATACCGGTAAAGAACGCCGCCAGGTTACAGCCCATTGCCAGACGCGCGCCAAAACCGGCGATAATGCCGCCAATGATGGCCTGCATAATGCGGATACGGCTGCGCGGCATTCGCAGTTTGACATTGTTGGCCCACAGCGCTGCGGCAAAGCAGCCGCCAAACATACCGAGGATCATCATCCCGTCGATGCGGGTTAATGGCGATCCTTCCAGATGGATAATTTTAAAGTAACCCCACTCTTCAGCATGGACGCCGAACAGTTGCAGGAGCTGGCCGCCCCAACGGGTAAATTCACCCGTGACAGCCCAAAAGGTGCCAGTAATGCCAAAATAGTAAGTGGAGAGAATACCCGCCGCGATGACCGCGGGGATGGGCGCCCAGAATTTAATCAACCAGGCGTGTTTGAATTGCTGCCATGACATGAATGTAGCCTCTGAACTCAGAAGGTTTGAAACAAGAGTCGCGAATCATACACCATGCAAATTTATTTTCGGGGTAATAATTCACAAAAATAATAGTTAGATCAAATTTCTCTCTGAACCTGGAAAGGCTGGCGACATCAGGGCTTTAATGCCACAATCCTCTTTTCTTCTCATGCAGGACGAATGATGAAAAAACTCGCAATTGCAGGCGCGCTCATGTTGCTGGCGGGCTGTGCCGAAGTCGAAAACTATAACAATGTCGTGAAAACCCCCGCGCCGGACTGGCTGGCGGGCTACTGGCAGACCAAAGGGCCGCAACGTGCGCTGGTCAGCCCGGAAGCGATAGGCAGCCTGATTGTCACTAAAGAGGGCGATACCCTGGATTGCCGTCAGTGGCAGCGGGTGATTGCCGTGCCGGGTAAGTTGACATTGATGTCTGATGATCTCACTAACGTTACCGTAAAACGTGAGCTGTACGAGGTTGAGCGTGACGGTAACACCATTGAGTACGATGGTATGACGATGGAGCGTGTGGATCGCCCGACAGCAGAGTGTGCCGCCGCGCTGGATAAAGCGCCGTTACCGACGCCACTGCCGTAATGAAATCTCCCCGGCTTGCCGCCGGGGATGACTTTAAATCACCTCTTCGATAACCCACACGCTGACGCTGCCGCCGTTGCAAAAGAAGGTTGCTTCGCCGTTTTCGTCGGTCACTACGCTCTCTTGCCGGTTCCCCAGAAAATCACGCCAGGTTTTATTGCCGTAATTCTCTCCCAGATGAATGGTTTTTTCGCCATCATCCCCATTCGACATGACCACCACGCAGCCGGGATATTCGTCGGTGCCACTGCGGCTAAAGGCAATGCAGTTCGGATGGTCGAAAAATAACGTCTGTACACCGTGGGCGAAACGCTGACGGGCGAGAATTAACTCATCAAGCTGTTCGATTATTGGCATATCTATCGGATAGGTTTGCCCGTCACCACCGACATCTTCGTAATGCGCACCGTAGAGGTCCGGATAGAATACCGAAGGAACGCCATTTTCCCGCAACAAAATTAAGGCATACGCCAGCGGTTTAAACCACGGTTCGACCGGCGCTTCGAGGGCTTGCAACGGTTGGGTGTCGTGATTGGCAACGAGCGTCACGGCGTGGAAAGGATCGGCTTCCACTAATGTACCCGTGAAAATCTGCGTCATGTCGTAGTCGCGCCCCATGCGCGATGCTTCATGGAATTTCATCTGCAGCGGCGCATCGAACAGCATGGTTTTGCCTTCCACCTGATCAATATACGTTTGCAGTTTATCGACTTCATGCGACCAGTACTCCGCCACAATAAACAGCGGCTTTGGCGCAACTTCCTGTACGTGTTCGATCCACTCTTTATAAAACCAGGCTGGAATATGTTTGACCGCATCAAGACGAAAACCGTCGCATTGCGTTTGTTCCATCACCCAGCGCGCCCAGTATTTAATCTCTTCCGTCACGGCATGATTGCGAAAATCGATATTCTCGCCCATCAGATAATCGAAATTACCTAATTCATCATCAACCTGATCGTTCCAGCCTTCGCCGGTGTAGTCGTTAACAATTTTAAATATGCCATCTTCATCAGGGTTTTCGATATGGTCGATACCGCTAAAACATTTGAAATCCCAGATAAACTGTGAGTATTGCCCGGCACGGGCGGGGAAGGTGTAACGCGTCCAGCCTTCGCACTCAATGATTTCTTCATCAATTTGCGTACGGTCGTCAGCATTTACACGCTGCACGCGAATAGCTTCTTTTTCATCCGCGCCCATTTTGTGGTTGACTACCACGTCCAACAGCACCGCAATGTCATTACGTTTCAGGGCGTCAATGGCGGCCAGCAGTTGTACTTTATCGCCATATTTAGTAGGGATGCTGCCTTTCTGATCAAACTCACCTAAATCAAATAAATCATAGGAGTCGTAGCCGACCGAATACCCGCCCGATGCGCCTTTATAGGCGGGCGGCAACCAGACCATATTGATACCAATATCATTAAAACCGTCGGCGCGCTCGGCCAGTTCAGGCCAGAGCTTACCGCCTTCCGGGTAATACCAGTGAAAACATTGTAACAGCGTGGGATTACGCATTCTTCGACTCCATTCAAGGGGAACATTAGAAGCGTAGCCGTAATCGGATTATTCGCGAGCCATCGACTCATTCAGATTCAAAAGAGGTTATCCTGCGGAGCCAGAACAAAGCCGCCCTGATCGCCATAGGCACTTAACACCGATTTTTGCACCGATGACTGACCGACCAGTTTCGCCAGTTCATCCATCCGAATCTGTAATAACTGCTTTACCTTGCTTTCGTTGTCGAGAATCAGGCGCAGCATCGGGCGGAGCTGCTCCTGCATCGTGGTGGACGGGTCAATCTCTTCAGTCAGATGTGCAATCTCCTGCACCGCATTCACATACGCCATTTCGCTGGCGATGAGTTTGTCCCATTGTTCTTCCGTTGCCAGGCGTAACATGAGCTGGCTTTTTTCGACGAGTTGTTGCCAGGCGAAATACAAATGCGGTGCATGGTTCATCAGACTGGGTCCTGAATCAAAGAAGGGGAGAGTAACGACTCTTTCCAGGCATCGGCAATATTGCGCATTAATGTTTCCACTTCTTCGACTGCGGAGACATCGTTGCGTAAATTGGCTTGCAGCAAACGCCTGACCATATAGCTATAAAGAGCAATCAAGTTTTGGGTTAATTCGTCTTTGCTCTCTTCATCAAGACTCACCCGCAGTCCGTTCTCAATAATGTTGATCGCTTTTGACAAAGAGACGCCTTTGCCTTGCTGATTGTTGTCCTGCATAAACAGGCGCGCTCTAACCAGTGCGCTCAGCACTCCATCAAATAGCATGGTGACCAGCTGCTGCTGGCTGGCGCTCATTACGGCGCTTTCGACGCCAATTTGTGCATAGGCCTGGGTGCCTTTTGCCGCGTACATGACCTGTCTCCCGATGAATATTGCTTACTTGGAATTACTGTTGTTTTCGAACTGCTGCGTTAAGTAGCTGCTTGTGCTGTTTAACGAGGTCATTAAAACGTCTAGTTGGGTAAATTGTTCTTTGTAGCGCGCGACCTGCGCATCAATGCGATCGCTGGCGGCGTTGTAGTCTTTAGTTAATTTATTCAGGGTCTTACTAACGCCATCGGTAGCGGCTTTAATAATGCCCGTTGTCGAAAGCCAACTGGTCAGGTTGCTGCCGATGGTGGTCGTGATGCCGGTTTTTTTACCATCGCCAACAATCAATGCACCTACGCCGCTGGCATCTTTTTTCAGTGCAGCGGTGAGTTTGTCGGCATCCAGTTCCAGTTTGCCATCGCTGGGATCGGTCGTGATACCAATCTGCGCCAACGTTTTATAGCTGGAAGAACTGACGGTATTACTCAGCATCGACTTCAACTGCGTCTGAATCGTCCGCAGCGTGGAGTCGCCGAGCAGTGCGCCATTGCTAGAACTCTGGCTATCAGCTCCCGCATCTACGGCGGTGTATTTGGTCAGGCTGCTGAAGGTATCTATTAGCGAGTTATAGGCATTCACCCAATCTTTAATCGCCGTTTGCGCTTTGGAGGTGTCCTGAGTGATGGTTAGCGTCTGGTTGCCCGTGGTGACATCGTTCAGGTTCAGGGTGATGTTTTCCAGCGCGTCGCTGATGGTGTTGCTGCTGTTCTCAATGGCGACGTTGTTGACCGTCAGCTGCGCATTCTGGGCGGCGACCGAGACTTCCATACCGTTGCTGCTGGCACTGGCGTCATAGCCCATAAAACTTTGTAGCGCATCATCACCGCTGACCGAGAGTGTCATCGCATTATCAAGGCCGGTGTCATTTGATGTGACTGACAGACGATATTCACCGTTACCCACGTTAATGATGCTCGCACTTACGCCCGCTTTTGCGTTGTTGATGGCATCACGGATCCCGCTTAACGACGAGTTAGCCGCGCTGATATCAATGGTAATCGGATCTTTGTCGCCGCCTTGTTGAATGGTGAGTTTACTGTCGCTGGTGGCGATCGCCGTTTTCGTATCATCTCTGGTGGTGCGCGTGGTCAGGGTTTGCGCCTGCGCCAGATGGGTGACGCTGATGGTGTATTTCCCGGCGATGGCGTTACCCGCGGTGGTGGCACTGAACGCGGTGGTGCTGCTGGTAGTGCTGGTGGCGGAAAAAAGATCGGCTTTAGACAATGCAGTATTGGCGGTCTGGAAAGTCGTCAACGCGCTTTTCAGCGTACCGTAGGCGCTAAGTTTAGCGGTAAACGACGATTGCTGATTTGAAATAGGGGTTAGCGTCGCTTTTTGCGCGGCGGTGAGGCTATCAAGGATTGAACTTAAATCCAGGCCTGACCCGACTCCCAGCGATGAAATACTTGCCATGCGATTTCCTTTTATCTTTCGACACGTAAAACGAATACTGGGGTTATCGGCCTGAATTGCGCAAAGTTTACGTTTAATTGTTTTTTTTAATAGCGGGAATAAGGGGCAGAGAAAAGAGTATTTCGGCGACTAACAAAAAATGGCTGTTTGTGAAAAAAATTCTAAAGGTTGTTTTACGACAGACGATAACAGGGTTGACGGCGATTGAGCCGACGGGTGGAAACCCAATACGTAATCAACGACTTGCAATATAGGATAACGAATCATGGCACAAGTCATTAATACCAACAGCCTCTCGCTGATCACTCAAAATAATATCAACAAGAACCAGTCTGCGCTGTCGAGTTCTATCGAGCGTCTGTCTTCTGGCTTGCGTATTAACAGCGCGAAGGATGACGCCGCAGGTCAGGCGATTGCTAACCGTTTTACTTCTAACATTAAAGGCCTGACTCAGGCTGCACGTAACGCCAACGACGGTATTTCTGTTGCGCAGACCACCGAAGGCGCGCTGTCCGAAATCAACAACAACTTACAGCGTATTCGTGAACTGACGGTTCAGGCGACGACCGGAACTAACTCCACCTCTGACCTGGACTCCATTCAGGACGAAATCAAATCCCGTCTTGATGAAATTGACCGCGTATCCGGCCAAACCCAGTTCAACGGCGTGAACGTACTGTCAAAAGATGGCTCGATGAAAATTCAGGTCGGCGCGAACGATGGCGAAACGATTACTATTGATCTGAAGAAAATTGACTCTGATACGCTGAATCTGGCTGGTTTTAACGTTAACGGTAAAGGTTCTGTAGCGAATACAGCTGCGACAAGCGACGATTTAAAACTGGCTGGTTTCACTAAGGGCACCACAGATACCAATGGCGTGACCGCGTATACAAACACAATTAGTAATGACAAAGCCAAAGCTTCCGATCTGTTAGCTAATATCACCGATGGATCAGTGATCACTGGGGGAGGGGCAAACGCTTTTGGCGTGGCTGCAAAGAATGGTTACACCTATGATGCAGCAAGTAAATCTTATAGTTTTGCTGCAGATGGTGCCGATTCAGCGAAGACGTTAAGCATCATTAATCCAAACACCGGTGATTCGTCGCAGGCGACAGTGACTATTGGTGGTAAAGAGCAGAAAGTTAATATTTCCCAGGATGGAAAAATTACTGCGGCAGATGATAATGCGACGCTGTATTTAGATAAACAGGGAAACTTGACAAAAACGAATGCAGGTAACGATACCGCAGCGACTTGGGATGGTTTAATTTCCAACAGCGATTCTACCGGTGCGGTTCCAGTTGGGGTTGCAACTACAATTACAATTACTTCTGGTACAGCTTCCGGAATGTCTGTTCAGTCCGCAGGAGCAGGAATTCAGACCTCAACAAATTCTCAGATTCTTGCAGGTGGTGCATTTGCGGCTAAGGTAAGTATTGAGGGAGGCGCTGCTACAGACATTTTGGTAGCAAGTAATGGAAACATAACAGCGGCTGATGGTAGTGCACTTTATCTTGATGCGACTACTGGTGGATTCACTACAACGGCTGGAGGAAATACAGCTGCTTCGTTAGATAATTTAATTGCTAACAGTAAGGATGCTACCTTAACCGTAACTTCAGGTACCGGCCAGAACACTGTTTATAGCACAACAGGAAGTGGCGCTCAGTTCACCAGTTTAGCAAAAGTAGACACTGTCAATGTCACCAACGCACATGTCAGTGCCGAAGGTATGGCAAATCTGACAAAAAGCAATTTTACCATTGATATGGGCGGTACAGGTACAGTAACTTACACAGTTTCCAATGGGGATGTGAAAGCTGCTGCAAATGCTGATGTTTATGTCGAAGATGGTGCACTTTCAGCCAATGCTACAAAAGATGTAACCTACTTTGAACAAAAAAATGGGGCTATTACCAACAGCACCGGTGGTACCATCTATGAAACAGCTGATGGTAAGTTAACAACAGAAGCTACTACTGCATCCAGTTCCACCGCCGATCCCCTGAAAGCTCTGGACGAAGCCATCAGCTCCATCGACAAATTCCGTTCTTCCCTGGGTGCGGTGCAGAACCGTCTGGATTCCGCAGTCACCAACCTGAACAACACCACTACCAACCTGTCCGAAGCGCAGTCCCGTATTCAGGACGCCGACTATGCGACCGAAGTGTCCAACATGTCGAAAGCGCAGATTATCCAGCAGGCCGGTAACTCCGTGCTGGCAAAAGCCAACCAGGTACCGCAGCAGGTTCTGTCTCTGCTGCAGGGTTAATCGTCCTAACCTGATTAACTGAGACTGACGGCAACGCCAAATTGCCTGATGCACTGCGCTTATCAGGCCTACAAGTTGAATTGCAATTTATTGAATTTGCACATTTTTGTAGGCCGGATAAGGCGTTTACGCCGCATCCGGCAACATAAAGCGCAATTGTCAGCAACGTGCTTCCCCGCCACCGGCGGGGTTTTTTCTGCCTGGAATTTACCTGTAACCCCCAAATAACCCCTCATTTCACCCACTAATCGTCCGATTAAAAACCCTGCAGAAACGGATAATCATGCCGATAACTCATATAACGCAGGGCTGTTTATCGTGAATTCACTCTATACCGCTGAAGGTGTAATGGATAAACACTCGCTGTGGCAGCGTTATGTCCCGCTGGTGCGTCACGAAGCATTGCGCCTGCAGGTTCGACTGCCCGCGAGCGTGGAACTTGACGATCTGCTACAGGCGGGCGGCATTGGGTTACTTAATGCCGTCGAACGCTATGACGCCCTACAAGGAACGGCATTTACAACTTACGCAGTGCAGCGTATCCGTGGCGCTATGCTGGATGAACTTCGCAGCCGTGACTGGGTGCCGCGCAGCGTGCGTCGCAACGCGCGTGAAGTGGCACAGGCAATAGGGCAACTGGAGCAGGAACTTGGCCGCAACGCCACGGAAACTGAGGTAGCGGAACGTTTAGGGATCGATATTGCCGATTATCGCCAAATGTTGCTCGACACCAATAACAGCCAGCTCTTCTCCTACGATGAGTGGCGCGAAGAGCACGGCGATAGCATCGAACTGGTTACTGATGATCATCAGCGAGAAAACCCGCTACAACAACTGCTGGACAGTAATCTGCGCCAGCGGGTGATGGAAGCCATCGAAACGTTGCCGGAGCGCGAAAAACTGGTATTAACCCTCTATTACCAGGAAGAGCTGAATCTCAAAGAGATTGGTGCAGTGCTGGAGGTCGGGGAATCGCGGGTCAGTCAGTTACACAGCCAGGCTATTAAACGGTTACGCACTAAACTGGGTAAGTTATAACGTCAGTAAATGCCGCACTTTAACTTTTACTACCAGGAGTTCTTAATGATGGTGCAGCACCTGAAAAGACGGCCATTAAGCCGCTATCTTAAAGACTTTAAACACAGCCAGACGCATTGCGCGCATTGCCGTAAATTACTCGATCGCATTACCTTAGTTCGCGACGGCAAAATAGTGAATAAAATCGAGATTTCCCGCCTGGACACGCTGCTTGATGAAAATGGCTGGCAAACGGAACAAAAATCATGGGCGGCATTGTGCCGATTTTGCGGTGATTTACATTGCAAAACGCAGAGTGATTTTTTCGATATTATCGGCTTTAAGCAATTTCTTTTTGAGCAAACTGAAATGAGCCCAGGTACGGTGCGTGAATATGTCGTTCGTTTGCGCCGTTTGGGGAATCATCTACACGAGCAAAATATTTCCCTCGATCAGCTGCAGGACGGTTTCCTTGATGAAATCCTCGCCCCGTGGCTGCCCACCACCAGCACCAACAATTACCGCATCGCGTTACGGAAGTATCAACACTATCAGCGCCAAACCTGTACCAGACTTGTGCAGAAATCCTCCAGCCTGCCTTCTTCTGATATATATTAAATAAGAATAAGATGTAGCGGAGTTGTTTTTGTGTTTACAAACAATGGCTCTACACTGCAAACAGACATAACAACATTCGGGGTGAATATGAAATTAGCACATCTGGGACGTCAGGCATTGATGGGTGTGATGGCCGTGGCGCTGGTTGCGGGCATGAGCGTTAAAAGTTTTGCAGATGAAGGTCTGCTTAATAAAGTCAAAGAGCGCGGCACGCTGCTGGTAGGGCTGGAAGGAACTTATCCGCCGTTCAGTTTTCAGGGGGATGACGGCAAATTAACCGGTTTTGAAGTGGAATTTGCCCAACAGCTGGCAAAACATCTTGGCGTTGAGGCGTCCCTAAAACCGACCAAATGGGACGGTATGCTGGCGTCGCTGGATTCTAAACGCATTGATGTGGTGATTAATCAGGTCACCATTTCTGACGAGCGCAAGAAAAAATACGATTTCTCTACCCCTTACACCATTTCCGGTATTCAGGCGCTGGTGAAAAAAGGTAACGAAGGCACCATTAAAACAGCTGCTGATCTGAAAGGCAAAAAAGTGGGTGTCGGTCTGGGCACCAACTATGAAGAGTGGCTGCGTCAGAATGTTCAGGGCGTCGATGTGCGTACCTATGATGATGACCCGACCAAATATCAGGATCTGCGCGTAGGCCGTATCGATGCGATCCTCGTTGACCGTCTGGCGGCGCTGGATCTGGTGAAGAAAACCAACGATACGCTGGCAGTAACCGGTGAAGCATTCTCCCGTCAGGAGTCTGGCGTGGCGCTGCGTAAAGGAAATGAAGACCTGCTGAAAGCAGTGAATGATGCAATTGCGGAAATGCAAAAAGATGGCACTCTGCAAGCCCTTTCCGAAAAATGGTTTGGTGCTGATGTGACCAAATAATCAGCATAATGACAAAAAAGGGCGCTTTCACTAGCGCCTTTTTTATTTACGCGTTTTCAGCGTGCATAATAAGAAAATCACAACAACACACATCGGAGGCTGTTATGCCACTGCATAATTTAACCCGTTTTCCACGGTTGGAGTTTATCGGCGCGCCAACGCCGCTCGAATATCTGCCGCGCTTTTCTGATTATCTAGGACGGGAAATTTTCATCAAACGGGATGACGTCACCCCCATGGCAATGGGCGGCAATAAATTACGTAAGCTGGAATTTCTCGCGGCAGATGCCCTGCGCGAAGGTGCCGATACGCTGATTACTGCCGGGGCGATCCAGTCTAACCATGTGCGGCAGACTGCCGCAGTCGCGGCGAAACTCGGTCTGCACTGCGTGGCGCTGCTGGAAAATCCTATTGGCACAACCGCAGAAAACTATTTAACCAACGGCAATCGTTTGTTGCTGGATCTGTTCAATACCCAGATTGAAATGTGCGACGCACTGACCGATCCCAATGCCCAACTGGAAGAGCTGGCGACGCGAGTCGAAGCACAAGGCTTTCGCCCGTATGTCATTCCGGTTGGCGGTTCTAATGCTCTGGGCGCGCTAGGTTATGTGGAGAGTGCGCTGGAAATCGCGCAACAGTGTGAAGGGGCGGTTAATATTTCGTCGGTGGTGGTCGCATCGGGCAGTGCCGGAACTCACGCCGGACTGGCTGTTGGGCTGGAACACCTGATGCCTGAAAGCGAACTGATTGGCGTGACCGTGTCGCGTTCCGTTGCCGATCAATTGCCGAAAGTGGTTAACCTACAACAGGCGATTGCGAAAGAACTGGAGCTGACCGCATCAGCGGAAATTTTACTCTGGGATGACTATTTTGCACCTGGCTACGGCGTGCCGAACGACGAAGGCATGGAAGCAGTGAAATTGCTGGCGCGGCTGGAAGGCATTCTGCTTGATCCTGTGTATACCGGAAAAGCGATGGCGGGTCTGATTGACGGTATCAGTCAGAAACGCTTCAAAGATGAAGGGCCGATTCTGTTTATTCATACCGGCGGTGCGCCTGCGCTGTTCGCCTATCATCCCCACGTTTAGCTCCGGGAACGCTCATGCAAGAAAGTATACAACTGGTTATTGATTCCTTGCCGTTCCTGCTGAAAGGGGCTGGGTATACGCTGCAACTCAGTATCGGCGGCATGTTTTTTGGCTTATTACTCGGGTTTATTCTCGCGCTGATGCGCCTGTCGCCAATCTGGCCCGTGCGCTGGCTGGCGCGTTTTTATATCTCTATTTTTCGTGGTACGCCGCTCATCGCACAACTGTTTATGATCTATTACGGCCTGCCGCAGTTTGGTATCGAATTAGATCCCATTCCGTCAGCAATGATTGGTCTGTCGCTCAACACTGCCGCCTATGCTGCCGAAACGCTGCGCGCCGCCATTTCTTCTATTGATAAAGGTCAGTGGGAAGCAGCTGCCAGTATTGGTATGACGCCATGGCAGACTATGCGTCGCGCGATTTTGCCACAGGCGGCGCGGGTGGCGTTGCCGCCGCTGTCGAACAGCTTTATCAGCCTGGTAAAAGATACGTCGCTGGCCGCGACAATCCAGGTGCCGGAGCTGTTCCGTCAAGCGCAGTTGATTACCTCGCGCACGCTGGAGGTGTTCACCATGTACCTGGCGGCTTCGCTCATCTACTGGATCATGGCGACAGTATTATCGACGTTGCAGAACCATTTTGAGAATCAACTTAATCGCCAGGAGAGAGAACCAAAATGAGTGCCATTGAAGTTAAGAACCTGGTGAAAAAATTTCACGGTCAGACGGTGCTGCACGGTATCGACCTCGAGGTAAAGCCTGGCGAAGTGGTGGCAATTATCGGTCCGAGTGGTTCCGGCAAAACCACGTTGCTACGCAGCATAAATCTGCTGGAACAACCGGAAGCGGGAACGATCACCGTTGGCGATATCACTATTGATACTGCACGTTCATTAAGTCAGCAAAAATCGCTGATTCGCCAGTTGCGTCAGCACGTCGGGTTTGTCTTCCAGAACTTTAATTTGTTTCCGCATCGTACGGTGCTGGAGAACATTATTGAAGGGCCGGTGATCGTCAAAGGCGAACCGAAAGAAGAGGCCACGGCGCGCGCTCGCGAGCTGTTGGCGAAAGTTGGGCTGGCCGGTAAAGAAACCAGCTATCCACGTCGTTTGTCTGGCGGTCAACAGCAGCGTGTTGCGATTGCGCGTGCGCTGGCAATGCGTCCTGAGGTGATTTTGTTTGACGAGCCAACGTCAGCGCTGGATCCAGAGCTGGTGGGCGAAGTCCTGAACACCATCCGTCAGCTGGCGCAGGAAAAGCGCACGATGGTGATTGTGACACACGAAATGAGCTTTGCCCGGGATGTTGCGGACCGGGCGATCTTTATGGACCAGGGGCGGATAGTCGAGCAGGGGGCCGCAAAAGCGTTATTTGCCGATCCCAAGCAGCCTCGCACCCGCCAGTTCCTCGAGAAGTTTCTGCTGCAATAATAAGAAAAAATCAGCCCCGACGATTCACCTGTCGGGGCGGGACGCCATTTCAAGCGTGATAAAACTGCTTAACAAATCAGCATAACTCATTAATAACATAAGAGGATGCGATGGCTTGCAAAAGTAATTCATTGTCTGAATAATATAAATTATATATAAATCTTATTTATGTGATAGTTTGAATTATCATTATAAATGATACTCACTCTCAGGGGCGTTGCGGTTTACTATGCAGGATACGGATTTTTTCAGCTGGCGTCGCACGATGCTGTTGCGTTTTCAGAGGATGGAGACCGCAGAAGAGGTCTACCATGAAATTGAGCTTCAGGCTCAGCAGCTGGAGTACGATTACTATTCGTTATGTGTCCGCCACCCGGTACCATTCACGCGACCTAAAGTGGCTTTCTACACCAATTACCCTGAGGCGTGGGTTAGTTATTATCAGGCAAAAAACTTTCTCGCAATTGATCCGGTGCTGAACCCTGAAAACTTTAGTCAGGGCCATTTAATGTGGAATGATGACTTATTCAGCGAAGCACAGCCATTATGGGAAGCCGCGCGCGCACATGGTTTACGCCGCGGTGTCACTCAGTATTTAATGCTGCCAAACCGGGCGCTGGGCTTTTTGTCCTTTTCCCGTTGCAGCGCGCGCGAAATACCCATTCTTAGTGATGAACTGCAATTAAAAATGCAGTTACTGGTGCGCGAAAGTCTGATGGCTCTGATGCGTTTAAATGATGAAATAGTGATGACGCCAGAGATGAATTTCAGCAAGCGCGAAAAAGAAATTCTGAGGTGGACGGCGGAAGGGAAGACATCAGCAGAGATAGCGATGATTTTGTCAATCTCTGAGAATACGGTCAATTTCCACCAGAAAAACATGCAGAAAAAAATTAATGCACCAAATAAGACCCAGGTTGCCTGTTACGCGGCCGCTACTGGCTTAATTTGATCTCTTTTCTGTCCTGCGTGCCAGATGCAAAAACCGGCTGAAAGGCACGCTATCAGCCGGTTTTATATTACTGACGGTAGGCTTGTTTAATTTGCTTAACCGTTTTGGAAAATACTGCAGCCTGGGTTTCGTCTTCGATCAGCGCAAGCTGTTTTTCCATCTTTAACATCACGCGGCCCGCGTCAGCTTGTCCCATCGCCTGCAGCATCAGCGTCAGCATCGCTTTCAGGCAGGAGACTTCATTTGCCAGTTCTTGATTATTCTCGGCAGTAGAAAAATCAGGCGTACTCATTTATTTTCCTCGTCATGTTGCAATGAAAATTTGCGGTGAAAAATGTTAAGGCGGCGGAGTATACCATAAGCTTTGCTAAAAATAGCAGTGGTTGTTTTTTGAGCGGGATATCAACAGTGCTATAAAATACGTTAATATAATGACCAATAAATATTTTTATCATGAATGTTTTTTACCCGTATTGTTCGGGTTAATTAATGTTACATATTCAGCGGGCTGATTTTCATTTTTGCTGAATAAAGTCAATTTTTGTCACATTTCGTCGCAGTGCTTACTGTGAAACGATCCCGGAAGCCGTTGGTGACGGGCGTGACCATAACTGTGGACAATCGAATTGACAAAAACGAGAGAAAAATCGAATACCCACCATTTTTAACGTTTCAAAGTTGCAATAAAAACCGCTAATATACGAATGACTAACTATCAGTAGCGTTATCCCTATTTCTGGAGATATTCCTTTGATCAACGTTCTACTTGTTGATGACCACGAACTGGTGCGCGCAGGG